>OIYG01000357.1_pt1 | contig 46445 bp, 46 predicted proteins | sample 1587861 | NCBI WGS metagenome assembly OIYG01 (sample SAMN03283272) | human gut metagenome | biome: human-associated habitat; material: feces | host: Homo sapiens | place: Peru | collected 2012
ATTATAAATCATGTAAACCCTCCGTAAAAGTGGTACAAAAATATTATAAACTCCCATTTGCCAAACTTCAAAAGAAGGGAGGCGATATTATAAGCAAGAAAGACTTTTTAATCTTATCTTTAATCATTATTATCTTCCTATTAGTATCTTTGTTATACATAGTACTAATATAGAAATTAAAAAAAATCACCTAACTCAGCGATGATTTAGGTGATTGCTAAAATATTACTAGGCAACACTCAACATGCGAATATTAAATGTTCCTTTTTATATTGTATGCAAGTCTTTCTTGCTGAATACATTTTACCATAAAAAAAGTATTCATACAAGTTCAACGAACACTCTTTTTTTACTTTTAATCTTTTTGCTTTTTACTTGGTTTAACGATTTTATCAAGTGTATAAGCTTCTGTTTCTACAGGTAACTTTTTATTCTTAAGTCTTTGATTTACTAAATCAATTACAAGTTCATATATAATCGTAAAACATGGAACTGCAATTAATAAACCAACAAGACCAAATAATCCTCCAAACAAAGTAATTGCAAATAATACCCAGAATGATGGAAGTCCAGTTGCCTGTCTTTGAATAGCAGGCGTTACAAAATTTCCATCAATTTGTTGTAGTACAACAATGAATAAAACAAAAGTGATTGCTTTAACCGGAGAAATCATACATATAAGCAAAGCTGATGGTACAGTTCCAATATATGGTCCAAAATAAGGAATTAAATCAGTTAAACCCACTAAAGTAGCTATTAAAAGTGCATATGGATATTTACAAATAAGCAAGAATAAAAGTGTACAGGTAAACACAAACCCAAATGAATCACATATCTTGCCAATCATGAATTGACAAAATACATGATTAACATGTTTTACTTCATCAATAAAAGCATCAACATGCTTTATATCAAAGAAAGAATATAAAGTTTTTCTAATTCCTGCTCCAAAGTTTTTAGTATTAGCTAAGATATAAACAGCAAATACTCCACCAATTGCAAAATTAAATATAAATGTTAAGAATCCAAATACCCCACTTCTTACTTTATCCAAAGCTGATTGAGTTAATGGAGATATAACTGTATTTATTGCATCCATTAAAGATTTAGAAATTTCATTATACTTTTCTAAAATATCAGCAGACAATTCTTTATTATTTGAAAGCCATCTAGTTATTGCACTTTCTAAATCTTTTAAATAATCCGGAACATTAACTAAAAGAGATTGAATACTCGTTAATAATTGAGGAATAATGATACTTATTAAAGCAACTAATAAACCAATAATAATAACAAATGTACATAGAATACTTAAATTTCTCTTAGTCTTTTCTTTTTCAATTTTATTAAACACTTTATTTTCAAATAAATTAACTATTGGATGCATTATATAAGCAAGTACTAAACCATATATTAAAGGCATCATTATATTTAAAATATTTTTAATAAAGCCAAATATTACTCCGATATTATAAATTATAAAAGAAAATAATATTCCCGCAGCAATTACTAAAAAAGCAGTCACACCAATTTGTACTACTTTATTATCAAATAGTTTTTTCACATTTATCACCTATAACAATTATAAAGAAAAATTACTTTTTTGTAAACAAAAGTTAGTTCTTTCCAAGATAATCTTTAATTGTTTTCTTTAGTATATTAATATTTGTTTCCGATATATCAATAAGATTAATGATATCACTTCTCAGGTCTTTGTCGCTTTCTATTTGAGCCACCAAACCTGATAAGCCATAATTTTTTAGATTCAATAAAGCCTTTGGAAATATTTTTATAGAATCTAAAGAGGCTTTGGCCGTTACTTTTATTTGACTTTTAATAACATATTCTAAAATAATTTCTTTCAATAATGCATCACAGCTTACATAGTTTTGAGTAAATTTACCTACTCCATTTAAACAAACAAAAGATTTCGCCATATCAAACAAGAATTCAGGTGGATCTAGTTCATACTTAGTAAATATCATAACCATATCCATAAAATAATTAGTTACTTCTCTACCACGTAAGTTATCACAGTAAGTTTTAACTTCTTCTTTTAACCTTTCCTTTTGCTTTTCGCTTAACGTACCATAACGTGTTATTATAGAAAATATTTTTTCAAAATCACTTGTATAAGCTGCAAAGAAAAATTCTTTACAAAATTCAATTTCTTCTTTACCTAAAGAAAACAACAACCCCATATCTAAAAAATAAATATTACCAAAACTATCAACACATAGATTTCCACTATGAGGATCTCCATGAAAAATTACATTATCATCCTCTAAAAGAGAATTAAAACTTAGTTTCAAATAACTATTTATAGCCTTTTTTATCAAAAATTTATTTTCTTCTGTTAAAGGAAGGTGATTGATAGTTTTATGAGGAATATAATCCATTACAATAACATCACTTGATGATAATTCTTCATATACCTTTGGTACACATATTTTAGTTGTGTTAGCTACACTTCCATTTACTTTTTCTGAAAATTCACCATACATTTTTATATTATTTATTTCATTATCAAAATTTATCTCTTCGCTTATCCATTTTAAATATAAATTTAAGGCATGTTCTCCTCCAAAGAAATTTTTAAAATTGATAAACATTCCAAATCTATGCATAAGTTTTTTTAACTTTTCAACGTCTTTTACAATATTTTTTTCAACATCTTTTCTTTTAACCTTTATAGCAACATCTTTTCCGTTTTTAAGTTTAGCTTTATATACTTGAGAGATTGAAGCTGATCCAATTGGTGTTTCATCAATAGACAAAAATAAATCACGATAATTTTCCCCATAAGTACTTATCAAAGTATCTTCAACAATTTTAAATTCAACAGGTTCAATATCGTCACATATACTCGATAAAGCAATTCTATCACTTTCACTAAAATAATTTTGAAATTCATGTGTTGCTAACATTTGAGCAAGCTTTATATAAACAACACCCATATTAGTTGCAAAATCACGAATCACTTCTCCATTTGATTTTCTTAATACTATTTTTTTCACTACAGCACGAAGTACTTCAAAATATAATTTCATAGAAAAAACTCCTTAAGAAAATATTATATATTATTTATTAACAAAAGAACATATATTTTTAACTTTTGGTTAAACTATTTAATGGTGATAATATGGACTATATAAAAAAAATAAATGAAGACTATAAAAACGTGACCGATTTAAATATCAAAAAAATAAAAAATATCTATATTATCTATCTTGAATCTATTATTGATCAAAATAAAATAAACGATTATATTTTAAAAATTATACCTAAAAGTCATATACCTAGAGATATAAAAGAACTAATTCCAAGTCCTAATATAAAAGATGTTCCTGACTATGATACTTTATCTCTTTATTTAGAATCAGGCTTTACTATTATTATCAATAGACATCAAGTAATTGCCGTAGAAACAAGAGGAAACTTAGCACGTTCAATCGATACTCCAACTACTGAAAGTACAATATATGGTCCAAAAGAAGCGTTTGTTGAAAATTATCAAGTTAACTTAGGTTTAATCAAACGTCGAATAAAATCTAAACATTTAAAAAATAAAGATATCTTTATCGGAAGATATACAAAAAATACAGCAAGTGTTCTTTATATAGAAACAATAGCTGAAGAAAAAATATACAATGAAGTTATTGAAAAACTAGAAGCCATTGATCGAGATGGAGTCAATGATGTAACTCAGTTAAAAAAATATTTAGGTGATAAAACAAAAAACGCCTTTCCTGCTTTTAAAGTAACTGAAAGGCCGGATGTTGTTGCCGCTTCCTTATTAGAAGGAAAAATAGTTGTTATTCTTGATAACTCATCCAATGCTTTAATATTACCTTCATTTTTAGCCGATTTTATAAATCCAATTGCTGATCATTATGAAAAAGCCATAAATATTAACTTTTTAAAAATATTACGTTTTCTTTGTTTCTTTTTAGCTATCTTAACACCAGCTATATATGTCGCTATAACAACATACAATCAGGAAACTATACCAACAACTATACTCATCAATTTTCAAGAGCAACGCAGTAAAGTTCCATTTCCAGCTGTAATTGAATGTTTTATCACACTTATCATATGTGAAATTCTAAGAGAAAGTGATATTCGTTTTCCATCAAGTTATGGTTCTGCCACTTCTATTTTAGGAGCACTTGTTTTAGGCGAAGCAGCTGTATCTGCGGGTATTGTTTCACCTATAATGATTATTATTGTTGCCATAACTTTTATTTCAAGTTTAATATTTACTGATCTTGAAATAATAAATTCCATAAGACATTGGAGATTTTTATTCTTATTTGTTGCAGCTATATATGGTATTTTTGGAATAGGCATTTGTTTTATTGCATTAATTACTTCATTAACAAGTCAAGAAGTGTTTAATAAACCTTATTTTTATCCCCTATCACCATTTGATCTTACTTATATAAAACAAACCTTATTTAAAATGAAAACAAAGAAACGAAGCAAGTTATTAAGCAAAAATAGATATAAGGAGGCTCCATGAAAAAAATAATTATTCTAATTATAAGTATATTTTGTTTAACAGGATGTGCAAATTATCATGAACTAAATGAACTTGGAATTGTTTCATCTATACTAATAGATTATAAAGATAATCTTTTTTACACAACAGTAGAAATAGTAGATGAAGAAGAATTTAAAATCTACTCCGGAGTTGGTAATTCTTTAACAAATGCTTTGGATAACACTTTAATTGGTTCTAGCAAATATTTATACTATTCTCATCTCAATGCAGTCATTTTATCAGAAAATACTCCTATTGATACAACTTTAGATTACTTTTTAAGAAGTCCCGAAATAAATAATACTTTTTACACATGTATAACTGAAAAAACTGACATTTATAACAAAGATGAAAACATAGGAGAAACTTTAAAAAACATTTTAGAAAGAGTTTACAAAGATAACTCCTTTAACACCATAAAAAAACTTAAAGATAAAAATACCGACTTCGTACTACCAATTGTAGATGAAAATTTAAAAGTCAGCAAACTAAATCTATATAAAAATAGCAAAAAAGTTGCAACTTTAAATAATAACGAATTCAATACTTTAAAATTACTCTTTGGTCATGAAAATATTTTTATAAAAAACGGGAAAGAAAAATATATTGAAATAAATATAAACAAAATAAAGAAAAAAATAGATATAAAGGATAAAATTAAAATATCTTTAGATTTAGAAGCAACAATAAAACAAATTACAACTGATGAAGAAGCCAATAATGTTAAAGACTTACAAAATATTCAAGGAAGATACAATAAAGAGCTTGAAAACAACATCTATGAATTAATAGATAAATTAAAAGAATATAAAACAGACGTTTTAGGAATAAATAATATGTTATTAAATAAATTTCATAGTTTAGATAAACACTTCTATGATTATAGTTTCGACATTGATGTAAAAACTCACATAAATAAGAAAGGACTCTTAATAAAATGAAAAAAGAATGGAATATTTTAAATTTTTTTAATATGCAAAGCCTTTTTTTAGGAATAGGTTTTTCTAAAATTCTTATTTCTTCTAAAGAAAACTTCTTATTATCCATTTTAATAGGCTATATTTTAGGAATGATTCTTTTATACTTTTTAAACATAAAGAAAAAAAACAATATTTTTAATATTATACTTTATTCAATAATTTCCATATATGCTTTAGTTATATTAATTAATATGGCATCAACAATGTATTTAAATTTAATGAGTAAATCAATGATAAGTATTCCCCTGCTCTTTTTGTTATTATACATACTAAATAAAAAAGAAATTGTTTTATATAGAGTAAGCAACGTTCTTATTGTAGTAAGCATATGTACTTATCTCTTTGCTTTGTTTTGCTTGCTTCCTTACTTTGATACAACAAATTTTGTTTATACAGCTACTAAACCAATAAATATACTAACATCTGGTTTAAACTATACAATAATATCTACATCAATTGTACTTATGACTAAAGAAAATCAAAGAAAAGATGTAAGTATTTTAAAAACTTATACACTAGCAACACTATTTTTAATTATTGATTGTGTTATGATTTATGGAATATTTTCATATTCACTTGTAGAAGTAGTAAGATATCCCGAATATGTTTTATTAAAGAAGATATCAATCGGCGATTTTATTCAAAACTTAGAAAACTTTATTTCATTCATATGGCTATTCAATATTATAATGAGTTTAGCATATTTAACAAATAGTATAAAAAATTGTTTACCTAATAAAAAAATAATAAATTTAATAGTACCTATTCTTTTCATATTTGCAAGTATAGTTAATAAATATTATATTGCAATGTTCACAATGTATCAATATGAACCATTTATATTAGGTATAACTGCATTAGTATTCATCATTTTTAATTATAATTTCAAGAAAAAAAACCACAAATAAGTGGTTTTTAATTGCTAAAAAACATGTTAAATTTTTGCTGCTTTTTTAACATATTAAAATTATATGTTAAATTTTTTAAGATTTTTTTAAAAATACACAACTTTTAAATTATTCTACATTACATTTTTTATTTTAACCTAATTTCACACACCTATCCTATTTAAACTTATACTACATATTTGTTGTATTCTTTTCTATTTTATTTGTGTAAATAAAAATAAAGTATATTTTCTTAATTTATAGCTTTTCGGTTAAATGATGATTTTTATTCGGTTAATCGCTGATTTTGGATAAAAAAAACCACCTAAAAAGGTAGTTTCATATTTCCATTACTCATTTGTTTCATCATAGTTTTCATGTTTTCAAATTGTTTTAAAAGTCTATTGATTTCTTCAACACTTCTTCCACAGCCTTTTGAAATACGCAACTTCCTAGAATTTTTTATAACTTCAGGATGTTTTCTTTCATAAGGAGTCATCGAAAGAATAATTGCTTCTACATGAGCCATATCTTTTGGATCAATATTTATATTATTAAGTCCCATTTTTCTAGCTCCTGGCATCATTTTAAGTAAATTTTCTAAAGGACCTAGTTTTCTAATTTGTTTCATGTTTGTTAAAAAGTCTTCTAAAGTGTAATCACCTTTTTTCATCTTTTTAGCTAAATCATTTGCTTCATCTTCTGAAACAACGTTTTCAACTTTTTCAGCTATTGAAAGAATATCACCCATATCTAGAATTCTTTCAGCCATTCTCTCTGGATAAAATTCACTTAATCCATCAAGTTTTTCAGAATCTCCTATAAACTTAATTGGAATATTTGTTAAATGTCTTACAGATAAAGCAACTCCACCTTTTGTATTTCCATCCATTTTAGTTAAAATTGCACCAGTTAAATTAAGTTTATCATTAAATCCATTAATAACATTTATTGCATCTTGTCCCATCATTGCATCAATTACTAAAAGAATTTCATCTGGTTTAAACTCATTTTCAACAGTTTTAAGTTCATCCATTAAAGATTCATCTATATGAAGTCTACCAGCTGTATCAATAATTATAAAATCATGATTATTTTCTTTAGCATAAAGAAGAGCATCACTTACTATTTCTTTTACTGGTTTTGTTCCCTCTTCAAAAACTAGAATATTTAATTGTTTACCAATTTCTTTTAATTGATCAATTGCTGCTGGTCTATAAATATCACACGCAACTAATAAAGGATTCTTTTTATTTTTCTTTCTAACTAAAGCTGCAATTTTACCTGAAGTTGTAGTTTTACCACTACCTTGAAGACCAACCATCATTACAATAGTTGGCTTTTTATTAACTTCAAGAGGAACATAATCTCCACCAAGTAAAGAAACAAGTTCATCTTTAACAACCTTAATAAACACTTCTTCTGGTTTTAAAGACTTAGAAACCTCCATACCCAAAGCTTTATCTTTAACACTTTTAGTAAATTCTTTAACAACTTCATAGTTAACATCTGCTTCTAAAAGTGCTGTTCTGATTTCTCTTATTGCATCTCCTATATTTGCCTCAGTAATTTTTCCCATGCCTTTAATATTTTTTATGGCATTGCTTAATCTATCTCCCATGTATTCAAACATAAATTCATCTCCTTGTAGTTAAATAATATAATTCATTTTATCATATCTTATTCGTAAATAATAATAAAGTAATATTTGTTATCAACTTTATTTATATTGATACCAACATAATTTAAATATTTATTTGTACCAACATCGGTATTCTTTAATGTTTCATTCGCGATAACTTTATATCCCGTATTGCTGCTCAAAATATTACTTTGATATCCATAATAGTTATAACCATATAAATAACTTTTTAAACCTTCATCATGAATACTTTCCCATTTAATAGAAGCATCAATTGCTAAATCTCTTATATCTTTTTTTAAACTTAGGGTATTTAAACCATTTCTTTTTCTTGTATCATTAATAATATTAAAGATATTTAAACACCATTCATCAAGTTCACTTGGATTAACTATACTTACGATTTTCTCAGTTGTAGTTGTTGTTACTTTTGTTGTTATTTTTTTTGTTGCTGTTGTAGTAACTTTTGTAGAACTTGTTTTCGTTGTAGTTATCTCTATAGTTGCTTCTGTAATTATTTCTGTTGTTGGTTTTATTGTTGATTCTTTTGTAGTTGTACTTTCTTGTATTGTTGTTTTATCATGTTTTGGTACTTTATTTTCTTCTTTAATATTAAAGTAAGTTATAACTGTAAAAGAAAGAAGTAATACAACTATAAAGATAATTAAAGCTACTAACATTAATATTTTTTCTTTATCTCTCACATTCTCACCTAAACCTTATTATACTAAATTTTACTTATATTAGATACAACTATTTGATATTTATCCATTCTTTTTTCAACTCTTCCACGCACTTTAACTAAAGAACCAACAAAAACATCTTTTAATCCTGGAAAAGCTTCTTTAAATATCGTAAATTCTGAAGTACCTGTTTCATCACTTGCTTCCAAAAATGCCATATCATCGCCATTTTTAGTTTTGATTTTTTTGATTTTTTCAATTAAAACTACAGTATCAACGACTTTATCAAAGTTTGCTTTAATATTAGCTTGTTTGAATGAATCTACATATTTACTCGCTGGATGATTAGTAACATAAAAACCATAAAGAGAAAGTTCCATGTTCATAAGCTCTCCATCATCAAATTCATCTACTTCAATCCGAACCGGCTCGCTTACTAAAGAAGAGTCTAAATCACGTATTAATTCAGCATAAGTTATACTGGAATTTAAATTGGTTATTAAAGTCTTTCTATTAATACCCAAATCATCAAAAACACCAGCTTTTATCAATATTTCAACTATATTTTGATTTACTATTTTTTTATAACATCTTGCAAGAAAATCATTAAAGCTTTTAAACTCACCATTTTCTCTTTCTTTAATTATTCCATCTGTTACTTGAGAAGAAATTCCTTTTATACTTCTAAACGGAAGTAATATGGTATTATTTTCACATTCATAAAGATATCCTGATTTATTGATACTAGGTTTAATTATTTTTATATCATTTCCTTTAGCTTCCGTAATATACTCTTTTGTTTTTTCTTCTCCACCAATATTAGTATTAAGTAAACTTGCATAGAATTCACATTTATAATTTACTTTTAAATAAGCCATTTCATATGCTAAAAGTGCATAAGCAACCGAATGTGATTTATTAAAACCAAATGATGCAAATTTTTCAATAAACTTAAATACTTCTTCTGCACATTCTTTAGAATATCCATTTTTTATTGATTCTTCAATGAATATTTTTCCTTCACTTTCCATTACATCTACTTTTTTCTTACTAACCGCTCTTCTAACAATATCAGCATGAGCATAACTATAATTTCCCATCGTCCTTAAAATTTCCATTATTTGCTCTTGATATACAATTATTCCATAAGTTTCATCCAAAATATTTTTTAAAGACTCATCAAAAGTAGAATATTTAAAATGTTTGTTCTTACGATCACACAAAACATCGATATTTTCCATTGGGCCTGGTCTATATACAGCTAAAGCTAAAACCAAATCTTCAAATTTGTCAGGTTTAAATTTTTTTAAAAAACTTTTCATTCCAAATGACTCAAATTGAAATATTCCTAAAGTATGTGCCTCTTTAAAAAGATTGTATACTTTTTCATCATTTAAAGGTATTGCCATTAAATTAAAATTATTATCTATTTTTTTAATTGTATTTTTAATAATAGTTAAATTTTTAAGAGCTAAAAAATCCATTTTTAAAAGACCAAGACTTTCAAGTTCATTCATCGTATATCCGGTTAAAGTTATATCACTTTTCTTAATTATTGGAATAACATCCGTTAATTTAACACTAGAAATAACCACTCCTGCAGCATGCATACTCTCATTTTTCTTTAATCCTTCAATAACACATGCTTCTTTATAAACTTTCTTTAGTAATGAATTTCTATTTATTACTTCTAAAACATTTTTATTTAAATTGTCCTTTAAAGTTTTTTTACTATCAATAAATTGCAGCAATGATTGAATTAAATTTTCTTTAACATTGTTAATTTTACCAACTGTTCTAATCGCTTCACGTGCTTGAAAAGTTCCATACGTTATTATTCTTGCAACATACTCACTTCCATACTTTTCTTTTACATAGTTAAATACTTCATCTACTCTTTCATATTCAAAATCGATATCAATATCAGGCATAGTTATTCTTTCTGGATTTAAAAATCTTTCAAATAATAAATTATATTTTAAAGGATCAATTTCTGTTATACCAAGAGAATATGAAACTAAGGAAGAAACTGCACTTCCTCTTCCAGGACCAATTAGAATACCATTTTTCTTAGCATATCTAACATAATCAAAAACAATTAAGAAATAGTTTGAAAATCCCATCTTGTTGATCACATCTAATTCATATAAAAGTCTTTCTTTATATTTTAAAGGTACATCATTACTAAGTCTTTTATTTAATCCTTTAATTGCTAAATTCTTTAAATATTCTTGACTATTTTCAACATATACCGGAATATATGAAGCAGCATTAGGAAATTCAATATCAATTAAATTTGTTAATTTAGAGGTGTCATATTCTTTTATCTCTAAAATAGATTCTCTATAGTCTTTTAATGAAAATTCACCTAAAGTAATATTTTTATTTATCATATCTAAATAATTGATATATTTTGAAGCCTCTTCAGTTAAGGATAAAGTTTCATTTATATATATAACATCTTCACTTATAGATAATTCATCTACTCTTTCTTCATCTGTTTTAAATGATAAAAATACTTTAGAAAAAATATTCTTCATATTTTCACATATTTCTAAACTTTCATAGTTTATTACACATATAATATCTTCAGAATAGTTTTTAAGAGTTTTAAAACTTTTTTCCTCTAAACTAAAAAATTTAAATAGATTAGTAAGTCCATGATAATTAACTGGATATAAATATACCTCTTTATCTTCAATTATGATATCTAAGCCTATTACTGGTTTTATATTATTTTTTTTACACAGTTCATAAAATATATGTGAAGAATTTAAATTATCATCAAGAATTCCAATTACATTTAATCCATTATTTTTAGCATACAAAATATAGTCTTCAATTTTAATAAGACTTTTTAATATACTAAAATCAGTTTTAACACCTAACGGATAAAACATATCATCACCTATATCCATTATACACCATTACTTATCTAAACAAAATTAAAAACGTAAAAATTATTGACTTATCTAAATTATCTTGATATAATCTTAAAGAATTCTTTAAAGGAGGGAAAACTATGGCAAAGAAATTAACTGGTAGAAAACCTTTATTTGGAAATACTAGATCACATGCATTAAATCATTCTAGAAGAAAACAAAAATTAAATACACAAACAAAGAAAATTGATGGTGTTAAAGTTACTTTATCAACTCGTGAATGGAAAACATTAAATAAGGATGCAGCTTAATCGCTGTTTTTTTATTTCTTTATAAGGAGAAAATATGGAAAATTATAAGGCCGATGTACACATACATTCTAGTTATTCATTTGATTCGTATCTTCCAATCAAAACCATTATTGAAAGAGAAAAAGAACTTGGAAATGATGTTATAGCAATAACTGATCATGTTGAATTTGCTAAAAAAAATATTTTGCAAACTGTCAATAGTTTAGCAAAACGTGAAAAAGAAATAAGAAAATATGAACAAGGAAAAGATATATTAGTCATCAGAGGTGTTGAGATATCAGAACCACATTTATATAAGGAATATGTTGAGTTTTTAAGAAATACGTATGGTATTGAATACATCATTGGAAGTATTCACCATATCAACGGTAAATCATTTAGATATAATAAAGATGCGGTTGATGATTATTTAAGATTAATGTTGGACATGGTTACCTATGGAGATATGGATACCCTTGCTCATATGGATTATATCAAAAAATATGGAACAAAAAGAAACCTTGATAAAAGCTTAATTGATGAAATTTTAACGACAATTATTGCAAGAGGTATAACTCTTGAAATAAACTCAAGTGGTTATCGAAGATGTGGAAGTCCATTCCCTAGTGTAGAAATTCTTGAAAGATATATTGATCTTGGTGGAAGCAATGTTGTTATTGGAAGTGATGCACACCAAAAAAGCGAGCTTTATGACGGCGTAAAACAAGCATGTGAAGATATAAAAGAATTAAAACTAAATAAAGGTGTTATTGTTAATAAGCAATTTAAAAGTATATAGCTAAAAACTATATACTTTTTTCGTATCATAAAGTTCTTCATTAATAGAAACAAAAACACGATATCTATCACTAGGAATATCAATATTAAATACTTTATTAATATTTTTATCATCTTTATTTTTATAAACAAAAGAATATACTTTACCTCTTCTATTTAAGAAATAAAACTTAACTTCATCATTTTCATTTATTTTATAATTTGTTGAAAAAGTATGTTTTGTAAACTCAAAGGTATTTATCCATTCCATCGAAGAATCAACATCAATTTTACCAACTGATAAAACATCCACATCAGATTTTTCCACGGTATCAATGATATTAAATTGTTCCAAATCAACATTTTTAGTTTCTTCATCATAAAGATTATGTTTAAATGCACGATACTTACCTTCTTCAGTAGTAGCTTTAAATACTACTTTATCATTTTCATCCAACTCAATTATTAAACTATATATATCATCAACATTTTTTTCAACTTCTACTAAACTATTATCACTTTTCTCTCTAAAATCATCTTTTAAAATATAGCCATAATCCATAAACTTATGATTATTTTCTAAAACATTAAATATTCCATATTTTATAGAAAAATACTTTTTATCAAAATCACTTTTCCAAACAAGATTAGCCACATTATTTTTTATATCATAGATTTCCATAGCTGTATAAGCTGAATTATAATCCCCAACTTTATTGGATTTATTTTCAAACGCTACTCCATAACGGTCATATCCATTATTAAACAAAGCTAAATAACCATCTTTAGTAATTGTTGGAGTATGTTGCCCCAGTGGATATCTTCCTGACTTTACTTTAACTAAATATTTTTTCCATACATCAGAAGAGAATAAAGAGTCAGCTCCTGTAAATACATAATTAAGTTTTTTGTTTTTATAATCAAAATTAAACACTGTATTTATTTCTCTAAATGATACAACTAGATTTCCATTTTCTTCATCATAATAAAATCCGTTACGTATGGCTTTTGGCCCTAGATATTCTTCAGGAAACTCAGAATCTATTTCTTTTATTACTTCATATATATCAAGACCATCTATAGCTTTTCCATCACTAGGGTTCATTTCATAAATATATTGATGATTAAAATAAATTGCTTTATCTCCACCTGCTAACATATAGTTACCATTCTTCAAAATTTGCATTTCAAATCCATAACCATGTTCTAAATTATAATAGTTATATATTTTTCCTAAATAATCCATTTCAACTAGACCAACAAAATTTTCACGAACTTGACCTTCAGAAGTACCAATTAAAAAATGTCCATTCGAAAGCCATTCAACATCCATACGATTATCAACAGTTAAATAAAATCTTAATTTTCCATCTTTATCCCAGCCGGTGAAATAGGTTTTATATGAAGCAACCGTAAATATCATTCCGTTTTTATCGTTGATAACTTCATTTTTTTCAACATTTAAAGGATATTCAACATTTGCTTTTTCACATTTTATATAGTATGTATATTCATATCCATCCATTTTCAAAGTGACTTTATTATTAAAGCCATCATATAAACCATATATTGGAATTACATGTTCTTGAGATTTTTCCATTTTAGTAAAGTATTCATCATTAATATACACATCTATTGAATTTTTTTCTTTAGTTTGAAATATAATAATAGCTGATAATGGACTTATACCATAAGGATTTAATTCAACATATGCATTTTCAATGGTATATTTTTTACTTTTTTTAACCTTATCTAAACGATTATTTACCTTTTCTTGAATACTTACTTGTTCAATTGTTGAAGATAAAGCACTTCCTTTAAAGTAACTACTTAATCTTCTAGTTTCATTAAAACAATAAACTAAAACTACACTTAAAGTAACTATGATTAATATAATAAGATTAATTAATTTTTTCATATCTACCTCCAAATATCAAATGATACTTCATTAAAATATCTATATAATGGATTTAATATTGGATCGACCTCTTTATTTTTTTCTATATCGGCATTTTCATAAACTCCTGTTATCTCTAAAGAATTATAAATCGCATGAGTTGTTAATGCACTTAAATAAAAACCTTCATCTGTAAGTTCTAAAAATAGTGATGTGTCATTTATTAAAATATTATATTGATAATAATTAATAACATTCATCTTTAATTTATCATTGATATTTAAAGAATATCCTTTATTACCAAATGTTAAAGTTATATTATTTTTACCATTAACTTCAATTTTTTTATCATTAATATTTACTACATAATCGTCCAATCTTAAAGAATAACTTGAAACTTGTTTAATAAATCCATTTGTTTTAACATCAATTGTTATAGTTTTAAAATCGGTACTATATATTTGATTTATAATATCTTTATCCAACTCATAAACTATATTATTATTTTTAGTTGTCTTATTAACTATTAGTTCTGGTTCTAAAGTTTTTAAACTTGCAAATGTATCAATTATCTTAGTTAAAATAGACATATCAAACTCTAAAAAACCATCCTCATTTTCAACAATATATATACCATTATTTAAAGAAAAATTATAATTAAACTCACTAGGATTGCTTTCTCCATGAGCTCCCTTATAAAGCGCATTAAGTTTTATTTTTCCGGTTTTATTAAAACTTATATTTATATTTCTTGCATAATCTCCAACTTTAATTATTTTTTCGTTTAGATCATTAATAACGTAATCTCTTAATTTAAAATCATCATTATATATTGTATGAATACATACAACACTTATAAAAAGAGCAACTATTATAAATAAAGTATTTTTTATTTTTTTCATATTATCACCTATCATATTAATATTATAACAACTAATAAATGAAAAAAAAAGTGCAACAAAAGTTACACTGGTGTATTTTGTAAAGTAACACAGTTAGGAAATCCACTAAAAGAGCAAACTGTAGACATATCCTTGCTTGCCAAATTAAATGCACTTTCATTATATGCTCTTATGGTGGATGATGTTAGCTTGATTTCACCTAATTTAGTTAAATTATATCCAGAAATCATAAATATATTATTTGTTAAATAAAGAAATATTTCACGTTTTTGTTTGACATTATTGATTAATACATATCCTCTAATATCACTCTTTTTTAAATCATTTACTACATCTAAAATATAAACATTTTCCTGTAAAGTTATATTGTTTAAAGAATTTATTACATCATTTACTTTACTATGAAAATTTTCTTTTCCACCATCTTTATCATACGAAAGATCATTTAAATTGCTACAGCCTTTCTTACTATACAGACGACATATATCTGCAATAGTTTTAGTTGAAATTGTCTCATCTTTTTTAATTATTTTTGATTTTTTAAATTCATTAACATATTTATAGTTAACATACATATACATATCATTATAAACTGTATAAACATATTTTATCTCACTTATATCTTGAGCATCCACAATAATATATCCCGAAAACCCATTTTGATTAACTTCGTAATAATATATACCACTTGTATTAATCCCATTAATACTTTTTATTTTTTCAATTAATTTTGATTGAACATCATTTAAACCAGAGATAAATATATCTTTTGAACTTAAATTATCTTGAACTTTAAACTCGCCAGCTAAATTAATTTTATCTTCTAAATAAGATTTTATAACAATCTTTATTGACATATTTGTCTTTTTATAAGCAATTAAATTATATATCAACTTATCAGTTAAAATACTTTCATCCTTAAGCAATTGATAATTATCTTCACTTATTTTATAGTAGATTGAATATTTAACTAGTTCATTTGAAACATTTAAATCATTAATGTTTATTGAAAGAGTTACATCTTTATCTGTTTCATTTTTTATATCAATATATTTCTCATAAACATTTCCATATGTAATATCTGTATTAAACAAATTGCCAGCTTTATATATTACTCCTATATCAACATTATCAACTAATATTTTACTTATATAATCGTTTTCATAATCACCTTTAGAATCTTTTCTTTTAAACAAAAAAGAGATGCTTATTCCCAAAATAAAAACGATTATAATTATAATAAATGGTAACTTATTTTTCATATCATCACCCTATTTTAATTATAATCGGCTTTTAAATTCATTTCAACTACTTTAGTTTTTAACTTTAAAAATTAAAGTTATAATAGCTGCACATAAAATAGAAGATACTATACCTGTAGAAACATTTCCAAGCATATTTAAAATACCTAATTTTACGGCACCATTATAAAGAGTATTACCAAAAGACATAATCACTACACTTGCTCCTCCTCCAAAGAATTTTACAATTTTATCATAAACTCCTAAAAATCCGAGTAAAGCTCCAATAGAAACAAACAAACTAGTGATATGTCCACTTGTAAGTTTAGTATTATCTTTAATAATTTGTGCAATAACACAAACAATTCCTGTAAATATAAATGATTTAATTATCATATTACCTCCAATTCTACCACATGAGCAATTGCTGGGATTGATTTTTTTTGATTAACAAGTGTAGGATTATGCAATGCACCAGTTCCAACAATAAGTATTTTCTTATTTTTTTTACTTAGTAAAACCTTATTGAATAGATAAAGTGGCAACACAACTGGACCACTTGCTCCACTTAATTTGTTTTGATTACTTTTATATAAACTAGCACCCGCATCAATTATATTAGATGCACTCATTCCATATTCTTCTTTTAAAATCATCAGTAAAAGTTCGTTTCCTAAAGATCCAAGATCACCTGTTAAAACAACATCATAATCATTTACTTTTTTATGCATATTCTTTAAATGTTCAACGATAGCCTTAGAAGCAGCTGGAGCCATAACTGCTCCCATATTTGCAACATCTTTAATATCATAATCAACTACGCTTCCAATTGTCGATGAAATAATTTTACATTTAGTTGTTTCATTAGATATTACACACCCAACACTTCCAGTTGCCGTAACAGTTGTATATTTTGATTTTAATGAACCATATTCTATGGGAAATCTAAACTGTCTTTCACTCGTAAGTTCATGTGAACTTGTCAATAAACAAACTTTGTTTATTTGTTTTGAGGATATAAAATTAGCACCAATGATCATTGATTCTACAAAGCTTGCACAAGCATTATAAACTCCTAAAAATGACATATCATTGTTTTTTAATGTATAGTTCATACATCCAAGTTGATTTGATAAATCTCCCCCAATTACTAAATTGAAATCATGTACACTTGATAAATTATTGATAACAGTCTTTTGCATCTTTATTTCTGCATCCTCTAAAGTCTTTTCTCCATAATATTTATCCTTTAAAACCATATTAACATTTTTAATGTTACCATTTGCTTCATCACTTCCACATATTGTAAACCAATTATTCACATAAACATTATTGTATTTTATAGTAACCATATTAATCCTTTCACTAAAGCAAGTACACTTGCAGATAATATTCCATATAGAATTACACTTCCAGCAAGTTTAAAATAGTTGCTTCCAATTCCAGTAATAAGTCCTTCATTTTTATATTCTAAAGAGGATGAGGTAACTGAATGAGAAAATCCTGTAATTGGAATAATTACCCCCATTTTAAACTTATCAACGATGTCATCAAAAACTCCAAGACCAGTTAAAAATGATGCAAGAACAATCCATATAACAAGCATATATTCAACCGAGAAACATTTTACTAAAATTTCTGAAATTGCTCCAATGGTTCCACCAGATAAAAAAGCAATAAGCATATTTTTTAATCTATTTTCTTTTGGAGTTAAAGATTCAACTAACTTTTTATAATTCATATAAAAACCTCCATTTATATTATGGAGATTTTTTAGGAAATATATTCAAGCAATTCTTGTTTTCCTTTACTTTCCAATCTTGAAACTTTTACCTGAGATATTCCCAAGACTTTGGCAACTTCACTTTGAGTCATATCTTCTTTATATCTATACTTAAGTACTAAAGATGATAAAGGATCTAAAGATTCAATTGACTCCATCAAAATCAAATCATCTTCATTTATGGAATTAACACCTATTTGAATATTTTCATATTCATCATCTAAACTAAACATCTCTTCACAAAGCATCGATACATATTCGATTTCTTCCTGAGGAAATTCAATATAATCACTTATTTCTTTAAATGATGGTTCCTTATTTAAAACTTGTGCCAAATATGATCTTGCTTTAATTACAAGTTTATATAAATTAAGATAATACTTATTGAGTTTAATGTTACGACTTTTAACTGATAGTTCATACATCTCCCCAAAAATGTATTTATAAGCATAATTTAAAAAAGGTCCAAACTCCTCTTTATAGTTTTTTTGTGCTTTAATAAGCCCCAAATACCCTGCTTGGTAAAGATCTTCCTTTTCTACATTATAAAATTTCTTTGCTACTCTACGTATTAAAAATTCCTCTTCAGAAATTATTTTTTCCACTAAATTTTTAAAAGATCTAAAGCAACCAGTTCGTCAGTTATTTTATCAAATCTCAAACAAGTATTTACTTTATTATTTATTAATAATACACGACCGTCATTTTCTTTAACACTTTTTCCACCACTTAAAAGAGCATTTTCGCCAACTGAATCAATAGATGAAAGTTCCTCTAAATTATAAACCATGTATTTTATTCCATAATCTTCAATAATAGGTAATGTATATTCCATGAATTTTGATGCAGTATTTTTGTTTAAATTGCCCTTAAGTCTTACAAACAATATTCCCTTTCTATACTCCAAATTAATCTTCAACATTTTTATCACCCACATTCGTTATAACTTAAATTAAATACGTATAAAAGAGATTCGACAAAATGATATTTTATCTTACTTTTTTCTATGTAAAGTAAATATGATTATCTGTAAAGTAATAATAAGAAGAAAAACGATTACTATAAATTTGATATTGCTTGTTTTTTCTTTTGGAGCTATTTCATTAAATAAAGGTTCAGCTTGTAAAATCTCATTTTCTTCTAAATCTAAACCATTATTCTCATCACCTACTAATTTAGTTGTTGTAGTAGAAACTTTTTTTGTTTTAACCCTTTTTGTGGTTGTTTTTGTAACATTACTAGTTTTATCAATTGAAACATCGTCACTTATTTCTTCTTTTAATCTTGTATAGTAATTATATTTAGTTATAAAATCGTCATATATTAAATTTTCTCCTTCAGTTACATAATCATTTAAAATAATTTTTTCTTCTCCATAGCAATGATATTTCTTTAATTCTTTTTTGTAATATGGATTTAAAGATTCAAAAGTCTGACCATTTCCATTAGTAAAGCCATAATTTATAGACCCATATTTATTTTTAAGTTCATCAAATTTAGAGTAATCAACAAAATAAATATTGTTAGCTAAAGCTTTAAGAACTAGCGTTTTGCTACCACTAAATAAAATAAGTATTTTTGAACTTAAATCAGTACCAACCACCTCAACTACCAAATTTTGAGCTAAAAAAGTTCCTTTTAAATAAATACCAAGCTTATCATCATTTTTTAATTCTACATATGTATCAAGATCACCATCATTTAAATATTTATATTTTTCTTGATAAGAACTTTCAAAATGATAGTCAATTTTTTTATCATTATTATAAATGTTAAGTTCATTTATTTTAATTTTATAATCAAAATCATAAAGCATAAAAAAGTTAAATTTAGTTCCTAAATCTAATATAGGTTGATACTTAATTCCATCTGGGATTTCTGTCTCTGACTCTATAGTTTCTGAAATATAATCTGATGTATCACAGTTAATACATTCTTCTTGATAACCTAAATCAACTTTCTTGATTTCATAAGTATTATAAAGTTTAACCTCCTCTCTTTTTAAAGTATCAGTTTCTTCCATATATTTATCAGTATTCATAATGAATTCTTGATATTCACCATAAACAACATTTGCATATACAAAAGACGGACTTATAATCAAAAGTATAATTATAAGTATCAATATTTTTTTCTTCATATATCCTCCCTTCTACTTATATATTTCGCAATAAAAATCAATTTTTCTTCTTTTTTACACTTTTTTTAATATGAAATAGACAATTAAGCAAAATTATAGTATAATCATAAGTACCTGGAATCTTTATTATAAACTTAATTTAGGAGGAAATTTATGAAAGAAACAGAGTCCACTACGTCTGTTTTTGCTTTAGGTGGCTTAGGCGAAGTTGGAAAAAATATGTATGTTATTGAACATGAAAATGAAATAGTTATTATTGATGCTGGAGTTATGTTTCCAGAGGACGACTTACTTGGAATAGATTATGTTATCCAAGATGTAACATATTTAAAACAAAATGAAAAGAAAATAAAGGCATTGGTTATTACCCATGGACATGAAGATCATATAGGAGGAATTACATTCTTACTTCAAAATGTAAATATTCCAGTTATTTATGCATCTCAAATTGCAAGCGACTTAATCAAGAAAAAATTAGATGACAAAAATATGAAATATGAAAATATAATAGTTTATAATAAAGATACCGTCATCAAATTTAAAAAATTAAGTGTAGAATTTATTACAACAACACACTCAATCCCAGATTCATTTGCAATCGTAATACACACACCAAATGGTGATATTATTCATACAGGTGACTTCAAGTTTGATTTAACTCCAATTGGTCCAATGGCAGATATTCATAAAATGGCTGCATTAGGAACTAATGGAGTAAAATTACTTTTATCAGAAAGTACAAACGCTTTATCTCCAGGTTTTTCTGCAAGTGAAGCAATCGTTGATGAAGCCTTAGGTGATATTTTTGCTAAATCAAGTACAAATAGAATTATTCTAGCAACGTTTGCATCAAATATCTATAGAATTAAACATATAGTCGAAACTTGTCGCGAAAACAACCGCAAGATTATAACTTTTGGTAGAAGTATGGAATCTGCCAAAGAAATTGCATTAAAAAATGGTCTTATCAAAGATCCGACAATTTTTATAGATACGAATCAAGCTAAAGATTTAAAGAAAAATGAAATATGTATTTTATGTACAGGCTCTCAAGGTGAACCACTTGCTGCTTTATCAAGAATAGCAAATGGAACTCATAAGCAAGTTCAATTAATGCCAGATGACATAATTGTGTTCTCATCTAATCCAATACCAGGAAATTCACAAAGCATTAATAGAATTATTAATAAACTCTATTTAAAAGGCGTTAAAGTTTATACAAATTCAGATGTTTCAGATATTCATACTTCTGGACATGCTAAAGCCGAGGAATTAAAATGGATGTTAAGACTTATTAAACCTGAGTATTTAATGCCAATTCATGGAGAATATCATATGTTAAAAGCTCATAAAGATTTAGCCGTTTCCTGTGATATTCCAGAAAAGAATGTCTTCATTTGTAAAAATGGTGATGTTGTTTTAATGGATAAAAATGGATGTCGAAGAGGAAAAAGAGTTCAAGCTGGAGATGTTTATGTCGATGGTTCTCGTATCGGAGACATTGGTTCTGTTGTTATAAAAGATAGAAAACTTATGAGTAAAGATGGTGTTTTAATAGCTATCTTAAATATTGATTATTCTAAACATACTTTAATGATTAAACCAAATATCACAACAAGAGGATTCGTTCTTGTAAATGAAAACGCATCATTAATAAGAGAAATAGAATACAAAGTTACAGAAATAGTTAACAAAGCTTTAAATGGACGTTACAATGTAACAGACATTAAAAATCAAGTAATACTTGAATTAAATATGTTTATAAATGAAAAAACTGGAAGAAGACCTATGATTCTACCAGTTATCATGGAAGTAAAGAAATAATCTCTTTACTTTTTTTATGGATTTATATTCTTACCCCCTGACAATTTTTAAAATAACACACAATTGATAAAACTACATACAATATCTTGAGGAGATATGATATGATTAATTTTTTTGAAAGTTTTTCACCACTTACCCAAGCAATTATTGCATCCACATTAACTTTTTTACTAACTACTTTTGGTTCTTCATTTGTTTTTTTATTTAAAAAAGTTAATAATAAAGTAATGAATTATTTGCTTGGTGCATCAGCTGGAATTATGTTAGCAGCGGCGATATTTTCACTTTTATTGCCTTCAATTGAACAGGCAAACAACTTAAATATGAATACAAGCATAGTTGTTTCTCTTGGCCTATTATTAGGTTCTGTTTTACTTATTGTTGGAGATAAGATATCTTCAAAATTTACAGGAAATGAAGAAAACAACTTTAGAAGAATACTACTTTTGGTAACATCAATTGTACTTCATAATATTCCTGAAGGTTTAGCTATTGGAGTTGCTTTTGGATCAATAATTTATAATATTGAAGGAGCTACATTAATAGCAGCTATATCCTTAGCTATTGGTATTGGACTACAAAATATACCAGAAGGAGCTGCAATATCTATTCCTTTAAGAAAAGAAGGACTATCTAGAAAGAAATCTTTTTTGATTGGAACTTTATCTGGAATAGTTGAACCAATATCAGCCATTATAGGAGTAATACTAGTTTTAAAAATAAAAATCATTTTACCAATACTACTTTCATTTGCTGCTGGTGCAATGCTATTTGTTATCATTGAAGAACTAGTTCCAGAATGTATGAATGATGAAAATAAAAATGCAATTGGCGTTGTCACTCTTATCGGATTTATACTCATGATGATCATGGAAATTATTTAGACACTTATGTGTCTTTTTTCATAAAAAAGAAGTATATTTCTATACTTCAAATTGACTGTTATAAAGCTTTGCATAATAGCCATTTTTCTTTAACAACTCGTTATGGTTACCCATCTCAACTACTTCACCATCATTTATAACTAAAATAACATCAGCATTTTTGATAGTTGACAATCTATGAGCAATAACAAAACTTGTTCTACCTTCCATTAATTTATCCATTGCATCCTGAATAAGTTCTTCAGTTCTTGTATCAACAGAAGATGTAGCTTCATCCAAAATCAATATCTTAGAATTAGCAAGAATAGCACGAGCAATAGTAAGAAGTTGTTTTTGACCTTGACTAATATTCGCGTTTTCTTCATCAATTTGCATGTTGTAGCCATCAGGTAGAGTTCTTATAAAATGATCTACATTAGCAACCTTACATGCTTCATATACTTCTTCATCAGTTGCATCTAGTTTTCCATACTTTAGGTTTTCCATAATAGTTCCACTATAAAGCCATGTATCTTGTAAAACCATACCAAAGTTTTTGCGCATACTATATACATCATAATCTTTAATATTCATGCCATCAACTATAATATTCCCTTTATTTAGCTTATAAAAGTTCATTAACAATTTTACTAAAGTCGTTTTACCAGCTCCTGTTGGACCAACAATAGCAACTTTCTCTCCAGGTTTTACAGCTAAATTAAAGTTTTTGATTATCATTTTATCTTCATTATATCCAAAAGTTACATCTTTAAATTCAACGTTACCAACAACATCATGATCAAGTTTTTTAGTTCCAAAAGTTTCTTCTTCACTCTCCAAGAATTCAAATATTCTTTCAGATGATGCAATCATTGATTGAATTTGGTTTAATACTTGAGCAAGGCTAGTTATAGGTTGAGTAAAGTTTTTAGTATATGAAATAAATGATTGAATATTACCAACATTTATTTTGCCTTTAATACACAAATATCCACCCATAATAGCAACTCCAACGTAACCTAAATTACCGATAAATTGCATAATTGGATGCATAAGTCCAGATAAGAATTGACTCTTCCATCCGGCTTCATAAAGATTTTTATTGTTGTTCTTAAATATATTCATATATTTTTCTTCTGCATTAAAAGCTGCTACTACATCATGTCCAGAAAACATTTCTTCAATATTTCCATTAACATGACCTAAATATTCTTGATTAGCTTTAAAGTATTTTTGAGACTTCTTTATTGTTCCAGCCATAAATACTAAACTTAAAGGAATAAGAATTAAAACTAGAAAAGTCATTGGTACATTGATGCTTAACATCATAACAAGTATACCAACAATTGTAGTAATAGATGTTATAGCTTGAGTTATAGCTTGATTGAAGCTTACTTGTAATGTATCTACATCGTTGGTAATAATACTCAATACTTCACCATTAGTTTTATTATCAAAATATTTAAATGGTAATTTATGAATTTTTTTATCAAGTTCACCTCTAAGCTTATAAGTATACTTTTGAGTAATCGTTGACATTATAAATGATTGAATATAATTACATATGGCACTTATTATATAAAGTGTTAAACATGTTAATAAAATCTTGTTTAGTGTTGGAAAGTTAATACCACTTCCACCACTTATTTTAGATACAATACCATTAAATATTTCATTCGTTGCATTTCCTAAAATCTTAGGTCCAATTATTGAAAAAACAGTTGATGCAATTGCAAAAACAAATACAATAATTATTGGAATCTTGTAAGCATCTAAAGATTTAAATAATCTTTTTAATGTTCCTTTAAAATCTTTAGCGCGTTCAAAATTTTGATTTGGACCATGTCCACGTTCTTTCATGAAAGTTCCTCCTCACTAAGTTGAGATAAGGCAATTTCTTTATAAACCTTACAATTTTTATATAAATATTCATGTGTTCCCAGTCCAGCAACTTTACCCTCATCTAACACAAGAATCTGATCGGCATTCATTACAGTTGCAACTCTTTGAGCAACAATTATCTTAGTTGCAGACTCACAATACTTATTTAAATTCTTTCTAACACTGGCATCTGTTTTATAATCAAGTGCTGAAAAAGAATCATCAAAAACATATATATCAGGATTCATTGCAACAGCGCGAGCTATACATAATCTTTGTCTTTGTCCACCAGAAACATTAGTTCCACCTTGATTAATTGGATATTGAAGTCCTTCACTTTTTTCCATTACAAAGTCATATGCACAAGCAATCTTCAAAGATTTTTCCATATCTTCATCACTTAATGAATCATTACCAAATTTTAAATTGCTTTCAATTGTTCCACTAAATAACATTCCTTTTTGAGGAACCATACCTATCTCATGTCTTAATGTTTCAAAACTTAAATCTTTAACATCAACTCCATTAACAAGTATACTTCCTTCAGTTACATCAAAGAATCTATCAATTAGTTTAACAACAGTACTTTTACCACTTCCTGTTGATCCAATAATTGCTAAAGTTGAACCTTTCGGAACTTTAAAATCAAGATTTTCAAGCACATATTCATCACCATCCGGATATTTGAATGAAACATTTTTAAATTCAAGTTCTCCAATCTTATTCTTATCAAATGGTAAATTTTTAGTTTCTTTAATACTGTTTTCTTTATTTAACACTTCTTTAATACGATTAATTGAAATTATTGCACGAGGAGCCATAATTGATAACATGCTTAACATCAAGAAAGACATAATTACTTGCATTGTATAGCTTATAAGTGCTGTTAAAGTACCAACTTGCATTGTACCAGCATCAATATGTTTTGCTCCAACAAAATAAATAAGAATAATCGTTCCATTCATTATAAGCATCATTAAAGGAGACATTAAAGACATAAGTCTTTGAGTAAATAAATTCAATTTCTTTAGATCAGTGTTAGCCTTATCAAATTTACTTATTTCCTCTTTTTCACGGGCAAATGCACGAATAACAGGTAATCCATTTAAAGTTTCTCTTACAATTAAGTTTAATCGGTCAATAAGTTTTTGAACAATTTTAAACTTAGGTAAAGCAAACAACATTAATATAATTATTAAAACTAAGATAGCTCCAATTGCTAAACCCAACACCCAAACCATATTGATATTTATGATTTTAACTAAAGCACCTATACCTATTATTGGAGCATAAAGAACCATTCTAAGCACCATTGTTAACATATTTTGAATTTGAGTAATATCATTAGTTGATCTAGTAATTAAACTACTTGTTTCAAATTCATTAAACTCACTTTTAGAAAAACTCATAACTTTTCTTACTACTTTTTCTCTTAGGTCATACGCTACCATACTTGCAAGACGTCCTGATATATATGTTGTTGCAATAATAACCACCATAATAAATAATGAAAGAACAATCATTTTAGTTCCAGATTTAAACAAATAATTCATTTGTAAATCTTTTAAATTAATTCCTAATCTTTCATATTCACTTGAGATAAATGAAATAGCATATTGTTTTTTCATAGATTCATCTAAGTTATTAAAACTAGTCAAATATTCATTAAAATTATTAGTATCACTTTTAGTATAATACTCAATTGTTGTAGGATTGATATCTATTCCCATTTGTTTAATAGCGTCATTATTTAATAAAAATGAATATATTATCGTAGAATCAAGAAAAGATTTTTTATCGTCCTCAGATAATTCTCCTTTTAAAACGTAAACATCTCCATCCTTAAGATAAGGATATTTTTTTATGTTAGCATCAGTCTTAGAAACTTTTTCATAATACTTACTTAAATCAACTGATGTTAACGAATTTATATTAGCATAAGTTTTATCAGTCATCTTATCAATTATTTCTGATTCTACACCCTTTTGTTGAATTCCAACATTTATAATTTTTGATGTATAATCAGGAAGAGCTAAATCACAGTAAGCTTGTACAAACAAAAGAACAACAACTGCAAAAAAACTTAAACCATATTTTTTTAAAATATTTTTCATATAAACTTCCTTTCTTTATTTAATTTAACCAAATTTTATTTTATCAAACATTTATGAATTTAATAAGAAAAAGAACCTATAAAAGAGATTCTTTTTCAAGTAAAGTATGATTTTTTATGAAATAATGTTTATTACATATATTATTTAAAATTGGTCTATCTGAAATAACAATAAATGTTTTATCTTTAAAGTATTTTTTTAACATCGCAACAACTTTCTTTTCACCATCAAGATTCATTCCTAAAGTTATTTCATCAAAGAAATACACATTCTTATCAAGAACAATTGCTCTTATAATATTAATACTACGAAGAACTACATCACTTACATTAGTAATAATTGTATCCAATCCATTATCCAAAGACAAATACCAATCATTAAGTCCAATCTCTTCAATATATTCTAATATTTTTTCATCGCTTACTTTTTTACCTAAACAGATATTATCTCTTAAAGAAATATCTAAAAGATTAACATCCTTTGATAAATAAACAACATCTATGACGTTTTTAGTTTCTTTTTCATCAACTAAAATACATCCTTTATCCATTGGCAAATAACCGCTTAAAACATTTAAAACAGTTGATTTACCTTGACCGGATTTTCCAAGTATTCCAACACTTTCTCCTTTTAAAAGTTCAAATGAAGGAATATGTATTATAACATCACTTGACTTGTAATCAACCTCTGCATCTTTAATCTCAACACTTTTAAAATTAGAGATATATTTTATATTTAATTTTTTAGCATATTTTTTATCAAGATTATCTTTATTTTTATTTATATATAAATAATTTTTAATTGTATAAGGTAAATCATATAATAAGTTTTGAAGTTTTAGCATTATCACGATGAAAAAGAAAAATAAACCGACTCTAGTAACATTATTTTTTATATTAAAGAAAATCATTAGTAAAATAATTAACATATATAAAATCATACCATTAGAAAATTTTATATCATTTTCATCATTTGATTTATTTAAAATAAGCATATCATTATCCTTATTTTCATCTAGCTTTTTTAAACAAAAGTCAAATATTCTAAGTTTTCTTATCGTATTAAAGTTATTAATGAAATTATTTAATAAATCATTATAGTTATGAATATTTATAACATCTATTCTTTTATAACGAACTATTACTAAGAAAATAAGATAAATTATACTTAAAATAGATATAATAACATTAATTTGAAATAATCTATGATATAGAATTATTAAGCCTAAAATTAAAGGAATAACTACTTCTCCAATATCAAATAAAGTTTTAGTTGCTCTATAGGAAAAATCAAGAATCATTTTTCCAACATTTTTAAGTTCTATATCATTAAAATAAATATTTGATTTTTCTATTTTAGAGAAATAATTAAGTTCAATTGAATGTTTAAAATTTTGATAATTATTAGAAGCTTCCTTATTATGTAAATATTTAAATATGTTTCTAAATAGATATATTACACAAATAAATATAAGACAAACAAATATCTTAGTATCCGATAAATAATCATATATAAATATAGAAAAAACTACCGCAAAAAGATACCAACAAAAATAAATTACACTTTTAAGGATAATCGTTAACAAACATTTTTTCACATTCTTATTTTTTATTAAATCTATCATATACATCACCAAGTATCATTATTATACACTATGAACTATTTAACATCAATAGAACGGCATATACATTTTTCATAAGAAGTAACTTTATATGGTTTAATTATATGTCCTCTAGCACCGATGCTTTTAACACATTTACTTGAATTAGTTAAAGCTCTAATAATTGATTTACTGATCATTTTATCATCGATTTTCTTTTCCTCTATATACGTTCTAATAAACTCAGAAATAAATGCATCTCCTGCTCCCGATTCGGAAACTTCACGTGTTGGTTCTTCAATAGTTTTCTTCAAAAATTTATCATTATAGATAACATCACATCCTCTTTTACCGCGCGTTATAATTAAAATTTTTGGAGAAAAATTATCATATAAATCATATGAATCAACTAAAAATTTATCCTTTAAATAATAATATACTCTTTCATTTAAACTTATAATAGAAAAACGTTCCTTTAATAAGTCAGTAAGTTCCTTATATCCATAATCTAAGATATCGTGATTAGTTCCTAAATCTAAAAATGCTTCATTATCATACTTTTTTAATACATCAAGAGTAAACTTTCTTAAGTTATCAACAACAATATAATCATCTTTATCAATTTCAATATCTGAAAATTCCATTTTAGTTCCACTATAACCATATCTTTTCTTACAATAAGGACATATTTTAGAAGTAACTCCATCATTTATGAAAAATGTTTTTGTTTCATCTTGAACTTTTCTAATATAAGTTTCTATTCCGACATCTTTTAAGCTAGAAACAGCTATATTCCCTTCCGGATCATTTCCACATACTCCAAAATAAGCACACTTGAAATAGCGGCTTAAATTAACAAGAATATTCGCATCACTTTTTCCACCACTTACATATATATCTTTGCCATTTTTTATAAAATAGTCACAGTAGAGATCGCCAAAACTAATAATACGCATCTTAAACACTTCCTTTAAAATTAAATAACCTTTTAGCTGCTATTTTATCATATTTTATTTCACTTAAATCGACATTCATAGATAAAGCTATATTTCTAAGTAAATAGACCGCTTGTATAGTTAAGTAAAAATCATTTATAATGTCATCTTCAAATTCGCATTTTAAAACTATATATTCTTTCATTTGATATTTGAAATTTTCAATCAAAACATTCTCTAAATCACTTCCATTATAACCTATTAATATTGCTTTTTTATCATGATTTCTATTGAAAGTATGTCTTCCATGACAGTAACTATATAGCTTATGCATTAAAGGTGCAACAATATTTGCTTCTACCAAAGTCGATTCCATAAATGTTGATGTTGCTATTGCTTTATCAGAATAAAATATATTTACAATACTTTCACCATTTAAATCAATAAATACATCTTTATCCACTTTTGAAAATATTTCATTCAAGATAGATAAAAATTCATCTCCTAAATAATATTTAAGAAGAATAGCCATCGGAACACACGTCGAATTAAGAGATATAAAAGAATGCTCATACTCCATTTCATAAGGTATAACTAAAGCATTTTTAAGTTTTTTATTATTCGTTAAAACATAATGGGTAAGATCATTATTTAAAGAGTATTCGACACCATAATTAGTTCCACTATAGGAACAAATAAGTATTGCATCGTATAACTTTTTATCAGTTTCATCTATATCACTAATGTCGATTCTTTTTGTAATACATCCGTTTTTCTTTTCAATGACTTTACTTGAAAAATCAGATACAACCTTACTTCCTCCAGTTCCAACACATAAAATATTTCCTTTAATTTTTTTTAAAACCTTAATAGCATCTTCACAACTATCAGTTGATTTAATAATATTTTCATATAATTTTTCTATAAATTCATTCATTTTTTCACTTCCTAAATATAGTATATATCCTATATAGGAAGTATATCGTCTAGTTAAAATATTCAGGCATAATTTCTATAGAACTTATACGTTTAAGTTCAAAATGACGCAAATCACCTCTTAATTCACAATAAGCAGCAACTGCCCAAGAAGATGAGGTATAAAATAAATCAAGTGGATGAATTATTCTTTCACTTTCACCCTTACCACTAGTATAATACTTTATTTTTACTTTTCTAGATTCCTTAATTGCTCGAGAAAGTTTGTTATACGTATCCTTTTCCCCATCAAATATATCCTTTTTTTCTATCTTTGCAGCAATATAAATATCTCTTATTTTATTGGCAATTTCTTGTACTCTTTCTCTATCATCATCTTTTAAATCAAGATTTAATAGAAATTTATAATCACTTGAAGAAAATCTTCTCTCTGGTAGTTTAACAGTTTGATTTAAAACATATCCACCAGTTGGTCCATATATTGTATCTATATATATACCAGCTTTTTCAAAATCTTCCTTGTATAAGCGTACCATTCTTTCACTTACTTCTAAAATACTTGCAAGTTCAGAAACACTGTATTTTTTTCCAGTACTAAGTAAATTAAGCATGCTTATCGCGTTTCCAAGTTTACTCATAATATCACCACCTATATAATATCAAAAAAAATACTAAAACTAGTATTTTTTTCTCATAATTCTAAGTGTATTTAAAATAGTTAAAAGAGTAACACCAGTATCAGCAAATACTGCCATCCACATATTAGCAAATCCTAAAACACTTAATAACAATATTAGAAGTTTTACAAGACAAGCAAATATTAAATTTTGTTTAATAATTTTCTTAGTATATTTAGAAATTTCAAAGACCGTTACTAACTTAGTTAAATCATCACTCATCAAAACTATGTCACTTGCCTCAATAGCTGAATCAGAACCAATTGATCCAAGCGAAATACCGATATTTGCTCTCTTTAAAACCGGAGCATCATTTATGCCATCACCTATAAAAATAGTCATACCTGTCTTTTCAACATTTTCATATTCTAAAAACTTATCAGTTGGAAGCATCTCTGATTTAATTGTTTTAATACCAACACGTTTTCCAATAAATAAAGACATTTCTCTTCTATCTCCAGTAAACATATAAGTATTAATACCCAATTTATTAAAATACCTTACTACATCCGCGGATTCATCTTTAATTCCATCATCAATCATTATAGATGCAACATGTTTTCCATCAATGCTTAAATGTATTGTTGATGAATATTCACAATCACATAATTTTTTATTACCAATATTAATATGTTTTCCCTTGTAGTCAAAGCTTATTCCTGAACCACTTATTTCTTTAAAGTTAGTAATTTTACCCTTATGTTCATTTGAAAGTTTCATAAAAGATTTAGCAATTGGATGATTTGAATTTGCTTCTCCAGAAACTAATATATCTACAATTTCTTCATAAGTATAATCATTATCAAGGATTTTTATTTCTTTCACTTCAAAAGTACCATCAGTAATTGTTCCAGTTTTATCAAATATAATATTTCTAGCATTACTTACATTATCTAAATAACTACTTCCTTTAATCAAAATACCATTTTTACTGCTGATACCTATTCCTGTAAAATATGAAAGTGGAACTGATATAGCAATTGCACAAGGACAAGATATTACTAAGAATGTAAGTCCTCTATACAAAGCATCAGAAAAACTTACATGAGTAAGCGGCAAAAGTACAATTATTAAAATAGCTAAAAGCAAGATTATTGGTGTATATATTTTACTAACACGCGACACAATTGTTTCAGTTTTAGTTTTTTTATCAGTTGCACTTTCTAATAATTCTAGAATTTTATAAACTGTCGAATCAGAATAAGTTTTTGTAGCTTTCACTTTTATCACGTCCCCCATATTAATGGAACCAGATAATACTTCATCATTTTCTAAAACATTTAAAAATTCTGATTCACCAGTTAAAGATGATGTATCTATTTTCGTTTTACCATCAATAATAATTCCATCAACTGGGATTTTTTCGCCACTTTTAACAACCATGATATCATCAATTTTAACATCTTCTACGGCTACTTCTTTTAATTCCTCATCTATTAAAACATTGGCATAACTTTGTTTTATATCGATTAAATCCTTAATTGATTTTCGAGAATTATTGATTGCCTTTTCTTCTAAAATTTTACCAATTGTATAAAGAGAAACAACCATTATTCCTTCCATAATATCTCCAATAAAGAAAGCACCTAAACATGATATAGTTATTAAAGCATATTCATTTAAAGTGTGATTTTTTATTAACATCTTTATTGCAGAAAAAGCTATTTTATATAAAAGTAAAACATAACTGATAACATAAAAACTATAACTTAACCATTTAGGAGTTTTAAAAATATAAGCCACTAAACTAAGTAATATTGCAATTATTAAAACATTTACATGATATTCTTTAGAATTTTCTTCATTCAAAGTTAAATATACTTCATCCTCTACCGATGAAACTATTTTATTCAATTCATCTAAGGAAAAACACTTATCACTTTCAAATATAACTCTTGATGTATTAAAGTTAACAACGGCATTCTTAAAGCCATCTAAAGAGTTCATATATTCTTCAATTTCACGAGCGCAATTGGCACAATCAAGATTATTTATAACATATTTATACTTTTTCATAACATACTCCTTTTATGTTCAATGTGAGATATAGCCACCTCAAATACCTCTTTTACATGTTCATCATCCAAAGAATAATAAACTTCTTTACCACTCTTTCTCGATTTAACAATATTTAAATCTTTCAAATAACTTAATTGATGAGATATTGATGACTTTGTCATATTTAAAACATTTGCTATATCACAAACACACATTTCATTATGATCAAGAGCAAAAAGAATTTTAACTCTAGTATTATCACCTAATATTTTAAAAAATGTTGATATCTCTGAAATAAATTCGTTATCAAGCATTTTAGATTTAACATTTTCTACTACGCCTTCATGTATAACATTACAATCACACATATCTGCTATTTTCATAAGCACCTCCATAGTTGAATATTTGTTCAACTAGCAATATTATAGTTGAGTGAATATTCAACTGTCAATAGTATATGCTAATCATTAAAAAATTTGACAAAAAAAAATATGCTGATGCATATTTTTACCATGAACCTGTCCATATAGTCTTTGTTACAGGTATTGAATCGTAGTAACTAGAGATTCCTTTTGATAAAACAATACCATTATCATAATTAACTTTATGCTTCTTTGCATTTGCCATTGATATGCTCTTAGTTGCATGAGAATAATCTGCAGATATTTTTTGAGTATTAATTACACTTGAACTTTTTTTGGCAACTTTAAAAGACAATTCTTGAGACAAGTAAGTTAAAGTTGATGTTGGCAAACTAAATACAGCAGATTTTCCAGCTGAAGAATTAATTAATTCATGCTTTATAGATGTTTTACAACCATCACTTGTACAAAAATTTTGAAAAAAAGAAATACCATCTACAATATTTACAAATTCACTGCTATATCCAATACCTATAATATCATTACTTCTTACTTTAGGAATATTTTTCCACTCAAGATTAACTTGATATTTATAATTGCTTCCAGAACTATAAATACTTGCAGTCATTTTCTTATAATCAGTTTGATATGTATTTGATGACATCAAATCAACACTTGCATCAATGGAGTTATATTCATCTTCACTTATTTCTATTGTAAAATTTTTATCACTGGATAACAAAGCAACATTGAAATCATTTTCATAAGTAGTTTTATAATATTTAACATTCCTTGAAACCAATTCATTATCTTCAGCAAATACTATACTAGGAATTAATAAAAAACAAATTAAAACATATAAACAAATTTTTTCCATAATAATCATCCTCTCTAAAAATCTTAAATCTAATCATCAAAAACTTTAACAAGACAACTTATTTGATTTGTTTCTTTTTCTCCATATTCAATAACTATAGCTAAAACTTTAAAGTGATGATCAAATATATTATTTGATTTTAAACGTTTATCAAAAACTAAATTTTCATCCATCAACATATCATTAATTTTTCTAGGCTTATCATTTATTCTTTCTCCTTGAAGAAGCAAATTATCATTTTCATCATAAACATATATTTTATAACTATTAAGTTTTAACTCATTATCAGTATTTGTGAATTCATCAGAATAATATAAAGAATTAATAACAATTTTGCTTCCAACTGGGCTATCTAAATAGGTTCCATCAATAAGTAAATAATCGTTATCGGAAGTTAAAGCATATACATGAGGAGTATAATATAATTTCAAACAATAATATATACCACTATAAATTGATGCAATAAGTAAAGTAATAAATATCATCTTTTTTTTAACAGCTCTAGTATACTTTTTCATTCGCAAATTTATTTCAGATTCAATTGAAGATTCTTCTGATAAACATAAATCTAACAAATCATGAAAGGATATTTTAAAATACTTTGCAATAGAGTCTAGCATAACAATATCAGGTATTGATGTCCCAGTTTCCCATTTACTTATTGTTTTACTTGACACATTTAGTTTCTCAGCTAATTCTTCCTGAGTCATATTTTTCTCTTTTCGCATTTTAGCTAAAATCTTACCAAAGTTTTGAAAACTCATAAAATCACCACTTCTATTCTATCAACAAAATCTACAAATATAAAGTTTCAATAATATTTGTAGTTTAATAAAAAATAAATACTTAAGAAAAAAATTAATAAAAGAATAAAAACAAAATAAATTATAGATAACAAATAATTAAAAACAGAAATTTTTGTTAAATATATAAAAATAGATGTAAATAATAATTCTAAAATAAGTATAATTAAAAATATATTAACTATATTAAAATAATATACTTTTAATACCTTAAATCTACTATAACCAAGAATTTTAAATATTTTAATATTTTTATTTTGTTCATTAAAAAATAGAAATATTAATATTATAAATATAATCAATAAAACTATAAAAACAAACACATAAATATATTTTACTAATGAAGAAAAGTTTAAATATACATTATACTTATTTAAATCAAAATTAAAATTATACTCAATATTATTTTTATTAAAATATTCAACTATTTTATCAATATCCTTATAATTACTTATAACAACCTTATAATCAACGTTATAACCATTTTCAAAATTCTTAAATAGAGATTCTGATAAAGTTTGATTTACTATTATTATGTTTTCATCAAAGGAGTCATCATAAATTACATTTATTTTCTTTAAATCTATCCCATATTTATTTAAAACATTATATTTAGTTTTTTTATTTATTTTTATTGCATTATTTTCTTCTTCAAATTCACTACTGATAATAAAAATATTTTTATTATCAAAATTTTTTTCAATATTAAAATCATATTCTATACTCTTATAATCAAAATTAATATCTATCTTATTAAAAACAAATAATTCTTTATTAATATCATTATTTATAAAATCATCAACTTTATTATTAAAATAACATAGTATAAATGACACAAACAAAAACATAAATAATAAAACAAAAATAATTAAGTTAAAATTTTTTTGTTTTTTATTATGTTTAAGTGCTTTTTTAAGTATTTTATATAAACTATTCATTTACAAGCTCCCTAATATCATAATTATCAATTTTTTTTAAAGAAAGAATTGTATTAACAAAAGTTAAGAATACAACTAAAATAAAACATATTAAATAACTAACATAAGAATTAGTAAATTTAATTAAACATAAATCAGCTTTATTTGATAAAAACCATTTTGGACAATTATATTCAATAATTATAGATAAAACAACGGATAATAAAAAAGCGAATAAAGATATAATTAAATTTAATAAATAAAACTTTTTCTTAATTAATTTATTAGGATAACCAACCATTTTTAAAATACCAATATTTTTATAATTATTTTTAATAGTTCGACTACTAAATAAATAACATAATAAACATGATAAAACTAATAAAACAACTACTATTAAAGAAACTAAATTTATAGCATCCTTTAATATACTAATTTTTAAAGTTGTTACACCTTGATAAAATGAGATATTTTCAAAATTATCTAAAATTTGCATGTTATCTATATTGTCCAATAATACAACAAAATGAGATTCTGTATCTTCATTGCTTATCTTATTATAGTTTTTAAAAACACTATTATATGTTTTGTAATTAATATAACACGTATTTGGATGTGTAAAATACTTACTTCTATCAAAAGTACCAACAAGCTTAATTTTTTTATTTTCTTCATCGAAGATTTTAATATTTAAATATTTACCAATATATTTTTTTAAACTAATACTTTTATCTTTATCATAATTTTCATTTAAAATATAATTACTAGGAAAAAAATCATCAGGACACATAATTCCTTCATTATCTATAGAGCTTTTTCCAAGAACAATATCAAAATCTATATTCTTTATCGGAATTATTTCAATATCTCCATCAAAAAAATCTGTAGTAAATTCATTAACTATACCAAAATTATTAACTTCAGAGCTTTCATAAACATTTAAAACATGTTCATTATCTTCAAGCATGCTTTTTAAATTTGCTTTATTTTTTATATTCTTTATTCCAACATATACTAAACGGCTATCAATACTATTTTTAGTATAATCGTTAAAATACTTATCTACTCCAAAAACATAAGATAAACCTACAAGTGAAGAAGTACCTAAAACAACTAATACCAACAAAAACACTATATTTTTAAATTTAAATAAATTATTTTTTAACTTCATATAAATCACCATTTTTTAACTCAAGAGATACATCAGAATATTCTCTTATTTTTTCATTATGACTTACAACAATTACACATTTACCATCAAGTGATTCATGTTTTAACATATCAAATATTATTTTTTCATTTTCTTTATCTAAATTTCCAGTTGGCTCATCAGCTAAAATAATAACTGGATTATTTATTAAAGCACGTGCCACACAAACTCTTTGCATTTCTCCACCTGATAACTCGCTTGAATAATGATTCATTCGTGATGCAAGTCCGACTTTTTCTAGTGACTTTTTAACTAAATCATCATTATTTCTCTTCTTATTATCAACCAATAATGGTAATAAAACATTCTCATAAGCAGTTAAATCATCGTTTAATAAAAATGTTTGATAAATTAAACCGATTTTTTTATTTCTTAAATATCATAATCATGCATTTTAGTAAAAGTTTTATCGAAATATTTAATAACTCCTTTATCATATTTTATTAATCCACATATTATATTAATAAGTGTTGATTTTCCACTTCCGCTTGATCCCATAATAGAATAAAACTTACCCTTTTCAAACTTATAAGAGATATTATTTAAAACAGCAATATTTACTCCACTTTTTTTATACGTTTTAGTAACATTTATCAATTCAATAACATTTTTATCCATATTTAAAAACCATACTCCTCATTAAAACTATCTATTTCTTGTAAATATAAATAATATTTTATCGTAAAATTATCATTTATTTTCTTAAGTATCAAATAATTATTATTATCAAACTCATATGCATTAATTCCAATTAAAGTATCGCTTACATCCTCAACATCATATAAAGAAATTAAGTTTTTCAATAAACTATTAATAACATAATCACTAGGTAAATCTTTTTTTAAAGACTTTATACCTTCAATTTCAACATCTTTTATATATATTTCATCTTTATATTTTGATGAATAAACCTTTTTAAAACTTCGATTTTTTACGTTTTCTTTAATATTGATTTTTACTATTTCGTCTTCTTTTTGTTTTTCTAAAAATTCTTTTAAATACTTATCAACATCACTAAAATCCATTGTTATATTTGAATCTTTTAAATATAAAGCATCAAATATATTAACTATATTATAAGTTTCCTTATTAATTGAAAATACAAATTTATTTTCTTCAACTTTAGATTTTGCAGTAGAAATTATTTTTTGAGAAATATTTCCGCCATTAACCGATTTAACAATATACACTTCATCAACATTATAATCTTTCAAAAAGTATAAGTATCCATCATTATATCCTAAATAATTCTTTTCAACAGTTTCATTTTTTTCATATGTAAATACTCCAAAATAATTATCAATTGCTTTTCCATCTTTTTTTAATATAAAAATTAATAAAATTGCAATTAATAAAGCAATAAATATAGCTACTAAAATTCTTTTTCTATTCATAAATATCTCCTAAAATAAAATATAATATTTTTGTGTTCTTTCTTCTATCCCAAATAAAGAGAAGTACTCTCTTTTTAAGAGAATCACTCAATTTTAATAAAAAATAAATATGTAAAAAATATAATTATCATAAATAACAAATAAATAATCAAGAATAAATATATAAGTTTGATATTAATATTTATTATAAAAATAATAGGTATTAAAAATAACATAATAAGGAAAAAAATCATTGAATAAACTAACATAAAAGACAAATAATTAAAAATCAACAATTTCCTTTTTGAATAACCAATAACATGATAAATTTGATTAGTCTTATTATCATCTTTAACAAAAGAAATTACTGTTATAAAGATAATCACAATATTTATTATTAAACATACAACTATAAAAAATTTTAGTATATTTATAAAAACCTCATTAGAATTGTTTTCTATACCATTATATTCTAAATCATATTTATCTTCATTTTCTTTAACAAAATTTTCCAACTCCTTTCTTTCTTTAAAAATCAATACATTATCTTTACAATAAAAATTATCTTTTTTTAATTCATCACAAGTAACATTAGTTACAAGACTTCTGTTTTCTAAAGTATTTATTCTTTGATATTCCTTTTCTTGAAAATAACTTAATAAAATTATTAAAGAAAAATTTAAAAATAAAGATACAAAAAAAACTAATACATATTTCCAAAAATTTTCTTTTCTAATCACATTTTTTAATATCATTAATATCACATCTCACTAAAGTTTTATTTTCTAAACGATATATAATATCTGCATTCTTTATAGTTTTCATATCATGTGTGACCATGATAATGCACTTTCCCTCATCAGCTAAACCTTTTAATATTTTAATTATATTAGCAGCATTATCTGGATCAAGAGAACCAGTCGGTTCATCACATAATATGTAATCAGGATTATTTATAAGCGAACGTGCTATACAAACACGTTGACATTCTCCACCAGAAAGTTCAGCTGGAAAATGGTTTTCTCTATTCTCTAATCCTACTTTTTCTAAATAAGATTCCACCTTTTTCTTTCTATCCAACTTTGACAAACTCTTATCTAGCATAGTTGGAACTAAAACATTTTCAAAAGCAGTTAATCTAGGATTTAAATAGTAATCTTGAAAAATTATACCTATATTTTCATAACGTATTTTAGAAAGTTCTTTATCATTCAAATGAGATACATCTTTTGTTCCAACTAAAACGCTTCCATCAAAGTTTGAATCCAATAATCCAATTATTTTTATAAGCGATGTTTTCCCACTCCCACTAGGTCCAATAATCATATAAAATTTTCCGAGTTCAAATTCAACATTCAAATCTTTAAAAATTTCTATTTCTTCATTTTTCTTTATATATTTCTTACTTAAATTTTTAATTATCATATATAGCACCTTTAACAACCTTTCTTATTTTATTCAAAGAGAATAAAACTATCAAAATGAATCCAATTGGTATAATTATTAACATTGAATAGATATTCATTTTATAATTAAGCAATTCAAAGTATTCAGTTCTTATTAATATATTTGAAATTGCAAATGTTTCCAATAAATTAATTAAATAAGCAAATAATATTGAGAAAACAAAAACTATTAAATATTCATACCCATAAATTATAAAAATGTTTTTATTTGTAAAGCCAATACTTTTATATAATAAAATTTCTTTTTTCTTGCTTTCTACATTTCGTTTTAAATGTAAACTGATTGCTATATAAACCATAATCAACATAAAACATAATACAACAATAAATATTATCTCTAAATTTTTTAGTCCATTATAATCAATTTCAACTTTATCATAACTATCAAAACCCATTTTCTTTAATTCTTCTTTTACATAATCTATATTTTTTATGTTATCAACTATAATATTTATAGTTGAAAGAGAATAATTTACATCTTCATTGTAGTCTGTATATCTAGCTATACGTTCCAAGTTTTCTAAACTTGTAAAACAAGTTACACCATCTAACATAATTTTTTTTGAATCATAGTTTGCTGAAATATAAAAAGTTTCGTCCCTCTCATCTAAGATTTCTTCATCTCTAGATGCAGTATAACGTATTCTTTTAAAATTTCTTGAAAAAGTTGATCCAACTGTCTTAAATTTTTTAGGACAAATTAGATTATTTCCTTGAACATTTTTATTTCCATTAACTATCTCTAAATTATTTAACTCATTCTCATTAAGAGCATATAATGTTATATTTTGACTTTTATCAATAAAAAATCCATAAATAAAAAAGTTAATATCAGTTACTTGAGTAACATGGTCAATGCTTTTAAATTTCTCAATATTATTTAAATCATCTGTATCAACTAATACGCTTCTCCAATCAATATTCTTTTCTTTGACATTTTTTAAATATTCATTTATAGAAAAATCAAAATTGAAAAGAATCAATATTAAAGAAAGTAAAAAACCAACTAAAATCACAAATAATATTGAATTTTTACTTCTAAATGTTACTTTATTAATTAAATTATTCATATACTATCTCTCCAATTTAAAATATAATATTTTTGTATTCTTTCTTCTATCCCAAATAAAGAGAATTACTCTCTTTTTAAGAGAATTAAAAAAATTAGACATAAAAATGCCTAATCAATATTAATAAGCTCGTATTCACGATTACCAAATCCAAGTTCACTAGCTGCTTCAATTGTATGAATTCCATGTCTTGAATTAATTCTCTCAAGTAAATGTTCTCTACCTGGATCATTTGAATTTATAACTAAATCAATACATGCTTGATCAATTGCAATTGGATCTAGAGAAGCAAGAATACCGATATCTTTCATACAAGGATCTTCAGCTTTAGCACAACAGTCACAGTCAACACTCATATTAACCATCATATTGATATAAGCAATATTACCTTTAAAATGATTATGAACAGAACTTGCAGCATCAGCCATACTCTCTAAGAATAAATCTTGTTCAGGAATATTATCCCACAAAACATTTTGATCCATAACTTTTCCAGCAGAATGAATAAATGCTTTACCTTCACTAGAAGCAACTCCTATTGAAAGTTGTTTTAAAGCTCCACCATATCCACCCATTGGATGTCCTTTGAAGTGAGATAATACTAGCATTGAATCATAATTATTAATTGATGCTCCAACATAGTTTCCTTTTATAATCTTACCATTTGGTACATCAAATTTAATGTATCCATTACTATCCATGATATCAACATTAAAATATTTATTCCATCCATGTTTTTCTATTAATTTTTTATGCTTTTCTGTTTCATTTCTAGCGCCACTATACGCTGTATTACATTCAACAACAGTACCACCAACATAATTAATAATATCTTTTAAAAATTCTGGTTTTACATAATTTTGATTTCCATCTTCACCAGAATGAAGTTTAACTGCTACATTTCCTTTAAGATCAATTCCTAAATGTTTATAGATATTAACTAAAGATTCTGGTGTAAGCTTCTTAGTAAAATATACTTTTGATTTTTCCATAAATGCACCTTCCTATCTACATATTTAGTATAGCATAGATGGAAAAGTATATAATTATTTTTTTATATCTATATACATTTCTATATAATCTTTTAATGCCTTTTCTTCTTGATATTTTATTGAATCTTCATCTTCATTTGGATCTAAATAAGTTTCAATTTTTCCTTTATTTATTAAAATTATTGATGGAGCATACTTTATAGTATTATATAATTTAGTATTTTTAAACTCTTCAAAAGGAATTTTAAAAATAGTTATATTATTATTTTTAGAAAAATTTTCCACAACGTTTTCACATGATACCTTAAAATTGCAATAAGGATTATAAGTAAACAATATAAAAGAATCATTAGATTTAAGTATGTTCGTCAATTCTTTACTATCTATATCAACTAATTTTCCGGCATTATAATATTCATCATTTAAATAGAATTTACTGTTTTCCTTAGTACAGCCAGTCATAGATAATATAACCAAAACAAGTAAAATAATTCTTTTCACTACTGAACCTCTTTTAATGAAGAAAAATCTATATTATGGTAAGTTGCTTTCCAAAAATCATAAACACTTTTGCCGTTTTCTTCTCTTTTAACAGAAACCTTATTTGCTCCATCATAAAACCAATAACCACCAACATCATAGATTTTAGATTCATCCCATCCAAGAGATACAAGAAGTTTCTTTGTTTGGCCAGCATATCCACCGCCTCCACACATCAAGAATATGTATTTATCCTTTGGAAAAAAATATTCTAAAATGTTTAATGATTCTTCATAATTTGCAACATATTTTCCAGAAACATTTTTAAACAAGGATTTTCCTTGATATCCTTTACCAACAATACCCTCTAGTTCAGTACTTATACTATCATCAACTAAATATGGATAAGGTAATACCTCAAATCCATTTACAAATCCAGATAGATACGAATCCCCATTGATTTTTTCCCAGTTAGCAGCATCCTTAAGCATTCTTACATCTATATAAACTGAATCACTTCTATTTAAATACTTATCTATTGTTTGTTCATTAATATTTTTATCGATTCCAAGACTACCTCTTTCTCCACCAGTAAGTTCAGGCTTAGGCAATTTACTTAATCCTTTATCTTTAAAGACGATAAAACTTAAAACTCCACCAAAAATAAATGCTACAATTATACTTAGTATAATTAAAATTTTCTTTTTCATAAATTTCTCCTTTCACCATCAACTTTAAGATAAATAATAAAAAAAAGAAATAACTATTTAGTTGAATTAACTCAACTTATGGTTTAGTCATTTCATTTTTTATCCAAGTCATAATAACTTTAACAACATAATCAATTTCTTCTTCACTCAACTCATGATTTTTTCTTATATGATGCCACTTATATAAACATTCTCTACAACATGTTGCAGTAGCGTGTTCCGAAACAAAAACTGGGTGTCCATGGGTAGGTGTTTGTTTTCCATCATTTAAAGGTTTTTCTGGTGCCAGTCTTGTTCTTATAAAATCATAAGCATGACTTTCAATAGTTTTTAATCCCTTCTTTTCTATATAATCTAAATCTTTCTGTTTTAAATGAAAACTACTTCTAAATTTTGATTTTGATAGCTTAAATAAAATATCATCAATATTCATAAATACCTCCATAAATATATGCTATAATATATAATATCATAAGTATAAAGGAGAAGCCAAAATGTTAAAAAAGAATTGGAATGAATATACCGAAAATGAAAAAAGAAGTATACTTTTTCATGCATATATTTATTATGGAAAAACAAATGATATTTTAACAGAATTAAACGAATATAGATTATTAATTGCCAGTAATCCAGATGAGGTATTAAAAGTATATATAATTGCAAAATATTTAAATTTTAATCCTCAGACTGCTATAGCAAAAGCTTTAAGAGAAAATAAATTACAAGCTTTATTCGATCTAACAAGACCAATAGATTTTTCTAAAACTGACATTAATGAAAAATTAAACGGATTTTTAGAGGACACTATTTACACTTATAATTTTGAAGCTACTATAAAATCTAAACAAGGAAGAAGCCGATAAAAATTTGACTTATATATAATTTTAGTTATAATATACAACTAGAAAAGGAAGTTTTATATGGAAGTAAAAAATTGGAGTGAATACTCAGAATCAGAAAAGCAAACTCTTTTAAATCATTTATTTACTTATTATGGTAAATTGATATTTAATCTTGAGGAACTAGAAATGTTTTCTTATCTAACGAGCAAAATACCAGATACTTTGTTTAAAATATTTGTTAGTTCTTATTTAGTAGGAGAAAATGGTCAAACTATAATATTGGAAGTTTTAAGAAATGAAAAAGAAAAACAAATTGCAGCATTAAAAAAGAAAATAGATAATTATAATGCTGAAGAGTTAAAAGAATATGAAAAGGAATTTTTAGTCGAAATTGTTAAAACTTACAATACTCCAGAAGCTCCAATTCCTTTAAGTGATGAGGAAATAAAAAGGCAATTAACAAAAATGTTTGGAATTTAAACCAAACATTTTTTTATTTTACCTTTTTTCTATTTATCATGAGTTTCAACAAAAATATGAATATTGTTATTAAAAGTACACTGACTAATATAGCAGCTAAAATATAATTCTTATCGTCTTTCTTTTTTACTATTTTTATTTCTTCATTTTCTTTTTTATTAATATGAATAACGTACTCGCGAGTTTCATTACTTTCTGATGTCACACTTATTTTAAAATCATTCACCCCTGCTGCTAAAGGAAACTCTCCTGTTCCAGTAACTACCGAAGAATTATCTTCAGTTAAAGCTTCTATCTTAATGGAATCAATATCATTTTCAACATCTAATGTATATTCAAAAACATTTTTATCAAAATTTAATGTCCCAATATCTACACTTAAACTACTTAAATAATTATTATTAGATTTAACTTTTGTAGTTGTAGTTGTTGTAGTTGTAACTGTAGTTTTTTTAACTGTTGTCGTTTTAGGTATACTATCTAAATATATATACCCAATAACGTCTTTATTTGCATCAAACTTACAAGAAGTTAGTTTAGCATTTTTTTTACAAGCATTATCTGTTTCTTCTGAAACTGATGCATCCATGCATGCAATATAGTCTTTATCACTTTCATCTATACAACTAGAATCTGAATCCCAAACGTAAATATCATTTCCATTTACTCGTTCTACATAACCAACATGTCCGTATGAAGTAATATTCCATACAACAACAGAATTCTTCTTTGGAGTTTTACCTACTGAGTATCCAGCTTTTTCAGCTAACGTATACCAAGTTTTCGCATTTCCCCAAGCAGGTAAAGATATACCCGTTTTTTCATTTACTTTTTTCCATGTATACCAAGTGCAATTTACTCCATAAGGACCTTTTGAACTATATGGATTGCTTGCTGCATAAACATTCATTCCTAAACAAAAAAACAAACTACAAAGTAATAACATAACTTTTTTACTCATAATAAATCACTTACTCATTTCTACATTATATAGTTTATCATAATATTCATTTATTGTACTTAAAATATCTACACCAATTTTTCTTATTTCATTATTATTAAACATAAGACTAAAAACATAAGATTCACCATAAACATCTACCAAGTATTTAATTGCTAAAACTGATGCCACATACCCTTCAAAAACACCTGTTCTTTCAAAAATATATTCATTTGTTACTTCATTAGTTCCATTAATTTTTTCATTAATATTACCAAAATAATGACTATTGCTTTTATAAAATTTAAAAAGAGAACACCAGTCTTCATCATTATAATGTTCAAACTCTCCAGAAAAGTATTGAGCCACCCCCCTTCATCAAACCAAGTTATAGGGAGTTTATAATATTTTTGTACCACTTTTACGGAGGGTTTACATGATTTATAAT
>OIYG01000358.1_pt1 | contig 46370 bp, 85 predicted proteins | sample 1587861 | NCBI WGS metagenome assembly OIYG01 (sample SAMN03283272) | human gut metagenome | biome: human-associated habitat; material: feces | host: Homo sapiens | place: Peru | collected 2012
TCTACATAAAGAATAGTTTGGATCTTCTTTATTCAACCAATAATATTCATCCAAAACTGTAACGCCTTCAGTTTCAATGGATGGTACATCTTTAAATACATCCCACATAACTTCAAAGTGGTTATCCATTTCTCTGCCGCCTCTCATGTAGAAACCTTTTGTTATATCTTTTCTACCATCACAGCTTCCACCAGCAATATCTATTTTTTCTAGAACATGGATACGGTCTCCTGAAATCTGCCCATCTCTAACAAGATAGAATGCTGCAGTTAATCCAGCTAGGCCTGTACCAATAATATACGCTGACTTCTTATCCGCATCCTTTGGCTTTCTTGGATGTGCGAATGCTTCATAATTTCCTGAACTATAATACATAATTTATTCTCCTTTTTGACTTAAGGTCAGTATAGCACTCGTCAATAAAGAGTAAATTGACACAATTCAAAATATGTCAATCGATGAATTAAAAAAAAGAATCCAAAACTGTGACATTACTAATTTTACTATTCATTATTATTTCGTATATTTACGCTGTTTTCATGAAAATTCAATATCTGAATATAGACTATTCTTGACTACTCGTTAAAAATTTTTCTTGGATATTTTCTTGGACAGTTCTATAATTCTTAACATAATTTTAGAGAGGTCGATATTATGGCAATTAGCGAATTACAAAAACAGCTTTCAACTCTTTTAGTCAAATTACGCATTCGTCACGGATTATCTAAATTCAAGATGGCTACACTTGCTGAAGTTTCTGACCACACGTGGGATAGATATGAAAACGGTGAATCTTCTCCGACTCTGCCAGAGTTCATTAACATTTACAACGAACTTGGCGAAGATGCTTTACGTGATATTATAAGCATAATGTATCCAGATAAATACAATTGCCTTGTTTCAGAAAGCAACATCAATGATCTGCGTAAATCTTTGATTCACTATTTTACTCACGTAGCTTCAGAGCGTGTTATTCGTGAATGGGCTTTTCTTACTTTTGGTGATCATGGAAGCAGTGCATTGGCTCAATTAGAGATGTTCACAATGATTGACCACTTGCCTATGAAATATAGATACATGATTGCTGAATCCGTCAACAAATACTACGAAATGGCTTCTGCACATAATGAACTTGTTTCAACTGATGAAACACTTCCAGATGTTGAACTATTCCGTATTGGTCTAAATTTAGGAAAAGAAGCAACAATGGAGAAAAAAGAATCATATTCATTAACAAAGAAAGACGAGGATTAATTCTTCGCCTTTCTTATTTTTTCCATTATCAGCTCATACTCTTTAGGATACATTATCCTTACTGCTTCAACATGTTCATTTAATGCTTCTATCAGTTTGCTTTTAGATATGCTGTTTGCAATCATTTCAAATTCTGTAGGATTATCATCAACTGACCTTGTTGTGGTGCCTGTATCGCCTTCTCTTCTTATTATATAGAGTACAGCTAATTTCTCTGCAATCCTGTATGTTAAGTCATCTTCTTCTAATCTTTTTATTTCTTCATTGACTGCATTTAAGTCAATCATATTTTTTTATCTATTTTATCCATACATTTGATTGCATTTAGAATCTTATAGATATTATCTAAATCACTAGCAGTCATCTTTCCTCTGTCTGCAAGCTCTTCTAATTCTTTCATTAGCATTGCTCTTATCTTTTCGATGCAATTCATTATCTCACCGCCTTAACCGTTATCAATCCACTTGTAATTGTTCCTGCCACACTTAACTGCAATGCTAATTTCGCATAGCTGTTTGTGTTTTGTGGCTCAATTTTAACTACATCATGAATTGTCAATGTCTGACTATCTGTTGTTGCACCTACCGTTTCTATCGCCTGTGCTTCTGTCAATGCTGTTCCATTTGCAAGTAAAGAAGCTGTAACATTTCCTACTGCTACTCCTGTAGTTACAATTTGTGCATCAATCTCATAATACCCTGCTTGTCTTAGCTCTACTGTATTATCATTTGAATTCCATATTGCTTTAGAATTACTTTGCATTGCAATATTAAATGGAATATTTGTATTCGCTGTTACTGCTGTATTTAATATTCTTCCTTTAAACATTCTTTCTCCTTAAGATAAAAAGAGATTGCCATAAGACAATCTCTGAATTTATGCCTTACGCATCATTTATGCAAATACTGTGCCACCTGCATAATATGGCTGTGGAACATTAAATGCTGGAATTGGTGCAGGTCTCAGCTGACCAACAAGGTACTGATTCTGCAATGTCTGGCTCTGTGCAAGTGTCAATGCAGATACCTTTCTTTCTAAATCATCAATCTTTGCCTGCTTTGCATTTAATTCCTGCTGACTCAGTTTATCAATAATTGCTCGTGCATTATCATTTTGGTTATTGATAATATCTCTAGCATTCATGTTATCAGTATTCTTGATAGCACATGCTTCAGACTGAATATTGAAATTAGTCTGGTCAATCATTCGCTGTGTTTGACTTGCCTGTTGCAATGCATCATAGCGATTCTTGCAGCAACAATCTGCTAACTGAGATGACAATGCATAGTTACCATCTTTAATTGCTGACTGTGTATCTGCAAAATTTCTTAGGTTTTCATATCCAACAGAAGACAATCCTTGAGATAACTGCATCATATGCATATTTTCATTATCAGATAATCTTCCTACTGAATTCTGTAGATCATTGAAATTCATTGCACTACACAATCCTGCTTCTGTTACAGGCTGTTGTGGTGCTTCTCCTCTATTCCCAAAGAATCCGTTTCCCATAAAGGCAAACAAGAATAAGATAATAATCCAATAAGCACCATTTCCACCCCAACAGTCATTGTCTCTGTTTCCCATAACTGCTCCAATGTCGGCAGGTGTCATTCCTTCTGCTAAACTCATGCTTTTCTCCTTTCACTATATTTCTATCGTTCCATGGCTACGATTAGAAACCTTTTCCTGTCATAATCCCTTGAATCTGCTTCGCTAGATTCTGTATCATGTTCAACTGCTGTTGATTCATTCCAGAATTCTGCATAACCTGTCTTGCCAGCTGTTCTGGATTTCCACTTACATTACTTCTGAACTGATTTAACATCTGTCTCAACTGTGGATTTCTTAATAATTCCATCGGATTCATGTTGCATAACCTCTTTCAATCTTTCATCTAAATATTCTTTTGTTACATACTGATTCATATCTGTTTGTCTTTGTTCTTGAACTACAGCATAGTTATATTTCTGCATTGTAGGCATTCCGTTTACCATGCTTTTTACATAAAACATTGGTGCTTCTGAATCCCACAGGACTACTGTATTTCCATTTGCTACAAGATATGATTTTGCTCCAACTTCTCCCTGTACCCAAATTCTAGAGTCTGTTGGTTGAATTTGCTGTTGATACCCTTGCATCGGTGATTGCATCTTGTACTGATTCAATGTATCTTGCATAGGCTGTGTATAGCCATAATATGGATAAGGCATATATTTTCTCCTTTGTATGCTTATATATTGCCATTTCATCTGCATGATTTGGTGCAGTCTTCATCCATTTTTTATTGCTTGAAAATGCTGAAAAAGTGCAAAAAAAGAGCAATCATCTCTGATTGCCCAATTCGCATGCCTTTCTTACTCTTTTCGGAAGCAATGGAGTATATTTCTGTATCTTATCGTACTTGGTTCTTAATATACGAATCATATTGTTTACAGTGCTTCGGCTTACTCCAAGTTCGTATGCAATATCTTCTATACAGCTTCCATGTACTTTCATTGTCATGAGTTTTGCTTCACGTTCTGATAAGCATCCAAATTTTATAAATTCATTTAGACGTATCTCATTCCAAACTACTTGATGTGCCATCCATGTCTCCAATGATTCCACTTTTCATAGCTGACTTACACTTTCTTCCTTGCCAACATCCATCAGCTCATTGTACTGTTCTTCAGTAATTCTGCCCGTGGCGAAGAAAATATCAATCTTGTTCTTTAAATCGTCTGTCAGACCTTTTCTTTCTTTAAGCTTTAATAATGTTCTATATAGCATATATCATACCTCCAATTCTGTTAATGTTACTGCGTACTCTGAATTTACATAAGCTTCTGCCGATTGTAAATCCATATCATAGATGTAATCTCGGTTGTCATTCAACTGCTGTTTTACATAATTCCAACCATTAGCCATACTTATTGGGTAGTTAAATACTGTGTATCCGTCTAACTGTTCTGAAACAGCTGTGATGTTTGTAACTGGGTAATAGGTTGATAACATTTTTAATTTTTCTTGAGCATCTGATGATAATGGTTCAAATTTTGAGTTTTTTAAACATGCATAAACATGAAACTTATTTATATTGCTTATAAGCCAATCTTTTGCCGTTTGTTCATCTTCTCCACACGTGCTTTTGTTAATTCTTAAAATAACATATTGTGAATCTGTGTAGACACCTTCATTATCTTCATTCCAAATGACTCCATACGGCAAAATATTACAAATGCAAACGTACACACTAGATTCTAGCATATCAGTACTAGCTATTCTGAATCTAGCTGTGTTATTTCTTGTTAAGTCAATTTCTATAGATTGATTTGATATGTTCTTTAAAGCATCTACAACATTTCTTTCGATTCCGTAAACGCCATCTTTTTCTACAAGCCTATCGCTAATGTATTGTTGTCCATTGATTGTGACGTTGCCACCGCTAGACACTGGAATTGCATTTAACGTTATTGGCAACTGTATTGATTGCTCTTTGTATGGTTTGTAAGGTAACAAGACTTCATTCAGTAGCATCTGTGGTTTCCATTCAATATCAACTACAGTACCTTTTCTTAAAATTAAATTTAATACAAATGGAAATTGTACTTGTAAATCTGTTACCTTAATAGGTTTATTAAGATTTCCATTTACTAAACTAAAACCAAGAGTATGTGAGTTTGTAAAATCTAAATAGCATCCATTGCTTTCTGCACCTTTAACTGGATTTGGATTATATATATAAGTTTTACCACTTTGCAATGTTAACGGGTTTAAAAATCTAATTTGACCTGTAACGTCAGTTGAAATAGTTTCATTTTCTAATACAGTGCCTTTTGCTTTAACTAACCCATCTTTAATAGAAATAGTAATCCCACTCTTAGAAAATGTGGCTTCTTTAATATCATTCAATCGCATGATATTTGCTCCACAAACCTTAACTGTAGGGTTCACAACGTTCTTAATCTCCTGCGGATAATCTAGGTTTGGGGATGGCTTTCCACCAGTATAAGGTTCATAGGAAGTGGCTTCTGAACCTTTTTCTAACTGAATCAGAACATTAGAAATGTTATAGGTTTTGCCATTTGTGACAGTAAAACATATTTTGGATACTTCTTCATTTTCTAAAGTAGCTGGTTTGTTATGTTGAATAACGGTTTTGAATGATTTGCTCGCTAATACTACTCCAACTATATTAGTACTATTACTGCTAAGGGTGTACCTACCATCTAACACAAAAGAATCAATGTCAAGAATCGACCATCCTGTTTCTGTTGCAGTTCCTTTCAATGCAACTACTCCATCCTTCGCAGTAACGGTTACTCCTCGGAGTGTTTGTGTCCCATCTCTAATTTTAAGGAGATTCTTTCCAGTAGTAGTAAACTGCTCTGACTCGCCATACAACATCATATCTTGAATCTTGCCATTGTCAGAATCAGTGATGTGAGTTTCGCCTTGATTCGATGCATAGAACTTTGTAATTTTGTTTGGCAAATCTTCCTTTAGCTTTTCAACATCACTTGTTACGTTAGCAATTGAATCAGCACTAGCTTGAGCTTTTTCTGCCTGTACTTTTGCTGATGTGCTTGATTCTGTTGCTCTGTCTGCTTCTGCTTTTGCATTATCCTTTAATAATGTTACTGCTTCAATCGTACTGTCTTTCAGACTTGTGATTTCTGAAACTGTACTGTTTTTCAATTCTGTAACTTCTGTAACTGTTGCATCTTTTACTGTTGAAATCTCTTGTTTAGCACTATCTGTTAGAGTTTTTGTCTGCTCTACAGTTTCTTTCTTTAACTGTTCGACCTCTGCTTTCGTCTGAATAGCTGAGTCTGCACTTGTTTTAGCTTCTCTCGCACTGTTAGATGCACTTTCTGCACTTTCTTGAGCATTTGTTGCACTCTGACTAGCATTATTCGCACTTTCTGCTGATGCTTGTGCACTCTGTGATGAATTTCTAGCACTCTCTGCTGATGAAGCTGATGCATTAGATGCACTTTCAGCAGATTTCTGTGCACTCTGTGATGATTTACTAGCTGATTCAGAATATCCTTTTACATTTTTTTCAACTGACAATACAATTTCACTTGCTTCAATTGCTTTTTGTAACAGTGGAATATCAGTTGAAGATATCAGTGTATTTTCTGATAATGGAGATTCCTCTACACTCAACATAAAGTTTGCTGTTGCGATTCTTTCTCCACCCTTTGATAACAGAATTTCGCATTTGACACATCCTGCAAGAACAGTCATTTGTTCTTTCATGTCAACTACTACTTTATTATTTTCAATTGAGCAGTCGTATCTGAATCCCTTCCCATCTGGCTTCAAACCATTAATTGAAGCACTTGCTTCCGAGGGGATTTTAAACATGCTACAATCATTTTTTAAAAGCGTAATAAGCAATCTTCTGCCAGTATCATACTGTGATACTTTTACATACTTTTTAGATAATTGTGATTCTAAATTTAAGTTATACTCTTCTTGTAATATCATTTTTTATCCCTTACTATCTCGTTGTACTCTTCCTGCGTAAGTTTCTTCTTTGCTAACAATACATCCAATCGTTCCTTACTCCAATAAGTTGGATAGTACTTCTCAGCCAATTCAAATACTGCTTTCATGCTCTTGCTCCTGTATCTATATCAGACAGAATACTGATATATGCAATGTCTGCCTGTGCCTGTGTGAGTTGGTCTGACAGTTCGCTTACCTTGTCTGCAAGCGTTCTTTCCTGCAGATGGATTGTGATCTGATTTGATTCTGTATTCAGAGTAATCTCTTTGCCTAAGATTCTGTCATAGTATTCAGCAATGATTTGTTCGCTAGATTCAATGGAAGTCTCTCTAGAGCCATCAATATTGAACTCTCCGTAAACCACGTGATTTACAGTATCTACTAACTGAACTGTTGCAAGATTCTCAGCTGTACATGCCTTTTTCAAATCTTCAATTGTCATTCCATCAATTACAAACCTCAAATCATTTTCTGTATTGTACTCAATTACACTTAATTCTGTTTTATCAGATAATCTTAACTTCATACTTCTCCTTTACGCTGTTCTTCTCCAAATATAAGCACTGTAGTATGGTGGTAGATTTGACGCACTTCCTGTATTTCCATGGCTGTGGGATGCACTTCCACCTGTATTGCTGACTGATACTCTCCACCAATCGGCAGGGGATAAACTACCCCATCCTGGTGTGTTTGCAGGAATTCCAGAAATACCACTACCACCACCATTATTGACTGTGAACTGACCATTGCTTGTTGTCGGATGATTGTGCGAAGGCATTTCATGGACTGTCAGTGTGTGACCACCTGTTGTATGTGCATGGGATGAATTTCCACCTGTAGACTTAACTGCATATGAATTGCCTGCACCGATTATCATTCTGTCTTTAATCAGTTCCCATGTTCCACCCCATCTTGTACTTGGATTGAAGTCTTTGTCTTCTGTAGTGTAGATAGTACCTACAGGGTAGAAGAAATCTAATATAGATCTAATTACATTCTGCTTGTCGAACAGATAACTGTCTGGCCCAAGGACAACTCCCTGCTTAATCATTGCAAATGCGTACTGTCCAACACCTAAATAAGCAGTAGCTGACACGCTTTCACCAAAGCTGTCTGTAACTGTTACTGTAACTGAGAATGACAGTGTGTAATACAAATCAGTATATTCTTCGCTGAAACTTATATTTCCATTGCTTAACATTGGTATTACAGATGTTGCACTGCTTGTATCATTACGTTTGATGCTCATTCTTACAGTGTTGCTCAATATCGTAGAGAATGTACCACTAACACTTAATGTGCCATTCTGTGATGTATCATTCTCACGCTTCAACGAAGCAGTAACATATGGCTTTGAATAAGCATAATACGTCTGCTTTACAGTACCTGTTGACTGCAGACCTCGATTGTCTGTAGCTGTTACTGTATAAGTTCCATTAGACTTGTTGCTTACATAGCCTGTATAGGTTCCATTGTTGTTACTCAACACAACCCCATCACATACTACTGATTTGATGCTCGTTGAATACTTTGCAGTAACAGGAACAGATACAAATTTTCTAGATATCTGTTGCACAGTAACACTATCATTCTTTGCCTTAACTCCTTCGTGCTGTTCCACAAGTGAAATATCTCCAATAATTGGATTTGAATCATTAGGCACATGCAGATTGAAATTACATGTTTTTGTTTCTCCAATCTTTGTAGAACCACTATATGTTTCAACAGATATTCCACCATATCCAACTGTTGCTGTTCCGATTTGGTCAAGCAATGATGTTGGTGGAGTCCATGAGCAGTTGTCTACAACTCCTGTAGCAATTACTCCACTCTTTTTTCCAAAAGAATAAGATACTTTATGTGTGAAATTTGCATGCTTATTCATGTGAATAGTACATGCAACCCCTGCAGTAATATCTGGACTGTTATTAGGATATGTATTTATAGATGGCTGTGAAGCTCTTGGGATAGTACTGAGAGTTAAAGTAAATTCTCCATAAGGCATATTCCCATATCCAGATGAATAATATGAGCCTACAGTTGCCGAACCTGTTCCATCGGCATTGTGAGGAGCCCAGAAGCCACCACTGACTAGCTTTACCCAACCATTAGCTGTCAAATGCGAATTTGTATATCCACCACCACCTGTGACGTTGCAATCAACGTTGTATGCAGAATAGCTACTTCCTTTAATCCACAGTTCAGTACTTATATACGAACGGTTGTTTACAACATCAACCTGTGTTTCATCAGCATACACATGGATAGACGAATAGGTAGATAGTGCATGTGAACGTCTTTCTGTTGCCATTACACAATATCTCCTATCCAATAACAAACTGTTGCTTGCTGACCTAATACAATTGCAAGTTCTTCTCTATGTGCTCCTCTCATAAAAAAGTCTTTGACTGCTAAATTGTTTATTTTACTGTCTGGCCCAATCAATCCATCTTCTGAGCCATTTGTATAGAAATGCGATCCATCGCTTCTATGATGTACGTAATTATTTGAATTTACTGATTCCAAGATTCTTACACCTTGTGAATCAATTTTCACGACTTGAGAAATATTGTTCACATCATTTAAAGCGTTAGTAGCTAGATTACTTGCACTGTTTGCCTTGTCCTGTGCTTCTTTAGCTTTCTGCGTTGCCTGCTGAGAAGCATTCACTGCATTGTCTGCACTTGATTGAGCTTTATCTGCCTTACTGCTTGCATTTAATGCTGCTTGCTGTGCATTATTTGCACTAGCTTGTGCATCATTTGCACTTGATTGAGCCTTATCTGCACTTGATTGAGCACTGTCTATCTTGTTGGTCACTTCTTCATCTAAAGCACCAATGACTACCGAATTTGCTTTGATTAGTCCTCCATTTAACTGCCCTGTATTAATCAAATCAGCATTGATTCCTTCACCTGTAATTGCTGTCCTATAAGGGCCATTGTATCCTGTTTTGGAAATACCTAATCCATTCTTGTTTAAACGGATGCAATTCACCATTTGTTCAATATTAGGTGAATCACCAACAATAATTTCAGATGGATATCCATTTACATAATTTGTAACTACATACCCACCTAAACCACCTTTAATCAGCTCTGTTTGGTACTTGATGATTGCATCAAGAAAAGGCTTTGTCACTGCACTACTTGTTACCTTTGTAATTTCTTGAATTGTCGAAGCAAGTGAAGAACGAACAGAACCAATCTTCAAAGAATCATATCTTTCTGCTAAAACGTCATACTTGTATTCAATAACCTTTGCTTTTGCATCTACTCCAAGCTCTGAAAATCTAACTGTTACTGTATCTCCAAGATTGATTCTTTCTCTAGATAAGCTCTTGTATTCTTCTGTATCTTCCAAAGCCACAAAAGAAACATCGAGCGATACTTGTGGTACTCCTACACAGTTATTCTTGATGTACGATTCCGTGTATGCCCTTAACTGCTCTACTGTCGGTTCTTTTTCAAAATTGGATGAAAAGTCCTTAACCACAGTTCTCTTGAATGGATATTTGCTCGCATACTCACTTTCAATGGGCGTTTCAATGCTTATAACTTTGTCTCCATTAGAATCCTTCCAAAAAGGAACTATGCCTGTGATTACTTTGTCTATTGATTCTTCTTGTTCTAGGTCTGTTAGATTCTTGCCATACTCAATGACTACTCCCCTATCTATTCCTCTGTGTGCATACAGTTTGACTGTATAATTGTCAAACTCATATTCGCCACCGAAGCAATCTAGAATAGAACCTTCTACCCCACCAAGTCTCTGTCTGAATGATGCAGGTTCCTTCTGTGAGTACTTTGTAGCTGTATTCGAAATATCAGTCCATACACTGAATGGATTGCTTGTCAATGAATTCTCTTTAAGTCCATTTAAGGCTTCAAGAACACCGACAGCATCAAACGGTTTAACAGGTACATAGCTTAACTGATAAGAAATGTGTGTTGCTTCAACAGTCACTTTTCCACCAATTGGCTTTGTGATTGTGTCGATTCTGAAATGCTGAACTGCTTTTCCGTCAGAAGGTATTGCATCTACAATTGCCCCAACCTTGATATCAGAAAAATGCACTCCTGTTATTGGATATGTGAATTTCAATTCATATACGCCATTTAACTTTTCATGCACATAACATGTAATGCAGTCTGTTAAGCATCCAACACCTTGTGAATCAAATTTTGTTTCATTTGCTTTGTACAATACAGGTATCATGCTTTCTCCCTTACCTGCATATTTTCAAACGAATCAAACTCACCGTTCCGCAAAAAGAGCAAAGCTCATGCTCTGCTCTATAATTCGTACCATCTTGGTTTTACTGTAACTTTTGTGATTCCTGTACCCAATGTGATTGTATTGTTTCCACTTGTTAAGCTACCCCATTGGTTTACTTTGATATTGCTGTTTCTGTTAGCTGTGCCTTCATATGCTTGCTTAGAATCGGTATCTATCTCAATGAATTCTGTTCCTGCTGTATTTATTACAAATACATTAGTTCCTACTGTCACAGTTCCTTTTCCATAAACTCTTATTAGTGGTTTGGATGGAAATACAGTCGGATTCAGAATACTTCCGTTTTCAGTGAATACTGTATCTTGTTCACCAGATTTCAAATACCATTGTGGCTTGCAGTCAAATTCAAGTTCAAATGTGCCAATCCCACGTGCAAGTTTTATCTTCCCTTCGATTCCACTCTTCAGTCTTCCTAAGCGATACATATCTTGTTTGAAATCATCTTCAATTCTCACATATCCATCTTGAGATAGAATTGCACTTCTAAACGGAACAAATCTATCTTCAAATTCATGTGCAATAAATGCTTGATACGTTATATCAACATTTTTATACCTGCCATTATTGATATGCAAATCACCATTTCTACCTGCTATTTCATAGCTTGTATAGTCTGGCTCTGGAGAAGCATAGATTCCTGCATCAGAGACAAATACACCATAGTCTTTACAGTTGATATTCCCAACAACTAAATTTCCAATCATGCGAATACTTCCTCTTCTTTCTTTCTGGCTTTTTCGAGCCTAATCATCAATTCTTCTACAAGCTCATCAATATCCATTCCTTGGCTTGGATACACATTAATCGTAATACCACTTGTAGATTTTCTATTCTTTTTAGAATCGTTATCAGAAAGCTCAGAAACGTCTATTTTCGTATGTATTCCATCACTTGCAAATCCAAGTGAATCATTGAATGCATCCTCTAGCAAATCTGAATTCTGTCTAATACCTTGTGCAAACAGTTTCATCATATCTGGTGCATACGTATGGAAGTTTGCAAGTGGGCCTTCATCTGGTTCAGAGAAATGCAAGAAATTTGCAACTTTCTTTGCTACACCACTAACAGCATTTACTACTCCACCAATCATTGATTTAATACCATTTACAAATGACTGAATTAAGTCCTTACCCCACTGCAAAGCCATTCCAGGCAATCCACCAATTTTTCCTGCAATTGTTGTAACAATCTGTGTAACAGCCTGTGCAACATTCCAAATGCTGTTAACAATACCAATTGCAAGTTTTGCAACGATTTCTCCACCCTTTGCCATAAACTGAGGCAAATTACTCGTGATTGTTGATATCAGCTTGATAATTCCATTCAGAATTGCCGATACGATTGCAGGCAAATTTCTAATAATTCCAGATGCAATCTTTGTTACAATTTCTACGCCCTTAAGTAAGAAGTCTGGTAAATGTTGCATAAGAGTTGCTATACCTTTACTTGCTAAGTCAACGAGCGAATTTATGAATTGTGGAAGATTATTGCTGATTCCAACTGTCAACTGTCCTACAAACTCAATTGCAGTTAGCATAAACTTCGGAGCATTTAATACAAGGAGTGATAATCCTTGTTCAACGAGAGACGATAATGCTGTTAACACAGTACCAATCGATCCTAATATTCCATTTACGATATTAGTTATCATATCAATTCCAACTGTAGGAAATGACAGAGAAATTTGTGTCAGCATTCCACTTGCAAAATTAACAATCGACTGAACCATCATAGTCAGTCCATCTCCTGCAAACCAATTGACCATATCATTTCCAAGAATCTGTAATGTTTGGAAGATATTACTCGAATTTGACATTGCATCAGCAACAGTAGTCATGATATTTGTGAACGAATCCAACGCTGGTGCTACAGTTCCTAGAATTGATTCACCAAATGAAATCATCATATTCCGACCGACATTCATCGCTTTATTCAGCTTTGCCTGTGGTGTAGCTAACTTTTCAAGACCCTCTCCAAGAACTGATGTATTCTCGCCCATTTCTTTGACGATTTCGTTGAAATCACCTGCTTCTTCATTAGTGAGAGATAATCCTGCTTTGCCTGCTTCAGCACTTCCCCAGAGTTCATTAAAAGCTGTTCCTGTGTCATTCGAATATTCTTGAAGTACTTTCAAGGCATCAGAAAGTGTATGACCATCTTCCATGAATTCTTTGAAAGATTGCCCTGTCTTTTCTTTAATGATTTTTGCTACTGTTGTTCCACTGTCTCCAAGCTCATTGAACATAGCATTCAATTGAGTAGTAGCAATCTGCGTATTTACACCCTGCTTTGTCATAAAAGCATAGGATGCTGTCAGATTATCAATACTTACTCCCATAGCATTGGCTGTTGGGATAGTTCTACCCATGTTGCTTGCCAATTCTGCTACTGTTGTTTTACCTAGGTTCTGAGTAAGAACGAGCTTGTTAGCAATCTGTTCTGCTGTTCCTGCTTTCTCACCGTATGCATTCATTGCTGTAGTGAGAATATCTACTGAAGTTGCCGCATCCGTAAACCCCACTTTTGCAAGATTTGTTGCAGTTCTGGTGAAGTCTGTAAGTTTCTCCATCGGAACAGAAGCAGATAATGCTTGATATCCTGCTTCAGCTAACTCTGTAGCTGATTTACCTGTTTCATTCGACAGTCCAACAAATTCCTTGCTCAAATCACTAACAGAGTATTTTGTTGTATCAAACAAAGTGCTCATTTTTGCCATGGAATCTGTAAAATCCATAGCATCTGTAATTGATTTTTTTATTGTTGCACCAATTGCAAGTGAAGATGCCAGCTTAACAACATTGCTTTTCAAGCTATTCATCATTGAAGATGCAATATCTTCTCCACCTTTTTTTCCTTCTGATTTTGAGTCTTGCAATGCTTTTGTGAAATCATTAGTGTTCATTCCTAACGATACGAATAGTTTATATACATTTGCACTCAAACATTTCTCCCTTAAATAAAAAAGAGATACACCCACTTGTATCTCTCATGCGTGTGCGTTCCGTTCTGCTTTTATCTATCTTCCGATAGTGTCTCACGCTCCCTAGAGTTGCGACCTCTCCCTGTATACGCTATATTTTGTGATTGAGATATTCATCAATCTCTTTGCTTACTAGCTGAATATCATCAGTGTTTTCGCCACCTAATTGATTTTTAAGAGTGGCTTGTGTACCTTTCATGAGCAACCTTAAGATAATATGATTGTCTTGCTGCTCTTTTGTCATTGTAAGAACAGTTGATTCAAGAGCTTTCAGCCTTTTGTTGTCAGAATCTAACAGCTCTTTATTATGTGCTACATCTCTTTCAAGTTTTGCAACAGAAGTCTTTGAACGAAACCACGTAATGAATTTAGCGATTGCTGTTACAGCCCCTGCAACACTTGCTCCATAGACAATCCATTGAGCGATCAAAGCCCACACTTCCATTGGTATCTGTGCAGGCATTTATTACCCCTCAGCTTCGTCTACTGTCTTTTCTGTTTCTTCTTCAATATATTCTGTTTCAGAATCCATTTCTTGCTTAAGATTCAATGCAGATACACCAATCAGAACACCTACAAGTGTTCCTAATGCCTGTAATGTCTTTGCAACTTCGGCTGTATATGGAAGGTTCCAAATAGCACCAATAGTTGAGTAAAATGTTCCAATTGCAGGTAATGCAATTAAAGCTACCCATTTCAATACTTTGTATACTCTGTCATTTAATACCATTATTTTTCTCCTCAAGGATTTGCATTTTTTAGATATGGTGATGTACCACTGTTTACCTTCGCACCACTTGATACATATCCTTCTTTCTTTCCGTCTGTCACTCTGTACCAAACTGTATTTCCGTTATATGCATAATAGCCATAGTAAGTAACGGTAGTTCCCTTTGCTAAGGTCTTTACGATAGATGCTTTAGTGGAAGCATCAGTTCGCATATTAAGTGCAACCTTAGTAACCATCTTCTTTCCTTTGCCATAGCCTTTTACAAATCCATGCTTGATTGTTCCACCACTAGATGGATTTGATACAGTGTATGGAACTGTTTTAGTTGTCTTCCATGACAACCCACCACCGTTTCTGATATATGAATAGCCATCTAATAAGAACAGCATTTGGTTAGCTCTAAGCATGTTTGCTAGGATATAGCCACCTTTACTATTTCTGTATTTCTGTCTGACATGACCTGCACAGATTTCCATGTGAATGTGGTTCCCTGTAGCGTATCCAGAAGTACCTTCTTGATACATGATTTCGTTATATCCATAGAATTTACCAACTGTAAATGATCGTTTACTATGAGTTAATGCAAGAGTGATGTATCTTAATGCACCATCTGCACATAAGACCTTCTTTGGCTTTCCATCTTTTCCGTAACTCCAGAAGAAGCGAGTATTTCCTGTGTTTGCATTTCCCCATGCACCTGCACAGTACCATCTTGTGTTAGGCATCTTGTTTCTCCAGACATCTACACCTGTATCCATACCTGCAAGGTCTACTTCAAAACTAGTATGTGAATAGTGATTTTTTCCATCATATCCAGAGCCAACTTGAGACACATTCAGACACTTCATTCCGAATATTAATCTGTCATAAGTTTCTATCTTGTTCTCCCTTTACAACCTTTAATCCTGCTTTATTTAGAACATCAGAAATGATTTCATTCGCACTTCTAGTTTCAACTTTCTTGTTTATCAAATCATAATATCGTGTGTTTAATCTCTTATTATCACTTTGATAAAACATAGAATCTGTAACATAAATGCGATATGCTTCATCTTTCTGCTGTTGTTTAAACCGTGCAATCAAATAGCACATGAAAGGTTTTACTTTGCTTCTGTTCCCTCTGTATTCTCCGTAGCAGAGCCAGAAGCATTCAGTTCCCCACTCTGTACGGAAGATTTGAAAAGTGACTGTACTGTTTCATCTGAAACCAATGTAATCAAGTCAACCGTCAATGTTGCAAGGTTACAGTGATATTCTTCACCAGACATTGCCTGTAGAATTTGCATAACTTCTTTCTTGTGATTCTTAATCATGTAGGAAGCTAGCAATGCCATTGGCTTCTCGAAATAATCTTTGATTTTTTCGTCAGTACAGATTGATGAAATTGGTTCAATCACATCAGCAAGAACATCAAGTGCATTTTCATCTTTAATATCTTTAAATGCTCTAATCATGCTGTTACCGCCTTAGTCTTACCAGATGATAATGGTTGAGGGAATGTTGTACCATCTTGCTTGATATAGATTTCAAATGGAACTTTATCTTGATTTTTCATTGAATAGTGTGCTGTATATTCAAAAGCAAATTGTCCTTTATTTTTATCACCTGTCTGGATTTGGAAGCCACCTGTAGATAATGCATTCATTAAATGACATGCAATTACTCCACCTTCTCCATAATCTGCTACAAGCCAAAAATCATTAAAATCTGTGTCTTTTACTTCGTCTCTAAGTGTGATATGACCTGCATCGTTAGAATCTGAATCAGCTAATGCTGCAAGACTTTTTGCTGTTTTATCCGTAACAGAAATAAAAGTCCCACTTGCTTTGATTTCCCATGAATCAAGTTTCTTTAGCTCCTTCGTGTTCTTCGGACAGTTGTCAATGTCTTCGCCAAAATCCGTAAATGTTGGTGTTGCTGTAATGTTTGTACCACCAGAAGTTGCACCCATGATATCAGTATCTTGAATAGTTGCTGTTGTTGGGTCAAATTTACTGAGTACTACTCCTGCATTTAATTGGATATTTTTAAATGCATCTGTTGCTACTTTTGCAAAAGTCATTTATTCTCCCTTAATTTGTAAAATAGTCAACCAATAGGTTGATGTATCTGCTTCTAATCGTGTCATCTTCTGCATCGCTTACTGCTTGACAATAAGGTGCCCCAGGATTTACCCAAAGCATTCCGTCATCGCAAATAACTTGATTGTTCTCTTTTAACTTATCTGTTAACTTTTGAACCATTGCATTTATTTCTTTTTCAGATGTTGTACGGTAATACAATCTAACAGTAATTGACACTTGGTCAGCCCAATTGCCTATTACGTTTTGATATGTTCCATACGGATACTCAATTTCTTCCATGTCTGGAACATTCGTATCAACATAGAAGGGAATCCCTAAATCATTGAACCATTTGTACATAGCTTGGTATTTATTCATTAGGCAACTCCCATCTTTCTGCTGATACTACACTCATATCGATCGTTGAGAATGAAGGCGATGTTTTTTCTTCAGCATTGGATGTCACTCTAAAGATAACTCCATCTTCAATACGCTTGATTACGTCGTGATAATCTAATTTCACCTGTCTACTTGTCGTTATCCTAAATGTAGATGTAACTCCATCATGTTCTGCAATCTTAGCCTGCATACTATTGTTCTGCGTAATTGCACACATGATATGAGCACCTTCTCTCCACGTTGTTATGGTTCCACCTTCTCCATCAGATAAACGTTGTTTTTCTAAAATCACACATTCTTGCATCATTCTTTCATATAGCATCATTACAATCTCCTATAGCAATTCAATCTGTTTCTGAACGCATCGTACCATGTCACTGTTTCTCCTTTACTGTTTGTGGCTTTTGTGTAGCTATAATCTGCAAAGTTTTCACTCGTGAATGGAGTTAATTGTTGCTCTGAATATTTGCTTTGATATGCCTGTATTTCATCTACTAGAGATAAGAAATCTTTAGGCACTGCCATTGTGCTGATAATTCCATTAAACGTTTCATCTGATAGTGCTAGTTCATCTGTATACTTGTACACACCATCGTTGAATACACTTCCGTATATTCTGAAATACTGATTTTTTTGAACGAAAGGGAGAGCAATTCTGCCTTCCTCAATCGTCCACGTTCCTTTAAAGCTATCTACAATAAAGAAATTGTTTATTCGCTTCATGATTTCGTAGAGCATATTGTTCTCCCTATGCTTATGCCTTTACTTTTAGAATGACTACTTTTTCTTCATTTGTTAACGCTGGCATACCAAACGCTGTACAAACGATTTCATCGGATACACCAACATGTCTATCATGTTCAACAAGTTCACCTCTCTTGAGGAAATATGTAATTGCAGGTGCATCGTCTTCTGTTTCTGCATCGTTTGTTAATTTGATAATTGGATTAAAGTATGCAGGAGTAGTTACCTTAGTTACTTTTTCTCCAACCTTTGCAAATGGTAATGATTTCTGTACTTCTGCTAAATTTGTTGAAGTAATTGCAGTTCCACTTTCATCATACTTATACCATTCACTAAACTTTTTAACTTTCTTGGATACTCTTACATCGCATCCAGAAATTCTACCAATAGCACCATCTCTTAACACTCCTGCTTCGTATTTGTCAGCAGATGTAAAATCTGGGTCTTTTCTTAATGTAGACATTTGTTCTGGTGCAATAATAATGACTTTCTGTGATGCAACTTCTTCATCAAATTTATCTGTACCATCCACAATAGCTGAATATTTAATAACTGCTGTTGTATCATCTACGATATTTTTTGCTCCATATAATGCATCTACAGAATCGTTGTCTAACTTTTCTGCAATAGATTTTGCAATCTGATTTGTTGCTTCTCCAATTGGATTTCCATAGCCAGAAAGCTGTGCTTCATCTGTGATTTCTACACCCTTACCAATCTTCTTGATTGTGTACTGCTTCGTTGTGTAAGACATCTTTGTAGAATCAATCTTTTCACCTTCTTGCAAATCAACTGCTTGACCAATATATCCCCATACAGGAATTGTCTTAGTGGAACCAGGTGTTCCCTGCAATGTTGTATCAGTCTTTGTATAGCCAGTCATCAGTGATTTCTGACTGACTTTTGCGGAAATCATATCTGAGACTACCTGTGGGTCAAATACATCTCCGTTTTTAAACATTGTTACTGTCATTTATTCTCCCTTAGTTTCTTCCTGTCAAAGTGTTATACAATTCTGGATTCTCAGCATGTAGCTTTACTCTTTCGTTGTATTTCATCTTTGCAAATTGTTCAGATGTTACAGTCGGGCCACCATTCTTAGGTGGATTATCAACATCGGCACCTTTTGTGACTTCTTTTGTGATAAATTCCGACCATTTTTCTTTTGCCCCATCTTCAAGGCTTTTTGAATCTTTAAACTTCCCATCATCTGCAAGTTCATATTTATCTAGATTTGTGAGCTCTACAATCTGATTAATAGTCTTTTCTTTAATACCTGCTTCTCTGAGTAAGTTTGCATAGGCTTTCTTCTTTTTGCCTAATTCCACACTTTTAGCCTGCTGTTCTTTGTAGGTTTCAAAGTCTGCGTGTTCTTTTTCATACTTTTCTTTGTATGAATCATTGTTTTCTGCACCGTTCTTTACAGATTGTTCAGCTTCGTCAAGCTGTGTTTGAAGATTCTTATTTGTTTCTTTCAAACCATTTACTGTTTCTGTGTGTGCTTCGATAATTGCACTTACTTGTTCTTCAGTAAGCCCCATACCTTTTAAAAATGCTCTTGATAATGCCATTTATATGTGTCTCCTTTTCTTCGGTGGCGATCCTTTGCCATTCAACACTTGTATTTTTGCTTGAAAATCACTCACCGTTCCGCAAACATAAAAAAAAGAGAGCATTTTTCAGCTCCCTTACTTCACTCTTGATTTGATTGTCTCTTCTATGAACTTCACATATTCGTCTGTATGATTTGCTACAGCAGGTTTCAAATAAGGCTGTGCTCTCTGTCTTGATGTTCCAAATTCTACATATGGTGCATATTCAACGTTTGTACCAATGTATTCTGTTTGCTCATCTTCTGCATATGTGTGACCTATGCTTCCTTTTAACCGACCTGTATCAACAGGAACAATTTCTACTGCATATTGTGTTGCTTGTTCTCCACACCCAAGTAGTGCTATTCTCACAGCTTCTTTAAGCTCTGCGTTAATCTCTTTTGTTCTGTCATTTGTTATTTCTACTTTTGTCATCGTTCACTTTCCAATATTTTTCATATGCTTGTGGACCTTCTTCATCTAAATCTAAAGACAGCATTTGAAGATTTTGCTCAGTTACATCAATTCCTTGATTAATAAAATCTAAACAGATTTTAAAATTTTCTTCAGTTCCTGCAAAACTTAGAATACCTAAAATAAAATCACGGTCATCATTTATTTTTTTCAATTCTTTTATAAGTTTTTTCTCGTATTTATAACTATTCATGAATGTTGAACACCTTTCTTTTTCTTACTATTCTAAAATCTGCTGTCTCTTTAATATACACAAATTGATAAATATAATCGCCAATTGTCTTTGAGAACATACCTTTGTCCAATTCTTTTTTTGTTGCATTTGTTCTGACTTCACTCATTACATTCGCATACTCTTTTTTATCAGAAATCCATATTTCTTGATAATCAGTAGGCTTTCTTGCAAACAATTGGTTATTCAGCTTATATCTTAGCTCTTCTTTTTTCTTTCTTTCAAGCCATTGCTTATAAGTTTCCTTTGTATTTACATCAGACCGAATTGTTACAATGTGGCTTTTTCTTTTGCCATTTGCATCGTAATAGTATTCTCTAACTTCCTTCGTTGGCTTGGAGAATGAATCTATACTTGCTGTCATTCTGCATCTGCAGTTATAAACTTCAGCAGGAGCACCAGAAGGGTCAGCAGGATATCTCAAACCATTAGGAAATGTCTCGTTAGGCTCTACTTTCACACCGTCTAACATTGCGTGGCTTTCTCTTGTTCTATCATCATGAGCCGAGTTCCACTGTTTATGAAATGGAATTTGTGCATCAATCAACTTTTGCATAGAACTCATATATCCACAGTTCTGAGCTGATGTCATTGCAGTTCTTGCATTTCTCAATGCTGCTGCCTTACTGCTTCCTGTATATCTTTTAAAGTCCTTTGCAATGTCTTGGATTGGCTTCCCTTGAACAATTCCAGAAGCAAGAATGCCTTGTATTTCGCTCTTGTTCCATTTGTAATCACGACTTTCATCAAATGACAGTCTTTTGAATGTATAGCCACCCATCTTATCAGAAACTTTAAATTCAGAAGCATTCTTGCCAATAGCAAGGTTTTTGATCGCATCATCATTTACAATTCCAAACGAGATTCCTGTCTTCTTCTCATAGTTGTAAAGACTGTAATTTACACATTCTTCAAATACCTTTGGTGTCTCACCGTTGATATACTGTTTTGCAATCTTGTTTGTCTGCGTAATCTTCTTAGCAATTTCATCACGCATTTTTGCCCACTTCTTATTGTTGCTTAACTGAGTGAATCTCCACTGCTGATATTCTTTCTTTGTGATTTTTCCGCTTTCAACTAGTTTCCTTTTTTCTGAATCCTTTTTATCAAATTCATTTGCAAACTTGTTTATCTTGGAAGACAGTTCTTTCCATGTCGTTCCGTAAACAGAGCCAAGCCATTTATCAATTTCATTGATTTGTCTCTCAACATACATGTTCGTATATTGCTCTGTAGTACTGATTTTAGGCATTATTCATCTCCCAATGATGATTTATGTGTTTCTTCTTTTTTTGCCTCTAAATCGGCTTTATTTGTGCCTAATTCTTCATTGTCTTCATAGTCAATGAATGAATCCATTTCTTCTTTGTCTTTTCTAAGCATGATGCCATCAATTTCATCTGGGGTTAGAAATGGCAAATGTTTCAGAATTGTTTCTCTGTCAAGATACTGAGAGCATTCAATAACCATATCTGTTTGCTCTTTTTTGTTGCTGATTTTATTTCTTGTAAACAATGGTATGTATTTCTTACCCAATGCAAGTTCTGTTAAATTCATAACAGTATCAATAATTTGCTTTTCATATTCATCAGCTTCCAAATCCATAGGCTGATAGCCTGCATCAATATGGTCATTTGTGCTTCCTGCCTCTACTGTATGGACATCTAATACATGGAAGTCTTCATACATGTCATTCTTGATTTGCTGAAGAGTTGCTTGTCTTGCTTGAAATGGAATTTCTTGTGTGTATGGTGTGATTGTTGCTTCATCAACTTCTGTAACAGTTGCAACGTGTCTATCACGAATGTTCTTCATCAAGTTACTGATATCCTTGTCATCCATTCCACCTGCATTGTTAATCAGCCAATAAATTTCACTGCAGTCTTGAACTGTGTCAATGAATCCATTCTTAATCAAGTCGTAAGCATCAATATGTGCCTTTAAGAATACATTTGTTGATTCTTTATATCTATTCCCAAGCAATGAAAAAATAGGCAAATTAGAATAGTTTTCTTCATTGATGATCTCTGGCTCTGTGTCTGCTTCTGCTTTCTTGTAATTGATTCTATATGCTGATTTTGGCTTTGTTACTTCATAGTTTCCTGTTCCAAATCCATCTTTGCTGACAAACTTTGTGTATCCATCTTCCTCATATAGCACTGCATTCACAGGCTTATTATCATCAATCTGCCAGAATCGAATTCCTGCTCTTAATGAACCTGTATTTTCATCCCACAAAGGCACAAACTCTGTAAGTTTAAACACATGCACATGGTCTACATTCCAAAACATGAATGACATTCCGTGTATTAGTGCAAAATACCCTGCTTCTTGTAACTCTGTATCAAATTCTTCACCTAATTTTGATTTGATTTCTGAATCTTCAAATTGAATCCCATTTCCTAGGGAATAGCTGTTTCTTTGCATATTAAGGCTTCTGAAGAAATTGCTGCACAATCTGTTGTTAGCACTATTTGTATCAATCTTCTTTTCACCGATATTGTCTGTATATATTTTTGAAAACTTGCTGATAGTTGTATTTCTCTGTTTGTCATACTCATCAGCATCTAAAGCAACTCTATATGCTTCTGAAGCCTTATGCATCGAAATAGCATATCCGATTGCTTTAGATAAGTTGCCTGCTTGTGTGTCTCTTTGAAAATCTTGAAATGTGTACAATTCATTCTCCCTTGTTTGTTCTTCTGACTAAATACTTTGTTCTTACAAAATACCTCGTTGCATCCATTGCATGGTCATTTTCTTTTAGTGGTGCATCTTCACCACGCTCGCTTGCTTTCTCATCCCATGAATAGATTCCAAATTCGCCTATTGTGTTTACACAACAATCACAGAAGGCAAGTAACTGATTTGCAAGCATCGTTGATACATCGTCTATGCCTTCTTTAACATCATTGTCAGCCCTTCTTACGTGGTATCCTTTTCTTCGTATCTCAGTAATTAATGCTGATGCTGATGGGTCAACAATAATAGCTCTCGGTTCTATTCCGTTAAGCATTTGAATAAGTCCTTTCACGTGCTCAGAAACCGTCTTCTGATAATGGTTATCACGTCCACTGTAGTAATACTCATTTAAACAAATCCAACGCTTAGAACCCACTTCTTTTTGCCATAGAAGGAATACTGTAGCGTTCTGAATGCCATAGTCTGAAGAAACATAATAGTCACCTTCTGTTTGTACATCACCTTTTCTTACAACGTGGATATCTTTGTTAAACATTGGATATACAAGTCCTTCTGCATTGCATCTCTCTCCAAGGATGTCTCTTCTGTACCATACAGAATTCTTGTCATACTGTGATTCTATGTCACGAATACGTTCTTCAGTGATTGATGCATTGTCTCGTATCGTGAAATGCTCATAGTTATATCTTTCACCATACGTTTCTTCGAACTTGTCAATGTAATCTTTGTAAATGAAGTTTGCAGGAGACGATGGGTTTAGATCCCAAAAAACACGTCTTGTTTTAGATGCGAGCTGTCTGTTGAATGCTTCTTGAATCATTGATTCATGATGAAGGTTTATTTCAGTCGCAATCCACATTCCATATGAGTTACCACGAATCTTTTTAAAACTGTCAGCCTTGCTTCCACCAACAAAGATGACAATGTATTCTCTGTTTGCTGTCTTAATCCTTAAACATTCATTGCCTTTGAATTTTGACCATTTACAACGTCCTCTGAATATATACTCAAGTCCGAATCCGTTGCAGTCACCAATGTTCAGTTTTGCGTTTGCTGATGTGCTTCCACTTGCAAGATGAATTCTGTCCTGCACACCTAATTCAAGCATCTTTGCAAACATAGCCACATTATCGACTGTCTTACCTGCTCTTACAGCACCTTCTGCAACTGATATAGTTGCTTTGATGCCTTTGTGCATATATTCCTTGTGCTTTGCAGTCCATTTTGGATGCAATCTCTTAGAAATCATCTAATCCTGCGTCCTTGAAATATGATTCAGTATCTTCTTGGTCTAATGATTCTTCTGGATTATCTCTCTGACCCAATTTCTGTTTTCCAAGCCAAATAAGCATTGGGACATTTCCTTTTAACGCAACTTCTTTCTGCTTTCTCCTAATACTCATTTTTCCAAAAGAGCTGAACTTTTTATATATTTCGGAAAAATCCATGTTATAAGTTCTTTTACACCATTTATTAAGTGTTTTGTCTGTTACCTCTAATATCAAACAAATTTCCTCTTGTGTGCACCAAATAGAACAAAGAGCTTCAAATTGTTTTCTGTCTAATTCTTTTAAAGGTCTAGCCATGTTATCACCACCTTTTACATGCTCCTTTTCGATACCATTTTGGTTTAAAAGATGCTCACCGTTCCGCAAAAAAAAGACAACCTCGTGAGAGATCGCCTATTTCTTGTTCTTTTCCATATCAGCTTTAATCAAATCATAAAGATACCCAGATACAGACTCTTTTTCTTCTAAGAATTTAACCATTTCTGTATTGCTTTTTGGAATTAGAGCTGTAACTCGTTTGTAATACTTTTTCTTGAAATCATTGTTGTAACGTTGAAAGTCAAAATAACGTTCATCGTCTTCGCTGACATTCTTGTTTACATATTTTTCGTTTAATTTCATAGATTCAATGATATACTACTGATGTACCCAAAGGGGGATTGCTCCCCTTTGAGCTAGAGCTGACTCTTTAGTGAATTGATAAACTTCTCTAAATCTTCAATTGCTTGAGAGTCTTTTTCTTTTAGCAATTTCAGTATCAATTCTAAAGAGGCAACAACTACTTTTACATCGGCATTTGTCATATCTTTCTCCTTTCTGTATATAATTATATTACATGGTTCACACCATGTAAAGCGTTTATTTTGTTTTTGTATTTAAAAAAGCAATCCGTTTCAAGATTGCTCATAATATCCTAATTCGTGTGCTACTTCATACACAAAATCATGCGTCCACTTCTCTACTTTTCTTCGTGATACATACAGCTCACTTGCTACTCCGTCTGCATTTTTCTTGTCTTGGAAATATATCTCATTTATCGCTCTTACTCGCTCAACTCCATCATCTTCATCTAGTGTTCTACTTATTACAGCAGAGATAGCTTCATTGGCTTCTTCTGCTTTTTCTGTATTGCCTAAACCGTTCGGAAACTCACGAATCATCGCAATAATATGTGGATACCACCAATACTTGTATCTTGTGTATCTCTTCAAACTATCTCCTACATTCAAAATCCCTTAGTGATTCTTCTGCGATATATAGCGTGCCTATTTCTTTGTTTTCTCTTTTTTCCAGCGTTACTTCAGAGCCAATGATGGATGTAAGTCTTCTGGCTATATGCTGCTCTCCATACTTATTAACGTCTTTTGCAGGAACTAATGAGTTCCCATACAGCAAGATATTCTTAACCATCCATCCGTCCTCTGCTTCTAGTAATGCTTTCTTTTTTTCCTTAGTGTAACTATCCCACTTGTCTGATATCACCTGTTTCTCCCAATCAAATATATAATTAATGCACCGATCAGAAACAACATCTCTATGACTGATACAGTTGCTATGATTTTTATTGCGAATGAAATTATCCAATTAAAGGCATATAAGACACAAACTAATGTTCCAAATACAATTGACATTGTTTATCCCTAATCGCATCCACAGCTTAATTGTCTTAAATAAGCATTTTCTTCTTCTAGCTGCATGATTCTTTGATTTGCTTTGTGGTTGTCTTCGAATATCTGCTTATTCATCTTTTCAAGCATTTCAATTTGCTTTAGAGCAATATTCAATTTAGTTCTTAGCTTTTCTTCATTTCTCATATACTTACTTCTCATTTATCTTTTCAAAGATGTAGTCAACAGAGCTTTTTATTGTGTCTTCTGCTTTCTGAATGTTCTCTTTTGTCACTTGAGACGCTATCATCATCTGATAACATGCTTTTTTGGATGGAAGAAACGATTCAACAGTAAACATCAACCCAAAACAAATAATTAGTTTCTTAACGATTTTTACTATTTTTTCTTCATTGATATCTTCTTCTTTTGTATAAGCAATCGACAACATATAAAGTAGAAAAAGCAGAGGAATAAATAAACATTCAAATTTCAAATTGTCCATCACATCCACAAGATAGAACAGCCATGGGTTGATAATCGGTTTCATAGTCCTAACTCCTTAGGTGAGTAATGCTTTCCATCTTCCATGCCCTTATACATAGTGCCTTTTGGGAAACAAGGTAAATTGCTCCAACGTCTATCTTTCATTCCTATGTAGATGTACTGTCTATCATCAAAAGTGTTAAACTTCGAAATAGTATCTATTTTGTTTCTAAAAGGTCGAATCACTGCTTTGAGATATTCTCTTTCAACTTCATCTAAGATAGGTTCTTTGCATTCTTCTAGAAGCCATTTAAGGAAACGCTCTTTGCATTCACCACAGTGAATTTCCAAACAGTTAACGACTTCTTTTCCATATAACATTCTTAACCTTGACTCAAGATGACAATTGTTCAAATCCTCTAATACAATATCCTTATACTTTTCAATGTTTTTCATAGTCCTAACTCCTCTAACGTGTACTCTTTATGTAATTCCATTCCTTTATACATCGCATTAGGTTTAAAGTTTGGGAGATTAGTACAATCTTCATCATAAAGTTTAATATGTACAAACTGTTTGGAACCATTACAAGTATCCCAAATTGCAATGTGCTTTACTTTTTTTCTGAAAGGCTTGATAACTGCTGACAGATACTTTTTCTCTACTTCATCTAGAATTGGTTTCTTATATGGTTGAGCCATCCACTCTAAGATGTCATCTACGTAAGTGCGTCCATATTTTGAACGAATATTTGAATCATAATTAGTTTTGATTTTAGCGAACATTGCAGCTGGGTTGAAACATCCTTCATAGAATATTTTTCCCAATTCCTTTTTATAATGTTCTAAATTTGTTTCAGTCATCTTGTTCTCCTTCTTTTAGATAATCTTCATATTCAGTAAACTTGTTTCCCCATCTCCAAAATGATTTTTCCCAGTCGATGCTCTGCATACAGTTTTGGCAGAATTTTTGGTTCTTGCTTACATGTGCCCCACATGAAGGGCAAAGATACGCTTCTATCTGTGGTGCGTTCTTTCTAAACCTAATCTTTGCAACCACATATTTCGGTTTTGCCTTTTCAATAAGTTTCCGTAAAGGCTCAATGTTAGCTTCTATTTCAAAGTCGGGTACATAATCATACACAAGTCCTTCATAATCATCGTTAGGCTCCATGCATCGCCATGTCAGCCAGTTCAACGCTTCTTCATATTTGTTCATGTTTCTTTACTCCAGTGGTGTTGCATTGAAAACATATGCTTTACAGCTTTTGCATTTTTCAATAATTTCATCAGTTGAATAGTCAACCAGTCCATAGCAGAAAACTCTATCATCATCTTGCCCATATTCATGAGAAGATGTGTAGCATCTCTTGCAATCTTCATCTAGTTTTTTTCCTCTTAGTTTTGCTCTGCTAATCATGCTTCTTCGCACTCCTTCTGAATATTGCTTAAATTCACTGTTTTTGTCTTTTCCATTGGAGCATCAGCGTCTATCCAAGAATCCAACTTTGTGTGCAGAAGAAATAAATCAGATTGCAAAACAATTAGAAACATTTTCCTGATCTCTTCACTTTTACAATCTTCATAACAATATTTTTTATTTCGAAGAGTCTTTTTAACTTTATTGATAGATTTGAACACATCATTTAACTGCTCGCTTGCGTTTTTCATGCTTCCTCAAACTCCTTCTGAATTGCTTCCATAATTTCCTTGCCTTTTGTTTTTGCTTCTTCAGCGGTTTTGAAACAGTTCCCTAGTTTCCACATTGCTAAATCGTAGTCGTTCCCATACCATGTTTTTTTCTTAAACATACCTTCGCATAATTCAAAATAGCAATATACTTCACGCTCTGCAGGTTTCCATGGAATCTTTATAACTTCAGTTTGTCCAATTAATATTTGATCTATCGCACCTTTTTCACACTTTACCCAAGCACCATCAGAATACATGTTTTCAAGTCCATCTGTTGAAAATCTATATAGAGAATTCCATGGCTTTTCTAGACAGGAAGGTTTCAACTTAAACTCTTCTTCTAGTCCCACTCCGAGCATTTCTGCAATTTGCTTGTAATAGTTCATCATTCAACCTCACTCATAGGAATACATCTATTTTCAAATTTCTTGTATGCATCAAGATACCATTCTTTTTTATCTCCATTGTATGTAAGTTCATAATACATGCCATCATGTAAATCTGTACTCATGAGGTATTTCCAGTTCTGTAATGTCTTGCACTTCCATACGATATATGGATTTGTATCTTCTTCTTTAACTGAATCTGTCTTGTCTAAGTGTTCTAAAACGTAATCTTTTACAATTTTTAATGCTTTATTATCCATTGTTTGCATGTTTATTCTCCTTCGATTATAAGTACCCCATCTACATCATCTGCAAAATCAGATATTTCTATTGGTTCATAAACTGTAGAACGTCACATTAAATACACTAAGAAAATCAAATTAAATGCCAAAAGAAATATTGTAAAATTCAACAGTATTCAATTTATTTGATGCTGGTATTCAAATTGTTTACAAATATGACATATGACATCATTCATTCAAAAACTGAGGACCCTATAGATCAGACTATAGGGTCCTGTTTCAGAATGGCAGATTATCATTGTCTGATTCACTCAGATCATTGTTTTTCTTTTTTAAATAGTATTCCAGGCTGGATATTTTCTCATCTATGCGTCGCAGGTATTCAAATACCCAGTCTTCTGATTCATCTTTTTCGACAGCGAGTTCCCTCTGCTTTAATATATACTCACATATTTCAATAATATCTGTTGCTTCCATTTCAGTCTTCCTCTATTTCTAATTGTTTTATTCCCTGTACGAGCGTTTCTATTTCATATGGACTTAATTCTGTTCTTTCCAGCGAGCATTTATTCCAGAATACATCTTTGTAATAAGCCATCTCACATCCGATATACATTTCAGGTATGACCAGATAATATCCATTTGCGTGTTTTCCGTAGATGATATGGAACGCATATCCTCTTCCTGTTATGACTGCCTCTATTGGATATACATCTGTGAATATTTTTATTTCAGCCTGCCATGCACGGCTTCTGACTTCACATTCATACTGAATTCTTTTCACACCTGAAGATCCTCTACAGTTTTCATTACTGTTTCTGATGTGATGATATTTTCATTCAATGCATTGCCGATTACTAATGCCTGATTTACTATTTTATCTATTACTCTTGGAATGCCGTTAGATGCATTCACGATAGCTTCCAGAGCACTTTTTTCAAACACTTCCATGTGCGAGCCTGCTCCACGCTGCTTATCCAGAATATATTTTTTCCCTTCTTCAAGCTGTAATGGCTCCATTTCATAATTTGTGATGATCCTCTGGGTCAGCGGCTCGTGCGATGCCAGGCGCAGTGTATTATTCAGCTGTGGAAGACCTGCCAGAATAATGACAGCCTTGTTTACTGAATCCATTTCGAAATTGAACAGAATCTTCAAGTCATTCAGCGTTGCACTCTTCATATAATTTGCTTCATCAAATATGAATACAGGGGTCATTCTCTTTTCAATGACAAATCTGTCGATTGCGTTCTGGATCGTCCTGAAATTCTCGTTTTTTCTGAATCTGGGCTCATATCCAAGCTCTTCTGCGATCATTCTGTAAAACTCCATCACTGTAAGAGTTGAAAGAGAGATGTATACAACTTTGTACGCAGCCGGATTGAGAGATCTGGCCCAGTTTCGAATTGCCGTTGTTTTTCCCATTCCCGGCTGTCCTGTAATCAATCCAAATCCTTTTACCTGATCAAGATAATTCAGCCGGCTGATGACTTCTCGATACTGCGATGTTTCAATCAGAAATGACTTCTGACTCTTTGTATACGGATTGAATTCAAATCCATATCTGCTTATGTAATCCATGATCAATTTCCTCCGGACATTTTGAAACTCGTTCTATGAAATGTAGAATTTGCTTTCTTGTCCAATAATTTAATTTCTTCCAGTTCTCCATTTCTTCTGTCGACTGAATAGATCTTTGAAAGATCTGGTGAATATCTGAGCAGAAGCTTCTGTCCTGCATATTTATAATTTACTTCGTATTCTTTATCTTCTAGAGTAATGACATTATCTCTGGACACTCTTCTTTCCGCTTCAAGCAGGAATGTTTTTTCAATTCTTTCTTCGTCCATACGAATGATCAGCGATGATTCTTCAAAGAATCTGTCCTGAGGTGTCTTGTCATTCAGAGAACTGTGCGGGCTCTGATTGTATTTCTGAACCCAGTGCATCAGGCTGTCTCTGAGATCATCGAGTGATTCAAAATCATGCATGTTCAGCTTTGCCATCCATTGATCCTTCATCGTCCGGAACCAGCGCTCAATTTTTGCTTTCCCCGTCGGGGTATAAGGCGGTGCATAATTGACAGTCGTTCCCATACGTGCTCCAAGAAGTTCCATCTGGTGAGATCTGTAGTTGGCTCCATTGTCAAACTTCAATGTCTTGGGCTTCCCGAATTTGATGACTGCTGAACGGATGACGCTCATGAGATTTACAAAATTGTCATTAAAAAACACATCGATTCCGACAATGAACCTTGATGCATCATCAATCAGTGCGATGATCCATACTTTCTTTTTCTCTTTGCCGATTTTTAAATATGGTCCAACACTTGAATCTCCATACCATACTTCATTGATATGTTCCAGTTCATATCGTCTGAACTCTTTGATGACATAATTTTCCTGCCGTTTAAGACTGTTGACATATCTTGTGATCGTAGAAAGTGAAATATCTCCTTCTTTGATAGTATGATTATCGATAAGCTTCTGATAAATGAGTGTACAGGGCAGACGGGGATATTCTTTATGAAGATAGCTGATCTGTGTCCTGATATCATCATCCATTTTTCTGGAATGTCCACAGTCACTTCTTCTTTCTGGTTTCAAGCCATCCAGTCCGTCTGCCTGATAGGTTTGATAGTATCTTCGTATCGTATATTCACTGTACGTCACAGCCTTGCCGCCAGGATTTGTGTAAGTCTTTAACGAAGCATCACGAAAAAAACCTGCACGTTCCTTATCTGACATTTCAGAAGCAGTGACAAGAGGTGCAATGATTCCGTAACGGAACAAAGCTATTTTTTCTCTGTATATTTCATCCATGTATTGAAATACCTCCTATGACTAGAAGATAGTTCAAACACAATCCTGCAGGAAGGCCATTCTAAGTGGTGATGTGAATAAGTATTACAGGCTGGCATCTAATCTGCATAAACTGCAGCCTGTGATTCAGAAAGCACAGTTCACAGAGATTGTCATCACTGATGGAAATATCAAAGCTCAGCAGCCGCTGTCTCCAGAAAAGAGTAAATCTTCTTTTTATATTTCTGATATCTTCCATAGTGATCCAGTACTTGTTCTTGATATTGTTGTCTGTTTCACTGGATTCAATGATTTCAACTGTATCAGACAGAGAAACATGTGAATAGGGAATGATTGATTTTGGAAGGATTGCATGCGTTTTTCTGCAGCTTTTACATATCACACGTTTAATCAGGATACGATCATCTTCCTGTCCTTTATGAAGTTCCCGCTTCAGTTGTCTCAAATAATAGCTGTGTACTTTGAATCCTACCTGTTTACAGGCAGAACATTTAACAGCTTCTATTCTTAATGAATTGGATAATTCATCATAATATGCCTGATCTATATAACTATTGACGCAATCATCATATGCAATTATCATAATATTGTTTTTAGGGAATAGAGGTTAGAGACAGACTGGGGAGTTTATATCGTGCCTCTATTTTTTTATTCCTTTCTCCTTGCTTTTAATCATACAGAAAATGCAGATATTTTGACTATGACTTAGTCTTTTCTCTGCATCGTTTTTTCATTTAATTTGAATATATTATTGGTTTTATGTGTATTTAATTTGGCGTTCTACAATAAACTGGAAGTCTTGAATCGCATATTTTAACTTCCGTTTCATCATCGTATTTCTGTAATAATTCAATCAATTCCTTGGCTTTCATTTATTTCGTTCCTCACAATCCTAATTCCTCTAAACTGTATTTCTTATCAAGTTCCATACCTTTATACATAGTTCCTATTTTAAAAGCTGGAAAACACATATTTTCTTCTTCATCTTCTTTTAACGATTTCACACGTATTGCAATGTATTCAAAATCGTTGTTAAGCCTATGTTTAGAGACAGTCACAATTATTTTTCTAAAAGGGTGCAATGTAGAACTGAGATAGTCTTTTTCAAATTTTGTAAGTATCTTTTCTTTATGCTCTAATAAGTATTTCTCCTCTAATGCATCAATTGTCACAATCAGTTTATTCAAGATGCAATCGTCATTCTTAATATCTAGATTGCAATCTGTACACAACTTCCCATCGCAGAATTGCGAATACAGTTTGTCTGACAAGAAATGCAGCTCTTTTACACACTCGTCTATTTCTTTGTATTCACTCATATCCTTGCCCTTACAACCTTTCTATTATTTGCTGAATCTTTTTTATCTTGTTTTCATACAGGACTCTGTTCTTATGCATCTTCAGCTTCAGCTCGTTTTCTTTCTCTTCTAGTGTCTTTTCATAGCATTCCTTTTTTCTGTACAGCTCTTCTTTCAACTCTTTGACATTTTTTCTTTTTGAAAGGATCTTTGGATTGTTTGAAAAGCACCATGCACTTAATTCTTCTTTGTCATCCATTTATGACATTTTCATCCCGAATTTTTCAATATCACCAAACGTCATAGAAATACCCCTACTTAAATAGCCGAGGAAGGCTTCTGTTAATTTTTTCTTCATTTGTGTTTTCACAGAAATTTCTAGCTTATCAAAATCTTCTGGAACGAATAGACGAAATACTTCTCCTGTAAGAAATATTAGTTCTACTAATGCCTGTGTTTCATCTGCTTCGATATGCACACTTCCTTTATTACAACTAATCATTTTTTCCTTTCTCCTGTTCTATATTCAGTTTTTCAAAGATGGCACAAAGCACATCCACAACTATCGAATTTCCAAACTGTTTGTATAGCTGTGAATTACTGTTTACTGCCTGCATCTTTGTTATATCTTCATCTGATACTCCCATTAATCGCCCACACTCTCTAGGTGTCAGCTTGCGTATACTGTATTCATCTGTTAATACTTTGATTTCTGTTCCACCACTGGTACATGTATGTACAGTCGGTGCTATTCCTTCTGTTGAATAAACTCTATTTGCACTTTCAAATGTGTGATCTAACGTGTTATCCATCGTTCCAACAACTTTTATTTCCTGCATTTCTCAATTCTCACAATGCAATCTTCGTTCGTTGTTATGGTAGGTGCTATCCACCCCCCATGCTGAACTCTTCCTCTTCGTTTTTCAGACGTTGGATAACTGCAATCAAACACTCCGCCATCTTCACATTCGATATAGCCTTTTTTAGTTGCCTGCTTTATTTTGATTTTCTCAACAACCATGTTTCCAATTGATTGCTGATTGCTTACTCCACAGTCATATCTTGCAGTTATGCAATTTGCTATTTCTTTTTCGTTTGGATTGTTGATTGTTCCGTCAACACATTTCTTATCTGTTGATTGTTCCGTCAACACATTTCTTACAATCAACTGTTCTATAAGTTTCTTTGCTTTTTCTGAGTGCAGATAATATTTTTCTTCAACTGTATTTTCTAGGATTTCACCTAGTTTTAGTCTCCCCCCCTGGCTTTCGGGAATAGGGAAGTGATATGTGTAGTTTCCTAGAAGTGAAACCATGAAACAGCGTTCTCTGTTCTGTGGTATTCCAAAATCCTTTGCGTTCAAATCCTGCCAATAGTTTTGATAGCCGATGGATTCTAGAAATGAAATCCACATTTTGAAATCTTCCATGTTCTTGTTTCCGTGAACCTGTGGAACGTTCTCCATAAGCAGTACTTGTGGTCTTTCATCCATTTCTTTAAGCAGCCTTTCAACTTCCCAAAGCAATCCACTTCGTGTACTGTCTCCCTTTTTCATGCCTTTCATCTTTCCTGCAACCGACAAGTCTTGACACGGAAATGAATAAGTCATGATGTAGCAGTATTTGTCTGTATCTGTTATTTCAAGATCGCTTGCATGGATATTTCTAATATCCGTTGGTTGGAAATCAGTTCCGTGAACTGCGTTGTATGAATTGACTGCAAACTTGTCAAACTCAACTACCTTGTGGTGTGTAAAGTCTGCTCCAAGTCTTTCAAGTGCCATTGCTTGTGAGCCATATCCTGCAAAAAGTTCTATCAGTCTGATTGGCTTTGTAATTCTAAATTCATCGCACAGCTCATCAAATATGGTTAGCTGTTCCATGTTATTTTCCTTCAAATTGTCTCTGTAGTTCTAATGCTTTAGCTAATGTTTCATCATTAACTGGTGTTGAGGCAATATCTCCTTTCTCTTGCTTCTTCATGTAGTCGGGCATTTCTACCTCTGTATTTGTTCTGTAGCTATTCTGCAATGTATAGAATGTTCTCCAATTATGTTCAACACTCTGATTAACTATCTCAATTCTTACCGAATCAATGTCAGATAGTTGTTTTAGCCTGTTTAGCGCAAGTTTAAACCCATATTCTGTTTGAATCGGTTTATTGATAGACTTACGCATGTCTAGAAATGCCTTTAATGCTTCTCTTAATTCTTCATTTTCAGTGAAAGAATTAATCATTCCATCTAAGTCGGCTTTAGCTGACTTCTTTTTCTTCTTTTTATCTGTATCTATATCTTTATCTATCTCTATATCTTTCTCTAACTCTATCTCTATCTCTGGTGTAGATTTCTTGTTAGATTCCTTACAGATTTCCTTACTGCATGATATTTTTCTTTGATATTCACGTTGCCTATCTGCTTCTGTAGATGATTTTCCAATGTATTTTTGAATATCTAACATGTAGATTGCTCCACTGTCTAAGACTTCAATCAGTCCTAAATCCTTAAATAATCTAAGTGCTTTTTCAACGTCTCCTACTGAATGACGTGTGATTGTAGCTATCATCTGTGAATTGTACGGTATGCGTTCGTTAAGCATAAGTTTTCCATCTGACTGGAGGCTCAATAGATACAGTTTGAGCAAAATGTTTGAATACTTATATCCATCTTGCATGGATTCAAGTACTTTCATTTCATTTGTATCAAAGAAATTTTCTTTCAGACGCATATAATAATATTTTTTGCAATCTGCCATTTAAATCTCCTCTATAGTCACGTATATTGATTCTTTTTCTGAATATTGCTTGTATACGCTTAACCAAGCAATCTGTTTGTCATCATCGTATGCAACTTCGTTTAATGCATCGCATATTGTCTTTGCAATGTTGTCTGCATCTGGTTTCTTTGTAGGTCTGTTTTGAGCGTTTAGAAGCTCTTCTCGTGCCTTCTTTGATATATGTGTAGGAATTCCCAGATTAGCTACAATTGATACTTTTAAAGCACCATTTAGCTTTGTATTGCCTATCTCTGATAGATATGTTGCTTTAATCAGCTGTTCATAGTCTCTTGTTTTCTGTGGTGTGTATGCATGACCTGCTCTTGTGAATCTTGGTCTGCCTTTTGGAACGATCTTCCCTTTGATTCTGAAACTCACTCTCACAGATAACTCTTCCCATACATCTTGATAAACTCACCTCTTGCATCTGGCTTTGGTACAGATGGATGAGAAGAAACAAATCTTTCTTCCCATTTTCTCTGCGTATATGCTTTGAGCCATCTTGCTCTCTCTGGGTCTCTGTGAACCGAATGATTTCCATCAACATGATGGTATGAGCACAGATAGCACCAGCATCCATCTCTGTCTGATTTGCTTCGATATGCACCGTTGTAAATGTGATGTACATGCAGATTCATTGTTGAATTGCATATAAAGCACTGCTTTTCTTCTGAAATGATTGATTTTCCTCTAGTCATTGCTTGCGTTACCCCATTCTCTTGACAGCTGATTTTCAATTAATCTCAGCTCTAATTTGATTGTGTTTATTGCTTCAAGATTTGCCTTGTATACTGTTTCTGCAACATCTCTCTTGAATCTTGCTTCAGCTACACTTGGGATTCCGTAACATGTCTTATCAATCATCCCAATTGCCATCCCTTCATCTCTGAGCTTCAAACACTCCTGTCTCAGCAGAATCTTGTAATCTCTTTCTGCTGTTGCATATGCAGTTCCACTCTTTCTCAGCTCTTTAACTGACAGTGCCAACTGCTGTTTTTTCATCTGAAGCTCAGTGTATAAGTCGTATTCTTCCATCTGTTACCCTAGAATGGAAGGTCATCATCTGAAACACTTACAGGTGCTTCTACTACCTCTACAACTTCATTCTGTTGTGTTTTAGCCGAGTTATCAGACTTGGATGACAAATACTCCACAGTATTTGCAATCACTTCTGTAACGTAGGCTTTTGTGCCATCCTGTCTTTCATAGCTTCTTGTCTGTAGTCTTCCATTCACACCAATCATGCTTCCTTTTTTTTGATAGGTGCATAGGTTTTCTGCTGTTTTTTCAAAGCATACAATCTGTGGAAAATCTGTATGTTCCTTGTCTTTATTTACAGCTAGAGCAAATACACAAACCTTTGTTCCACTCTGCGTTACTTTCAATTCTGGATTTGCTGTAAGTCTTCCTGTTAATACAACATTGTTCATTCTCTGGTCTCCATTAATCTTTCTTCATAAACTGCAATTGCCTTAGGAAATTCATCAACTTTGTAGGCAATCTTCAATGCATCAATCACATCTAGATTTGATGTATTTACAATCTTGCGAATTCTGAACAGCTCTTTGCCTTTATCCAATTCTCCAAGCATTAACTTTGTCTTGTCAGTACTCATGATGTACTCACTTTCAAATATCTCTGTTCTATAGCTTGATGCCCTGTCACTGTTCAGTAATCTATCAACGATTAGAAATGTTCTCATGTCCTTGTCCTTCTTTCTTTTACTTCTTTAATGTGATTCTTACACTTGCCTTGATTGTCGATTCCTTGCAGTAGGCTTCATACAGTGCAGGGCTTTGATTCTGCAATTCCTTTGAATCAAATCTTTCTGCTGTGTGCTCTGGTGTGTATGAAATCGTGAAACAGTCATTCTTGATTTGTGTCACTCCATACTTTTCCATCTGCTTCATCAGCTCCTGCTTCATTTCATCCTGCTTTGCCTTTACTGCCTTTGCAGTTTCTTCCAATTGCTTAATATAAGTGATTGTTTCCTGTGGAACTTGTGCCACACCATTCTCATAGACAATCACATCACTTCTTTGTAATTCACTCATGATCTTCTCTTCTCCTCGATTGCTTTCATCAATTGACTTGCCAACTTCTGAGGCATGTCATTCAGACACTTTAAATTATTCTTTGCTAGCAACTCTTCTAGCTTGTCTTCCTTGCCATCATAAACATTCAAGAAATACTGCTTCTGCTGCATTGTGATTAGTGGGATGTAGTGTTCCATTCCATTGTCCGCAATCTCTTTCTTGATTCTTGATTCACTTGTCTGTTTAGCTTGGCTGCCATATGTGTATACAATTTTGTTTGTACTTAGGTTCTTGATTGTCAGCCCTGTAATCTTGTGATTTTCAACTGTCATGCTTTCTACGCTGAACTTGTCATAGGTCGTTGGCTTGCCACCTTTATTTGTGACTGTATACAATCCATCCTTAATCCAGATGAATGGTGCTGTATAAAGCTCTCGACCGATGCCCCAATTGAAACATGCTCTCTTGAAGCTGTCTGATGCCTGTCCTTTCTCCTTTTCGGTATAGGATTCTGTTCCAACGTCCTGCTTTGATACCCACGCATTCTTGTCTTCATCGAAGATAGATACAGTGCAGTAAAGTCTGTCACCGATGATTTCATGCTCTCTTTCCCAATTTGTCGAACCGACTGTTTCATCAAGGATATTCATGTCGCATCGTGCATCCTTATAAAGCAACAGGCTTAAGCCTTTTGCACTGATCGTTGATACTCTTGCATCAACTTCATCTGCTCTCAATTCTCTAAATGCGATTTTCATTGGTAGTTCTCCACTATGTATTCTGCTAATTCATCTGCAATGTATTGTGTATCAACATTTTTTGCTACTTCGAAATCAACGCCATAAAGCATCACGTCTGCCATCTTGCATAAAGCACTGACCACTTTCATGTCCAACACGCTTGCATCTTCTTTGCATTTCTCTTTGTACATCTGTTCATGCCTGTCTATTTCTAGATTTCTGACTGTTTCTGCATAGCTATTCATTTCGTTTTTTCCTCTATTCTGTTGATTCTGCTCAACATGCTTGCTGTTAGGTTAATCTGACGTTCTTGATTGGAAACGATTGTTTCCAGCGTCTTCTGAATGATGTTGCATGTTACATTCACTGTTTTTGCCAGCTTTGCACTTCCTTCTGTTTCTTCATTGACATCATTTCCAATTGAATCAAGCTGTGCTAGAAGAAGCTCAATTCCTCTGTCAATATGTCTGCATACTTCAACAGAATTGTCTGGCTCATTGCTCTTTTCCACAGGCTTTTCAGCTAGATAATCTTCTGATTTGATTCCGTACTTTAGCTCTAGAAGCATGCTGATCGGCTTTGAAACTGTTCTTGCACTCAAGCATCCTGCTAGATATTTCCTTGAATATCCAAGTTGAGTACTGCAATCATCAACTGAATCTTCTTTCTCAAGAATTAGCTTTCTCAGCTTGTCACTGTCAATTTTGATTTTCTCTGTTTGTGTGTTGTCCATGTCCTTATCCTTCTTTCTTAATTTACTGTGTGTATGATTCTGTATTTCTTCCACTTCTTGTCATTTCCGTATTCCCATTCATCAATGACTCTCTCTTTATCACCATTCGCAAGAAGTGTTTTCTTCAAATCGAAGATTCTTCCAGACAGCCTTGTTTCATTCAGAAACTGAAATGCTTCAAAGGATGTAATTCCATTGTGGGCTTTCATGTATTCGTATACTTTTTCTACTCCGTTCATACTTCGCCTTTTCCAAATAGAAGATAATCTGACGAACAGTCTAATGTTTCACAAATCTTCATCAGCTTTCCTGTAGTCGGGATTGACTGTTCATTTGATGTGTAGTTAGCAACTGCTTCTCTTGTCAATCCAATCTTTTTTGCCAGTTCTTTCTGCGTGATCTTCTTTTCTTTCATCACTTTGCTAAGTCTTTCTCCAAAATCTGATTTCACTTTCAACTCCCATATTTCATTATTATTTTTCGTGATACAAATGCTGTTGCAGCCATTGCGATCATCACTCTTACATCGTTTGCAAATGGTGCCAGAAGTAATGTGATGAAGAATGTTATTCCCAATGCATTCTGTATTTCACGCCTTAAATGTCTTTTCATGTCCTTGCCCCTTTGATAGAATAGTCTTGCGTTAATTCGCAAGTTTTTGATTTGAGAGATGCGTTGCTTTGGACTGTTTCGCTTCTCTCTTTTTTAATTCTTTGGCAATCTGTATGCTTTCAACGGTTGATATGTCATACCCATCCCATTCAGTGAACAGCTTCTCTAAATCAGACTGCCTGTACAACCATCTGCCATTCTTTGAAACCATGATTGATGGAAGTATTCTCTGCTGTCTCCACATGTCGATTCTTGAACGACTGACCTTCATGTACTTTCTTGCTTCTTCAGTTGTCATAATCTTTTCTTGCTGTGGTGACTTTGTTGCATTTAATGCATTTTTTAATTCATTAACCTCTTCCGAAAGGCTCTGAATCTTTTGTGGTATTTCCAACAATTCCATATGCCATTCCCATCCCTTCCAGATATCCTTGCAAGAAGTAGTAGAGCTTTGTTCGCTCTTCTTCATTTGACTTCTCAAATGAAACCTTCATGAAATTCTGGAAGACGTTTCTCTGTGCTTCTGTAGTTTCCATATTTTCCTTTCTACGAGCTTATCTGCTCGGTGTACACCACTAGGAGAGACAAAAATGAATTAGGGGGTAAATGTTTAGTGATGTACACCCAGAAGACAAGCTTCTGTGTTCGATTAGTAGCATTTAGTGCTGTCAAATCTTTCAATTGTGATTACTTTGAGAAAACTCCACGCCTCTTTAACTCTTTTCTGACTTCATTCATCAGCTTTCTGTAGCTTACAAATCCATCTGCTTCTTCGATTTCATAATCAGCTGTCAGCATTACTGATTGCGTGTTATTCTCGGTGCAGTAGTCATCCAAGATGGAATTGACATCTTCCATAACATCATCACTGTCTTGTCCGAATGCCTTAACCATCTCGCTCCATGATTCAATGCCCCAATCTGAATAGTCTTCATTGATTGTGTTTTCGTAATAATCAGCTAGGATTCTTACTGCTAGTTCTAGGTTTGTCATGTCCTTGTCCTTCTTTTTCTTTACTTTGTAAAGTTTATTTTTTGATTACACTTATACTTTATAGCAAAACATTTAGTTTGCAAAGTATTTTTGCAAGATAACATTTATTTTATAAAGTTTTATCGTAAATAAAAACTATTCTACAGGTAATTCAATGAACTGCTTCTTGCTCAATCCACAGAATGCTTTTACATGCTTTCCAATTTTTGTATTCCAACCGTCATACAATCTTTCTAATCTTCCGTCATCATACTTCTTGATGATTGGCATTCCCTCGCTGAAAAGCGTTTCACTGCAGTCAAAATTAATTTTTACGACTGCCTTTCCGTAAAAGCTCTTATCGCTCTGTTCTGGCAGTGGAAATAACTCATACTCGTATCTGTTCATTTTCTTCTTCCTCTCTTGCATACTGCTCTGTAATATGTTTCAAACTCTCTCTGCTCTTTATAAAATCCATACGCTCCAAGCATTTCATACATCAATCTGGCTAGCAGTCTTATAGTGATATCTGGATTCTCAATTGCACTTCGTTCAAATGTCTTGATCGCTTCAACTGTAAACTCTTCCATTTACATACTCTCCTCTATCATCTGCAACATGATTTTATTTGCTTCTGTTACATTGCTTGCTCTTGCTTCACTTTCAACTTTGTTGTCACATAATGTCTTCACCGAAAATATCTTGTTGTTCTGCAAAGTCATGATTACCATTTTTCTTCCTGCATTGAACTGTCTTTCAAAGATCGCAACTGTTTTGATGTTAGTCATTTTACTTTCTCCTTTGATTCAACTCTTCTATCTCATAATCATCATCAATCGGCAAATCATACTCATCCAAAAATATCACTCCGTAATTTGCGAGCTGACTTAAAGCCACCATCCTGTCGTACTTCGACCATTCACCATTTATCTTCTTTGTGGTTTTCATGTTGTTTTCCTTCTCTTTCTATGCGGTTATTTAAGGTAAACCGCTAACCTCTTACAGTGCTTGTTAATGCATCAATTTAAGAACGCTGTCGTTATAGACTAAATCAATGGCTTTATCAGTTCCTCTGAAATATGGTTCACCGTTTACATCGTCTTCTTCAAGCATTCCTTTTTTAACTAGACTTGAGACAACGCCTCTCATTACTTTTGCATCATCCTTGTCTAAGCAAAGTTCTTTGAAATATACACCTGTAGAATTGTCCTCTTTTTCAGCATCAGCACTATCATAGTTGCAACTGCTTGCTAATCTAATAAGAACGCTGATTTCCAATGTTGTAAATGATTCTTTCAATGTTGTAGTTTTCATGACGCTTTCCTCTACTTACTCTTCATATCCAAGCTCAATCATCAGCTCTTTACCTGCATCCGTGAATGAAATCGTTCCATCTCCGCCTTTTTCAATTGGATTAATGATTCCCTTCTGTACAAGGCTGCTTAATACACCTCTGCATTTTCTTGCACCAATTGTTGTGCCATCCTGCATGAAGCAATCAGACCACAAGATGCTGTCCAATCCATCCTCATAGAAATTATCATTTGTGATATCTTCTAGCGTTTGTCTTTCTAATACTGTTAGTTCCATTTTATTGTCCTCTCTTTCTTACTTTCCGTATGTGTATGCCCTTGAACCAAACTCACCATATTTCATTGATGCGTTGTATTCTTTTCTGAGAAACAATACTTGGCATCCGTCAACTGCTTTGTAGATGCGAAATCTTCTTCCATCTTCTCTTTCAAGCAATTCATCAACTGTTTCATCGAATATACTTGCTTCCCATAGCAATGTCTTTAGTGTTTCATCTTCGATTTCTGTGATTTGTCTTAGTGTTGTCTTTTTCATGTCCTTGTCCTTTCTGCAAAAGCAACTCTTTATATGGTGGCTTTTAATTGCTCCACAAATGTCATTTTCTTAGTTTTGACTACCCAAGCCCCACATGCTACCGAAATACTCATCAATCTGTTCAATGGTGTCATGAAGCAATTCCATTTCAGATGTAAAGCCATAATGATTCTTTGACTCTTCAGCTTCCATCAATGCCATTGCATTTCTGATACGCCATATGTTTGCATCTTCAGCAACATTCAATTCAACTCTAATCATGTCCTTCTCCTTTCGTCCAATAATTGCCAATACATCCATGTGAGCTATCCCATGTATCCCAAATCTTTCCGTCTTTAATACAGACTGTATGATGCCCACCGATATGAGCAACACATGTACCTTTGAACTCTTCCACAAACTCAACACCTGTATATTTTTTACCATTGCTTTTCTTTGGCTGTTTGTTCTTAATCCATCCCTTGGATTTCAAATAATCTTCTTCACCCTTCGTTGAATTAGGCACAATACCTGTTTCAATAAACATTTCGAATCTTTCTCTTACTGATTCGTTGTAATCTATTCCAAGTGCCAGGCTGATTGCACGGAATGAACAATCACCTGTCAGCTTGCCTTTTGGATTTGCATTGAAATAATTGAATGCTTTAGTGTTCGGAAACTTCTTTTCTCTTGATGTCATATCCTTTTCCTTCTTTCTCTTTACTTTGTAAAGTATTTGTTTTTGATTACACTTATACTTTATAGCAAAACATTTAGTTTGTAAAGTATTTTTGTGAAATTTATTTATTAAATAAATTATTTGTGCTTGAAAATTTACAATTTAAATTGTTTATTGCTATAATAGATTCATCATGAGGAGAAATATATGCAAAAAAACAGAATTAAGGAGATACGCAAAGAATTAGGGCTTAGTCAGCCAGAATTTGGTGAACTGATAGGGATAAAAGCACCACAGGTTTCGCTCATCGAAAGTGGTAAGCATGATTTATCTGAAAAGACTAAATTAAGAATAATTGAAAAATATCATGTAAACCCAGAATGGCTTGATACAGGTGAAGGCGAAATGTTTCGACCTTTCTCTGAATCTGATGAAATTATCCGTTTTGCTCGCTCCGTTACTCGTGCTGAAGATGGTGACATCCGTCTTGAGATCATGAAGATACTTGCAAGAATGACTCCAGAACAATGGGAAGAATCTTGGAATCTCTGGTGTCGTGCAAAGCTCCTTATCAACGACATAAAAAAAGACGGTGCGAAATAACCGTCTAGAAAGCGTTCTAAGCAACGCTTTTTTATTTTGATTGATAAATTATCATTCCTTGCCTAAATCGCTCTCAGAATCAATTCTAGGCATGTTCTCGCATGTCTCAGTATCATCTGCAACCATCACAGTGTACGCATACACTTCTTTTACCTGTTCCTCTGTCATATCTTGTAGAAACAGGATGATGTACTTAATCAGTATTTTTTTCATGTCCTTGTCTCCTTTTCAGAATTTTAGTTTCACATCTACTTTCTGCCTAGGAAACAACTGCTTGAATTTCAAATCAATATCTCGCATATTTTGCGAGACTTCTTTTCTTTCTTTTTCTTTCTTTTCTTAGATAGTAATAATATCTATATAGTAAATATATATAGTATATAGTATATAGTAATAGTATATAGTATATAGAAAGGTATGCATACACTATGCATAGGGTATACATAGGGTATACATAGGGTATCCATAGGGTATCAAAAACTGCATAAAAGCCCATATACATGGTACACACTATACACACCACATATGCATATCATTATCTTATCTACACTCTTCGGTTTTTTGAACACATGGAGTCCTAGCTATAAAATAAAAAAAAGCAGGAGACATGACTTTCCTGCTTTAAATCCTATTACTAGGACAAGGACAGGAGTATTATACCACATGAAAAAGGAAAAGTACATTTACGAAAGAAAAACAAAAAAAGGTTCTCCTTACTTTCAGATTCAGATTACTTTCAAAGATGAATATGGACAGAGCAAGACTTTCTACGAATCTGTTCAGATTTCTGACTATGAATCCAAGTCACAGGCAAAAGCTGTTGCTATTGCAATACGTGACAAGGCTCTCTACGAAATTCAGACCAGCAGAATCATTATTGCTTCTCCTACTGTCGGTCAGCTTTATCAGAAGATGCATGAGCTGATTCCATGCTCTTTATCAACAAAGAAAAAATATAATTTGCTTTATAGAAGTGGAATTGAAAAGTTCGAGAATACTCAGATTTCAAAGCTCACTACAGCAGACATTCAGAAGAATATAAACGAATATGCAGAAAACAAATCAGATGACTGCATCCACAGATACATCATTCTGTGGTCAAAACTGTACAGAGTTGCATTGATGCTCGGCTATGATGTTGTTGACCGTTCTAAAATGGTTGTTATTCCAAAATCAAAGAAAATCAAAGAGAAGAAAACAGTTACATGTTCACAAGATACTCTTAACATCGTTCTGGATTATCTTGCTTCATATGAAACATCAAGCAAAACAGTCAGACACCGTGCAAGAATGATTTGGTATCTGATTGTCATCATGAACTACACAGGCATGAGACCTGCAGAAGTTCTAGCATTAAATGCAGAAGATATCACCAACGACTATATATCAGTCAACAAATCCGTAGGCTCTTCAAAAGATGAAACTGCTGTAGTTAAAACACCAAAGACAGCTCAATCTGTAAGACAAGTTCCTATTCATCCAGATTTGCTTCCAATCCTCAAGCAGCTGAAGCAGGAGCAGAAGACTTCTCCACTGCTTACAAATCTAGATGGTTCTTTAATTACTCCACTGCAAAGAAGCAACATGATTACAAATGTCTGTGAAAAGACAGGAATCAAATTCAACCTGTACATGCTTCGCCACAACATGGCAACTGACCTAATAAACATGAATATTTCTCAGAGAACAGTGCAAGACATTCTTGGACATGCTTCATTCAACATGTCACTCGAATATGCACGTTCAACAGAAGAAGATAGAAAGAAAGCTGTTGATTCTAGAAAACTAAGTTAAAAAAAAGCCTCTGCATTTCATTCTGCAGAGGTTTCGCAATATAGAGAGGATTGTATAAAATAGCCACCTATATTTTAGCAAAATACGTCAAAATAAGCCATATTTCTTGGAAATTTTCTTGGACAAATTTTGATTTTTGCTTATTTATGCTGATATTTTAGCTTTTGAAGAATCCAAAACTGGATTCTTCATTGATCATTAACCTAACTTTTTGTAAAGAGTAACGAATCTTTCAGCAAGGATTCCAAATCCTTCAGCACTCATTAACTGGTCTTCAGCGTGTGTGAGTAAAAGATCCATGATAACCTTGTCACCTTGAGCTGTCTGTGTTAATAACTTAGCGTGAGCGTCATGTCCTTCAACATAAGCATCCTGACCTTCTTTAATAAGTTTTTCAGCTTCATCGAAGTTTCCTTCAGCTGCTGCATCAATAGCTGCAATATAGTTAGAACGAGCTGTTCCTACTGCTGCGATAATGTTAAACGCAATTAATTCTGTACCTTCCATGTTTTCTCCTTTATAAGTACTTATGTACAAATATTATAATAATATGAAAACGGTTTCCACGCAAGAACATGAAACCGTTTTTTTTATTTTTGAAAATTAAGCGTTTAGCTTCTTTTCAGCCATTTCAAGAACAGCTTTACCATCCATTAAACCATAGGCTCTCATATCGATTGCTTCAATTGGTTTATCAGGAAACTGTTTCTGAAGCTTAGCTAATGCGAAACGAACCTGTGGTCCAATCAAAATAACATCAGCTTCTGGTCCATGCTTATCAACTTCATTGAGTGAATAAGCTGCGATGTTATA
>OIYG01000359.1_pt1 | contig 46244 bp, 34 predicted proteins | sample 1587861 | NCBI WGS metagenome assembly OIYG01 (sample SAMN03283272) | human gut metagenome | biome: human-associated habitat; material: feces | host: Homo sapiens | place: Peru | collected 2012
TCTTCTTCGGCATACACATGGCCAACGCCTCAATACTTGCCGCCCGACAACTTGCCCGTGAAGAAAAAGCTCGAGCGAAAGAAATCAGGGCCTGAATAAATCTGACCGATTTTTCCCTTCTTCCGGCGACATGTCGGAACGCTTAATCATACCCTGTCCGCAAGAAAACGGCGCCAAACTCCTCCCAAAATTGCCGTTTTTCGAATCTAAGGCGACAGTCGAGCCAAAAATATTAAATATGGTCAATTGAGGACAATCTCACCACGCCCATTAACTGAATATCCCTACATAGAGTCTGCTTTGCACCGGCATCATACAAAGCACTGATCTGCGTCACTTATCGTCACACGTTGTCGTCATCATCGTCATCGTCGTCAAAGCCGAGAAACCAATCGCCTTCGAAAGCTTGCTCTCGGAAGTCGCGCAAATCTCGTCCTTCACGCTTGGTGGGACGACCCAAGCCTTTACGTCTGTCCACAAAACCGCTGACAGCTATGATATCAAGCAGGTCATACTGGCTCTGGGGCGTCAGGTTCTCAAGATACTCGGGAACAAGACGCGCCCCAAGACGGTTTTCGGTAAGTCCTTTGACTCGAAACGTATATATCACCGGAGGTTTGCGTACGTATATGGTATCGCCCACCTTGATGGTGCGCGAAGGCTTGGCCGGCGGAGCATCTTCAGCGCCCACACTCACTCGCCCTTTGCGACATGCATCAGTGCTTATGGTGCGAGTTTTGAAGATACGCATGGCCCACAACCATTTGTCCAAACGAACTTCGTCTTTGGGCATATCTTTAACGTGCTTTTACTATACTCTTTAACGTGCTTTTACTATATGTAATATTCAATCGCGGTCACGCTGTCCGAAGCGGAATCTGGGACGCGAGATATTCAACTTGCGCAAATACTGGCGCACAGCCGTCATCGTGGCATTGGCGCTGATATTCTTGGGCTTAATAGCTGCATGTAACCATTCGCGCAGCTTCGAGGGGCGCGAGGTATCGTTGATGTTGACAGGGTCTTCGTTGTCTTCGCTGACATAGAGCTTGGCTTGACGTTCGCCGCGCAGTACAGCGAGGGCGTTTTCGGCAAGGGACTTCAATTCATTCTCGCCCGGGTATACATATATAGGCGCGATGAAGTCTATATGCTCGGCTATGAAGTCGGTGATACGTTTGCTGTGTGCCATACCGCCTGTAATAAGGATGGCATCCACATCGCCTTTGAGCGCTATTGCCATCGTACCTATTGCCTTGGCCACGGTATAACACATAGCACGCAACACCAGCATAGCATGTAAGTCGCCCTTGTCTATACGTTCCAGCACCTCTGGTACACTCGTCGTGCCCAAGTGAGCCATCAGTCCGCCACCGCCATGCACAAGTCGATGTAACTGATTTTCCGTATATTTACCCGAGAAGCAGAGCTTAATCAGCGGACCGGGAGGCAATGAACCCGAACGTTCGGGCGAGAAGGGACCGCAGCCGTCCAAGGCGTTGGTGGTATCCATCACACGTCCGCGACGGTGGGCACTGGCGGTAATTCCGCCGCCCAAGTGGCAGACTATGAGGTTTAGGTCTTCGTACGCTGTACCGTTTTCTTTGGCGAAGAGGCGCGCTATGGCTTTTTGATTAAGCGCATGAAACACCGATTCGCGCGGCAGCTCGGGGACACCGCTGATGCGTGCATACGGTATCATTTCGTCTACGACCACCGGGTCGGCGATGTATGCCTTGACCCCTATTTCGCGAGCAATTTCGCGAGCGATAAGACCTCCAAGGTTACTTGCATGCTGCACTCGAGCATATATCAAGTCGTGTGCCATATCGTCATTGACCTCGTAGACACCGCTTTCGACGGGTTTGCTCACACCGCCTCGTCCGATGACTGCATTGATACTTTTGAGGTCAATGTCATGCTTGGCAAGGGTTTCCTCTATCAGGTCCTTGCGCCACGCGAATTGATCCGGGACAGTGGCAAAGCGTGCAAGGTCTTCGGGCTTGTGTCCCAAAGATGTTGTCAGTATAGGTTGGTCGTCATCGTATACGGCGATTTTGGTCGATGTCGATCCGGGGTTGATGGCGAGAATACGATACATATATATTATTATGGTATATGGAATTATTATTGGGTTAAGACAAGATACATCCCGAATATCCGCCGCCTGCGAAAGAACCTGACGGATTGCCGGGAAAGTCGAATTCGCTTATTTCTTGACCGTCAGACAAGCTAAGGCTATGGAGTATAACTTGGTCTTGGCTGTATCACCGCGCGAGGTCAGTACACACGGCACCTTGGTGCCTACAACAAGAGCCGCAATTTCGGCTCCGCCAAAGTGTGAAGCACTCTTGAAGAAAACATTGCCCGATTCGATATTGGGGAACAGCAGACAGTCGGCATGTCCGGCTACGCCATGGCTACCCTGCACCTTCTTCTGCTCGGCTGCCTCGGTATACATAGCCACGTCCAGCGACAGCGGTCCGTCGATTTCGACGTTGCCCAATTGACCGCGGTCGCCCATCTTGGCGATGATTGCAGCCTCGGTAGAAGACAATACCGATGGCAGAAGTTGCTCACTGCACGATATTACCGCTAACTTGGGTCGTTCGATACCGAGCGAATTGGCTACCTGAGTCAGATAACGAACAAGCACGGTTTTCTGCTTGAAATCGGGCGCGGGTATCACGGCTACGTCCGAAATCACCAGCAAGCGGTCAAAGCCCGGAAGCTCGACCACGGAAACGTGGCTCAGAGTGCCCTTTGGCGGAAACAGTCCGGCGTCCTTATTGAGGATACCACGCATGTACTTGTCCGTTGACACCAGACCCTTCATCAGCACATCTGCATTGCCCGTTGCTACGGCCTGCACTGCCAGATTGACGCACTTTACGGGGTCAGCCTCGTCTATGATGGTGAAGTCGGAGGTGTCTATACCCTCGGCTCGACACACATCCAATATCACGCCCTTCTCTCCATATATCGTGGGCAAGACAAGCCCTTCTTTGTAGGCGTTGTACACTGCTTGAAGCGTGTGCGGATCTTGGCCATAGGCTACCGCAAGACGACGGCGTCCGCGTGCGCGAGCCTCGTCCACTATTTGCTGAAGTTTGGTTATCATATTGGTATTGTTATTTTTAGCGTGTTCGACAGAACTTATGCTCTGCCTATTATGGAAATTTTTCTTTTATCCCTGCAAATGTACACATTTTTTCGGTGCAAACGGCGTCATCCACACTATTTTTTTATAGCGACAATCTGAGACCGGGCTGCGCCTCGGGAAAAGCTCCTTTTTCCGGCTTCGAATATTGCAATTGTACTATATCGAAGAATATTCAAACGATTTCAAACGATTGCTCAAATTCTCGAATTCTTCATCTATTTTTTGCCGTCTTAACTTTTCTTAGTACCTTTGCGAATATTCATTATTTCGGCCTTTTATTTTCCCATTAGGCAAGGCCAATCAAATCTCACTCTAAAAAACTATAATTTATGAAAACCATCACCAAACTCTTATGCGCGGCCTTGGCTTTCGGCGGATTATTGTCTCCCGTCAATGCCGGGGCAAAAGTCGTTCTCAACGAGGACTTCAACTATGCGGCCGGACCTCTCGTGGGCAAATCCGCATGGCATCGTTTCAACTCAAACAACACCGCAGACCCGGTACAGCTGGCCGGGACGGGCCTCACCTACGCAGGCTACCGGGATACGGCCACCGGCAAGACAGCCGTCCTGGTGCCGGGCACATCGACTTCCGAGAAGCCCTATTTGGCATTCCCTTCGTGGGATGACCGCATCACCTCGGGCAGCGTCTACGTCTCACTGCTGATGAACGTCACCTCCCCGGGAGACGACTCCTATTGCTTTGCCGTTGGAAGCCTTAGCAAAACAAACTTCGGCAAGGACGACAAAAGCGGCAGCGACAACCTCCGCATCTTCACTAAGGCGGGCAGCACCGCCGGCAAGTTTTGCCTCGGTTTCAGCAAGAATAAAGGCACCGGCACTTACATCGATGCCGAGTACGATACGGGCACGACTTATCTTGTCGTGCTGAAGTACGAATTTGTCGATGGCACCGGCAACGACATCTGCTCCATATGGGTCAATCCAGCCACTGACGCTAAGCAGGAACCAACAGCGGCACTCACCACGTCTACAGGAGCGGACTTCTCCGCCAATAACGGCGTGAATATCCTCATCCTGCGGCAGGGTGGAAGCGCCGGCAGGACCGGTGCCGCAGTCAGCTTCGACGCTTTGCGCCTTACGACATCGTGGGCCGAGCTTTTCGGAGATTCCGGTGGCGAAGACCCCGGACCCGAGCCGACAGACGGCACAATCACCGTGTCGCAGGCCTCCCTGGACTTTGGCACGACACTCCAAGGCGCCCCCGTATCCAAGACCTTCGTTGTCAAGGCTACAAACATCTCGGGCAATGTCTCCCTGTCCACATCCTCGTCTGACTTCACAGTGACGCCCGGCAGCATACCCGCTGCAGACGCTATGACCGCCGAGGGCGTTGTGGCCACAGTCACCATGACAGCCTCCACGGGCGGCGAAAAGTCCGGCACAGTCATCGTCTCGGCCTCCGGAGCCGAGAGCACTTCCGTGGCTCTATCAGGTAGCGTGACTGCCATCGAAACAATATCTTCGGCCGCCTTCGTCAACAACAACGCAGGCGACGGCGCCACCCTGTACCGTTACGTTGGGCTGGGTGCCACCGTCACGTATGTCAATACGCCCGCCAAGCGCTTCTACGCACAAGATGTCGTAGGCGGCATCTGCTTTGACTACTCGGCCATTGACGGAGTTTCCTTTGCCGTCAACGACAAGCTGAAAAACGTCCTCGGAATCATCGTCAAGGAATCCACCGGCGCCAACGCGTTCAAGATCCTGTCCACGGACTACACCCTGACACATGACGCCACACCCAAGGAGCCGCTGGAAGTAAGCGCATCCGAAGTAGCTCTCGACCCGACATCGTACATATTCCGCTTGCTCACCCTCACGGATGACGTGGCCTTTGACGAAAGCGGAGACGGAGTCTCTTTCGCAGCCAAAGCTCACACGGGCACCTCCGGCACGACGGCTGTCAGCGTGATGCCCTTCGCCGACACAGACATCATAGGCACTACCGTGCCGAGCAGTGCCACCGTCACCGGCATCAGCTACAGCGTCGGCGGAGTCACCCTGAGGCCGCGCAACGCCGCAGATGTGGTGTCCCGGCCATCCCAATACATCGACATAAAAGTGGACAAGGTCTTTACCGACGATTTTGCCAACATCAACACCAGCTACAAATTTGCGACCCTGACCATCACATCCAAGGGACTTACGTATCCGGGTACGGTGTATGTCTCCGAAACCGGCGCCAAGACCTTCTCTGTGGACAATACCACCATACCGGCAGGCACCAACGTCACTACGGTCAACGTCTTTTTCAGGGCGACAACCGTGGGGAATAAAGAGGCCTTCATCGGCATCGAAACTTATCCCGCGACACTCAATACGGGTGTCTCCGTATCGGCGACAGCCATAGACCCGGCAAATCCGCCACGCATAGAGCCGACGCCCGAGGCCATGGAGGACTTCACCGCCGAGGTGGGCTCGACACAGGACAAGACACTGAGTGTGTTCATGTTCAAAGCGCCGGTCACCGGCAAAGCCAAAATCTCCGGCAATTCCGGAGCCTTCCGCATAAGCAACAGCGCACTGTTTGGCCAAATCACGACACACATCACTGTAACTTTTGCGCCCACGGCAGCCGGAACCTTCACAGACGCCATCGAATTGACTGCTCCGGGAGCACCCACTGTCATCGTACCGCTCAAGGGCGTGGCAACCGGAACAACACCCACTCCGGAAAAGGAGGGCGACGAATTTGCTCCGGACGAAACCAATCCTCTGACATACATGGTCGAACCTTTTGACGTCGCAGTCAAAAACAAACCGATAAAAATCGACAGATGGCTCAATGTCGCGCAATTAGGTACTCGCGCTTGGTGGGGCTACGTCTTCGATGACGGCGAAAAAACTGCCAAGTTCACCGGATACGATTTCTTTGCAACCGAAGACTCCAGAACATTGGCAACGCTAATCACACCACCGCTGGACTACACCAACACCGCCGCAGACAACCGCTTCCTGACTTTCCGCATCAAGGGCCAAAACCTCAGCGATGATATCGAAATCACCCCCTTGACAGTGATTGAAATCGAACGCAGTGGCGAGGACTATTTCGCCCAAGACCTGGGTGTGAGCATATCTACCGGAGCCGCATACAACGACACCTGGCAGGAATTCGTCGTTGACCTCGACGGCCTCGACCTCTCGGATATATTCTTCATCGGCTTCAACTACGATGGAATGCGCGGCAAGAACAATTCGGCTGTATGGTACCTCGATGATGTCACCTGGGGACGCAGCGACATCCCATTCATCCGCCCCGAGCCCAAGAAGGAAACATTCACCTGTAACGCCAACGAGGACCACGTGTCCAATTTCACCGCCGGCGGAATACGCCTCACCGGCGACATCAAGCTCAAGATGGTAGGCAGCCACGCCTCAAACTTCAAGCTGTCTACACCCACGCTACCCCCGACAGGCGGAAATTTCACCGTAACTTTCCGCTCAGAGTCCACCGAAACCCTACACACCGGATACGTCGAACTCACCAGTGACGGAGCGCCCAAAAGCTACATCGAAATCCACGCTACGACCAACAACACTCAGGGCGTGATGGACATCTCTGCCGAAACTATTTCCTCTATGGCTGTATATACCCCTGATGGCGTGACCGTTGCACGTAACGACAACGGTGCAATCGATACCGATATGCTGACTCCCGGTCTGTACATCGTTGCGACACGCTATGACAATGGAACAACATCTATACGAAAGGTGGTAATCCGCTAAATCGCTATAAATTAGCGCTCATACACAAGGGCGAGGGTACGCCGTATTGGCACCCTCACCCTTTTCTTTTGCCCTACCGCAACCCTGGCGTCAGCGGATGCTTTCATTCCGATTTATCTGTACCGTTTGCGCCATAAACAAAACAGGATGAGGCAATCGGTATTTAGTCTTGTATTTAATGTCAACAATATGGATATCAACAAATTTGAAAATACGTTTGTAGTACAACCGGGTCTGTTTTAAAGCATTCGGTGCTATTTTCCATCAAATCCCAATATGCTAAGCAGCCGTTTTTCGTTTTAATTTGCTAAAAAGGATATGTGCAAGAGTAATATTTAACCTTAATTAACTATACACGTAACGTAAATGTCGTAAATTTGAGCATCGAAAATCAATAAGACTTTCGAAAAGGCTTGATAAGCCGAGGTTCTCCGGCAACGAGTCGCGATATCGCACCGATGCCATAGTTTCGCCCGAGCCGAACAAAACAAAAGAGTAGTACACAATCATCTATTCAATAATCACCCCCCCTAACTTCATCCCCAAAACACTGATGAATACTTATATATTAGTAATCGATGACGAGGACGCCTTGTGCGAAATCCTTCGTTTCAGCCTCGAAAAAGAGGGCTACAGAGTGAAGACTGCCTCCAGTGCGGACGAAGCACTTGCCATGGATCTTACGGTCTTCGACCTTTTCATCGTGGACATCATGATGGACGGCACCAACGGTTTTGAATTTGCACAGCACCTGCGCAGCGTTCCCGAGTTAGCCAATAAACCGCTTATTTTCTGCTCGGTACTCGAAGACGAAGACGACAAAGTCAAAGGCCTGAATATCGGTGCGGACGACTATATCACCAAGCCGTTCTCGATTTCGGAAGTTATCGCACGTGTGCGCGCCGTACTGCGTCGCACTATGGTACAAAAGCAGCAGCTGGCCACTGAATTTGCCAAGGCTGCCGCCCTCAACCCTATGGCACAGTACATCCCTACCCCTATCACCAAGCCCATTATCGCCCCGGATCTGGAACCGCTAATCAAGGTCAACGGGCTAACCCTGGACCCTAACACCAAGGGATGTCAAGTGGATGGTCGCGCTATGCGCCTGACGCGTACCGAATATGGTCTGCTGCTGTTCTTCATGACTCACCGTCATCGCGTATACACACGTGACGAAATCATCAGACACGTATGGGACGATGACGTAGTAATCAGCGAGCGCACCATTGACACCAACATCACTCGTCTTCGCAAGCGCTTAGGCCCGTACGGCAAATATATCTGCACTCGCTCGGGCTTCGGATATGTGTTTGAAGAAGGGTCGCGTTAGTTACGCTTGGCGCCTTTTTATACCGCGCGTCGCCATAGTCACGGCTTTACTCGTGACTATGGCGATGTGGCAGGTATACCGTGAACGCAACTACCACCGCGAGTTTGTCGAGCAACAATTGGGCTACGTCGTCGAACGTGCCGCCAATTGCTACAGCGCCGGTGTATCCATTCCGCAGTTCCTCGACTTCGTACACCAATACTACAGCCGCCATACATTCTCGCGCGGCATACGCGTGTCCATCTACGAGACAGACACGTGGACTCCCCTTTTTGTCATGGGGCAGCCGTACTGCATGTCTCGCGCAGACATCCAACGCATCACTTCCGATCCATCCAAAGCCTCGGTGTCATCCGAGGAATTAGGCTCGGGTGCAGCATCCGATTATATGTACCGCGGCTCTATCAGTCCTGACGGCACCGTAGCCGTCCTGGCTTCCGTTCCCATGAACACGGCCTTGGACGACTACATAGAAGGTAATACCAATGAGGTATGGATTATCGCCGCCGTATTTGCGCTGCTTATCATTATCAGCGAGGGATATGCATCGTGGCGCATAGGCCGCAACATCAAAATCCTGCGCGACTTTGCGCAACGCAGTACAACGGACCCGGACTTTGTACCACACGACAAGTTTCCGCACGATGAGTTGGGCGATATTGCCAGGCAGATTGTTACGATGCACAACGAGCGCATGGCAGCACGATGCGAGCGTGACCAAGAGCACGAAATAGCCATCAACGCCATACGCGAAAAAGCTCGGCAAAAACGTCAGCTCACCAACGACATCAACCACGAAATCAAGACCCCCATAGGTGTCATCAAAGGATACCTCGACATATTGGCTGACGATAACAACCTACCGGAAAAGACGCGCGACGAATTCATCGCTAAGGCACGCGCCTATGCCGACCGCCTGATCAATCTGGTCAACGACATTTCAGCCATAACGCGTCTCGACGAAGGCGCCGGAATTATTGTCACCGAACAGGTAGACTACCACGACGTGGTATACACCGTATCGGAGGACCTTACCACCAGCGGAGTCCTCAATGATATGGATTTCACCTTTGACGTGCCTATAGGTACAATGGTCAAAGGAAACCACGCATTGCTTACTGCAATGCTTCTCAACTTAGCCAAGAACTCGGCCAACTACTCGCATGGTACCTACTGCCGCCTGGAGATGTACACGCCCTCTGTCGAAGACCTCGCTGCAAGTGCTACGACAGATGCCGGCCGTGACAGCCAAACCAACTCCGCGCCGACAGATCCCGACGGATACTACTATTTCCGATTCTACGACAACGGCGTAGGCGTTCCGCCCGAACACCTACAGCATATATTCCAACGATTCTATCGAATTGAGAGCGGCCGTGGTCGTAAATCAGGCGGCACAGGCCTCGGACTGGCCATCGTATACAACACCGTTACGGCCCACGGCGGCACTATCAAGTCCAAACTTCACTCCACCGGCGGCCTCGAAATAGATTTTTCGTTCCCAAAATGGAGAGATAATCCGTTAGATAACAGCGCATTACATAGCGCCACTGAAACTTAACACAATTGTACTATAATCTCAATTATGGTGTGACATAGCTCCACTAATTTTGCAGTGTAGGAAGTCGAGAATATCACTTCCTCCTAAAATTGAAATCTATCCTAAGAAGCAATCCGACACATAGACTTACAACCGTTTTTTTCATTTAGAGTTAAACAGAGTATTAAGGGAGAAAGCAGGTCGTCGAGAAGACGCCCTGCTTTTTTTGTATACACTTCGTTCGTCGTAAACTCTTATTCACAGCCATTATCAAAATCCGGGCTATCGGAGTGTCCGGCCTAACCAAAGGCCTCCAGGCTTAAGTCCCCCAAAAAATAAAGTCGCTAAGGACTCAATGACATTGCACACATACGAAGCATTAGGCTTGCACCCGAAACGTTTTGTTTAAGGGAAACGACTACACACAATACGTCTTAAGGGAAACGACTATGTACAATACGCGGTATAATCGCCGCACAACGCGCCCGGGGCGTTGTTCAACAATCGCGATGTCCTTTATCAGCGAACGAGCGCAGACCTCTCCTATCCGGGACTATAAGGCACTCATCTACCCCATCAATGAAAATCTATGCGTATAGGCCAAAATCTCACTTGGCAGACATCACCTTCACTATTGCGCTATGATTCGCATTCCCTCATTACACCACTACCGCAGATAAAATAAGCTGACCCGAAAGCCGGCTTATTAACTCGGGCGACGGTGGTGTTCCATCGCCTCGTTAGGTCGTTGTAAACGATACAGACTATTTCTCAAATACTCAAATCTGCAAAGCCGACTATTTTCTTAAAACCGACTATTTTCTCAAAGCCTGACAATACGAACCGGGCAAAGGAAGCCGAACAAAGCAGCCGGACAAAGCGAGGGCGTACCCGAAATCCGGATACGCCCTCGTGTTCTATGCTACGTCTGACGTGTATTATTCAGCGTCTTTGCGCTCTTTTACATAGTCCATTCCAGCTTGGTCGCCAAGCATGTAGTATACCTGCTCGAGGAAGGTCAGGCAGATACCGCGATTGTTCTTGTCAAGCTTGTATGCTTTTTCGAGGTAATCAACGGAATCGCGAAGCAGCGGGTCAACTTTCTCGCTCTTATATTTGGCGAAGTTGCCACCGCTACGATCGTTGAAGTTATCCTGGATTTGTCCGGCCTTTTCGAGGATGGTTGCGCCCAAGTACAGGTTGGCAAGAGAGTTGTCGGCATCGATAGCCAGAGCCTTACGATAGAGATCTTCGGCTGTAGCGTTCTCTCTTTTCTTTGTGTAGATAAGGCCCTTGAGCGCGATATATTGCGCATTATTAGGATCGGTAGCTGCGGCAGCATCCAGCTTCTGAAGGGCGGTATCATAGTCCTCCTTCATGATGTAGATGTTGATGATATTGTTGATGAAGCTGGGATCATCCTTGCCGTAGAGTTCGTTGCCTTTAGTAGCGAATTCGAGCATAGCCTCTTCGTCTTTAGCATTATTTGCTACGGCTACAGCATATTCGAATAGGTCGCGATTGGTGTTGCCCTTGGCTATGGAACCGCGGAACGACTTAACTGCGGAAGCAAAGTCGTCACACTGCCATGCAGCCAATGCTTGATTGTAGTACACCTGTGCCAGTGTCGAGTCGGGATAAACCTTGATCTCCTTGGCCAGATTAGGGTTCTCAGGCATTGTCAGGAAGATTTCCCACGCATTGTAAGCGTTCTTGAAGTCCTTGGCATTCCAGAAGTCGAGAGCCACGAAGTTGTAGTCATTGTAGTGGCCGGCGATGGTGTTGTAGATTTCCTTGGAGTACTTGGTTTTTACCTTGCCTTTTTCGTTGACTACGGTATCGCGAGCGACAGCCTTAAGGAAGTAGTCATAACCGCCGAGAAGATCCTTGGCCATCACCAGTTCATCGCCTTCTTTGAGGAGGCCGAACTGCTTTTTACCAAGCATGTCGTCATAGATTTTGTACGCGGTCTTGCCGGGGATATAGTATGTAATGGCTTGGTCCTTGGTCTCAGGATTCTGAGTAGCGGGAGCCATTATCTGTGCAACTTCATCAAAGGACTTGCCGTCTTTCATGGCTTTTTCGGCGTCCTTTACCACGGCTTGTTGCGCACTCACGGTCAGTCCTGCGAGTAAGCAGGCGCTTAAGAGGCTAAGCTTTTTCATAATCGGATTGGTGGTTGTTAGGTTATGTTATTTTAGTTGATTACTCTTTATTATATATTGTGTATATCGTTTAGACTTGCGAATACGACATTGGTTTATTCGACGCTATCATCTGTCGAGTCATCCTCGGCGTCTTCGGTGGCGTCTCCGGTGGCGTCATCGGTGACCTCGGTGTCTTCGGCGGTGTCATCGGTAGCCTCGGTGTCGTTTTCGTTGACAGTCTGAGCTTGTTCAATCTCATCGGCACTTACAGTCACCTCTCCGGCTTCTTCCTCGGGGTCGGTGGGCACGGCGCAGGCCGAAGCGATTTCATCGTCGCGGCGGTTGAGATTGATGATGCGTACGCCCATAGTCGAACGACTGAGCACCGGTACATCGGCGATGCGTATGCGCAGGGCAATACCCGAGCGATTGATGATGACCAAGTCCTCTTCGTCGTTGACGCTGAGGAAGGCCACCAATTCGCCGGTCTTTTCGCTGCGTTTCATCGTGAGCACACCCTTGCCGCCGCGGCCTGTGACACGGTACGGTTCGAGCGGTGTGCGCTTGCCCATACCTTTTTCGCTGAGCGCGAGGATGGTGTTGTTGCTGTCCGGAGCTATGGAAATCATACCTACCACACGGTCGTCGTCTCCATCGAGTGTCATACCGCGTACGCCCGTGGACACGCGGCCCATCTGACGTATCTTGTTTTCGTCGAAACGTATGGCACGACCGCCGCTGTTGGCTAAAAGGATTTGCGAATTACCATCCGTAAGCTGAACACTTACAAGGCGGTCGCCTTCGCGCAGAACGATAGCCTTCTTGCCCTTGGCCAATACGCGTGCATACTCGGCCAGAGATGTTTTCTTGACTACGCCGCGCTCGGTGGCAAATACGAGGTTGTGGCTATTGACATATTCTTCATCGTCCAGACGCTTGCAGGCTATGAATACATTGACCTTGTCGTTAGGCTCGATATTGAGCAGATTTTGCAAGGCACGACCCTTGCTGTTCTTGGCTCCTTCGGGCAATTCGAACACTCTCATCTTGTATACAAGACCGCGACTGGTAAAGAACAACATCGTAGCGTGCATCGATGCCGTATAGATATGTTCTATGAAGTCCTCGTCGCGCGTATTGCTGCCCTTGGCGCCTACGCCGCCGCGATTTTGTGCGCGGAATTCGCTCAGCGGAGTACGTTTGATGTATCCGAGGTGCGAGATGGTGATAATCATATCATCGTCTGCATAGAAGTCCTCGGCATTGAAGTCGCCGGCGGTGTAATCGATATGTGTACGACGCTCGTCGCCGTATTTTGCCTTAACCTCCTCGAGGTCGGCAATCATCACTCGACGACATTCGTTTTCGTCATCGAGGATAAGTTGGAGTTCGGCCGCATACTTGCGAAGCGATTCTCTTTCGTCTTCCAGTTTGTCTTGCTCGAGAGCGGTGAGGTTGCGCAGACGCATCTCGACTATGGCGTTCACCTGTGTGTCCGTAAATCCGAAACGTTCGGCCAGTCGGCTCTTGGCCTGATCTACATCCTTGGACGAACGTATTATCGAGATTACCTCATCAATGTTCTGAGATGCAATAATCAAAGCATCCAGCACGTGTATACGATCCATGGTCTTGGCCAGGCGGTAGCGTGTGCGACGTATGGTGACCTCGTGACGGTGGGCGGTGAAAGCCTCAAGTATCTGCTTAAGATTGAGCGTGCAGGGACGTCCGTTGACCAGTGCCACATTATTGACGCTGAAGGACGACTGCATGGGCGTCATCTTGTACAACTTATTGAGTACGACGTTCGAATTGGCATCGCCGCGCAGCTTGATGACGATACGCATACCTTCGCGGTCGGTTTCATCGTTGACATCGGCAATTCCGTCGAGTTTTTTCTCATTGACAAGCTGAGCAATATACTTGACCAATTCAGCCTTATTAACCCCGTAGGGTATCTGGCGTACGATGATAGACTCGTGCGAAGCCTCAGTTTCGATTTCGGCTACGGCGCGTATGACTATGCGGCCGCGTCCCGTATGGTAGGCTTCGCGCACACCGCTGTATCCGTATATGGTACCACCGGTGGGGAAATCGGGCGCCGGAATATAATGTATGAGTTCGTCTATGGTTATATCCGGGTTGTTGAGCAGCGCTATTGATGCGTTGATGGACTCGGTAAGGTTGTGAGGCGGCATATTGGTTGCCATACCTACGGCAATGCCGGCTGCACCGTTGACCAGAAGATTGGGGAAGCGCGACGGGAGCACTACCGGCTCCTTGCGCGAGTTGTCGTATGTAGGTACAAAATCTACGGTATCATCACCGATGTCCGTGAGCATTTCCTCGCCCAAGCGAGCAAGGCGAACCTCGGTATAACGCATGGCAGCAGCGCCGGCACCGTCGATATTACCGAAGTTACCGTGGCCGTCTACCAGAGTGTAGCGCATCGCCCAACTTTGGGCAAGGCGTACCACCGTTCCGTATATGGACGAGTCTCCATGGGGGTGATATTTACCCATAACCTCGCCCACGCAGTTGGCCGACTTCTTATGGGGCTTGTCATACGTGTTGCCCATCACGTCCATACCATAGAGGACGCGGCGCTGGACGGGCTTAAGGCCGTCACGAGCATCGGGCAAGGCACGCGACACAATTACCGACATCGAATAGTCGATGTAGGCAGATTTCATCTCGTTCTCGATGTTAATCTGTATAATGTGATCGTCTTCGAGCATGCTTTTTATATAGTTACTTAATTATTTTTCAATAGGTTAGGCCTACTGCACGGCATAAAGCCGCCGAACGGGGCCGAATAAGCATACAAATTTACGCATTTTTTTCGAGAAAACGCCCATACGCGGCTTTATCAAAACCAAAAATACCTCAAAAAAGCCTAAACAGGCGAAAGACTTCCGCTTTTGGCACGAATATTGCACGCCCTTAGGTGGGTTGTCGTGCCTTATAGTCGTCTCAAGGCGCTCCAATACAGCCACGGCCGCCCGGCAAGCAGCGACAATACCGCTCGCCACACCCCAACTCCCATCACCAAATCCACTACAATGGAGAATAAGTTTTCAAAGGAGATACACGAAATAATCAAGCAAAGCACGCAACTGGCTACGCGGCACAATGTCAAGACATTGCGCCCCGAGTTCCTATTGCTTGCAATGAGCGATGAGGCCAATTGCGGCTTCCGGCTTATGGCCGGAGTAAGCGATGATGCCACCGTACGCCGTCTGTTCGACAACCTCGATGACGGACTTTACGATCTGGACGATAACGGCGACGGCCAATTCAGCGTCAGCACACTCACCAACCGTATAGTCAAACTCAGTACTTTGGAGGCCCGCATATTGCACGACGAAACCATCGATTGCCGGCATCTGATACTGGCTATGTTTCACAATTGCGAAATCGCCGGAATGGAATTTCTTAAACCTTTTATACTTGCAGGCATAACTTACGACCGCCTTTTCGCCGAGGCTTCGAGCAGCAACGGTGCTGCACAAACCGCCGAAACCAAACAAGCGGAAGCAGCCACAGACTCGTTCGGAGACACTGACGACGGAGATATCGCCGAAGCTCCCGGCGAGAAGCCGCAAAGCGGCGGCAGTTCGTCTCGCAGCACGCACAAGCCAAACAAGGGGACGACATCGGACACCCCGATGTTGGACAAATTCGGCCACGATATGACACGCGCGGCTGCCGAAGATCGACTTGACCCGGTAGTCGGCCGCGAAACCGAAATCGAGCGCCTGGCACAAATTCTCAGCCGACGCAAAAAAAACAATCCCGTACTGATAGGCGAACCGGGCGTGGGCAAGAGTGCCATCGTCGAGGGATTGGCACTACGCATCATACATCGTCAGGTGCCGCGCGTACTTTTCGGCAAAAGAGTGGTATCCCTGGATATGGCTTCTATTGTGGCCGGAACAAAATACCGCGGCGAATTCGAGGAACGTATCAAAAATATTCTCGAAGAGCTGGCCAAGAACCCCGATGTCATATTGTTTATCGACGAGATACACACCATCGTCGGTGCCGGCAATGCGCAAGGTTCTATGGATGCAGCCAATATGCTCAAACCGGCCTTGGCTCGCGGCGAAATACAATGTATCGGCGCCACGACTTTGGACGAGTACCGCAAGAATATCGAAAAGGACGGGGCTCTCGAACGACGTTTCCAGAAAGTCATGGTCGAGCCTACCACTGCCGCCGAGACTCTCGAAATCCTCAATAACATCAAAGACAAATACGAGCAGCACCACAATGTCATTTATACACCCGATGCGCTCGAAGCATGCGTCAGCCTCACCGACAGATACATCAGCGACCGCAATTTCCCGGACAAGGCCATAGATGCTATGGACGAGGCCGGCTCGCGCGTACATATCACCAATGTCAAAGTGCCCGAACAGATCGAAAATCTGGAGTACGAAATCGAGGACGCTACGGCAAAGAAACTTGAAGCGGCACGAGCTCAAGACTTTGAACGGGCCGCCGCTTTCCGTGACAAAGCGCAGCAATTGACCGACCAACTCGAGCAGGCAAAGCAGGACTGGGAAAAGGCTCTCGAGCAGTCCCGCGAGACCGTAGATGCCGACCGCGTAGCCGAAGTGGTGGCTATGATGACCGGCGTACCGGTGCAACGCATCGCTATGGCCGAAGGTCGACGACTACTCGAAATGGCGCCGGCGCTCAAAAAGACCATTATCGGTCAAGATTCGGCCATCGACAAGGTTGTCAAGGCCATACAGCGCAACCGAATAGGGCTCAAAGATCCGAATAAGCCAATCGGTTCGTTCCTGTTCCTGGGCCCGACCGGCGTTGGCAAGACGCACTTGGCCAAGAGTCTGGCTAAGTATATGTTTGACTCGGCCGAGAACCTCATACGCATAGACATGAGCGAGTATATGGAGAAATTCACCGTGTCGCGACTCGTAGGTGCGCCTCCGGGATACGTAGGCTACGAAGAGGGCGGTCAGTTGACCGAGCGTGTGCGCCGCCACCCCTACTCTATCGTATTGCTTGACGAGGTGGAAAAAGCCCATCCGGACGTATTCAACCTCTTGCTGCAAGTGATGGATGAAGGTCGCCTTACCGACAGCCTCGGAAGACGCGTCGACTTCAAGAATACGATAATAATAATGACCAGCAATGTCGGGTCGCGTCAGCTTAAGGAATTTGGTAGCGGTGTCGGCTTTGCGACAGACGATAATACATCAGCCAAGGAATATAGCCAAAGCGTAATTCAAAAAGCACTTAACAAGACCTTCTCGCCCGAATTCCTAAACCGCGTGGACGATATCGTCATGTTCGATCAATTGGATCGTGACGCCATATTCCGCATCATCGACATCGAATTGGCCGGATTCTACCGCCGCGTAGCCGACTTAGGCTATACACTCGAGCTGACCGAGGCGGCCAAAAACTATGTAGCCGATAAGGGCTACGACAAACAGTACGGCGCTCGACCGCTCAAACGCGCCATACAGAAGTATCTCGAAGACCCTCTGGCCGAAATGATTATATCGGCACAGGTGATGCCCGGCAACAAGATTGTCATTGATTACGACAAGGACAATGACCGCATAACCAGCGAGATACGCTAAATACAGCATAACGCAAAACTATCGACGACGGAAGTACGAAGCATTTGTACTTCCGTCGTCTTTCTTTTCGTTAGGGTCGTATCCGTGCAACGTTTCCTACACGGCACACGCCGCTATTCCTACATTCGGCATAAGCATCTGACACATCCATAGGCCCGTCCGATGTGTCACGAAAAGCACAATGGTTTGCCTATCTGCTGATTTATGCGTACTTTTGCATCAAAATACACATACAACGACATCACTATGCCCGACAACAGCATACATCCGGACACCGACGGCCAGTTCAAAGAGGCTCTGAAGCGCTGCCGCGATATCTTTGCACGCAAATTGCAAGACTACGGCCCGTCATGGCGCATTATGCGCCCCGCCGCACTCACCGACCAATTATTAATCAAGGCCAAACGCATACGCACACTTGAGACCACGGGCGTCAGCCGCGTCGGCGAGGGCATACTACCCGAATTTATAGCACTTGTCAACTACGCTATCGTAGGTACGATACAACTGCGTCACGGATACGCCGACCATAAAGATATGTCGGTCGATGAAGCTCTGGCATTATACGATGCCACCGCCGACGAAGCATTTACACTTATGCAAGCCAAAAACCATGACTACGGCGAAGCGTGGCGTATGATGCGCGTATTGTCATACACCGACCTCATACTTACAAAAATCGAGCGAATCAAGGAAATCGAGGATCACAACGGAGCCACCTCCGTGTCCGAAGGCATAGACGCCAACTATATGGACATACTCAATTACGCCATTTTCGCCATCATAAAACTCACCGAGACTCGCTGAGCACAATGGCGGTTTCCGAATTATTATTACAATACTTGCGCCCTACAGGGACGCGCACGACAACCATTACCGTATGGACACTGCGCGTCATTACGGGCGCTATCTTCATATCCTCCGGATGGGTCAAAGCCGTTGACATTTGGGGCGGAACATACAAAATCGGCGAATATCTCGACACATGGCATATAACACTGCCGGGCAGCGTCATAGCACTGCTTGCCGGGGCATTGGCTATGGCCGAATTTACGGCCGGTGTTATGATACTCCTCGGCTGCTTCAGGCGTATGGTCATAAGACTTACCGCCATCTTTATGGCGGCTATGACAATACTGACGCTATACCTATGGATAGCCGATCCGGTCAAAGACTGCGGATGCTTCGGTGATGCCCTTATCCTGTCCAATGCCGCCACCTTCTGGAAAAACATTGTCATCGATGCAATGCTCGTCGTTTTGTGGTTGAACAATCACCGCGCCGGAGCACTGATACACACTCGATTGCAATGGCTGGCCGTCATTGCCACCGCCGCCTTCGTCGGATACATCGAGTATATCGGATACCGAATTCAACCCATACAGGATTTCCGCGGATATGCGCCGGGCACAATGCCGGCACACAGCGACAGCGAGGATAATGTTCGCTTCATATATGCCAAGGACGGCATCAAGCAATCCTTTGCGACAGACAGCCTGCCCGATGAAGACAGCGGATGGACTTTTGTACGGCGTGACACAGAAGACGATAGCGACGACAACTCTCTGACCTTTTTCGCTCCGGGAGGCGAAGACGTCACCGCCGATATCATTTCCGACGAAGGCACCCAAATCATCCTTCTTGTACCCGACCCGCAGCACTACGGACGCACCCGCAGCGCTATGGCCAATGAGTTATATGGTGCACTCACGACCCACGGCGGTGATATGTTTGCCGTCGTAGGAGCCGACGATAGTACTGCTGCCGTCTGGGCCGACGAAGTACGCGCCCACTACCCCATATATACAGCCGATGACACCGACATCAAAATGCTGGCGCGAGGCAACGGCGCACTTGTGTGTCTGCACAACGGGCGTATCGCGTGGAAACAGAATACGTTGACACTTCCGCACGACTTGGGTGTCAGTGTCATGCAGGACGGATTGGCCGTATTGGACGACCCGGCATACATCGACACGTTGCACACGAAAGACTCGGCACGTCATGCCGCCGAGGCATACATTATCGTCCTGGCCATCCTGATGGTGATGACCGCCCCGCCGGCCATACGCAATCGTCTCAATGCAAAAAAGTCTTAATCGGCCTTTCGTCGCCCGAGAGCACGCAGTGCGGCACAGGACTCGCAGCTATTGCCTATTACAAAAAAAAGCCGTAAATTTGCACCTTGATATCGGGACAACGACAGTCCCTCATCCAAGACGACTAAACGCAAAACAAAAATAACATATACAACAATGAGAAAGAATATTGTTGCCGGCAACTGGAAAATGAACACCACACTCAGCGCCGGCGTAGAACTTGCATCTCAAGTAGACAACGCACTCAAAGCAGTAACGCCTAAGTGTGACGTCATCATCTGCGTACCTTTCACCCACCTGGCTCCCGTAAACGCCATCATCACCAATAAAGGCAAACTCGGACTGGGTGCAGAGAACTGCGCCGACCACGTCAAAGGCGCATACACCGGCGAAGTTTCCGCCGAGATGGTAGCCTCCACCGGTGCCACCTACGTTATCCTCGGCCACAGCGAACGCCGCCAGTACTATGGCGAAACAGCCGAAACCCTCCGCGAAAAAGTTGCATTGGCTCTCGCCAACGGCCTGACACCCATATTCTGCATCGGCGAAGTTCTCGAAGAGCGCGAAGCCGGCAAACACTTCGACGTAGTTAAAGCCCAGCTTGAAGACGGGCTGTTCAACCTCTCCGCCGAAGACTTCAGCAAAATCATCGTGGCCTACGAACCCGTATGGGCCATCGGTACAGGCAAGACCGCCACTGCCGAACAAGCTGAGGAAATCCACAAATACGTGCGCGAAGTCATCGCCGAAAAATACGGCAAAGATGTAGCAGAAAACACCTCCATACTCTATGGCGGTAGCTGCAAACCCGGCAACGCACGCGAGCTCTTTGCACAACCCGATATCGACGGCGGCCTCATCGGCGGCGCAGCCCTCAAGTGCGAAGACTTTATGGGTATCGTCAACGCATTCTGAACGCAACAACACGACTATTAGCACATTGTCCCCGAAGGCACCCTATATGCCTCCGGGGACATATAGCTAAGAAAGACCCCCAACTGCACAAGCCGAACACCTATAGAAAACAAACAGCCACAGCCAATGAACACACGTCTGCGTATATTCACGTCCATCGTATGCGCCACCCTTTGGGCCGCGACTTCCGTGGCTCAAAACCCGGCTACCGCTACCGAACCCGACAGCGTTGACATCGTGCGCGAACTCAACAACTCGGGGCATATACACATCACCCAACCGGCAGAGCTGCAACTACGTTCGACCGCCACAGACGAAGCCGCCGGCGACAACTCCGGCGTATCGCGTCCTCGCGGCGGCACAGGCTTCCGCGTAGAAGTCTTTGCAGACAATAATGTGCGCACCGCCAAATCACGCGCTACGGCCAAACGTCGCAACCTGATGGCTCGCCTGCCTCAATACCGCGTATATCTGACATTCCAATCTCCGTATTGGCGTGTACGCGTGGGTGACTTTCGCACTCGCGGTGAAGCAGAAGGAGCAATGGCCGAAATACGGCGCATATTCCCCTCTTATTCGTCTGACCTGCGCATAGTGCGCGACCGCATCAACAAATAATGAACCAGACCAACGACAACAAGCAACAAATCATACCGGACGCCACGCCACAGGTAAACGAAATCGCCGACCACATCCACCGCATCCTCGAATTATTGGGCGAAGACCCGCAACGCGAGGGTTTGGTCAAGACCCCTATGCGCTACGCCAAAGCGTTGTGGTTTCTCACCCAAGGCTATCGGCAGAACGCCGATGAAGTCATCAATCAGGCCATATTCGAATACGCCGGGTCAAAGATGATAGTCGTCAAGGACATCGAATTCTATTCGATGTGCGAACATCATATCCTGCCCTTCTTCGGCACTATGACCATAGGCTATATACCCAATGGCAAGATGGCCGGACTGAGCAAATTGGCTCGCCTTGTAAATGTATATGCCCGCCGCCTCCAGGTACAGGAACGATTGACCGCCCAAGTGTGCGCCAAGGTATCCGAAGCGTTGGACGCTCGCGGCGTCATCGTACACTGCAATGCGCACCACCTGTGTATGAAAATGCGCGGTGTCGAAAAGCAGGAAGCCACCACAACAACACTGGACTACTGCGGAGCTTTTGCCGAAGACCCCGAATTGCGTCGCGAATTTTTAGATGCTATAAGTCGATAAAGGTACAGCATCTCACAACGCGCACATTCTACGACAAAAAATATAGCGTAGCACACATGGGACGACTCATTGCCATAGACTTCGGGCGCAAACGTTGCGGCATAGCTGCCACCGACGTTCTGCAGCTTATCGCCAATCCGGTGGATACAATACCCACCGCCGAATTAGCGTCCTATGTCAAGGCATACATCGCGGCAAATGATGTCGAGGCCATAGTCGTCGGGCTGCCCAAGCAGATGGACGGCACGCCCAGCGAATCGACTCGCTACCTGACCCCTGTCATCAACCGTCTACGCAAGGAAATAGCCCCCGTGCCCATAGTGTTCTACGACGAACGCTTCACCTCGGTATTGGCACATCGAGCCATGATTGACGGTGGAATGCCGAAGATGGCACGACGAGACAAGGCCGTGGTAGACAAGATTTCGGCAGCAATAATCCTCAATGACTACCTGTCCTCGGCTGCGGGTACGGCCCCGAAACGCTGACAGCAACAGCCGGGACAAGACACCAAGAATACAACAACACAAATATACATACAATGACACTTCCTATATATCTGTTGGGTCAGCCGGTACTGCGCAAACAATGCGAAGACATCTCACCCGAGTACCCCGAGTTGAAAAAACTCGTGGCCGACATGTTCGAGACCATGTATGCCAGCGAAGGCGTCGGCTTGGCCGCGCCGCAGATAGGCCGCGCCGACCGTATCGTTGTCATCGACGCTTCTCCGGTGGGCGATGTATTCCCCGAATGTATCGACCGCCGCATGACGCTCATCAATCCACGCGTAACCGTACTCGATGGTGATGGTATCAGCCGCAGCGAGGGATGCCTCAGCCTCCCCGGCATCGCCGAAGACGTCAAACGAGTCGAACACATCCGCCTGCAATGGCTCGACGAAGACTTCAACGAACACGACGAAGAAATTTCCGGATACCTGGCACGTATAGTCCAGCACGAATGCGACCACCTCGAGGGTAAAGTCTTCACCGACCACCTTTCCGCAATACGACGCCAACTGATACGCGGACGTCTCAACAACATCCTCACCGGGCGTGTACGCGTCGATTATCCCGTTCGCTTCGCCAAGCCGCACCGCCGTTAATCGCGCCGGACGGCTGTCCAAAACGCGTCATACACAGGTGTAAACGTGCCTCGTAAACACGGGTAACGCGCCATCTCCCCCCTCCACTCGATTCATCAACCGACAAACCACACATACAATGGCTGACGACAAAAAAGTTATATTCTCTATGGTGGGCGTCTCCAAGACCTATCCGCCACAGAAACAAGTTCTGAAAAACATCTACCTATCCTTCTTCTATGGTGCAAAAATCGGCATCATCGGTCTTAACGGCTCCGGCAAGTCCACCTTGCTGAAGATTATCGCCGGGATAGACAAGGATTACCAAGGCGAAGTGGTATTTTCGCCGGGATACACCGTTGGATACCTCGAGCAAGAGCCCAAACTCGACCCCGACAAAACCGTCATCGAAATTGTCCGCGAAGGCGTACAACCGATAATGGATATGCTGGCCGAATTCGATGCAGTCAACAACGCATTCGCCGACCCGGATGCCGACTTTGACGCACTGTTGGCGCGTCAAGCCGAGCTGCAAGACCGCCTCGATGCCGTAGGTGCCTGGGACATTGACAGCAAGCTGGAGCGAGCTATGGATGCGCTGCAATGCCCGCCGGACGACCAGAAAGTGGACACACTCAGCGGTGGCGAACGTCGTCGCGTGGCTCTATGCCGTCTGCTTCTCCAACAGCCTGACGTCCTGCTGCTTGACGAGCCTACCAACCACCTTGACGCCGAGTCTATAGATTGGCTTGAGCAACACTTGCATCAGTATCCCGGTACGGTAATCGCCATCACCCACGACCGTTACTTCCTGGACCACGTGGCCGGATGGATACTCGAATTGGATCGCGGCGAAGGTATTCCCTGGAAAGGCAATTACTCATCGTGGCTTGACCAAAAGACCAAACGCATGGCTCTCGAGGAAAAGCAGGCAAGCAAGCGCCGCAAGACCCTTGAGCGTGAACTCGAATGGGTCCGTATGGCCCCCAAAGCTCGCCAAGCCAAAGGCAAAGCTCGTCTTGCCGGATATGACAGACTGCTTAACGAGGACCAAAAACAAAAAGAGGAACGCCTCGAAATATTTATACCCAACGGCCCGCGCCTTGGCAATAAGGTCATCGAAGCGCACGGATTGGCTAAGTCTTACGGCAATAAGACATTGTTCAAAGACTTGGAATTTATGCTTCCGCCCAACGGTATTGTGGGCGTGATCGGTCCTAACGGTGCCGGAAAGACTACACTCTTCCGTCTGATTATGGGCCAGGAGAAAGCCGACGCAGGCCAATTCAGCGTCGGAGACACCGTGAAAATCGCATACGTTGACCAGCGTCACCACGACTTGCTGCCCGAAAAGACGGTCTACGAAGTCATAAGTCAAGGTGTTGACAGCTTTCGTATGGGCGGACGCGATGTCAACGCACGCGCCTATCTAAGCAAATTCAACTTCACCGGAGCCGACCAAGAAAAGAAAATCGGCGTACTGTCCGGCGGCGAACGCAACCGACTGCACCTGGCCATGGCGCTGAAAGAGGAAGGCAATGTCCTGCTACTCGACGAGCCCACCAACGACATCGATGTCAACACCCTGCGTGCGCTCGAGGAAGGTCTCGAAGACTTCGCCGGATGCGCCGTTGTTGTCAGCCACGACCGCTGGTTCCTCGACCGCATCTGCACACATATACTTTCCTTCGAGGGCGATGGAAAAGTCGTGTTCTATGAAGGTAGCTATAGCGACTACGAGGCTTACAAACTTGCCCAAAATGATGGCAAGCCCCTACCCCGCCGCCGCTACCGCAAACTTATGGAGTAATCCGTCTCACGTGTTTTCCGCCTTTCTAAGTAGACAGAATGCCATAAGACAAACTACCATAAATCGAGGACGCGAATTTGAGGTTTCGCGTCCTCGATTTATATTCTCGTTCATGCACATCGGCGAGGTTGGACACTCGCCTTGCGCAGGCTCACGGTTTAAGCATACAGCATACCGGCAGCCACTTCCGCAGCTACAGTTGCGCCAAGGCTATTGGCTACAATGGCCAGCGCAAAAGGAGTGGCAGCAGCGGGACCGTTACCCGTTATAAGGTTGTTAAGTGCCACCACAGGAGCATCCTTGCATATCGCATCGCCCTGAGCGCACATTGCTTCAAAACCGGGGTAGCATGTAGCTTCACGGTCTTTGAGTATGCCCAGCGGAGCCAACACTACGGCAGGAGCGGCGCATATTGCGGCAATCTTGCCTTTGGTTGCATGATTGCGGAGCAGCTCGGCCAGTCCCGCATGCTCGTGCAGATTGGTTGCTCCGGGCATTCCGCCGGGAAGTATCAACCATTCTGCCCCGTCAAAATCACATTCGTTAAAAGTGGCATCGGCTGTCACTATGACGCCGTGTGCTCCGGTGGCAGTTCGGTCTGCGTTGATGGATACAGTCTTGACATCCATGCCGGCGCGACGCATCACGTCTACCGTCGTTAGGGCTTCTATTTCTTCGAAGCCGTTGGCTAAAAACAAAAATGAGCGCATAGTTAATTTCTTATTTTATCAGTTATTTCATTATACTCTATGTGTCAGCACATTGAACAAATATGCTATGTGAACGGTCGCATTCGCTTTGCAAACTTCGGAAATAATTCGCAGACTTTTACTATTTTTGGGGGAAAATTTTCAGCCTACATGCATACACATTATATCAAACATACCTTCCACGCCGTGGCCGTAGTCTTAGTATCCGCCATGGTCTTCACATCGTGTACATCTCAAAATCAGTGGCGTCGCGCCCAAGGCGCCGCCTGGGGAACATCCTACCATATCACATATTACGGCGACCGCGCTTTGGACGACTCGGTGGTGGCTGTAATGCGTAATGTCGAATTGTCACTCAGTCCCTTCGAACCCGCGTCCAACATCTCGCGCATCAACCGCGGCGAGACAGATATTGCAGACAGCAACGTGCAGCGCGTATTTGCGCGAGCTATGGAGATTTGGAAGTACTCCGGCGGTAGTTTTGACCCGACAATTGCGCCGCTTGTAAATCTCTGGGGCTTCGGGACAAAAAAAGGAAACGTATTGCCCGACTCGGCCGCCGTAAGTGCGGCCTTACGCAGCGTCGGTATGGGCAAATGCAGTATTGACCCGCACGGCCGTATCACCAAAGGGCATAAGGACACATCCTTCGACTTTTCGGCCATCACCAAGGGCTACGGAGTGGATTGCGTGGCCCGGATGCTCGAACGCAACGGCGTGTCAGACTATATCGTCGAAATAGGCGGTGAAATCGTATGCCGCGGTCACAATCCACGCGGCCTTGACTGGCAAGTACAAATCGATGCGCCCGTGGCCGACTCGGTGGTGACGCACCGTCGCTATAACGTCGTTCCGTTGAAAGATGCCGCTATGGCAACCTCGGGCAATTACCGCAACTTCCGCACACTCCCGGACGGGCGTCGCGTGGGGCACACCATATCACCGCTCACTGGCTATCCGCGAATGTCTTCTACGCTATCCGCGACCGTCATCGCCCCCGATTGTATGAGCGCCGATGCCTTGGCCACGGCCTGCATGGCTATGGACGCAGACAAAGCCTTGGCCATGATGCGAGCACTCGGCAAAGGTTATTCGGCAATGCTGATTGTCGATACGCCGCAAGGGCTGCAGTCGGTAAGTAGTCAAGACAAGTAAGGCGCGGTAGGCGCATTAGGACATTTTGCCACTTGTTCGGGTGTACCCTGTGCCAGGATTATACCGCCGTCGCGACCGCCGCCGGGTCCCATATCTATAATGTAGTCCGAAGCGCGTAGTACATCGGTGTTGTGCTCGATGACAAGCACCGTATTACCTCGATCTACAAGGCGATTGAGTATTGCAAGTAAGGTGTTTATATCCTCAAAATGCAAGCCCGTAGTGGGTTCGTCCAATACGAAAAGTGTACGCCCGGTATCACGACGTGCCAGCTCGGAAGCCAGTTTGACGCGCTGGTTTTCGCCGCCGCTAAGCGTTGACGAAGGCTGTCCCAATTTGATGTATCCGAGGCCTATATCTTGCAGTACCTGTATTTTTTTCAAAATGGACGGGATGCCGGCAAAAAACTCAACGGCCTGATTGATGGTCATATCCAGAACATCGGCTATGCTCTTGCCTTTGTATCGTACCTCAAGGGTCTCGCGATTGTATCGTTTGCCGTGGCACACATCACACACGACGTTGACATCGGGCAAAAAGTTCATTTCTATGGTACGGCAGCCATTTCCGCCGCAAGCTTCGCATCGTCCGCCACGCACGTTGAACGAGAAGCGACCGGGTTTGTAGCCTCGTATCTTAGCTTCGGGCAACGCGACAAAGAGGTTGCGTATATCGCTGAATACGCCCGTATAAGTTGCCGGATTCGACCGCGGAGTTTTGCCCAGCGGCGACTGGTCCACGGTGACAACCTTGTCTATATTCTCGATGCCGACAATCTCGCCATAGGGCAGCGGTTCGGTATGTGCGCGATAGAAGATACCGCGCAAAGCCGCTTCCAATGTGCCGTTGACCAGTGACGATTTGCCACTGCCGCTGACGCCGCTGACGCACGTAAGTGTACCCAACGGGATGGTGAACGTGACATCCTTGAGATTATGCCCGGTGCAATGCGTAATCGACAGTGTCTTGCCATTGCCCGGACGGCGCGACTCGGGGACAAACACCTTGCGCGTACCGTTGAGATATTGCGCCGTCAAGGTTTCCGCCTTTTTCATCTGCTTGGGTGTACCTTGGAAGACCACTCTTCCGCCACGGCGACCTCCACGAGGGCCTATATCAACAATATAATCAGCCTCGGTCATAATGTCGCGGTCGTGCTCGACAACGATGACCGAATTGCCGGCGTCACGCAACTTTTTCAGCGATGAAATCAGACGATGGTTGTCTCTTTGGTGCAGACCTATGGATGGTTCGTCAAGTATGTATAGGACATTCACCAACTCGCTTCCCATCTGCGTGGCAAGGCGTATGCGCTGACTCTCGCCACCGCTAAGCGTGGCCGACGCGCGGCCCAGTTGCAGGTACTCCAGCCCGACATCCACCAAGAAGCGCAGACGGCTGCTGACCTCCTTGAGTATCTCGGCGCCTATGGTGCGGCGCGTCTTATCCATCTTTTCGGGCAACGCCTGTGTCCACGCGTACAGGTCCTTGATATCCATGCGGCACAAATCGGCGATATTGCGGTCGTCGATAAAGTAACTGCGAGCTTCGAGGCACAGTCGGTCGCCATGGCAGTCGGGACATACCGTGCGCGAGAGAAATTGTTCGCTCCAATGACGCGCAGCCGCCCCGGCATCTTCGTCCTGTTGCATCTCGATGTACTTGATGACACCTTCGTAAGGCGCAAAGTAATTGGATGTGGACATTGTATCATTGGAGATGGTGAGATGCTCGGTGGTGCCGTTGAGTATATCGTTGATACATTCTTCGCTGAGCTCGCCTACGGGCGTACGCAAGTCAAAGCCATATCGTTTGCAAATGGCTTCTATCTGCCAAAATATCATCGTATTGTGATACTTGCCCAGCGGCAGTATGCCGCCTGTATATATCGATGCCTTGGCATCGGGCATAATCTTGACCCGGTCGACAAGGCTGATGGTTCCGATACCTTTGCAGGTGGGACATGCACCCTGCGGCGAATTGAAGGAGAAGTTGTGCGGTGCCGGTTCGCGATACGATAGTCCGGTTTCGGGATCCATCAGCGACTGACTGTAATGCGATACTTTGTCCGTATCGGCATCGTACACCATCATCTGGCTGTCACCCTGCTTGAGCGCTGTCTCCACCGTTTCGCGCAGACGTCCCTGGTCCTTGGCGCTTACTTTCAGACGGTCTACGACCAGTTCGATGGAGTGATTCTTGTATCGGTCAAGCTTCATACCGAAGGCTATCTCTCGCATTTCGCCGTCCACGCGTACATGCAGATAACCTTTTTTGCGCAACTGCTCAAAGAGTTCCTTGTAATGTCCCTTGCGGTTGAACACCAAAGGCGCAAGGATGTATATCTTGTGCCCGTCGAATTGCTTGAGCACAAGATCCACAATTTTTTCGCGCGAGTACTTGACCATAGGTCGGCCCGAAAGATAGCTGCGAGCTTCGCCCACGCGTGCATACAGCAGACGCAGGAAGTCGTAAATCTCGGTGGTGGTTCCGACGGTGCTTCGCGGATTACGATTGACGGTCTTTTGCTCGATAGATATAACGGGACTCAGTCCGGTAATTTGGTCTACATCGGGGCGTTCGAGGTTGCCTATGAGATTGCGTGCATAGGCCGAGAAGGTCTCAATGTAACGGCGCTGTCCCTCGGCATATATCGTATCAAAAGCCAAGGAGGACTTGCCGCTGCCGCTGAGCCCGGTGATTACGGTAAGCGTATTTCGCGGAATGGTCACATCAATATTCTGCAGATTGTTGACGCGTGCCCCGGTGACAGTCAGTACACCGGCGCCATCGTCCCCGACAGTGTCCGTAGCTTCGACCTCGGGGGTTGTCTGCGGCTTTTCCGCAACTTTGCTTTTGGTTTCTTTGCGTGTCTTGGTCATTGTTGTTTAAGCCAGCGTTGGTTGTACACTTTCACATGGGACGTGGAACGGCGCAGCGATGATGCTTTCGGGACCTTGACCGTGTAAGTTTTGCCGTCCTTATTGGTGAGGGTCTTGGCTCGTATCCATGGATTGGCTTCGCGCAGTTGTGCGTAAGTGATGCCGTGTTCCTGTGCCCATGCAGGCCAGTCCTCAACAGCGGTGCTTACCGTTTCTTCGGTATATTCCAGGGGTTGGTAAAGCTGGTCGGCACGTAGTTCAAAACCGAAAGCCGGGGCATTCTCCATCACGGCTTTCATTGCCATAATGCGGAATACATAGCGCGATGTTTCATCGGTCAGGTATAGGTCAAAGGATGTATTGACACCCTGTTTGGACAGTTCGCCGGAGATACGCCCCATACCACCGTTATAGGATGCCATAACGCTCTCCCAATTGCCGTATCGTGTATATGCTGATTTTAGATAACGGCACGCGGCAGCCGTGGCTTTCTCTAAATTGTATCTTTCGTCAACCTCGTCAGAGACCTCAAGGCCGTATTGGCGAGCCGTAGCCGGAATAAACTGCCATATTCCGGCAGCCTTAGCCCCGGAATATGCTCGCGGATTGAGGTAGCTCTCGACACAGGCCAAGTACAATAAGTCTTCGGGAACACCGTTGGTGCGCAATATGGGCGCCATCACGGGAAAATACTTGTTGGCGCGCTTGATTGTCAATAGTGTATTGCCATGACCATATACCAGCGAGGTGAGCTCGCGATCCATCCGTTCGTACATATCCTCGCGATCAAGGTCAACCTTGACGCCTGCAAAAGTCATACTCTTGGGCACTTCGGGATTGGGTACCGCGGCAAAAGCCGCAGCCTTGGCTGTATGTCGATGTGTATGCGTATGCTCCGCCGCAGCCGCCGATACAGGCAGCACCACGAGCGCGGCTACGACGAGTATTGTGTGTATGTTCATATTCGTATATAAGCTGTTATATCAAAAGGAAATATCGCGTCGTAGACAATCTCGACGCTTTTGTTCGAAACCCATTCTGCATCAGGACTCGGGACCACGGCTTTGCGTAACCCGCGCCGCTATCCGGCATAGAGCCGAGTATACCGAAATTTCAAATATCCGATGTACTCAGGCCTGAGATAACGCAGACTTATTCGCCGCCGCCCTCGGTTGTACCGCCGGTGGCGCGACGCGTGCTGATAATATTTATGTCGCCGGAAAGATTGTATTTTTTCCCGTCTGCACCGCGAGCGCGTATTACATAGAAGTATACGCCGTTGGGTACAAATTTGCCTTTGTATTTTCCGTCCCAACCTTGCGAAGGATGTGTCAGCGTCGCCATCTTGGTACCCCAGCGGTTGAAAATATTACATTCAAAAGAGGTTATGGAAGTGTAGCTGACCTTCCAAATGTCATTAACGCCGTCTTCATTGGCAGGCGAAAAGGCATTAGGGCACAGCAGTCGTGAAGCGCCTATGGAGACCTCGTATGTGTCGCTGTACCATGCGCACGACCCGGCAGCATTATCGGCCGCAAAACGGACGTATATTGTGCCCTCTTCGTCAAAGGTGTGAGTCAGCACCAATTCGCTGTATCGGTCAAAGACATCGCTGAATTCGGGGTCTCGGCTCATTTGCCATTCGTGGAAGATGGCCGCATCGGACACCGCTGCACTGAAGGTAATGACTGCCGGAGCGCTACCGCCCAAGGCACCGCCGTCCTGATTTTTAATTTGGTTGTCAACATCTTCTTGGTCTTGCGTGGCCGAGGTATGCGCATCGACGGCTATGGCTGTCAGCGAGGGCGTGGATACCTGTTGTTCCATATTCCAGGCGCGCAAAAATCGGTCGCCCGAAAGCGTAACCTCCGTGTCGCACAACGGCGCATCTATATACATAGCGTCAGACAACGCATCAAAAGTCTTGGTGACAGTGGTTTGAGTATATGCCTCGGAAGATTCGTCCCATGCCAGCGAGCGATATTCGGCTGTAATTTCGCGGCTCAGGTGCAGAGGGCGTGACGTAGTGCTGTAATAAGTTATGGCCTCGCCGGTGCCGACAGCGGTAAGAGCCGTACGGTCGCACGCAGACATTTCGGCATTGACATTTACGCCTTGCAAATCAAGGCGATGACGATTGTAATTAACCACCCACCAAGCGTGCAGGCGTCCGCCGTCATTGACCACGAATCCACAGTCTTCCGGACCTATGGTCCAAGTGTATGTAGCGCCGGCGCGTTGTACGCCGGTGACGTCGGAGGCGTAAGCTATGCCGTCTGCGCCGTAGCGTTGCACCTGTACGACATTGGAGGACGCATCAGCCACATACGAGACCGTGGCCGTCCCCGCTGCATTGTCTATGACGTATATGCCGTGGAGGTCGGTGGTGGACGCATCGACGCGCACCGCCGTCAGGTTGATGCCGCTAAAAGAGAGTGTTGTAGCCGCCTGTGCACCGACGATGCCGCCGCCGAGCAGTATCGCCGCAATGATATGAGTAGTGATGGTATGCTTCATATTGTGTGCTATACGTGTATTCGTACAAAGTTACGCATTTATCGCCAATCATAAAAATAAAAAATATTCGTACCTTTGTCTTCGAATGGCACGTATCGTACACATAAACACCGTGGCAGACACCTTTACGGGCGTCGGCAGCGTTATGGCTTCCTTAGCCGCATGTCAAAGGCGTCAAGGTCTTGATGTAAGTATCGCTGCGGGATACGTGCGTCCGAAGTACGGGACCTTTGCCGATTACATCATGTGCGGACGCCTCCGACATTCTCTCGCGGCCTTGGAAGCACGCATACGCGCCAATGACGGCCACTTGTGCCGCCACGCCACAGAGCGTCTGACGGCTTGGCTCGACAGTCTCGGAGATGTCGCAGCACTCCACTTGCACAATCTGCACGGTTATTACATAGACGTGCCCACACTTATGGCTTGGGCTTGGCAGCACAAAGTGCGCACGGTGGTGACTATGCACGACCAGTGGTGGTGTACGGGACGCTGTGCCTATATGCACCGCGAATGCGATAGTGACTGCCACCAATGTATGTTCGGAAAGTCCTATCCGGCCACGTGGCGCAGCGACGGAGGCAATACAGCGGATGAACGCGTGCGCCGACGTGATTTCGCTCGAATTATGGCGAGGACGGTGGCGCACTTCGTCGCGCCTTCGCAAGGCATCGCCGACCTGGCCTCGGAACGACTCGGCATTCGCGTATCGGTCATTCCTAACGGCGTCGATACAGCGATATTTCACCCCGACCGAATAGCTGACGATACAGACAACGCTGTTTATGTCGTGGCCGTTGCAGCGACTTGGACCCCGGCCAAAGGGCGCGAAATGCTCCGCGCCGTCGCCGAATCACTGCCGGAGAATTGGCGGTTGACGGTTGTGGGAAACGGCGCTCCGGTCAAAGCATCCGAGAATATTCGCGTCATTGCTTCGGCGACACCCGAAGCACTTGCCTCCATATACCGGAGCGCGGACGTACTGCTAAGCACGGCTACATCCGAGGCTTTTGGTATGACCGTAGCCGAGGCCTTGGCCTGCGGCGTCCCGGCAGTAGTCAATGAGGCAACAGTCACCTCCGAACTTATCGCCGAGGGTATCAACGGCTTTTCCATACCCATGGACACCTCACGCCCTCTTGATGTCATACGTGCTTTGGAGCAAGCGGCCATACTGCGTAAAGCCTGTCCTCTGACGGCTCTTACAGCCGAGCGTATGGCCGACGCATATAGTCAGCTATACTTTTAGCACACCGCAACCGACTGTATTACACCATATTGGCCATTTATCTGCGAAAACTACATATTCCGCAAGGAACATATTTTTCGCCCGAGCCGTTTTCAAAAAAAATAGCTAACTTTGCACAAACCAACACTCAGCACAATGAACAATTTCACATATTACGCACCCACAGCCTACACCTTTGGCAAGGGTGCCGAAAAACAAGCCGGCGCGCTCAGTGCCTGCCATTTAGGCAATAAAGTACTCATCGTCATCGGCGGCGGCAGCGTGCGCCGTAGCGGCTTACTGGATATCGTGACATCCTCGCTTACAGAAGCCGGCGTCGCTTACGACATTCTGGAAGGCATACAACCCAATCCGGTTGACGGACCTGTGCGCCGCGGCATCGAAATTGTGCACGACGGTAAATTCACCGGGCTGTTAGCCGTAGGCGGAGGCAGCGTCATCGATACAGCCAAGGCCATAGCTTTAGGCGCTCTCTATGACGGCGATTTTTGGGACTTTTACTGCGGTAAGGCCAAGCCCGAACGTGCGCTCCCGGTGGGCGTAGTACTCACCATACCGGCAGCCGGAAGCGAAGGCTCGGGCAATTCGGTGATTACGCTCGAATCGGAAGGACGCAAAATCTCGCTACGTACCGACCACGTCATCCGTCCTCGCTTTGCCCTGCTCAATCCCGAATGGACATTCACACTTCCGAAGCAGCAGACCGCTGCCGGAATTGCAGATATGATGGCGCACATCTTCGAACGCTATTTCTCGCCGACGGAAGATGTCGAGGTGACGGACCGCGTATCCGAAGGCGTCTTGCGCGCCATCATCACCGAAGCGCCCAAGGTGATGGCCAATCCGAAAGATTATCAGGCTCGCGCCAATATTATGTGGTGCGGGACACTGGCACATAACGGAGTCTGCGGATGCGGTCGCACCGAGGACTGGTCATCGCACGCTATGGAGCACGAAATTTCGGCATTGTATGGTGTCACTCACGGCGCAGGTTTGGCCGTGGTGTTCCCGGCATTCATGACTTATATGGCTATGCACAAGCCTCTGCGCGTCACCCAGATGGCTCGCCGTGTCTTCGATGTGGATATCTGCGACGACGTGGCCGCCGCTCATGAGGGCATACGTCGACTTCGCGCTTTCTGGAGCTCGCTGGGTCTGCCGCTGACGCTTGGCGACCTGGGCATAGACAATCCGGACATCGATACAATGGTCACCAAATTGCACCAAAACAAAGGTACCCTGCTCGGAGCATACCTGCCGCTGGATTGCAACGCTACACGCGAAATCTACCGGTTGATGAAGTAACGACCCATACAATCCGCAAACAGCACACTACACTATGCCCAAAGTTTTGAAGAATATGCGCGTGGTCGCCAACCGCCGGCTGTCGCCGACGTTGTCACTACTGACACTCGCGACCGCAGACGGGAAAACTCTTCCGGAAATTGCGCCGGGACAATTTGTCCAAGTGGAGGTCCCGGATAGTAAATCGACATTTCTGCGCCGTCCTATTTCGATATGTGATGTCATCGGCAATGACAGCATTATCCTGATGGTACGCGATGCCGGAGCAGGCACGCACGCGCTATGCCAAAGCCGCCCGGACAGCATCTTAAACATCTTACTGCCTTTGGGCGGCGGAACTTTTCCCACCGATTTGCCCGATGGCAGCCGCGTACTGCTTGTAGGCGGCGGCGTCGGGGTGGCACCGTTGTTTTACTATGCCAAGGCTCTTGTCGCCAAAGGTATAAGCGCCGAATTTGTCCTCGGCGGACGTTCGATTTCAGACTTGCCTATGGCTTCGGACTATGCCTCCGTGGCCCCGGTACATATCACCACCGATGACGGTTCGGTGGGAGTTCGCGGCGTGGTCACCGCACATCCGAGATTGGCCGAGGCGGATGGAGACACTCTCTGGGCCGTGTGCGGACCGATGCCGATGATGAAGGCTGTCGCTTCGCTCGCTCGAGACAAGGGCATACGCTGTCTTGTATCACTCGAAAATACTATGGCTTGCGGCGTGGGCGCTTGTCTATGCTGCGTCACACCCGACGCCGAGGGCAACCACGTATGCGTATGCACCGCCGGCCCGGTATTTGATGTATCAACCTTAAATTGGAACGAATGATGGCTCACAATAATGCTCTCACGCCCGACTTACGCTCTGACATCGGCGGGCTCACACTTACCAATCCGGTGATGACGGCCTCGGGTACTTTCGGCTATGGCTTCGAGTTTGCGGACATAGTCGACACCTCGCGTCTCGGTGCCGTCATCGTCAAGGGCACAACCATAACCGCACGCAACGGCAATGCGTACCCACGTATGGCCGAAACGCCTTCGGGAATGCTTAATGCCGTAGGCTTGCAAAACAAAGGCGTGGACTTTTTTATACGCCATATTTACCCCGGGGTACGCACCCTCGGGTCTCCGATTATTGTCAATGTTTCGGGCGCTACCATAGATGATTACGTAGCTGTCTGCCAAAAGCTTGCGCCACTGGAAGACATCGCAGCCGTCGAGGTGAATATCTCGTGCCCCAACGTGCGCCAAGGCGGAATGGCTTTCGGCACCACATGCGAGGGCGCAGCGGCCGTCACCACCGCCGTACGTCGCGCGTGGCCACGTACGCTCATTGTCAAGTTGTCGCCCAACGTCACAGATATCACGGAAATAGCGCGTGCCGTCGAAGCCGAAGACGCCGACTGCGTTTCACTCACCAACACCTTCTTGGGCATGGCCATTGACGTGGAACGCCGACGCCCGGTACTGTCGACAATTACCGGCGGACTTTCCGGCCCGGCTATACGCCCGATATCATTGCGTATGGTCTGGCAAACGGCACACGCTGTCAAGATTCCCGTAATCGGTATCGGCGGCATAGACAGTGCCGATGCCGCCTTGCAGTTTATTATGGCCGGCGCCGCTGCCGTGGAAGTGGGTACAGCCAATTTCACCGACCCGGCGGCAACGATGCATATTTTGGATGGTATAACCGAATATATGAGCCGCCACGGCATAGCTTCGCTTGCCGAAATTCGCGGCATCATCTAAGTCATAACGGCATCATCCAAGCCACACTTTATTACAACGATGCTGCTGATTTTGCGTTATTTACGACGGACGGTACGACGGTCGGTAATCACGATATCTACGGGGACGTCATCATCGTCGTAGGGGACTTCGTCCATCAGCTGGAAGTCGTAAGCTACGCCGACCTTGACGGCGCGTGTTCCGCGCAACAGTCGGTCGTAATACCCGCGGCCTCGGCCTACACGATTGCATTGGCAATCATAAGCCACAGCCGGGACCACCACCAAGTCGATGGTGTCCATCTCCACTGTATCGGCACCTTCCGGCTCTTCGATCAGAAACGCTCCGAGACTTAGGCGAGACCGATCGTATGGCAAAATCTCGAGGTCGGCACCATTGACACGGGGCAAAAAGAAGTGCTTGCGCTCATGCCATTTGTCCAAGAAAGCATGTGTGCTGATTTCGTCCGGCAAAGAGTGGTACATCAATATATTATCTGCCATCATAAAGGCGGCCGAAGTTTCGAGCCGCGCAAAGGCTCGCTCTGCTGCCTCGGCCTGCTCGGCCGCTTCCAGCAGTGCTTTTTGCGCCTTGACAAGGCGCCTAATGTCGCTCTTATCCATATCTCAAACTTGTTATGTACGTTATATTATCTTTGGCTATTTTATTTTTATCGGGAAATTGGCTTCGCCCGAATGCATCAATTTCACGGCCTTAAGGACATTGGGGTCGCGACGGCCGGTAATAATGTAGTATGCCGGAATGCCGAGGATGTCACGAGCGATGAGCGCCTGCAACTGGTTGATGATGAGCTGGCGCGAGATATTGATGTAGAACCATCGGGCCGGTACGCCGTTCTGAGCGGCGTAATAGACAAACGAGCCCAGAAGAATGTCGTCCGCCGGAAGCTTGCGCAACAATTCGTCCACGTTCTTGGATTTAACAAGCGAGGGGCGATTGAGGTCGCAATACTCATAGGCAAAGCGTTGCATGATACCGTTTTGGAAGACTTTGACAAAATAGCCCGTGACCCCGGTGGTATCCGAAGGCATAAATATGTCGGGCATAATGCCACCGCCGCCGTAGACGGTGCGACCGGTGCCGGTCTTGTACATCAGCGAGGCGTCAAACTTGGTGGAATCGGCGGTCTGCATCTCGCCGTTCTGCCAACGTTCGTATATCTCGTATTCGTAATCCTCGTTTTGGCCGGGACGATATTTCTTCTGTATGCATCGACCCGAAGGCGTATAGTAACGCTGGACTGTCAGGCGAATCTCGGAGCTGTCGTTGAGCAAAATCTGACGCTGGACAAGGCCCTTGCCAAAGGTGCGACGGCCCAACAGCAATCCTCGATCATTGTCTTGGATGGCGCCGGAGAATATCTCGGAAGCAGAAGCCGATGTCTCGTCAATGAGCACAATCACTCGTGCTTTTTGGAAATCTCCGTTGCCATCGGAAATGACTTTCTGGTCTTGCTCTTCGTGGCGTCCGTGGGTCTTTACGATCAGCTTGCCTTCGGGCAGGAACTCGTTGACCATCAGTATCGCCGGTTCCATATATCCGCCGGTATTGCCTCGCAGATCTATCACGTAGTCCTTGGCGCCCTTGGCTCGCAACTTGTTGAGTGCATCCAAGAATTCGCCGTAAGTCGAACGTCCGAACTTGTTGACTTTCACAAATCCGGTGGTGCGGTCAAGCATATATGCGGCATCTATGGTTGTCACCGGTATATTGCCTCGTTTGACTTTGAATGTCAAAGGTCGCGATGCCCCGGGACGAACGACGCCTATGGTGACACTCGATCCGTCTTTGCCGCGCAAAAAGCGGAATACCGAGTCGTTGGTAATGCCGACCGAGGCTATGCCATGGCCGTTGACGCTGACAATGCGGTCGCCGGCCATCATTCCCGCTCGCTGTGCGGGGCCGCCGGAAATAATCTCGACGACACACACCGTGTCATTGTATATTTGGAATTGTATACCCACGCCGCTGAAGTAGCCTTCGAGTTCGTCCGGCCCGGCATTCTTTTCTTCAAGCGAAATGTACGCCGAGTGCGGATCCAAATTGGACAATATCGACGGCAACGACCGCTCTATAAGGCTGTCGAGGTCGACACTATCCACGTACTCACGGTTGATGATGCCGAAAAGTTCCTGCAGTTTGGCTTCACCGGGGGTCAATGCGGCAGGCTTATTTATAAACCATCCCAGCCATAGACCTGCAGCAAATGTTATGCTCAGTATCAGAGGAAACAGCAACTTGGTTTTTTCAGATGTTTTCATCTCCGAATTATATATATCTTATTGGATGTGCACTTTAACGGTGCATAAAGTCTTTAGTTACGGTAGAATCAGTTGGGCTGCTCAATGGGCACGTGCACACACTCGATGCCGGCACGTTCCAACAAGTCGATACCATCATGCAATCTGTAATTCTCGGAATAGACCACACGTTTTATCCCGGCTTGGATGATGAGCTTTGAACATTCGAGACAAGGCGACGAAGTTACGTATAGCGTAGCCCCGTCACTTGAATTATTGCTGCGCGAAACCTTGGTGATAGCGTTGGCCTCGGCATGCAATACATAGGGTTTAGTCACTCCGGACTCGTCTTCGCAAACGTTTTCGAAGCCGGAAGGTGTGCCGTTGTATCCGTCCGAAATAATCATCTGATCCTTAACTATGAGGGCTCCCACCTTGCGCCGACGGCAGTACGAGTTCTCGGCCCAAATGGTTGCCATACGTAGATAACGAAGATCGGACTGATGTTGTTTTTCGGAAGTGTTTTCTTTGTTTTGCGACATTGTGTGTATCGTAAGAAGAGGGGGGTTAGCGGTGAGAAGGAGGTCTATTTTTTATGAAATCGGTTTATTTCCTTTATTAGAAGTCGATTATACTTATATACTTATGAATGTTTTGCTACATAGTCGCGTGCAATTTCCAGCGTTTCGGGACGGCCGACATCATACCAATGCGCATCGGCAGGCACCACGTAGCCTCGTATGTCTCGCTGACGACAAATACTTACATACGCCGGCGTAATCGAAAATACGCCGTCACATGTCGTCTGTCGTCCATATTCGGCAAGGTCGGCCAAAACCGACGGGTGGATGACGTGTATGCCCTCGAAGGACATCGGCATATCGTCCGGCGCCGGGACATATCCTTGCGGACGACTTTCGATAATATGTCCGGACTGATCGGTATGTGTCCATCCGCGAAGACGGAGCGTCCGGTCTTCGAATAGCAAATGGCGTGCCGAGGGACGTGCCTGTACCGCCATCGTAATCGATGCCCCGGTCCGACAATGGTTTTCGAGCATGGCGCGTAAGTCTATATCGCTGATTATATCGGCATTGTGCACCAGGATAGGCGCCTCTCCGTCAAGATAGCGCATTGCATGTACCAGTCCCCCACCCGTGTCAAGCAACCTGTCGCTTTCGTCACTGACATGTATCGTGACACCTTCGGGGGTGTGCGCCTGCAAGTAGTCCGCCACCTGCGAAGCAAAATGGTGGACATTGACCGTGATGTCGTTTATGCCTATGGCGACAAAGCGGTCAATGACACGCGCCAATGCCGGACGGCCGCAGACATCGACCAAGGCCTTGGGATGTTCCAAGGTGAAAGGCCGCAGTCGTGTTCCCAGACCGGCGGCAAATATCATACCTTTGGCTTGTGCAATCATATCGGCATAAATGTTTGCTCGATATTTTGTTCGCGGTGCTGCAACTCGACCTTGACGTTGAATTCCTTATTGATATGTTCGGCCAGATGCTGTGCCGAATATACCGAGCGATGGCGTCCGCCGGTGCAGCCGAAGGCCACGGTCAGCGATGTAAAACCGCGTTCGACATAACGTTTGACCGAAGCATCTACCAGTGCGTAGCAGTGCTTGAGGAATTCGGTAATCTCGCCATCGTCTTCCAGGAATTCGATGACTTCCGTATCAAGCCCGGTAAACTGCTTGTAGCGTTCATACTTGCCGGGATTGTTTATGGCGCGACAGTCAAAAACATATCCGCCGCCGTTGCCGGTAGCATCATCGGGTATGCCCTTCTTGTATGCGAAGCTGAACACGTGTACCGTAAGTGTGCGTTTTTTCAGCTCATCACTGAATTGATTGAGTCCTACCAGGCGATGCAACACCTCGGTCAGATATGGATACTCGGGATAGGGCTCATCGAGGAGACAGCGCAAATTGGCAATAGCGTAAGGCACACTTTGCATAAAGTGCGGCTTCTTCTCGAAATATCCGCGGAAGCCGTAGGCACCAAGCACCTGAAGGGTACGGAACAACACAAAGTGGCGCAGTTGCTCATGGAAATACTCGGTATCTACCGGCTTGTATTTACGCAAAGCAGCGATATACTTGTCTATAAGGTCGTCGCGCAGGCTTTGCGGAAATCCGGCCTTAGCCTGCCATAGGAAAGAGGCCACATCATAGTAGAACGGGCCGCGGCGTCCGCCTTGGAAGTCTATAAACCACGGTTCACCATCGCGTATCATCACATTACGGCTTTGGAAGTCGCGGTACATAAAGGTGCTCGAATTGCTGCGCATAAGCACCTGCGCCATGGCCTGGAAGTCGTCTTCAAGGAGATTTTCGTCAAACTCGAGACCGGTAGCCTTGAGGAAACAGTACTTAAAGTAGTTGAGATCCCACATGATTGACCGTACATCAAACTGGGATGAGGGATAGCATTGCCCGAAGTCCAGCCCTACCGCGCCGTTGAACTGAATGTCCGGGAGCAGTTGTATCGTCCGGGTCAATAAGTCTCGCTCGGCATTGGAGAATGACGAGGTCAGGCGCCCTTTTTCGATGGCATTGAACAGCAAGGTGTCTCCAAGGTCTTCCTGGAGATAACTCATTCTGTCGTCCGACACGGCCACAACGCGCGGCACGGGAATGCCTCGTTGTGCAAAGTGGTCGGCCAGGTACAAAAATGCTTCGTTCTCGGGTCTGCAAGTGCCGATGACGCCTATCAGCGTCGGATTTCCGTGCAGGCGAAAATATCGGCGGTTGCTGCCGGAAGATGCCAAGGCCTCGGGTGCGCCTTCGGGCGTTGTCCCGGTGTACTTGGTGTAAAGTTGTGATAGAATATTGGGATCCACGGTGGTGTATGGTTAATTGGCTAAATCGTTTATAAACTTGATACGCATCAGGCGCAATTCTTCTTCGGTATACTCGCCGTCAAAATACTTGAAAGCCGCCTCTATCGAGTCGCTGTCGCTATGACGGAAGTAGTCGAAAACCTCGTCTTGCATATCCTTGTCAAGTATTTCGTTTATATAGTAGTTGACATTAATCTTGGTGCCGGAATATACGATAGTCTCTATCTCGGAGAGGAATTCACCGAAGTCCATACCCTTGGAAGATGCAAGGGCATCAAGATCCACCTTGCGGTCGATGGCTTGGATTATCGAAATCTTGGTCTGCGATTTGTTGGGTATGCTGCGTACGCGTATTTCGTCGGGACGTTGGATGTCATTGGCCTCGACATGAGCGCGAATGACATCTACAAAAGCCTGACCATAGCGCCGGGCTTTGCCGGCACCTACACCTATGATATTTTGCAGTTCCTCAAGCGTCGTAGGATAAGTGGTGGCCATGGCCTCGAGCGATGGGTCCTGGAAGATGACGTACGGCGGCAGCGACATCTTGCGTGCTATTTCCTGACGCAGGTTGCGTAGCATAGCGAATAATTCCGAGTCGGTAGCCGAGGTCCCGGACATAGATTCGGAAACGTAATCGGCACTGCTTAGGTCGTTATCCTCGGTGATTTTGAACGAATGGGGATGTTGCAAAAACTCCTCGCCGGCAGCCGTAATCGATAGTAGCCCGAAATTTTCGATGTCACGCCAAATGAATCCTTCCATTATTGCTTGACGTATCACGGTCATATAGTAGCGCGTATCATGCTCGCGGTCGATGCCGAAATCCTCGAGTTCCTGATGATTATAACTCTTGACATCGGCTGTCACGCGGCCGCGTACAATATCTATGATATGCTCGGGCTTGAAAGGAGCGGCCACAATTTGCATCACTTCAAGGACATTGAGCAGGCTGTCGCGAGCCTCCACCGGTGTCTTGGGGTGCAGACAGTTGTCGCAATTGCCGCAGTTGTCGCGGTCGTATTCTTCGCCGAAGTAGTGCAGCAGTGTACGACGCCGGCATACCGAGCTCTCGGCAAAAGCGGCCGTCTCGGCAAGCAATTGACGCCCTATCTCCTGCTCGGACAGTGGTTTGCCCTGGATAAACTTCTCCATCTTGCGCAAGTCCTTGGGCGAATAGAAGGTGATACAACGTCCTTCGAGGCCGTCGCGTCCCGCGCGACCGGTTTCCTGGTAGTATCCTTCGAGGGACTTGGGCATATCGTAATGGATGACAAATCGCACGTCCGGCTTGTCTATACCCATACCGAAGGCTATGGTGGCTACGATTATATCTACCTGTTCCTGTAGGAAAGCGTCCTGATTGGCCGACCGCTTGGCCGCATCCATACCTGCATGGTAAGGCAAAGCTTTGATGTCGTTGACGCATAGCAATTCGGCCAATTCTTCGACCCGTTTGCGGCTCAGACAATAGATAATTCCGCTCTTACCCGGATTGGACTTGATGTAGCGAATGATGTCGGCATCGACATTGCGTGTCTTGGGCCGTATCTCGTAGTAGAGGTTGGGACGGTTGAACGAGGACTTGAAAAGTGCAGCATCAATCATACCAAGATTCTTCTGTATATCATGCTGCACCTTGGGCGTGGCCGTAGCCGTAAGCGCTATCACCGGTCGCACGCCTATCTCGTTGATGATAGGCCGTATACGACGATATTCGGGACGGAAGTCATGGCCCCATTCGGAGATGCAGTGCGCCTCGTCTATGGCATAGAACGAGACGTTGACGCTCTTGAGAAACTCGATATTCTCCTCTTTGGTAAGCGATTCGGGCGCTACGTACAACAGGCGCGTACGGCCGGCGACAATGTCGTCCTTAACGGCTTCGATAGCGCCACGACTCAGCGAAGAGTTGAGAAAATGGGCGATGGTGTCATCGCCGCTGTATTGGCGCATAGCATCCACCTGGTTTTTCATCAGCGCTATCAGCGGCGAAATAACCACGGCCGTACCGGGGCATACCAGCGCCGGCAACTGGTAGCACAACGACTTGCCTCCGCCGGTGGGCATCAGCACAAAGGTGTCGCGCCCTTCCAGAAGGCTCATAATAATGTCCTCCTGACTGCCCTTGAACTTGTCAAAGCCAAAGTACTCTTTCAGTACCTGCGTGAGCTGTTGTCGTGTAACCATTGCTGCATTACTTTATGTGGTGGATACCGGGATGTCTCGCAAAAGTTTGGACTCTTATGGTCCTTATATATTTACCTTATGGTCCTTATATACTTAGAATGTGTAACTACGATTCGGACGCGAGGTATGCCTGGGCTCGGTTGATACGCTCGAGTGCATAGTCGCGAGTGACGGCAAAAGTCTTGACATTCTTGCCGGGGGTCTCGAACATAGCATCGGTCATGACTGTCTCGACGATAGAGCGCAGTCCGCGCGCACCGAGCTTGTACTCTATGGCCTTGTCTACTATCAAGTCGAGGGTATCATCGTCAAAGGTCAGCTTAATGCCGTCCATTTCGAACAGCTTGACATACTGACGTATGATTGCATTCTTGGGCTCGGTAAGTACTCGGCGCAAAGCGTCGCGATCCAACGGCTCGAGATGAGCCAGCACCGGAAGACGTCCGATAATTTCGGGTATCAAACCGTACGAGCGCAAGTCCTGAGGAGCTACATAGCGCAAGTAATCGTCTTTGTCTATCTTGCGGCGCACACCGTCGGTGGCGTAGCCCACGACATGCGAGTTCAGTCGATGGGCAATCTTTTGTTCGATGCCTTCAAAGGCTCCGCCGCAAATAAAGAGGATGTTCTTTGTATCTACCGGAATCATTTTCTGCTCCGGGTGCTTGCGCCCGCCTTGAGGCGGAACGTTGACTATCGAACCTTCGAGCAGCTTGAGCAAGCCTTGCTGAACGCCCTCGCCGCTAACGTCGCGCGTAATCGAGGGATTATCGCCCTTACGCGCAATCTTGTCAATTTCGTCTATGAATACGATGCCGCGCTCAGCCGAGGCCACATCGTAGTCCGCGGCTTGCAACAGACGCGTGAGCAGGCTCTCGATATCCTCGCCGACATATCCGGCTTGGGTGAGCACCGTAGCGTCGACAATCGTAAACGGCACATCGAGCATTCGCGCAATGGTACGTGCTATCAGCGTCTTACCCGTACCGGTAGGACCTACCATGACGATATTACTCTTTTCGATGTCTACGTCATCGGCGCCCTTGGGTTGGGACAGACGCTTGTAGTGGTTGTACACGGCCACGGACAACACCTTCTTGGCATCGTCCTGTCCGATAATGTATTGGTCGAGAAAAGCCTTAATGGCGGCGGGCTTGGGCACAGCGTCCATATTGATGGCTTCGGCCTTGGTCACGCCTTTGCCGTCATGGCTGACCGAGTTGCGGTACTCTTGCAGCATCCCGTGAATACTGTCGACGCACTCGGCACATATATATGCACTCTGATCTGCGGACGGAATAATCACCTCGCTCATATCGGAGGGACGCCCGCAAAACGAGCACACTATCGTTTTCTTTTTCTTATTGTTGTTGGCTGGCATTTGTCTTGAATGGTTATATATCGAGCCTTACACCAAGGCCCGGAGAATGATGGCGCAACCCATGAGCGGAATCTTACAGTGGCGCCCGAACCGACAGGGATTACGCCGAGCCGGGCAAGATGCCGCATCGGGGTCGAAAGTGCTTTATCACTTCTTCTGACGCAGCAGCACGCGGTCAATCATACCGTAAGCATTGGCTTCCTCGGCTGTCATCCAGTAGTCGCGGTCGCTATCGGCCTCCACCTTCTCATAAGGCTGGCCCGAATGTTCGGAAATGATGTTGTACAGTTCTTTCTTGAGCTTCTGGATTTCGCGTGCCGTAATCTCAATATCGGAGGCCTGACCCTGGGCACCGCCCATAGGCTGATGTATCATCACTCGCGAGTGACGCAATGCAAAGCGCTTGCCCTTGGCGCCGGCCACAAGAAGTACGGCCGCCATCGAAGCCGCCATACCGGTACAAATCGTGGACACATCGCTCGAAATGTACTGCATAGTGTCATAGATGCCAAGACCGGCATACACGCTGCCACCGGGCGAATTGATATAGATGCTCACATCCTTGCCCGGGTCAGAGCTATCGAGGTACAACAGCTGGGCCTGTATCACGTTGGCGGTATAATCGTCCACCTGCGAACCCAAAAAGATGATACGATCCATCATCAGACGCGAGAACACGTCCATTTGAGCCACGTTCAGTTGACGCTCTTCGATGATTGTCGGCGAGACATATCCGGCAGCGGCGGTGATGGCCGCGTTGGATGCCTGCGACGTATATTGGTCCAGTGCAAGGCCGTTCATACCCAGATGATGTACGGCATAATTACGGAAATCGTTGTTGTTCATATCGTTGTAAGTTTTTATAATACATTTTCATCGACCGCATCGCGGCCATCGGCATCGGCTATAGCAAGTCCCGTCCTACTGACGGCGGCACATGCCGCAGCCTATACACATGAGACGCTGCATACAAGCGCAGTACGTCCCCGCCTTTTTTTACATTACGAAGTTAATCATATTTTTTCATTCCGCAAAATATATCAACCCCTATTTCACAATCTCCACTTCGGTTAGCGTCATCTATGGCTGACAGGGACACCGCATCGGAGTCACGGCACAGTTATCGGGCATCGCATCTTTTTTTCGCACTCATACGCCTAATTCAGTCGTTTTCCCGAATGATTATCAATATTGTCCTAAATAAAATCGAAAAAAAGAAAAAGGAAGTAGTCACTAAGGCAGAAAATAACTACCTTAGTAGTGAGTGCTCAAACTCGACTACTTCCTATGGCAAAATTAACACTATTCGCGCAAATAATCTCGCTTCTGCCC
>OIYG01000360.1_pt1 | contig 46109 bp, 39 predicted proteins | sample 1587861 | NCBI WGS metagenome assembly OIYG01 (sample SAMN03283272) | human gut metagenome | biome: human-associated habitat; material: feces | host: Homo sapiens | place: Peru | collected 2012
TCATTCTGAAAACTTAGAAAATTTTTGCGATTGAAAAGAGCAAATTAATTTTCTTATTATTCAGAATCTGTTTCAAATAACAGGAAAAGGAGTACACGAAAATATGAAAAAACGAGCATTTACACTGGCGGAAGTTCTTGTAACGCTTGGGATTGTCGGTGTAATTGCCGCAATCACAATTCCTTCGCTTGCGATGAGATGTCAAAAATATGTCCTGAAAAAACAATTCAAAAAGAAATATTTGGTTTTGCAACAGGCACTTGATATTGTTGCAAACGATTTTGATTATCCGCCAAATTGCTACTATTGGGGTACAAGTCCTTACGGTCCTGCGACTTGTGCGGAACGTGATGAAACTGGGGACTGTAAAAAATATGCACTTGCTAACGGGGATAAGCTTCCTAGTGATTACACCGGTAGATTTAGTGATTGCAATTTGGTAAAAGAAAAAATGAAAGAGGTTTTGAAGGTTACGACAATTTGCAAAAACAATGCTCTTGCTAATGGCTGTATTCCGCCGTACAAAGGCAATGATACAATCTTGAAAGATAACAATCCCGATAAAGAATATACCGATAGAGATTTGATTGAGCAAACCTCAGGGTGTGGTGGTTGGCGAGAAAATGCAATTCGTAATAATCGTGAAGCGTGGGTGTTGCTGGACGGTACTATAATATTATTTTATTCGGGCTTTCAATTATTTGCGATAGATGTTAACGGGGGAAAGGGTCCAAATCGTTGGGGCTATGATTTGCTTCCGCTTGAAACTTATGGTGATGGATCTTCTCGTTCAACATTGGACGGTAGCGGTTGCGGAACGATTGAGCGAGGTGGTATGTCTTCCAGAACTCTTGTTAGAGATTTGATTAAATTATAAAAATATAATGGTAAAGTTTTTCAAAAATTTTGTTGAATTTTTTGAAAAGTAATATCTCCAAAACAGACAAAAGAGCAGTCGTTTGACTACTCTTTTTAGCTATTCCTAATTCTTGAATTTTATTAAAATTATGCTCCTTTAGCAAAGTATTTTGCGATAGGGTCCCAAGTGTATTCTGCAATTTTCGCACCTGCTTCAGACAAGTAGTGACCTGCCTTTTCAAGGAAGCCTGCACCTTCTAATGCAGTTTTTTCTAATGTTTTCAAGACGCCTGTTTTGTTACCTGCAACTAACGCTGCAGCTACCGCAACTGCAATCCCGCCAAGTGTCAACAAGGTTTTTGTTACTTTGTGTTTCTTTTTAGGTTTTTCTCCATTGTTAATATTAACTTCATCTTTTGCCGGACCTTCGTTTATCGGTTTTGAAAATGCTCCGGGTCTTTCAAAATTAATAGTATTGTTTGTTGCTTCTTGTGGAGCTGCCGCCACCGCTTCCGAACCAAATCTTACATTCGATATAGGACTTAACATCATGAGAAAACCTCCTTAACACTTAACACTTTACACATAACATATAAAACACCTGACTTATTAATTTTGACCGAATATGATTATTTTGCAAAATATTGTTACAAATCTTTACCTAATTTTTGGAATATTTTTGAACTATGTGTCATCTATATAGATGTAGAGGGAGGAATTTTTAACATGGCAAATACAGGCATAGTTTTGGAAATTGGTAAGGAAAATTATACGGAAGCGGATTTTATGTCCAAACGTTTTGTGAATGCAGAGGTGCGAAACCGTGCATATATCAACGTTTTAGGCTCGGAGTTATTTATAAAATTTTTGGCTGAGAACGGAATTAAAACCGAAGATGTAATTTCAATGCACTCCATTTCTAAAATTATTGAAAATATTGATATTGCCGATGTTATTTTGCCAAATATTCATATTGATGTGCGTACAATTTTTGATGAAGACAAGATTTTTGTACCAAAATCACATTTTGAATTAGAAATTGCTCCTGATATTTATGTTGTTTTGAAGATTTCTAAAAATATGAAAGATGCCGAAATTTTAGGGTATTTTAAACCTTCTCAAATCAACAAAAACTATGCAAATGATGATTATTATTTTGTCAAAAAAGAAACTTTAGTTCCTGCAAAAATGTTGCTTGATAAAATTTCTCAATACGCAGAAACCCGTGATTCAAAATTAACCAATGCCGAATTTTTGAGAGGGCGTGCGTTGTCTGTTGATTATTCCGACCATAATCTTGATTTGGAAGGGCAAAAAGAGTTTTTAAAACTTATGTTGACGGATTCGATGTTGAGAGACAGCGTTGCCGAATTTGATAATTTTGAGGTGCTGTCAAGCCAAGTAGCTTCGGTTTTATTGGAAAGAATTGAGATTAAAAAACAAAGCGAAGCAAAAGCGGTTCCTGGGATTACGGCTTTGACAACGGAAGAAATTTTAAAAGAGGGTGTGAAAGCTGTTGTAGAAGAGCAAAAAGCAAAAGCTGAAGATGTTTTTGAACAGGCAAAAGATGTCGCCGTTGCAACAACAGAAGTTTTGGGTGCGGCTGCTCAAGTCGTTGATGCTGCTGAAAAATCAGCGGAAGACGAAAAGAAATTGCCTGAGCTTGAAATTCTGAACACGGACGAAATCGAGCAAGAGACTGAAAATGTTGTCGAAGATTTGACAGAAGGTGCGGATTTGACTATTAAAGAACCTGAGCAGGCTCAAGAAGATGTTGCAGGCATTGTGGAAGAGGATACTCCGACAATTTCTGATATTGATACTTTAAAAGAAGAAGATGTAACTGCAGAAGCCGAAGCTCAGGCACAATCAGAAGATGGAACACCTGAAATCGTTGAAGATACTTTGTCACAAATTTCTGATGATGATTTGACACTTGGCGATATTGACGAGGATTTATCGTTTGATATTGATGTTCAGCCGATTGACGAGACGGAAAAAGCAGAAGAGGCTCAAGAGGTTGAGCCTGTGCAAGAGGAAAACGCAACAGAAGAAGATTTAATCGTTGAAGATAATCAAGACGAAGTTGAAATTACTGAGGAAAAAGAACCTGAAATCGTTGAAAATCCTGAACCGGAATCAGCTGAGGACGATTTGAACCTGAACCTTAATGATATTGATAATGAACTTACGTTAGATGAGGAAACTTTACCAAAAGAAGAAAATCTTGACGATTTGACTATTGTTGAAGAAGAAACTTCAGAAATTGTTGAGCCTGAAAAAGCCGAAATTTCAGCGGTTGAACTTGAACAACCTGCGGAAGAAAGTGTTACTTCAAATGAAGAAGAAATAGCGACAACAGATGAAGAAAATTTAGTAGTTGAAGACCCTTTGCAAAATGGTGAAAGCTTCAATATTGTTGACGAAAGTGTTAAAACTGCCGAATTGACGGCGGATGAGGTTTTAGATAATGCGATTGCGGCGATTGATTCTGCAAAAAATGTTGAACTGGATGCAAACAAAGCTGTTTCCGACAGTGCAATAAAAATGGCATCAGTTGCAGGCGGAGCAATAGAAAACTTGGTCGAAAACTGTGCTGCGGAGCAGTTTGAAAATTTGGCACATAAAGATATTGCAAATCTAGGACAAGCAAATATCATCAACACTAATGATGAGTCTGCTTCCTATGTCGGCGGTTTGTCTGATGCGAAACGTCAGGCAAATATGTTAGCCGAAGCACAAGGTTTGGCAACTGCTACGGATATTTCAACTCTTGAAACCGTTGAACAACAAAAACAAGAAGATATTGTTCACAATGTTGTGGATATGGAAAATATGGAAACTGTTGAGCGTGAAGATCATGTCATTGAAACTCCTGAAATGGTTGAATTGGACAAGCTTTCGGGTGTTGATTCTCCGACAAAACCAATAGAAGGATTAGAAAATATGGATTTGCAAGTCAATGATACTGAAACAATGGAACTTCCTGACCTTAATTCTTATACGATTAATGAAGACGGTACTTCCACCTTTGATAATATGAATTGGGGAACTGAAGACGAAGCGGCAAAAGGCGATTTGCTTGATTTAGAAGCGACTGACCTTTTGATTGGTGAAGAAAATAACAATTCGCAAGTTGAAAATGCCGAAAATTTGGTTGACGGTGCAGATTTTAAACCTCAATCCACAAATTTTGATTTGAATGAAACTTCCAATCAAGTTGAGGATTTTCAAGAGTTAGGCGAAAATGATATTGAAATTACGGAAGATTTGAACTTTGATACTTCTGAAGGTTTGGAAAATATTAATTCTGTTTCAGAAGCTGCTGAAGCCCCTGCTGAATCCCTTGCAAATCAAGAGGTTGAGCTAAGCGTTGATAATGCAAATAATGATGACGTTGTGACACCTGCTCAAAATGCCGATGAGTCGGTTCAAGAAGTTGATTTTTCTCAAGATGCTAATTTAGATGATTTCTTTGGAGATAGCGAGATTTCAGAAGTTCAAGAAGAAGTCACCGCACCAAAAGACGAAACAAAAAATGATGAGATTGATTGGGCACAAGATACAGATTTTGATGCGTTGCAAGATGTTGAAATCAATCCCGAAACTGCAGTTGATGCTCCGAAAGAAGACGAAGAGGTAACAATTTCCGAAGCCCCTCGAGAATTTAAGGTACAAGAAAATTCTACAGTGATTAGCAGTGAAAACTTTACTCCCGGTGAAATAAATATAGATATCAATACTTGCAATATTTTGCCTGCTAATCCTGAAAATCAACCGATTAATGAGTTATTCCAAGAAGATTCCCCTGTTAATAACGACGACATGATGAAAAATCCAGGCAGATTAACAAAACCTTCTCAACAACCGCCAAAAGGTCTTGCTTTAGGACTTGGTTTGGCCGGTCTTGTTGTTGTCCTCGGATTGATTTTTGCGTTAGGATTTGGGGTTTCTAAATTCCTCAAAGGTCAAACTGAGGAAACTCCGCAACCAATCAGTGATAATTCGGGAGATTTGAATGTGCCTGACCCTGCTCAAACTCAGTCTGAACAACCGCAAGGTCAAGTGGTGGAAATGAATAACAATACAAATGCTTTAGCATCAACTGCGGGTACAAAACCGACTAAAAAATCTGATTTTGTTGAGGTTAAAAAATTGTCATGGGAAGTTCCGGGAGCAGTATCAGCAGAACCAAAATTCCAAGAATATTTCCAATCTGCAGGAAAAAGCATAAAATCAGCCTTAATGACGGATTTACTTTCCGTTACAGATTTGGCTTACGTAAGCGAAATGAGAGTGAGCGTTTCCTTTGAACAGGACGGAACCTTTAAGGATGCAAGAATAGTAACTTCAAGCGGTTCTAGTCAATTAGATAATATAGTGTTAAGAACTGTAAATCAGACACTTAACGTGCTCAAAGCCCCTCGTAGCGTGGGTTCTTATGAAAATACTACTGCGGTACTTAAAATATATTTATAAATATGCTATACTAAATCTAGGATAGAGGATTACAGTTTTGGAACTGGCACAAGAAAAGATAGATTTAATCAGCAGGATAATAAAAGGGGATAGAAAATACCCTAACAATGAGGATTTGTATGACGATTTCTTTAATGAAACATGCAAACGCTCAGTGTCAATTATTAATGCGATTGATTCTGAAGTTACGTTGGAAGCCTATATGCGACGTATTGTTAATACTGCAATCGTAAGTGTATTAAAGGATTCCGGAAGACTTCGCAGAACTCGTGCAGGCTACATGTCTTCAAAAGAAGTTACCGTAGAAACTCCCGAAATTGATTTTTCGGACGTTTCTGTGAGTTATTCAAGTATAAAAATTCCCGAAAGTCCCGAAGAAATTGTTATTCAGAAGGAAGTTTTGGAATTTGTTGCCGATTCTGTTATCCGTATTGATAAAGAAAATCCTAAGAAAGACTATTTACATATTTATACTTTGCGATATGATAAAGGCATGACACAAAAAGAAATTTCGGAAGAACTTGGGGTGTCACAGTCTGAAGTTTCCAAAAGACTTTATCAGTTGATGGAAAAAGTCAGAGATGTTATTCAATAGATAATACAGATTTATGAAATGTCCTGTTTGCAAAAAAAATATTCCCAATGAGGCGTTGAAATGTCCTTATTGTAAATCTCGTACAGGTTTATTATGCAGTCATTGCAATACCGTAAACCCTGTAGGTGAAGTTGTTTGCAAAAAATGCGGGCAAGAATTGTTAAAAATTTGTCCTCATTGTAACAGTGTGAATTTTCCTATTGCAAAAAAATGCAGAAAATGTGGCTCTCCACTTGTTTCTGCAGTTGCTATGAGAGAGCAAAAAACGGTTGAAAATAAGGCAAAATCTTCAAACAAGCCAAAACAAAAAAATGATAGGCTTTTGAACTTGAAATTCATGCCAACTTTGATGACTTCGACTCAAGGTTATAAAGTTTTATCAGAAGGGCTTTGTAACAAAGAGAAAAAAATCTTTTCCATAACAGGTGAAAAAGGACTTGGCAAAACTACCTTGTTACGTCAGGTCATGCACAATTTGAAAAGCTATAATTTTGAATGGTGTATCGGGCGATGCACTCCCGTAACTCAACTTTCACCTGGGGGAGTTATTCAAAATATGTTGCTAAATTTGTTTAATTTGCCGGATTTTTATCTGAACGAAAATGATTTGAAAAAAGAAGCGATGCCGTTTTTTAGCAACGAATTAAGATTTTTGAATGTTACGGAAATTTCTGATTTTTTGAACTTTTTGTATAATTCTAAAGATGGAAATTATGAAGATATAATTATAAATAAGCGGAAAACTTTTGATATTCTAAACAGAGTTTTTGATGCTTTTTGTAATACTGGACATTTTGTTTTTGTTGTTGATAATTTTGATTATATTGACGGGTTTTCTATAGAATTTTTGTCAAATTTTGTCAAACGTTCGAATAATTGGAAAAATTTAAAATTTGTTGTGATTTACAACGAACACAAGCCTGTGAGCGGATTTTTCGGGATTGAAAACAAAGATTTAAAAGCTTATACGGATATTCATTTGGCACCTGTTTCTGTAGATGAATTTGAACACAGGTTGAAATTTACCGGTGAATCGGGAACTTATGTTTCAAAACGGGAACAAGAAATTATTTTTGATAAATGTCGTGGAAATTCCGCCTTCGCCGAACAGGCCGTAAGTTATTGTTTTGATTGTCAAATTACGGACAAAGCGTTTTTGATGCCGAAAACGTTTAGTGATTTGGTTTCTGAGCGTTTGGCAACTTTGAGAAAAATTAATCTTGAGGCTTTTCGACTTCTTTGCGGAGCAAATATTTTGGGTGAAAAATTGAACTTGGCTTTGCTGAAAGAGATTTTTGGCTACAAGGACAAAGAGTTTGGCGAATATCTTACATATTTGGAAAAAGCGAAATTTATCAGACGTTATAATGAGGCATTTTTCGAGTTTAGTAATGTGTATTTGTGGGAAACAATACAAAAGCATTTGCTTTCCGATAAAGAGTTTGAAGAAATAAATGTTAAAATCGGGCGTGCGTTGAGCGTTTTTGAATTGAATGTAAATCCCGTAATGGCGGTGATTGCTCATAATTTGAAAGAAAATCGTATGGCATTTGATGTTTGGACAAAATTAACAAGAATTGCCGCATATATCGGCGATATCAATTTGTATGTAATTTCGCAGCGTCAATGTTTAGCCTTACTTAATGAGTTTAACGAGAATGAAACCGTGAATATCAGGTATAATATCAGTGAGCGTTTGGGGAAACTTTTGACAGAATATGACCCTGAAGAGGCGATGGAATTTTTGCCTGATGCGATTGCGAATGCAAAGACGAACAACGATGAAGTTAAGGAAATCGAGTTGCTCGGGTATCTTGCGGCTTGTTGCAAGAAAATCGGGAATTATTACGGTGATGTTGAGTGTGTAGATAATGTTTTAAAAAAAATGACCCAACCTTCAACCGAACTTGAAACAGCACTTATCAAGGCGACAAAATTATATTCACTTTTGCGTATAGGAAATTGCGGTGAGGTTGTAAACCTTGTGGATAACGATATTTTGCCTGTGCTAAATTCTTATATTTCAAAACCTGGGTTAAATAAAACAATTCCGCTCGGATTTATTTATGATACTTGGTTGAGGGTTCAATCAGCGTTGGCGATTGCACTTGTTTTACAGGGAAATGACAGGTCGTTTGAAGTTTTGACAACCCTGTTTGATACGATTGATAAACACAGAATCGGTGATGTTAACTTGATTTGCAGGTTGAAACTTGCTTTGGCTTATGCCAACACAATGAAGGGAAATTTTGTCACCTCTCGTGAGGTCTTGGCAGATGTGGCAAATCGTTTGGGCGTGGCTTACGGTGATGATGAAAATGTTGATGATGCAAAGGCTCAATTTACAAATTGCTATGATTTGATTGAAACGATGAATAATTTTCTTTTGAAGAATTATGACGGTTTGAGAGAAAATCTTTTTGAATATGTGATGTTTGCCAATAATACCGGTGATGAGTTTAGCAAAAATGTCTTTAAGGCAATGCTTGGCAAACTTTTCTGTGACAATAAACAGGCAAAACACGCTATTGAAATTTACGATGAGCAGGTAACATATTTTGCCAATAAGAAATTGGCACTCGGTGCGTTGTTGTCTTGGTATTATATTGCAGAAGCAACAATTATAACGGAATCTCCTAAAAATGCGATTGAAATTGCTACTAAGGCTCTTGAAATTGCACAAAATCCGCAAATTAATAATACTTTTTTCATTGTGCTTTTGCGAATGGTTATTGCAAAGGCTGAAATTGAACAGTCTGATTATGAAACCGCTAAGATAAATTTGGAATCGGCACTATTGCTTGCCAAAAAGTATAATATGAACGATTTGCTGTCAAAAATTTATTTCTTGTACGCAAATTATTATTTTGAGTTGGGTTCTGTCGAATCTCAAAAACAGTTGGAATTTTTGCGTGGCTCTTCGACCATGTATGACAAAGCAACTGATTTGATTGTCAAGGTTACGAAGAACACATATTTGCGTGAGAAAATCAATGTTAAAAAAGAAAAATTGATGGATTTTTGCAATCATCACAGCATTCCGTTGTAGGATTGTTATTTGTGAAGGCAAATTTAAACGATTTCAAATTTCTTTTTTAGATATTTCGTTGCCGGAACTTCGACTTTGTAGTGTGCAAAAAATCCGAAAACGATTATTATTGCGAGTAAAATAGCAAGGTTTGAAATAGGGTGCGATAATACCCAATTTGGATGTTGTTGGCAAATTACGACATTCCAAGCTTTTATTATAAATTGGTGGGTTAAAAATATTCCAAAAGTTGCTTTGCCTAAAAAGATTGAAAAATTATTGTCTAATGTTTTGGATAAATGCCCTTTCTTCATTAAGAAGAGAATAAATAATACGACAAAATTCAAAACTAAAAGAAATGGGTTGCCGTTGTACATGTTTGTCAGATGTAAAAATAAATAATATTCGGCTATTGAAATTATTAAAAATTGTAGTTTGTTTGGGGTGAAATTTTTAATTTTTTCAAAATTATCTTGGTAAAGCATTGATAAAAAGTAGCCAAAGCCAAGCCCCGCCAATGCTCTGATTAGTCCGATGTTCAGCCCGTAAGCAAAATTTTCTATATTCAAATTGCCTGTTGTGTGTAACCAAAACGAATAGCAAAAAATAACAAGACAAGCGGTAATCATATTGAACCACTCTTTTGTTGTAATTTTATACAGATAAAAATAAAAACACATTGCCCAAAATAATGAGGACACAAACCAAGAGGCGGGAACGTTACCATTTTGGTAGGTTAGCCCGATGTTTTGAATGCACAAAATTGTAAAAATATTTTCCGCTCCGAGAAATCCTATCGGTAGGAACAGACTTGTAACATACCAACACCCTAAAGCAAACAGTACAAGTGGCATAAATCTTATTAATTTATTTCTTGCAAAAGTGATGAAATTTTGGCTGAAATCCGTTTTAAGGAATAGGAAAAATCCCGAAATTATGAAAAAAAACTCAACAGGCAGCCAAGAAAAAGCCAAAGCCTCTTGTAATCCGGAATAAAACGAAATTTTGTCCGCAAAAACATTTATTACACCGTGTTGAAAATGCAGACAAACAATAATCAGAATAAGTATAAAACGTAAAAAATCCAAATTTTTAAAGTAGGTTGAGTTTTTCATAAATATTCCTTTGCTTGAGGTAAAAATTAGCACTCTTCTGTTTTGTAGGTGCTATAACCTCCGTAGTTATAACTTGCATCAATACCATTCATATAAACTTCTCTATCCGTGATTTTGTTGGTCAAGGCTTCTTTTAACAGCACTTTTATTTCCACATCTTTTATCGGGCTCTGCTCCATTGCCAATAAGTAATCTTTTTTAAAAGCAAATAAAAATAGGACAAGAATAAACCTCTGTCCTATTCTTATTTACCCTGGATGCGATTCGAACGCATGACCTACCGCTTAGAAGGCGGTTGCTCTATCCAGCTGAGCTACCAAGGCTTAACACAAATTATTCTATCATAAAAATTTTTCTGTTCAAGTCCTATTTTAAAAACTGCTTTTTCAAAACAAAACACCCCTAAATCTTAGAGGTGTTTTGTAAAGTTTTCAATTTCTTTTAGAATTAAACTAATTCTCTTACTTTTACTGCATTTTTGTTAGCAATTTCAACTAATGATGAAACTGTTGCAATCATTGAAATTTCTGAGTTTAGTTTGTTTACGCAAGAACCGCAACCGATTGCTGAAGCACCTGCTGCAAATGCGAACGGTGCAGTTGTAGGGTTAATTCCTGTTGCTGTCATAATCGGCATTTCAACGTTTCTTACCAATTCAACTGTATTTGCCAATGTCAATTCTGCTCTATCCATCAAAGCTCTTGCACCTGTCATGTTAGATTCTGTTGTGTAGTGACCTTCTGTTTGGATTAGGTCGATGCCCATTGATTCTAATTTAACTGCCAATGCAACTTGGTCTGCTGTTGAAATTTCACCAGGGATTGTTACTGAGAAGAACACTTCTCTGTCGCCTAACAAAGATTTTGTTTCTTGAACCAAAGATAAAACTTCGTTTACGTCAAAAGACATTCCTTTTTTGTACAATACATCAAAGTTACCAAGTTCAATAGCATCTGCACCAAGGTCAACTGCTTTAACTAATTCTGACGGTACAATTGAAGAAACGAACAAAGGTAAATCTGTCATTGAACGGATTTCTTTAATAATGTCTTCTCTTGCACAAATATCTACTGCTGATGCGTGTGCTGTTTCTGCTGATGATACAACTTTTTTAATGTTTTCAATATCAAAATTATCAATACCTGCAATAACTTTTACTGCACGTTTTTCTTCTAATGCTTGTTTGAATAAATCAATTCTCATAATTTTCTCCTTAATTGTAATGTCAAACGATTGTTTCCTGAATTATACATTAATATTTTAATATTTTCAAGAACTAATCCTTGAAATATTGATACGGCTATTTATTTTCACTCCCAAAATGTACTAATCTTACAATAAGAGGTTGAATGTATATGCGAAAAATTTTGTTAGTAATGTTTCTTATAAGTGCGTTTTTTGCTCCGCAAAGCCTTACTTATGCCGAGTTTTCAAAAGATGAGCAAGTGGCAATTTCCGTTTACGAACGAATAAGTCCTGCGATTGTGTCGATTGAAGCACAGTTAAAAGACGGAGTTTCGGCAGGAACGGGCTGTGTTGTGTCAGCAGACGGGCTGATTTTGACAGGCTCTCACGTTGTTGAAAATTTTACGGAGATTTCTGTCACTTTGTATAACGGACAAACCTATAAGGCTGATTTTATTGCTCAAATGGGCAAAAATAAAGATTTGGCACTGATAAAAATAAATCCGAAAAAGTCTTTGACGACCGTAACATTTGCGGATTCAGAATCTGTCAAGGTCGGTCAAAAAGTTCTGTCTATCGGTAATCCGTTTGGGTTTTCCAATACTTTAACACAAGGGATAATTTCAAGGATTGATTACGTTAAAAATCGATTTCAAACGGATGCGGCGATAAACCCCGGTTGCTCGGGCGGTCCTTTGCTAAATTCTAACGGACAGGTTATCGGGATAAGTCAGTCGATTTATAATCCTGATAATAATATTTCTAATATCGGGATAGGCTTTGCAATTCCGTCAAACGAAGCAATAAAGTTTATTTCAAAGATTAATTACGAGAAAGGTAACGTCAATACCGCTCGACATAAATAATTCCAAAATTTGTCAAAATCTGCTTTTTTATGGTATATTCCATATATAAGGAAGGGTAAAGGTAGGCAGTTTTGATAAACTTTTTAGGATTATGCGTTCAAAATTTTGTAGAATGTTTGAAATACTTGTTTGGCGGCAATGTAAAGTTTAAAAATTTGTTGTCACAGGCTGCGGTTATCAGCTTTGACTCTTTGCCTATTTCTTTGGTTATTGCGTTTATTTCGGCGGCGGTTATTGCAATTCAGGTATCAAAAGAATTTTTGATGACAGGTGCAGAGGCGTATATTGGCGGAACGATTGCCGTTGTTATGATTAGAGAAATTGCTCCGGGATTTGTTGCGTTGGCGATTGGGGCGAGAGCGGGAACTGCGATTTCTGCGGAAATCGCTAATATGCAGGTAACTTCACAGGTCGATGCAATAAAAACTTTAAAAATAAGTCCTGTCGGGTATTATTTTACTCCGAGAATTTTGGCTTCAGCGATTACGGTGCCAATGGTAGTGTTGATTGCGGAGTTTGTCGGAATTGCGGGCGGAATGTTCGTGGCTTGGGCTACAATAAGCTTGAATCCTGCAAGATATATGACTTCGGCTTGGGCATGGATGGCGACTAAGGATATTTATATCAGTTTGTTGAAGGCGTGCATCTTTGGTGCGTTGATTGCCCTTGTTTGTGCTACAAAAGGGTATCAAACAAGAGGGGGAGCAAGAGAGGTCGGAACATCTACTACACAGGCTGCAATCCTTTCAACGATATATATGTTGGTGGCGGATTTCTTGGTGAATTTCGTGTTTTACATTGTGTAAGGGCGGCTTGAGCGGTATTTTTTGCAAGTTTTCAAAAAAAATATAAAAATGTACTTGACAATTAGTTTTGAATTGGTAATATAGTAATACATCTGAAACGATTGCTCGGAGGAGTGCCAGAGCGGTTGATCGGAGCGGTCTTGAAAACCGTCGAACGTGCGAGCGTTCCGTGGGTTCGAATCCCACCTCCTCCTAATTTAAAAGCCACCTTTCAAGGTGGCTTTTTTAGTGGAGTTTGGGCATATAAACATTTCTGTAAATATACATCCCATATCACTCTTGGGGACTATGTGGTGACTATAATTTGACTTGCAGTTTGAGAAAAAGTGTCAGAGAGTCACAGAATAAAGATTTTATTCTGTGCAGATAATCCAAGGCTTGTGATTGTTGAGTTATTTATGGATAATGATAAGTTATTATGCAGAAAAATAAAATTAAATAAAAAATACTGGCTTATATTTCAAAATCTCCGTCACATAATTCTTCGTTAAAATTAAATTCAACCTTGCTTTGCAATATAATTTCGTTTAATACATTGTCTAAATCGCCTTGCTTAACAATATTATCAAATATCGCTAACAATTTGGGGATATTAAAAATTTCCTCTATGCAATTCATATATTTTTCAACAATTGCTAATATACTATAACTACTTAAAGCGCACATCTTTATTTTACTTATCAACAAATCTTCAGGTTCTTCTGATTTAATTACAAATGTAATTGGATAACGTTCAATTTTATCAATATCAAGAAAATATTTCTTGAAATCAAGGGTTTCAGTTACCTGAAAAAATCTGCCCAATGGCTTCATAACAAAATCGATACCGCCATCATTTGCATTGGTTCTACCTGTTTTGTATAAATGTAAATGCTCTTTTTTAATATTATCTAATGAAAATCCGAAATATACAAATTTAGACTTGTAAAAATATTTTAAAATAGAAAAACTAACAATTTCAAATAACCGAGCATCTGTGTATGGAGCCAAGAGTTTTCTTATAAACTGAGCTGCCACTTCTTTATTATCGTTTTTGCAAATTAACGAACAAGTTTCAATAAAATCATTAAATGTTCTCTGCTTAACCTCAATATATTTATCTATTATTTTTATTACAACTTCTGCAATATTAAAAATTTTCTTATCTAAATCTATTTTTATAAGATTTTCATTTATCCAATACCTGTTCGTAGAAGAGTCTCTTAAAATCGGAATATAATCGCAATTTGGGAAAAATTTTCTAAATTCCTCATTTAAACGATGATTTAATGCGTGATTTTGTAATTTACTACCAAAAGGAAGTTCTCGTTGCCTTTTAAATAAATTGGTAAAAATTGCACCATCATAACTGGAATACTTATTATTCTTTACATATCCTTTTAAAATGTAATCTTCAATTAATACATATATTGCATATAGATTTGCAAAGCTACCTCTAGACTTTGAGTCTTTATTTGCCGAACGGGTTTTTATGTTTATATATTGCAATAACTCACTATTATTGTATATGGTTTTTGCTTCATTTGGGAAAAATTCATTCAATAAATTTATTATGATTTTTGTAAAAGCATGATTTTCCATATCAACCTCCAAACAAAGCAAGCTGATTGTCTTGCTTTTGTCTTTCAAACGTTCTTAATTCCTTGACTAAAGGAATATTGTTATATTCTTTTGAAATCTCTAATCTTCTAAGTCCTATCTTTACATATTCTTCTTGTAATTCAATTCCTATACTCTTTCTATTTAACATTTTTGCAACATAAGAAGTTGTAAATGTACCCGAAAAAGGATCTAAAACGATATCATTTTTATTTGAACTTGCTTTTATTATTCTTTCAAGGAGGGCAACTGGTTTTTGAGATGGATGGTTTTCATATTCATCCATTCTGTATCTGACACGAGAAAAATTCCATACATTTCCTGGAACTTTTTGTGAATTATATACAGTGGGGATTGGTTTCCTGTAGTCTATTAATTTACGTTTAGCACCTGTTTTTGCTTCCACCAATATATCATTTGCATTAAAAGTATAATTATTTTTATCTTTTACACAAAACAAAATTGGCTCATATAAAGAACCGTAGTATTTTTTTGCTTGAACCCCAGAACTATCATAATTCCATATAATACGAGAAAGTATAGTAAGCTTTTCCCTTATAAATATGTCAAAATAAGGCATAAACTGTGTCGATGTCATAATATATATACTGCCAGTACTTTTTAATTTTGCAATACACAAGTCAATCCATTGATAACACCAATTTAAATAATCTTCATCTGTATTCCATTTATCTTTTAAACCGTTAAAATTTTTACCAATATTATAAGGTGGATCAACAAAAATTAAATCTACACTATCATCAGGAATTGTTTGTAGCGCCTTTATTGCATCGCCTTTTATAATTTTATGTTCATCTTTATTAAAAATTTCAATATCGTTCATATGATAATACTACTATAAATAAAGGTATGATTCAATTTGTAAAATCATTATTTATATTTTTATTTAAAATTAGTCCGTAGTGTGCAATTTATTGCCTCAAAAATAATTATATAATGTGAATTTACCAATCCGACAATATCTTCCCATCTCTCGGAAGTTTTTATCCTTTTTCTATCCTTGCTTAAATTCAAGTCCTGTCTAAGTTTGAGGCAAAACCAATAAAACAAACAGAAAAAAGGATAAATTTAAGGATAAGAATAGGATAAAAAGGATAATATTTTTTAAACTGAGGGAAGTGGCTTAAATTTAAGCAACAACTAATTTATCCCCATATTCCCTCTTTTAAATTTATCTGTCAGGTTATAGTGACTAAAGAATATTTTTTAATAATTTGATTAGATTAATAGCGAACTGTTGAAATTAATCTATAATTTTTACTAAATCTATGAATTCATTATTTATATCATATTGCTTTAAATAATATCCGCTTTCATCTCTAATAAAAGAATGTAGGGTGGGAAAAGCGATAGCGATTCCCACCTTTTTAAATTGGGTTAAAAGAGTGGTTAATCATTCGCAGTTGTCAGGAAGTTGAGCAGACCTTGCATACCGAGTTTATAGCTGTCGATTTTGAAGCCCGTAATTTGTCCGACACAAATATCTGCAAACATTGAATGATGTCTAAATTCTTCTCTTTTATAAATATTTGAAATATGTACTTCAACGGTTGGAATTTTAACCGAGGCTAAAGCATCTCGTATTGCAATGCTTGTGTGCGTGTAAGCCCCTGCGTTCAGGATAATTCCGTCAAAATTACCCAACGCATATTGGATTTTTTCAACAATTTCACCCTCAAAATTGCTTTGAAAAACCTCAATGTTTACCCCTAATTCAAAAGAATATTCGTGGAGTTCCATTTCTAAGTCTTTGTAAGACTTTGAACCGTATTGTTCCGGTTCTCGCACTCCTAACATATTCAGATTAGGACCGTTTATTATTAATATATTGAAATTCTTTTCCATATTTGCTATTATACACCTTCATGTCAAGTTTGTAAACTTTTGTAAAATATTAAAGCATGTTTGTAACCATGTTTTCATGCTTATAATATCATGCATGTACAAACTATCCCAAAATCTCCTCCCAAGATTATTGTTCAAGTCGCAAAGAATTGTGACTTTTTTTTTGCTTAATTTTCTCCACCGACAGACATTTGGGAAGAAACTTCGGCAACAATTCTTGAGATATCGGGACCGCCGACAGAAGCCTCTAAGACAAGCGGAGCATAGATTAGCATTGTTTCACGATAGTGCATTGTTTCTATATCAATTACGTTGAATTCAATAAAATCTTCGCCCACATACATTAGTTTTCCGTATTCACCGCCTGTAGCCCAACGAATAAACAAATATTGATTTTCGTATTCTTTCAATTTTTCTACTAATTTCATATAACCTAAAATACCTCTACATCCATATTTTTAGTGATTTTAAACCAAAAGTCAAAATTAACGATTAAAAACTAATTAAAAAACTTTCTGACAGAGCCGTCTTTGTGGTGAGAAGGCCAACCGCAAACCGTTTCAACCACTTTCAAAACGACATCACGGGGAGCATCAACCTGATGAACCATAAATTCTTGACCTGTGCTTTTGAGTTTGAAAATACATTTTTGATTTTGTTCTGCGGGAACATACAAAGATGCGATTTCACTTTCTAAAAGCCGTTCGATTTCTTCGGTTCTGTCCTTTGCACCTTTGATAATTTCGTGATAATTACCGCTTAGTGCGATTATACGGTTTGAGAAAATGTGCCTGCCGTCATCTCTGTACAGAGTTTGGGGTTCAAAATTGCAACGGGTTGTAAAACTGATTTTTCGCCACAAAATATTGATTACTGCAACGGTTTTCAACGCATCAGTGTCAACGTAAATATTTTGAGTGGTGATACCACGAGAAGAGAAAGATTGCTTCAAATTGTCTGAAATTAATTCAAGACATTCAATCATTCTTGCAAAAATATCGTTTGAGTTGACCGTAGAGTGTTGGTAATCCAAGAACTGCTTATACATGTGAGAAGAGATTAACTCGACTCTTTCTTGTATAACTATATCTTTCTTTGCAGCGGTTTCAGAATTATCAAAACTTTCAAAATTATTATGCAATTTCATTTCCTTTATCTATCATATTTTTAGAATAAACATGATTTTATGTAAAGATTATATTTTTTTTCTTTACAAAAATGAATACTTACATCGGGGTATTTGTGGGGAATAAAATTTAAGGAAAAATATGAAGAGATTTTTGAATGACGAACCCTTTGTTAAGCACCCCAAAATATTCATGCCGAACTGGTTTCGGCATCTCTTCCAAAATCAAAATAAAACAAATGATAAGGTACTAAAAATATTTGTAAAATAATGTTCCCCACTTTGCGGGGGAACCGAAATCTTTGATTTCGAAGGGGGGAGAAAGAGGTAATCAGATTCTGAATAGGCAAAAAATCACTTTTCGCTTGCTCAAAGGATTTTTTAAGCCTTTCAGAATGACGAAAACTTTTGGAAGTCCACCAAATAGTCACTTCAGGGCGACCTTTTTGCGGTGTCTTGTTGTTTCTCAGAAGGTCGTAAACCGTCGGTTGGGGCATACTTGCCAAACAATATTTTTTTAGAAATAAAAACAAGTGAAACTCTTTATAATAACTGTTTCCCGTTAGAGATAATTTGAACTAATTTGCCTGAAAGCTCTTTTATTGTTTCGTTTGTGTAATTGCTTTTTGGGGTGGTTTTTGAGATGAAATTTTCTGTTATGTGCTTGAACCCGTTTTTTATTTCTTCCGAGATTGTTCGGGTGTATTCTTGGTATTTATTTTTGTAATGCTCAACGGTTTTGTTTGGAAAATATGAAAATTCTTGAATTTCGAGCAAATCGCCATTTTGATTAAATCGTTCGATTTTGAGCGGTTTATTTTGAGGAAGGAGCCATTCTTGAGCTGACAACAAATGCCCATTGTCCGAAAATTCTTTTTTGTATTTGATGTTGCCGTCTTGACGGGTCTCTATTTTGTTCCCGAAAGTTATCTGTGAAATCTTCATAGTTTTATAATATCACAAGGTTCAATTTTTACATAAGGTGACGGCACTCGATGATGTCGAGTGCCGTCACTTGTTATGGGGATTTAGGATTGGAAAACTTTTTATGCTGCTTGTTCTTCTTCAGTTGCTTCAAGAACTTTTTTGTAGTCCGGAATTGTTAGTTCTTCATCTGGGAAGAAGAATTTGTTACCGTGCCATTCCTTTTTCTTTCCGTAATATGTTTGAACAGCCTCAGCATTTTCTTCTAACAATGCCCTTTTTGCTTTTTTGATTTGTTCGTCTGTCGGTTCGTCAATGCCTTGTTCTTTTAGTGCATCTGTAACGATTTTGTGGATTGTTTCACCTTTGACAACTTTGTGGGTGCCACCGTGACTGTTTGTTTTTCCATTGTCTTCGCCGTCTTTTCCGCCAACTTTGCCGCCATTGCCGTTACCGTCATCGACTTTACCGCCGTTATTGTCGTCACCGGTTTTTGGTGGAACTGTTTTCTTGTCATCTTTTACAGGTGTTGCGTCTTTGTCATCACCTTTTAATTTGTTGTACAACCACGCTCCGCCTGCGGCTAACAAGCCTATGCCTGCTGCGATTAAACCGGCTTTGCCTGCTTTTGTTTTTGTGATTTTTTTGAAAACTCCTTTAATTTTTGAACCTAATCTCTTGAAGAAGCCAGGCTTTTTAGTTGTGCCAGGTTCAGGTGTCGGATTTGGTGTCGGATTTGGTGTCTGTACGTTAGTTGTACCTGAAGTTGGTTTAGCACCACCTGTAGGATTTTGAGTTGCACCTGTGTTTTGTGCAGCACCATTAGTTGCTGTCGCACCTGTTGCTACCGGTTTTGCTCCGCTTGCAGGGGTTGCACCTGTGTTTTGTGCAGCACCGTTAGTTGCTGTTGCACCTGTTGCTACCGGTTTTGCTCCGTTTGCAGGGGTTGCACTTGTTGCCGTTTGAGTGCTTGCACCGTTAGTCGCTGCCGTACCTGCAGCTACAGGTTTTGCTCCGCTTGTTGGAGTTGAGCCTGTTGTCGCAGGAGTATTTGCGGTTGGTTTAGTACCGTTTTTCTTTTGCTCTGCTTTCCAAAGTTTTTTCTGTTCTTTTTGAATTTGTTTTTTAGTTTTGCCTACAAGACTTACCGGCTCAGCAGGCATTTCAACTGATGCTGTTTGCAAATATTCAGGTTTAATTCCTGCGAAAGTTTGAGCAGGTGTGTTGAAGTTTGGTGTGATAATTTGACCATTTCTTACAACTGCAGGTAAGTTCGGAGTTACAATTTGTCCGTTTCTTACGACTGCAGGCAAATTAGGCGTTACGACTTGTCCGTTTTGTGCTACCGCAGGTAAGTTTTGAGAAATACCCGTAAAGTTTTGAGTTGTACCTTGACCGCTCAACAATTCTGAAATTTTTGGCAATTGGATTTTACCGTTTTTCAAAACTGCCGGCAAGTTTGTTGTTGTCGCTGTTTGTGCGGTTGCTTGTTGTGCTTGTCTTGCAAGTGTTGCTTTTTCTTTAGCCAACGCTCTACCAAAAGCTTTGTTTTCGGCTTTAATTTGTCTTCGTTGTAATGCTACGGATTGTCTTCCGTATTGGTCGGCAATTTGTTGTTTGTCTGTCATACCAAAATTGTTGTTTGCGTTCATTGCTCGTTCGTACGCAGCAAATTTTTGCCCGAATTGAATTCCGTTTGTCATTTCCTAAATTCTCCTTTATTTTCCCTTTTGTATATCCCCTATGTATTTATAAACAAATTTCGTGTTTCAAAATTGCCTTTTTAAAGATTACTTGTTTAATAAAACTTAATAATCTCTTCCGAAAATCTCAATCATATAGAGTATGCGTTTTATTGAAAGGGGGTATATACTTAATCTGTGGGTGAGAGAGGATAATATGATTATTAGTAAGAAAAAACGTAATTCGGAAGAGTTTAAAAAGTTATTTTGTACACAACCAAATGACGGTGAGTTGGCAAGAGAAGATATCAAAAGAATTTTGTTAAATGCTTGTGCTAAAACAGAACATTCAAAGGTTGAAGAGCCAGAAATTGTTGAAGAAGATGACGATTTTGATTTTGATATGTATGATTATGGCGAGGTTACGGATGAAGAAGTTGCCGAATACATTGTCGAAAATCCGAATGAGGTTGTTGTTAATTTCCCGATAGTTTCAGATATTCAACTTGAGGAAAAATTACCGTTTTTTAAATCAATTTTGGGTAAGTTAAATCAGGTTTGTATCGCCGAAGCGTAAAATAAGGCGAAGATTTTTGTAACGAGTTTGCGTGATAATTGCAAAACAGATTCCGAATCACGCACTCACTAATGTTCGTGCTGTCCGGAATGACTATTGGGTGTGCCTACCAAGAGGTTTGTCATTCTGAAAACTTAGAAAATTTTTGCGAATACAATGAGCAAATAAATTTTCTTGTTATTCGGAATCTCTTTAATAGCAAAGTTTAACAAGAAATTAGGTGCTTAATTTCTTGTTTTATTATGATTATGGAAGAGACCCTGAAACCAGTTCAGGGTGACTATTTGGTGTTTTGACAAGTTCCAAATGTAGGTCGGAATTGCTATTCCGACACTTAAATAAATGTTTAAAAATCCTTTGTAGTGTGTGGAAAAGCGGAGCGGTTCCTACCTTTTTATAAATTTTTATCAAAATTTGTAAGATTTGGCGTTTCTGTAATATAATATTTTTGAGAAAAGGAGATAAAATATGTTTCAAGTTTATACGTCAACAGACAAATCCGAATTATCAAAAAATTTAATCGGCGAATTTAAAGAATGGGACGATGCAATGGACTGTGCAGAGCAAGCCGTTGAAGGTAAAACTGGCATTCGCTATATTGTTGAAGAAACAAACGGGACAGTTAACAGTTACGGAGAACAAATCCCTACTGTTGTTGCAGAAAGCGATTTTAACTAATATTAGCTTTCGTTTGCAGGATTAACAAATTTGTCGCAAAATGTTTTAAAATATCAAAAAACGGGCTAAGTTGTTAGTCCGTTTTTAATTTTTCTATCAATTTCAAATATTTTTTATAATCTTTCCCCCAAGTTTTTAGAGTTTCAAGCACCTCTCGCAGGCTGTATCCGATATCAGTCAGCGTGTATTCGACTTTTGGCGGGGTTTGGTCATAAACTTTTCGCTCCAGAAGTCCGAGTTCTTCCATTTCTCTGAGTTTTGAGGTTAAAACTTTTTGCGTAATTCCCGTTACTGATTTTTTGAGTTCGCAAAAACGTTTAGTACCCGTTAAAAGTTCTCTTATGATGAGGACTTTCCACTTGCACCCGAGCATTTTCAAGGTTGTTTCTATCGGACATTTAGGTAAATCTTTGGATTTCATTTTCTCTCTCCAAGTTTATACTAACAAAGTTTTGAAAATAGTGCAAAGTGTTAAGATTTCACGATTTCGCTTAATTCTTCGGTGGTAAAATCATATTCTTCGACTGTTCCGTATTTTGTCGGCAAAATGAATTTAATAAAATTGTTTGTTGCTTTTTTATCAGTTGTCATGACTGGAATATATTTTTCGGGCGGAAACTTTTTCAAATCTTTATAGTCGTATTTTTCAATTAAATCATTGCATAAAAATTGATAATCTTTTGCTATCAAATTCAAGTTAGTTGCTAATTTTACGGCAAATTTTATACCTTCCACAACACATTCGCCGTGAGTGTATTTGTTGAATTTTGTCAGTTTTTCGACTGCGTGTCCGTAGGTATGCCCGTAGTTCAAAATTTTTCGCAAACCACTTTCTTTTTCGTCCTGTTGAACCACTGCGATTTTTAATTTTACGCACGAAGAGATTAAATTTTGCATTATATAATCTTCTTTTTTCAGGATTTTTTCGTGGTTTTCGTATAGAAAATTCAACAAATTTTCTTCACTGTCGGAGTTACAACTTTTTTCGATAAATCCGTATTTCAAGATTTCGCCAAGTCCGCTTTTATATTGTTTTGAGTCTAAAGTTTTCAAAAAGTTTGTATTAATAAAAACGGCTTTTGGTTGATAAAACGCTCCGATGAGATTTTTCCCGAAGTTTGAATTTATCGCAACTTTTCCACCAACCGAACTGTCTGTCATTGCAAGCAAGGTGGTGGGAACTTGTATAAAATTTATTCCTCTCATATAAGTCGATGCCACAAATCCTGTGATGTCGCCGACAACGCCCCCGCCGATTGCAATAATCGAATCTTCACGTTTGAGTTTTTGTGAAAGTGCAAAATTTAAAATTTTTATATAATTTTTGTAATTTTTTTCTTTTTCGCCGTCTTTTAATACGAAAATTTTGTTTTTGGGAAAATCCAAAACTTTTGAATACAATTTATAAACTTTTTGGCTAAATACGACAATATAATTTTTGTTGTTACACGCATCAATAATTTTTGATTTCAGGTTAGAAAGTTCGTCATTGTTGATGAAAATCGGATATGATTTTTCTTTTGATTTTATGTGCATTTGTAATTCTTTCATAATGATAAAACTCCCATAATTTCTGTGATGATTTCTTTAATCGTTTTGTTGTCCGTTGTGATGGTTATTGTTGCTTTTTCGTAATTGTTTTTGCGTTTATTTATAATCTCTTCGATTTTTTCTGTTGTCATTTTGTTGTTCAATAACGGTCTTGAAGTGTCGTTTTTAATTCGTTCAAAAATTGTATCAGACGTGGTTTTTAGGTAAATTACAAGAGTATTTTCCAGTAAAAAATCTCGAGTTCCTTCGTTTTCAAACGCTCCGCCACCAAGTGCGATTATTTGATTTTCAGGTTTTGTGAGTGTCAAAATCGTTTGTGTTTCAAGATTACGAAAATAATCTTCGCCGTAGGTTGCGAAAATTTCGCTGATTGTGAGTTTTTCTCTTTCCTCAATAAGAGAGTCAATTTCCACAAGTTCACAGTTTAATTTTTTCGATAATTCTTTTGCAACGGTCGATTTCCCGCTACCCATCATTCCCGTTAATGTTATTGTTTTCATATTTTTATAATATATGAAATTCCAAAAAAAATAAACAAATTTACTGTTTTGTCGTTTTTGCTCCGCTAAGTTGAGATAAAATTACTCCGCTAATCATTAAAATACACCCTAGAATTTCACGCAAGGTCATCGTTTCGTGCAAAATCAGACAACCTCCGATTACGGCAAAGACTGATTCCAAACAAAATATTAAAGAAGCTGCAATCGGTGGAGTGTGTTTTTGTCCGAAAATTTGCAAGGTATAGGCAATCCCACAGGTTATTACGCCCGCAAAAAGTATCGGAATTGTACAGTTTATAAAGTCTGAAAGTTGCGGGTTCTCAAAAATTAACATTAATGGAAGTGATAAAATTCCGACAACGAAAAATTGAAAACAAGAGATTTTAACAGGATTATTCTTTTGTGATAAAAAGTTTACGACTACAATGTGTGCCGCATAGCAAAACGCACTTATTAATAATAATATGTCATAAATGCTGAAGCCACTTGCAGTATTTTTGCAGCATAACAGATATAAGCCGCAAAGTGCCAAAGTTATGCTGACTAAAATAAGTTTTTGGATTTTCTTTCCGAAAAATGACAAAATAATCGGAACAAAAATTATGTATAAAGAGGTTATAAATCCTGCTCTACCGGCTGTTGCTTGTGGCATGCAGTATTGCTGAATTGTCATTGCAGTGAACAGTGCAAATCCGCACGCAAGTCCTGCTTTTGTCATTTCTACATGTTGTTCGTGTTTGATTTCGGGAGTTCGTGTGTCTTTTTGAATCAGTTTTGCTATGAAAATCACCGGAATAAGGCTCAATCCGCCTAAAATACTTCTTGCAAAGTTGAAACCGAACGGTCCGAGATAATCCATTCCAGCTTTTTGTGCAACAAACGATAGACCCCAAATTGCAGCAACCAAAAATAATGCAAAATTTGAAAAAATCTTTATGTTCATAAAATATCCCTTCAATTTAATTATAGAAGTTCTTTTTCTTCTTGTCCACAAGTTTTGACTTTTATATTATAATATTTTCAACGGTTTAGTAAAAAGGGAAATTTAAAATGTCTGATTATAAAGAATATTTGGATAACGGGATTTATGATGTTCAGGATGGAAAGTTTGAACAGGCGATTGAAAAATTTAATAAGTCTATCGAGTTAAAAAATGATTGGGAAATCCCGTATTTTTACCGTGCAGTTGCTTATGATGCGTTGAAAAATGTTGATAATGCTATGCTTGATTATACAAAAGCAATTCAACTTAATCCGAACATGACCGATGCGTACTATAACCGAGCAAAAATCATTTTGTCTGATAATAATGCGACTGTTGCAGAGATTAAAAAGGCTATGGCGGATTTGGAAACAGCTTTGGCTCAAGATGAGAAGTTTGTGGATGCTTTGTTTGCAATGGCTGCGGCTTATAAAAAACTCGGTGATTATCACAAAAGTTTGGAATATCTTGAAAAACTTTTGGAAATTTCACCTGATGCAATCCACGCAAAGGCTTTGAAAAAGTTACTTTTGACGAAATATATTGTTTAGTTTACAAAAATTTATAATTTTACTTCCGTTGGGTTTAAGGTAGGATAGAAATGTAGAGTTTTGGTAAATTTCGGCGTTAAGTTTGAATTTGAAAAGAGTTAATTATAGAAGAAAGGGTAAAATAATGGCAAAAAGAATTGGAATTGATGTTGGCGGAACCAATGTTAAAATTGCGTTGGTTGATGACGGAAAGATTATTTATTCAAACAGTGTTCCGACCTATGCTCAAATGGGTTATGAATACACCGTAAATAATATTAAACAGGCAATCAAAGACTTGATGAAAGAAACTGAAACAACTGCAGCTGATATTAAAGGTATCGGTTTTGATTTTCCGGGACAAGTTGATTACAAAACAGGCGTTGTAAAATTGGCTCCGAATATTCCAGGCTGGGTCAATGTTCCGATTGCTCAAATGATTGAAGAGGCATTTCATATTCCTACAAGAATTGATAACGATGTGCGTTGTGCAGCGTTAGGTGAGATGAATTTCGGTGCAGGCAAAGGTTGCCAAAATTTCGTTTGTATCACGGTTGGAACGGGTATCGGTTCCGGCTTGGTCGTAAACGGTCAGTTGGTTAGAGGTGCTGCTAATGCTGCGGGCGAAATCGGTCATATTAAACTCCAAATGAAGGACGGACCTATTTGCGGTTGCGGTGATACGGGGTGTTTAGAAGCATTTGCTTCAGGACCTTCAATCGTTGCAATGGCTCAAGATTATTTGAAAAGCGGAAAATCTACCAAATTTAGGGAAATGGCGGGTGATGGCGAAATCACACCTTATATCGTTGCAAAAGCGGCTGAAGCGGGTGACCCTGTTGCCAAAAGAATTTTCACAATTATCGGTGAATATGTGGGCATGGGATTGGTTAGCGTAATCAATCTTTTGAACCCTGAAAAAGTTATTATCGGCGGTGGAGTTGCAGAAGCGGGTGATTTGTTGTTAGAACCTATTAGAAAAACTGTTATGGAAAGAGCAATGGTTGTTGCTCGTGAATCGGTTGAAATTGTGCCTGCCGAACTCGGAAATTCCGCAGGGGTAATCGGTGCAAGTATGCTTGTTGAATAATAATTTTGTTTGTTATAAATTAAGCATGTGTAATAAATTTATACAAAAGAAGGAGAACTCAAATGAGTGAAAGAAAATTAGTAGGAACAGAAGAAATGTTCAAAAAAGCATTGGCTGGCGGATATGCTATCGGTGCTTACAACGTTAACAACATGGAAATTTTGCAAGGTATTGCAGAAGCAGCGGAAGAAACTCAATCTCCGATTATCTTGCAAGTTTCAGCAGGTGCAAGAAAATATGCTAACCAAACTTACTTGATTAAGTTGGTAGAAGCTGCATTGGCTACAACTACAGTGCCTATCGCTTTGCACTTAGACCACGGTGCTGATTTTGAAATTTGTAAGGCTTGTATTGACGGCGGTTTCTCATCAGTTATGATTGACGGTTCAAGATTCCCGTTGGAAGAAAACATTGCTTTGACTAAGAAAGTTGTTGAATATGCACACGCACACGGCGTTTCTGTTGAAGCAGAACTTGGTAAATTGGCAGGTGTTGAAGATGACGTTAAAGTTCACGCTAAAGATTCAACTTACACAGATCCGGCAGAAGCTGCAAGATTTGTTAAAGAAACAGGTTGTGATTCATTGGCAGTAGCTATCGGTACTTCACACGGTGCTTACAAATTCAAAGGCGAAGCTAAATTAGACTTTGAAAGACTTGCTGAAATTAAAAAAGCATTGGAAGAAGCAGGATTCCCTAACTATCCGTTAGTTCTTCACGGTTCTTCTTCAGTACCTAAAGCATTCGTTGAAAAATGCAACAAATTTGGCGGTAACTTGCCTGATGCTCAAGGTGTTCCTGAAGATATGCTTAACTATGCTTCAAAACACGGTGTTGCAAAAATCAATATCGATACAGATTTGAGACTTGCAATGACTTCAACTATCAGAGAATTCTTCATTGAACATCCTGAAAAATTCGACCCTCGTGAATACATGGGACCTGGTAGAACAGCCGTTAAAGAAATGGTTATGCACAAAATGAGAGATGTATTGGGAACAGCAGGACACGCTCAAGACTAATATTTTTCTCACATGGTAGAAACTTTGACCGCACCTTTGGATTTTCCAAAGGTGCGGTTTGATTTATTGATGTTGGAAATTTGGGGTGGCATTCTATGGTGCGATAATTAAACAGATTCTGAATAACAAGAAAATTAAATGCTCATTATATTCGCATAAATTTTCTAAGTTTTCAGAATGACGACCTATTCGGTAGGCTCATCAAATAGTCATTTTGAACTGCACGAGCAGTGAGCGTAACGAAGTGAAGGCACGTTTAATGCTCGTGCCAAATGTAGGTCGGAATTGCTATTCCGACACTTAAGTAAATGTTAAAACCTTCGTAGGTTGGGAAAAGCGGAGCGATTCCCAACCTTCCTGTGTTAATGTCCTTACTTGCTTTCGTGGTATTCTTTTTCGGTATTTACATTCCAAATTTTTGATTTATCGGAATTGTTCAAGAATACTCTGCACGCTTCAAAGCCGGTCAAAATTGAGTGATCCATATTATTATATCTGTGTTGACCGTTTCTTCCAACGCAATACAAATTGTTGATTTTGTTCAAATACTCTTGAACTTTTGGAAATTCTTTGTAACTCCCAAAATACGCAGGATAAGCCTTTTTAACCCTCACAACAACTGAATCAAGCACATCTTCTTCCAAAATTATGCCGATTTTTGCAAGTTCTTCTATTGCAAATTTGCTAAAATCTTCGTCCTTCATAGTCCAAAGATTGTCCCCTTCCGAGCAGAAATATTCAAGCCCGAGCCAAACGGTGTTTTCCAAATCCTGTACCAAATACGGTGACCAGTTGTTAAAAATTTGCAATCTTCCGATTTTGACATTTCGTTCTTGTATATAAATCCAGCAATCAGGGATAATATCAGAAACGGTTTTGTATTTGGAATTATTTTTTATCGCAAATTTTTTCACCAACAAACCAAGTGTCATAAAATCTCTATATGGTAAATTTTGAGCAATTTCTTTTATTCTTTCATCACAATTATTATTAAACGCACAGACCAAATCCTTTACGGGCATTGACGAAAAGACTGTGTCACAATCGTAAATTTTCTCTTCATTTTCGTTATTTATTGTGTGAATTTTTGAGATATTTTCGCCGTTAAAATCGAATTTTACAACTCTTTCATTAAGTAAAATTTTTCCGCCCATTGCCTTAATCTTTTCGGAAACAACTTCGTAGAATTGTCCGGGACCTTTTTTCGGGTACATAAATTCTTCAATCAAAGAGGTTTCAACTTGTTTATCTGATTTTCTGAAAGGTTTTAGTAAACAATTTTTTACGATGCCGAGTAGTGACAAGCCTTTAACTCTTTGAGCACCCCAATCAGGTTCGATTTGTGACGGGTGAACGCCCCACAATTTCTCGGTGTAATCTTCAAAAAACATTTCATACAAAGGTCTGCCAAATCTGTTGATATAGAAATCCTCAAGCGATAATTCTTTTCGTTTGTGAACGCAAGAGAAAAGATAGCCGAACCCTGCTTTCATTAAGTTGAGAAATCCAAGATTTTTGAAGGTTTCAAATTTGAAACTAATCGGATAATCGAAAAACTTTTTCAAAAAATAAATTCTTGAAAGCCTGTTACGTTTCAAAAACAGTTCGTCTTCTGTTTCAGGATTATGTCCCGAGTCGGAAAATTTTTCGGTACGGTCTAGCAAAATATCGTCTTTTGACGGCATTTCCTGTATCGGGAAAATTTCTTCCCAAAACTTCAACACTTCGTCATCTTTTGTGAAAAATCTGTGACCGCCCAAATCCATGCAATTTCCGTTGTAGTGGTGAGTTCTTGAAATTCCGCCGATGTAGCAACTCTCTTCAATAATTGTCGGTTTATATTCCGTATTTTTTAACAAATAGTATGCTACAGCCAGTCCTGCGGGTCCTGCTCCGATTATATAAATTTCTTTTGACATAAATTCAAATGCTCCTTATTTAAAAATAATAATTTTTCTTGCTATGTAGTTCCAAAACATTACGATTGCACCCGTTAATACTTTTGAGATTACATAATAAATTCCCAAAAATCCGACAAAGATTTTCATCAAAATTTCTGTTAAAACTAATCCGATAATTCCAATTATTGTGAAGATTATAAAACTTGAAACTTCTTTATCTTTTATTTTTGCAAAACCGTTTTCAAACACATATTTACAGGACAAAATAAAGTTGTAAATTAACCCCGCACAATATCCGAGAAATACCGCCAAGTACAAATATTTTCCTTGAAAAATAAATTCTTTAAACAGGTACATTATGCCGATATCAATCAAAAACGCTGACCCGCCAACCAAAATATATCTGAAAAATTCTAAAAATAATTTTTTATTCACGTTATTTCCTTTTTATTTTCATTATGCAGTATTGGGCAAAATCTATACCCATTTCCGAGCAATATTCCAAATCTAAATCATAGTAAGGATTTTTCATTTTTGTAAATGCTCCGTGATAGAATATTACATAAGTGTCTTTATCTTCAAATTTTGAAAAATATTTTGGGTTTAGACGTTTACTATCTAATTGGTATTGTTCATTTGAACGTCTGTCAAAGAAACTTGCACCTTTTTTATCATAACAACTGTAAGATAAAATATTGTCGTTTCTCAAATACGGAAGAATTGACAAGGAAATATCGTCACAAAATACCAAGTTTGATTTTTGGAGTTTGTCATTCTTTGCAATGTAATCTGCAACGGCTTTGCTTTCAGTGTAATGTTCTGCAATTTCTTCTTGGTATGTGTAACAAGTCGTAATTCCTGACATTACTAAAGCAAAAGTGAACAAGCAAACGAGCAATTTATACCACAAATCAGATTTTGATTTATCAAATATCCACATTGAAACTATCCAATAAATAAGGTAAAAGTAATGATGCCAAGGATAGCCGTTGTATAATTTTAGAAATACATAAGATAAAAATGTGTAATTAAAGAAGAAAAAGAATAAAGTTCTTTTGTCTTTGCGAAATCCGATGAATGCAAGTATAAACAAGGCTACAGGACAAATTACCGCCCAAATTCTATTGTTGCTGAAGTATGTGAAAGCTCCTTCATAAATTGAGGTGAAGAAAAATCCCAAGCTGTCTTTAACGTACAAATAAAATGAAAGATATTTATCAACTTGTTTATCCGCTCCCAGAAGTTGGTAACCAAGAATTGCAACGCAAAATATTGCGATAGATAAAATTGTATAAAATTCTTTAGTTTTCCAAAATTCTTTTTTAGATTTTAAATAATCTATCAGGAAAATTACTCCAAATGCGAATGCTCCGCATAGTGCCATTGAACTTGTATTTGCACATAACGTAATTAATATCGCATATAAAATCGGTTTTTGAAGTCTGTCTTTATATAAGGCTGCAAGTGCGAACAGAAACATTACCCCCATTGCATAAGGTCTTGCAAGGACTGCGTATTGGTACGCTATTGGCATTGAGAAGGCTATCAAAACTTTCAATATTGGGTTAAAGGTGCTTTTCTTCAACAAGATATAAACTGCACCCCACGCAAAAATTACGTTTGTGAATAACATCGGTAAAGGGTAAGTCAAATTGAGTTTTGCACTTGGCATAAGTGCTAAAAACCACATAAACATGTGACCTTCGTATTTCATATATTTTAGAAGTTCACCAAAATTCAAATCCTGTGCGATTAACCACGCTTGAGCCTCATCAAACCATGGTTCGTGGTGTAGAACTCCGATTGTCGTTAGTGTGATAAAAAGTATCATCACAATTATTACAAAAATATTTGATTTATTACGCCACAAAAAATTAAAAATACATTGAAGGTTTTTAGGCATTGCAAGACACGCTTTTATTCCGTTCTCGCATTGAGACCACTTATTTAATAACATATGTTTAACTCTCTCCCAAGTCTATCTTTTCAAAAATGATAAAAAATATCACCTTTAATATTGATTTTAGCATAAATATCAATCTTTTAATAATTGTTAATAATTTTCACTCGTTTGTATGATACAATAATAAAAATCCAAGAAGGGGAAGATGAAAATGGCAGTTATTACACCAAACGCAAAGCAACAAGAAGCAATAGATAATTTAACCGGACAAATTATGTTACTTGCAGGTCCGGGGACGGGGAAAACTTTTACAATTATTCAAAGAATTGAAAAAATGTTATCACAAGGGATAAAGCCGAGTTCGATTTTGTGTTTGACCTTTTCCGATGCTGCCGCAACCGAGATGAAGCAACGTTTGACCAAGAAAATGGGAATTCTTGCCTCTTCTGTTGATATTTATACATATCACTCTTTTTGTAACGACATAATTAAACTTTATCCGCAACAGTTTTCGCTCGGTGTCGGGGTTCGTTTGATTACGGAAACAGAAAAGATTAATATAATGAAAGAATGCATTGATGAGGCGGATTTGCAGTTCTTTGTGCCGAATAAAGCCGACAGATACCATTTTACAAAGAATTTTATTTCTTATGTCGAAAAACTAAAAAGTCAAAGAATCTCAAAAGAAGAATATCTTGCTAAAATTAATACAAATTCCTCACTTATGCCACGCTTGAGAGAGTTGGAATTTGAATTGGAAGAACGTCTTGCGAGAGGGGAAACCCGTAACAAAACAAAACTTGCCGAGATTGAAAAAATTAAAACAAATATCGAAAAAGCAAAGGAACTTTGGACTTTGTATGAATTGTACTCGGGTAAAATGTACGCACTCTGCCTGATTGACTTTTCAGATATGATAAATTTTGTTCTTACAGCTTTTGAAGAAGATATAACTTTTTTGCGAGAAGTTTCAAACAAATATAAATACTTTTTGGTAGATGAATATCAAGATACAAATGATTTACAAAATGAAATTATTTTCCAATTACTGGACGGAAATGACGAGAAAAATATTTTGGTTGTAGGTGATGATGACCAAATTATTTACGGATTTCAGGGGGCAAATATTGATAATATTGAAAACTTTTTGCTTCGCTATCCTGATACCAAAGTTATCTGTTTGAACGAAAACAACCGTTCAACTCAGTCTGTGCTTGATTTTAGTTATGAAGTTATTAAGCAGGATAAATCGAGATTGGAAGATAACGAAAAATTCAAGGCTAAAAATATTTCTAAAAAATTGGTGGCAAAAAATAAAAATATTATTGTAAAGGATAAGAAAATAAGACGTCTTCAATTTGGCGATACAATGCAGGAATTTAATTATATTGTTGATGATATCGTAAATCTTGTTAAATCCGAAAAATGTCCCGAAGAGTTATCTCAAATTGCGATTATTGCGAAAAAACGTCAGGAATTGCAAACTTTTGGCGAACTTTTGAAGGCTAAAAATATTCCGTTCCAAATTGACGAAGGTAAGAGTATTTTCACGATAAAATCGTCTATTGTGGTTTATTTTTACTTGAAGGCTTTGAACAATTATTTAATGTCGAGTGATAAGCTTTTTGGACTGTTATTATCAGAACCTTTCAAAATTGATTTAGAGGATTATAATAAAATTTTACAGGAAAAAAGATTACTTAAAAAAGAAGTTCCGAACGATTTTATCTCTATTATGCAACGATTAAAAGACTGGAAAAATCCGGAAAAAATAAATGATTTCTTGAAAACTTTTTTCTATCTTCAAAAATATTCGTCAACGAACGATTTGCGAAATATCGTAGTTGAAGTCTTGAACAGAACGGGAATTTTGGAGTTCTATTTTGAAACGGAACTCAACAGAAGTGAGAATTTGTTGGGGATTAAAAAGTTGTTGTCTGAAGTTACTGATTTTTCTAATATCAATCAGGCAACGGGTTTGAAGGATTTTGTTAAATATTTGGACGACTGTTTGGAAAATGAAATTGACATTTGTTTAGACAAAGATTCGCTTGTGCAAAATGCCGTTCAATTAACGACTTATCACGGCTCAAAAGGACGAGAGTTTGAGTATGTTTATTTGCCGAATTTGATTGCAAAAAATTGGGAAGATTTTCGAATGGCGGGTGAATACAAACTTATCACCGAGCCTGTTTATGACAAAGAGGAAGCTCAAGAACGAAAAGACCGAGAACTTACAAAACTTCTATTTGTTGGGATTACAAGGGCAAAACACGGGTTGTGTTTGTCTTTTGCCGATATGTGCGACAAAAGAACTCAACAAATTACAAAATATCTTGCTGATTTCGCAAATTATGATTTTGACAGTCAACAATTTGAGTATAAAGAGGAAGATTTTACAAAAGAATTTGTCAGAAGTATCTCAAGAGAGGTTTACGATAATCAAAAAGCCTTTAAATCAGAAATCGAAGAACGTGTTAAAAATGTCGTGCTTTCCCCTAGTCGATTGAACGATTATCAGGCATGTCCGAGAAAATTTTTCTATGTGAAAATTTTAGGGATTAACGTTGAAGAAGATGACCGAGATTATGCAAATTTCGGGTCAATAATTCACAAATTGTTGGAAAATTCCGTAAAAATTGCAAAGCAAACAGGTGCATATCCTGAACTTGAAAAAATTAAACAAGAATTTCAAGAAGGTTTGGACAATTCAAGATTTTCTTCTGAAGCGATGAAAGAAAAGTTTGAAAAATCAGGCACAAAAATTCTTGACGGTTATTATCCTTATTTTTCATCACTTCCGGTAAACAGTGTTGCTGAGGTTGAGTATAAGTTTGACGGTGTTCAGGTGGGTGATTATTCCGTTATGGGTAAAATTGACAGAATTGAGAAGCTTTCAGGCGGAACTTTCGGACTTTATGACTACAAAACCGGAACTCCGGTGAGTGAGGCGAAAGTAGCACCAAATCAGCCGAAAGGAAATTATTTCAACCAGTTGTGTTTTTATAAGTATGCGTTTGAAAAGGCAACTGGCAAAAAGGTTTCTCAAGTCGGTTTGATATATGTTGAAAACCATGCCAAAAATGTTTACAAAAATCTGCAGGAAGAGGATATGGAATATATCGAAAACCTTATTAAATCAACTTATGAGAAAATCAATAATTTTGAATTTGACCCGATAAAAGAGGATAAAAACGGTGAGTGTAAAAATTGTGCTTATAAACACTTGTGCCGATTGGATTTGATATAATGTTCCAAAATTCTTATTTTCTTGGCAAATTTTCTTTAGTGAGAATCTTTTAAAGCAAACAAAGTCAAAAATATATTACCCAATTCGACAATAGATTTTTTAATCTTTACGGTTACAATGACAATGGAATGGTACCAAGGATTGACTTATGATAGCAAATAATACTGATAAAAACAGAATATTTGAAATAGAAGCGGAAGGCTTTGAATTATTCTTCAATTCATCTTCTGATATTACTTTGATTTTGGACAGAAATAAAAATGTTTTTGTATGTAATACTGCATTTTTGCAAATTTTCCATGTGGCAAAGGACGATATTGTCGGTAAACCTTTCAGTGCGTTGCATTATACAAAATTTATCAAGGACAATTTGAAACACGATTTCTCTTTATTTTATGAAAATCTTATGAGAAATTCTGATATTGTTTTTGAAACCTGGCAGGTTTGCAAATATTCCGAGCGTATAACTTTTTCGGATTGCAGTCGCCGTTATTTCAGCGTTGCAATTTCACCAATAATGGCAGATGACAGTGTTTATCAGGTTTTGGTTACGATAAGAGATATTTCCTCTGAATTAGAAATTTCACCAAAAGAGGAATGCAAAAAACGTTTACTTTTGTGCCTGCTTGATGAATTGCCGATTTGTGCCTTTCTAAAACGCAGGGTGGATAATGCCGTTATCGGAAACGGATTTTTGAAAAGATTACTGTCAATTTCAGATGATACTGATTCTGAATTGACTGTTAATGAAATTTTTGCAAAGGATTATTTGAAACAGGAACGCCAAGAAGACCAAGAAATTTATAAAAATAAACGCAAATTGGTGGTTGAACGTTTAGTTAAATTTTCGACTATACAGGTTTGGTGCAAGGTTTATAAAATTCCGTTGTTTGACAGTAACGGCGAGGTTTGCTCTATTGTTGTAATGTATGAAAATATTACAACGGGCAAAGAGTGCGAATCGGAACGTGAATTTTTCATAAAAACACTTTTGCATGACTTGAAAGTTCCTACCATTGCTCAGTTGAGAGGGGTTCAACTTTTACAAAATGAAACTTTAGGCAAAGTTAATACTCAACAAAAAGAGGTTTTGGATGAAATTGTTGAATCTTGTTCTTATGTACTTGATATGATTTCTACAATCATTTGTGCATATCGTTTTGATAACGGTGAAAACGCTCTTGGTTACAGGAAATTTTATGTGACGGAGATGTTGAATGATTGTACAAAAATCATGAAAAATGATTACAAATATCCCGTTGAATTGTCTTGTAGTGTAAAGCCTGCCTCACTAATGATGATTGCGGATTCCAATGTTTTGAAAATGGTTATCGTTAATCTTATCATTAAATTTATGACAAAATATAATCCGCAGAAAAACGTTACGATAAAAGTCGAAGGCTTTGAAAAGTTTGTACGATTTGTAATTTCAACAAAAGAAAATCATGCACGGGGGCGTTCTGCAAAATGGATTCCGTTCAAGTCTTTGTTGAGTAATTTGAAATTCATAACGGTAGGTTACGGTATTGAATTGTACTTGTGCCACAAGATTATTTCTTTGCACAAGGGGAATGCTTATGTTGAAATGAACGACATAAATATTGAACAATTCCGCTTTGAAATCCCGAGAATTTTCTAATTATTATATATAAATGTAAAGTTGAAAATGCTCCAAATAGGTAAAGCTCTTCGTTTTTCGTCTATAATTTTAATAGTCTTAGATTAAGGAGAGTTCATGAAAAATTTTTTTAAGATAACGGGTATTTTTACATTATCGGTTTTATTTGTTTTATATTTTGCGTTTTTGTTTGTCTTGCCAAAACAAATTGACTTGAACAAGTACAAACCCGATTTGCAAAAATTGGTCAAAGAAAATACTGATTTGACCGTTGATTTTGACAATGTGAAAGTCATTACAAGTCCGCTGCTCGAAGCAGGTGTGAAGGTTAAAAATATCAAGGTTAAATTGCCTGATGAGTCTGTTTTGTTCAGTGCTGATTCTTTCAAGGGAAAAGTTTTTTTGCCCGAATTGTTGTGGCTGACGGTCAGGGTTTCTTGTGCTGAGGTCGAAAAACCTAATTTGAATGTCGAAATTATAAACAGTAATAAATATAAAGTGGCGAAGGTTTATGAGGATTTGGTGAATAAAAAACGTGAGCAAAGACGTCTAAATCCGCCTGAAGCATTGTCTGAACAGGAAAATCAAATTCCGTTTGATATCTCTTCAATAAAATTAATTATTCCGGCGTTAACCTTGAATAATTATAATGTTACGGTAGATGATGTGAAGGCTTCTCACAAATTGACCTTGAAGGGTGATGATATCAAACTAGGTTATTACAACGGTGAAAAAGCAGCATTAAAAACTAATTCCAAATTGTTGAGTGATGACCAAACAAATATCACTGCGGATTTGGATATTAAAACCTTCTTGCCGAAATTCAAACTGCAACAGCAAGATGATGACGATGACACGGTGTTTGAACTTCCTTTTGTAAACCCTGTGACCGAGTTCAGAAATTATGACTTGAAGTCAAATATTTCATCAAAAATTAAGATTAAAAAGAGTAAAAAATCAGGCAAAATCTGGGCAAAAGGTTTTGTTAATATCGATGATACAAATGTAAAGTTGTCAGGTTTGCAACTTCCTGACTCTTATTTCAGATTAAACGCTAACGGGCATGTCGCAACTCTTGACACTAATTTGTATGTGACAGATAAAGAGAATTTGAAATTCTTAGGTAATTTCGGCTTTGGACATTCTCCGTATGTTGACTGTACTTTGAAATCCACAAAAGTTCATTTTGCTAATTTGTTGAATATTGCAAGGGCATATTTAGATACAATTCATATCAAAAATGATATTGATAATATGTCCGCGAACGGCTATTTATATTCTAATTTCAGATTTAAAACCGATTTTGACAATATTGAATCTGACGGCAAATTGATTATCCGAGACGGAAAAATCACTGATAACAACATTGGTTTGTTGTTTAACAATATGAATACAAATCTGTTGTTTGACGATAACAAATTAAAGGTTGAAAATACTCACTTGCTTGTAAATAATCGTTCGTTAGAGGTTTCAGGCGAAATTGACTCTAATTCAAATACAAAATTGAATGTTATGGCTGACAGAATCCCGTTGAAAGGTTTGTATTTGGCGTTTGCACCAAGAGAAATCAAACAGGCATATAAACTAAATTCGGGTGATTTGAGTTTTGATGCAAAATTGAGAGGCACGATTAAAAATACAATGGCAATCGTGAAGGCTGATTTGGCAGGATTACAGGCTACAGATTCCGCTCAAAAATTTGTTATGACAAATAAAAATGCAAGATTCGGGTTGGCTAATTCAAACGGTGAAATTAAAGGTAAATTTAAGAATGAAGGGTTTAAAATCCTTTTGCCTGATACAAAATCAGAAATTTCAGATGATTTAATTGTTGCAAATATTGATAATAAAAATATTAATGTTGAAAATTCAACTATAAAAGTTAATAAAAATTCAAATATTTCTTTTGTCGGTGATGTAAAAAATTACTTGACAGATGCAGAAGCAAAATTCACGGCTGACGGTTTGCTGAGTGTAAAAGATATTGAAAAATTCTTGGGCGAAGCCGTTGTGCCTTATTTTGATTCAAAAGGGAATATCCCCGTTAAAGCAAGATTTCAGGCTCACGGACAAAAAATGAAGGTGGTATCTCAACTTCAAACCAATGTGAATGATTATATTACACCTGTTAAATTTTCCGAACTTGAAGGGAAACCTGTATTATTCCAGTTAATGGCTGAGAAAAACGGTAATATTGCAAAGGTTTACCGTTCAGGGGTGTTCTTGCGTAAAAAAGGTGCCGATTTTAGAGATAAATTACACCAAAATATGATTGGAGCAAAAGAAATTGTAGGATTAAGAGCGGTTTTGATTAACCTTGATACTAATCCTTTTATCAGTTTGTTTAAATTGAATTTGCCAAAAAATTTGAACGGTTCAATTTGTTTGTTCCCTAAATCAAAATTTGTTTTGGACGGAAATGTTTATGCTTACGGCAATTTGAATAACCCGAAAATTAACGGAAACTTTGATATCAGAGATTTGAGTATTCCTGAAATCTATACGACGGTAAGAAATATTACAACTGATATAAACGGACAAGGCTTGAAGGTGGCAATCAGTGATGTTAATGCTAATGAGTCTGATTTTACAGTAAAACTTCAATCTTCTTGGAAACAGATTTCTCAGATGAAATTAGCAGATGTTAAAGTTAATTCAAAATCAATAGATGTTGATAAAATTTTGAAAGTTTCGGACTCTCTAATGGCATCTTTACCGAAAACAGATGCTACGAGCGGAGCAAACAGCACTCCTGCAAGTATTCCCGTTGAGATTCTGTACGGAAATATCAATCTTAAAAAGATTAAAACGGGAAATATTTTAGTAAATAATACAACGGGCAAAATTTCATTATATAAAAATGTATTTTATGTAAATAAACTCAAAACTTCTCCGCTTGGCGGAAAGGTTACGGGTGACGTTGCGATGAATTTAATCACAACCGAACTTAACGCAAAATTGACGGGTAAAGAGTTTGATATAGATAAAATGCTTGTTGATGTGATGGATATGAAAGATACCTTGAGCGGTAAGATGAAATTTATCACTGATATTACGATGAAGGGGTATTCTGTTGAAGAACAAATGAAGACCTTAAAAGGTTTCTTTGATTTTGAAGTTCAAAATGGACAACTCGGACCTTTTGGCAAGTTTGAAAACTTCCTTATGGCTGAAAATATCAGAAATAATGCCTTCTTCTCATCTGCTATCGGTTCTGTTATCAAAAAGGTAGTTACTTTTGATACTTCAAGATTTAACAAGTTGTACGGACACTTGACTTTTGCGGACGGCTTTGCCGATATTTCTCCGATAAAAAGTCAGGGTAACGTAATGTCTATGTATATTGCGGGTAAAGTCGGCTTGCTTGATAACAGTGCGGATTTGACGGTTCGTGGAAAACTTGCTTCGGCATTTTCCGACAGTCTTGGACCTTTGGCAAATATTAACCCGATAAACTTGGTTAAAAATACTCCGGGCTTGAACATTGTTCTTGCAAAAACTTTCTCAATCTTCTGTCAGGCGGTGTCTGAAGAGGAATTGAAGGCGATTCCTGAACTTGCGGCAAATAAATCTGATGAGTACGCAACAAAATTCCAAATTGTGTTGCGTGGTGATACAAGAAAACCGTTGAAAATGATTAAATCTTTCAAATGGTTGGCTTTGAATTCCGAAATTGAAGCGGCTCAGAATTTTGTAAATACAATTCCTATGCCTGAAGCGGGTGAAGAAAATCTTTCGGTTGAAGAACTTATACAAAAAAGAGCGGAAGCTGCCGCAACAGCGAAAAAACAGGCTCAAATCCAAATTGAACAAGAAAAACAAAATAGTACCTTTAAAGCAAAATTCAAAAATTTTTTCAAAAGGTCAAAAAAGGATAAATAGCGAGAAATACCGACATTCATTGTCGGTATTTTTTTGATACCATGTATTTACAAGATTTTGAGTGAGAAAATATTATTTTTTCCTTAATTTTATAAAAAATACTTATTTTTATGCTACACTTTAAGCAATAATATCACACTTGGAGAAGGGTAATAAATTAATGATAAAACTGTTATTGAAACTATTAGGTGACCCAAACGAAAAAAAAGTTAAATCTATGATGGGCGTAATTGACCATATAAATGCGTTAGAACCTGAATTTGCAAAGTTGACGGATGCGGAATTGCAGGCAAAAACTCAGTATTTTAAAGATATTTTGGCAAAACGTCCGACTTCTAAAAATTTTAAAGAAGATTTGAAACTCGAAAAAGAAGCTCTTGACAAAATTCTGCCTGAAGCCTTTGCTACAGTCAGAGAAGCCGGTAAAAGAGTTTTGAATATGCGACACTTTGATGTTCAATTAATTGGCGGATACTTCCTACATAACGGACATATCGCCGAGATGAGAACAGGTGAAGGTAAAACTCTTGTAGCGACTTTACCTGCATATTTGAACGCTTTGACAGGTAAAGGTGTTCACGTTGTTACTGTAAACGATTATTTGGCAAAACGTGACAGTGAGTGGATGGGTAAGATTTACAAATTCTTGGGTTTGACCGTTGGTGTAGTATTATCAAACGGTGATGGGGCAAGAGATTTAGATCTCAAAAGACAGGCTTATCGTTGCGATATTACCTATGGAACGAACAATGAGTTCGGTTTTGATTATTTGAGAGATAATATGGCAAGCAGTTTGGAAATGCTTGTTCAAAGACCATTTAATTATGCAATTATTGATGAAGTTGACAGTATTTTGATTGATGAAGCAAGAACTCCGTTGATTATCAGCGGGCGTTTGGCACAATCTGCCGAAACATATCAATTAATGGCTCAAATTGCACCACAATTAACAAAAGAAGTTGATTATACGGTTGATGAAAAGAATAAAAACGTAATTCTGACAGAAGAAGGTATTGACCATGCTCAAGAACTTATCGGAATTAAGGATTTGTTTGATATTAACACTCAATATGCACACCATTTGTTGCAAGCTTTAAAGGCTAAAGAATTGTTTGTCAAAGATACTGATTATGTTGTTCGTAACGGCGAGGTCATGATTGTTGATGAATTTACGGGACGTTTAATGGAAGGTCGCCGTTGGTCAGACGGTTTGCACCAAGCGGTTGAGGCAAAAGAAGGTGTTGAAATTCAGGACGAAACCCAAACTTTGGCAAGTATTACTTTCCAAAACCTGTTCAGACTGTACCCGAAATTGTCAGGTATGACAGGTACTGCGATGACGGAAGAAGCCGAATTTGGTAAAATTTATAACTTGGAAGTTACTACAATTCCGACAAACAAACCTGATATCAGAATAAATTATCCTGATGTAATTTATAAATCTGAGGCTCAGAAATTCTTGGCGGTAGTTGATGATATTATTGCTCAACATGAATTGGGCAGACCTGTTTTGGTTGGTACAATCAGTATTGAAAAATCAGAATATGTTTCAAAATTGTTGACCGAACGAGGAATTAAACACCATGTGTTGAACGCTAAACACCACGAACGAGAAGCGTATATTATCGCACAGGCTGGACGTTTGAATGCAGTTACCATTGCGACAAACATGGCAGGTCGTGGTACCGATATTTTGCTTGGTGGTAACTCTGAATTTTTGGCAAAATCTGATTTAGATGAGCACGGAATTGATGAAAACACTCCGAATTATCAAGAATTGAAAGAAGAAGCGTTGGCAAGGGCAAGAGCAATTACCCAATATGAGCACGAAAAGGTTGTTGCTGCTGGCGGTTTGCATGTAATCGGTACTGAACGTCACGAATCACGCCGTATTGATAACCAGCTAAGGGGTCGTGCGGCACGTCAGGGTGACCCTGGTTCTACAAGATTCTTCTTGTCGTTGGAAGATAATTTGATGAGAATTTTCGGTGGTGAAAAAATTACCCAGTTGATGACCGCAATGAATGTTCCTGAGAATATGGCGATTGATCACCCGTTGATTACAAAACGAATTGAGTCTGCTCAGAAAAAAGTTGAAACTTTCCACTTTGATATGAGAAAGTCAGTTCTTGAATATGACGATGTTATGAATATTCAGCGTGAAAAATTCTATAGACAAAGACGTAGAGTTTTGGCGGGTGTAGGTTTGCAGGAAGATATTTATTATATGATAGAACGTGAAATAGACAGACTTTTAAGAAGCTATATTTCACCTGAACAAAAGGTCGAAGAGTATGTTTACGAAGACTTACAAACCTTGATAAAAGAACTTCATTCGACAGTTCCGCAGTTGTCTTCGTTTGAAGTTGCTGATATTCAAAATATGAGATTTGAGCCGATGTATAACAAGATTAAGGATTATGTTATTGAGGCTTATAAAACTCACGAAATAGAAATCGTTGATTTTTATAATCATGTTGTTGAAGAATACGGAATTTCACCTGACAGACAGGAACCGTTTTCTGATAACAATGTTGTAAGACAACTTGAAAAAGATGTTTTGTTGAAGGTTGTTGACAGTAAATGGATTGACCACTTGCATAATATTGATATGTTGAGAGAAGGTATCGGACTTCGTGCTTACGGTCAAAAAGATCCGCTTATCGAATATAAAAAAGAAGCTTATGACTTGTTTAATAAAATGATGTATGAAATTCAAAGTGAAACTGTAAAACATTTGTTCAGAACAAGATTTGGCGTGCAGGTTGTTGACAGGTCGCCTGATGTACAAGACGAAGGCTTTACTGATATTCCGCACGACCAAGAAGGTTAAATTTTTTGAAAAATCATAAAAGGCATGCCCTAAAATTTTAGAGCATGCTTTTTTTATGCATAAATTTGTTGCAGGCGAAAAATTTTTTAAATGTAAATAAAACTTAATAAAAGTTTTGAATTAGGCAATTTTCGGGCTTTATCGGTTTTGTTACTCTTGTGTAGTTGAAATAGAAAGGAAAAATATGGCATTAGGTGTAGATTTAGTACGTTCGGGTGTAAATTTGGCAGAAGATGCGGCAAGGCTTGCAAAGAGTAAAAATATAACAAGGTCTTTTGATACAATGAGGGCTTTGGTTGCACCAAGACCGGGCTTTGTTGCGACTGCAAAAACAGATGCAAGAGCAGTGAATGAAGCAGGGTTTTTGATGGACGGCTATATTCGCAATACAAAAAATCCCGCAACAGGTATGTCGGAGCGAATTTTTTACTCGGGAGATCTCGTTGAACGTGTACTTTACGATGGTGCGAAAAAGCCTGTAGGAGCAATTCATGCAAGATTTTCACCAATCGGGAACGTAGATTCTTTATATTCTCAGGTTCTAAAACCTTCTGAAGGCGGAAAAGTTGTTGAGGTTTTGGCAAACGGAACAGAAAAGCCTTCAAACTATTTTGGGGTAACTGATTTTGCCAAAGCGTTTGATATTAAAAATATTCAGGCGTTTGTAAAAGATTTGTTTAAGATGTAATTAAAAGTGTGTGAAAGGCAGGTAAAAATGATTGATGGCGTAAATGCAAATATAAATCCTATTTCTTCAATGCCGAGAGTTACAAAATCGGATACGATAACTGTCAAAGAACCGAAAACGTATGAAAAATATGAGTACGAAGTTGAAATTGACGGTAAAAAACAGACTGCAAAGGTTGAAAAAGCTCCTGATGATACCGTGACTATTCAGTATGGCGAAGGTGACGAGGTCAAAACTCTTGTTACCGATAAAGAAGGTTTGAAGAAATTTAACCAAAAATATATGAAACCAGATGTTTTGTATTCGGCAGTGTCTAAAAAGGTATGGGATAATCCTAAAGAGGACGAAGCGAAATTTTATTCAAAAGCGATGAAAAGCTTAGTTTTTGCAAACCTTGCGTTGCAAAAGAAAATGGCTGAAAGCTTGGATAATTCGTTGGCGGTACAAAACCAGTTAAATTTGCAAATGCAAAACGACTTGATACAGAACCAGCTTTTACAACAACAGGCTGAGCAGGCTCACATGACCGCAGTCCAAACTGCTAATTCAGGCATGGGCATTGTTTAATATTTGTTGCGAATAAAATAAAAGATGTAACACCGATGTTATTTTGATGAATAATGTCGGTGTTTTTTTTGTTTTTCAATCGCAAAAATTTTCCAGAAATACGAATAGTTTGGTAGGCTCTCCAAATAGTCATGCTGAACTTGATTCCATAGCTGTTCCGAATAATTTTTGCTGGTAAAATTACTCGTCATTCTGAAGTCTTAGAAAATTTATGCGAATATAATGAGCATTTAATTTTCTCGTAATTCAGAATCTGATTATAAATTCGTTCTTTTTCCGCATAGCAACAGATTCCGGATCGGAGTCCGGAATGACGTCTTGGTGAGCCTACCAAAGCTCTCGTCATTCTGAAAACTTAGAAAATATATATGAACGTTAGTGAATATAATATTTTCAAGTTATTCAGAATTTGTTAATTTTGATTATTTTTAATAGTAATATTACTGCCTTTTTATTCACAAAACTTCACGATATTGCAAAATGTAAAGTTGAATTTAAAAGCCTGAAATCCTTGCTATAATACCCTTATGGTATGGTATGGTATGGTGTGGCGGGGCGAGGCAATTCTTTTGTATTGGATTTTTTTATAAAGAAGTAAGGCTTACAAAAATATCACAAATCGAATATTAAGGAGAATGTATTATGAAAATTCAACACAAACAAGTTCCGGCACAACAAACACATGTTGCTGCAAATCCTCAACTAATGAAGAAAACGGTGAAAAATCAAGAAGCAATTTTTCAGAAAAAGTTAGATTCTGTTGATGATTCAAAAACCAAAACTCAAACGGATAAATATGGCAATCAGATAACCTCATATTATGATAGAAACGGTGCTAAATTATATACAAAAGTCGATGCAGGTGACGGTTCGCAATTATATGGTTATACTACAAAAGACGGCGAACAGGTGACTTTTGTTGATAGGGATAATGACGGGAACATGGATAGAATGGATTATAATGGCTTGAACTCAAAAGGGGCTGTGAAAACTATGTTTCAGGCTTTTGACAAAAATGACGATGGAACATTTGATGTAGGTATGCCATGTACGGGTTCTAATGCTGGAAAAGAATTTAATATAAAAGGGTAAAACTTGAGCCCCCAAGGTTTTACTTTGGGGGCGAGTTTATAAAAATGATAATTAAAAATGAATAGTAAAAATAGAAAAATGAAAGGGGAAAATATGTCAGTGGCATTCAAATTGATTGGAAAATTAGGCGGTCAAAAAATTTATAGGAGCGTTGAGGACAAGGTTGCTCGTATGGGTTGGGGGGAGACGTTCGATATAGATATTTTACAACGGGTTACGAATTTTAAATATGTAGATAATGCTGGTAATGTAACCAAAACTGTTAAACGTATTGTTAATAATGGACGTAGTGACCTTCGAAAATCTACATTTACTGGCATGCGAAAAGAGGGCTGGAACAAAAGAGATGTTAGAGATGTGATAACGGATAGCAATGTAAATGAAAGTTCGTACTGGAGTATTCGTAATTTAAAAAATGGTAGACGTACGGAATATTCAATAGAGCCTTGGAGTTTTCATAGAGAAATTCAACAGGGTAGTGCTAAAAACGGATTGTATATTGGCTTAAATGCATCTAAAAAGAATATTCAATTAGCTCAATATAGGGTATCTGATTCAAAACTTCCAAAATTAAATATTGATAATTGGTACAGTGGCGGAAAGAAATTATATACAAGTGTTTCTGATTTTATAAAAGAATTTTGTGCATTAGGATTTGGAAAAAAGATTGATTAAACTAAAATGGCGGAAAAATTTAAAAATACCCGCCATTTTTTCATGTCAAAAGTTCAGCTTTTAATACGCATAGTATTTAATGCGAAAAATTTTACGTTTCTAAGTCTATTCAAATCCACTGTTTACAATACTTTTTGTTCAAATATTAACAATTATTAAATTAATTCAAAAAATATTTAACAAAGGGGTTGATTTTTAAAAATGTTTGTTTTACACTTAATTATGTCGAAAGACGAAAGCGAATTTTAAAAAAGAATATAAATAGCAAATATTTAAAGTTTTTAAAATTTATTTTTTACCACTTGACAAAGAAAAATCAGGTGATAAGATAAAGGAACCGCAGAGCGGTGAGCCCCGATAGCGAGAGTAATCGAAAGAGATTACGAAGCGTTGGAGACGAGAAAAGAAGAAGTACATTGAAAACAGAATAGCTGAAAACTAGACGTGGAAAACTAAGGAAACTTAGTAAGAAACGAAACTTGTTAATTCAAAGAAAATGATTCAAAGACAAGAACAAAAACAAAAGCAGAGATGCTGGCGTTAATAAAAAGAAGTCGAGCAGATTATTTAGTTAGCCCTAAATAATCGATGGACATAAACTTTCTGACAATGGAGAGTTTGATCCTGGCTCAGGACGAACG
>OIYG01000363.1_pt1 | contig 45957 bp, 54 predicted proteins | sample 1587861 | NCBI WGS metagenome assembly OIYG01 (sample SAMN03283272) | human gut metagenome | biome: human-associated habitat; material: feces | host: Homo sapiens | place: Peru | collected 2012
AACATTTTTTATAAAATAAAAAGGCTATTAACAAATTTTATTTGTCAACAGTCTGAAGTGAAATAAAATTTCACTTCTTAAAATTAATTAACTGAATCTTTTAATTTGCTTCCAGCCTTGAATGATACAACTTTTTTAGCATCAATATGAAGTGGTTTACCAGTTAATGGGTTAACACCATCTCTTGCAGCTCTTTCGCTGATTTTAAATGTTCCAAATCCAACAAATGAAACTTTTCCACTTTCTTTTAATCCTTTTTCAATTCCTGCTAATGTAGCATCTAATGCACGAGTTGCATCAGCTTTTGTTAATCCTGCAGTTTCTGCAATAAATTCTATTAATTCTGTTTTTGACATTTTTATTTCCTCCCATTTCTCTCATGTCTTTTAGGGATATACCCTACATATAAAGAGTATCAAATTATTTATATCTTTGCAATAGATTTATTTAAATTTTTTATAATTTATGAAATTTATCAATATAAATTAATTTAAATTCACAATTTTTATAAACGGATACCCTTTTATGTTTGATATGACTAGAAAAGCATGAGAATCAGAATCTGAAGTATCATCTTTACTAATTGTATTACCATTAAAAGTGTAATCATTCCAATTATTACCTAATTCACGAGATGAGTCTTCACCATTATATTCTAAATTAGCAGACTCGTTTGACATCTCTAATGGATAAAAAACAGTCTTATTATTATTAATTATACTATTAGTTTTCTTATCTATTCCATAGCCATATAATTTTTTTCCTTGCAAACTAACATTATTAGAATTCACAAGTTCAATTAGTTCTTCACCTGTATTATAAGATTTAAAAGATAATGCAACTCCATTATTTTGAAAAAATTCATCTTCACCATATGCAGATATAGTAATTACTGGTTTTTCTCCATTAGATGATGGTTTATAATTAACAGTTCTTCCTAAAGCCTCTGAAACAAATCTTATAGGAACATAAATTTGTCCATTTTTTTCTTTACTAGTTACATCAACAGAACTCTCATCAAAAGTCGGACTAATTAATCTAAATATTCTATTTGGTTGTAAAGATAAATATGAAGTGTATTTTTTACTTCCAATCTCATGAGTAATTGTATAAGAAATCTTAGTATAATTTTGACTATTCGATAACATAGAGCCATCTATCATCTTATTAGAATTATTAAAAAATGCATCAAAATCAATTATCAACATATTATTATTCTTTTCACTTCTTTTATAAGTACATCCCATAAGTGTACAAAGATTATTTAGATCTATATATGTTCTATCATTCTCCAAAAATATACCAATATTATTATTAACTTCTTTACCTTCAATTATTAATTTTGCAAAATCTTCGCTAGAAAAATTAGAAGAACCTGCAGTACCATGATTCATAATTCCAATAGAACCATCTTTTTTAATAAATAATATATTACCATCATTTGACATAAAAGTTGTTGAATATGAACCATAAGTACTTAAAGGATATTCTTTACTATCTTTATATTTTCCAACCTTATTACCATCTTTATCAAATATAGTACCAGCAAATATAAAACCACCATCATTTAATAATAAAAAACTAGTACCACTATAAAAAGTATCAGAAGCTGGTTTATGATATAAATCTTTTTGTTCATCAAATTCTTTTTTTAAAGTATGTGTATCTGCATCATAAACTTTTAAAACATTTTTTTCCATAAAGAATGATTCTTTTAAAGCATTTGTACCTAAATATTTAATACTTTTCTTATTATCTTCTCCCCAACGAATACTATATTTTAACTGATATTTATCATATATATTAATAAATGAATAATTATCTAATTTAGACTCATCAGAAAAAGATTCAACCTCTTTATTATTATTGTCATAAACAACATACATATAATCTTCATTTAAACCTTCATCAATTTTGAAGTCTGTAAACTCACCATGAAAAAATGATCTACATATATATTGTTTAATTATATATCCGCCATTTGAAAGGGCACCAATTGCAATTGAATCATCAATACCTTGGCTTTTATACACTTTTCTAAACATTTCAGTACCATCAGAACTAATTCTTCCATATATTGAATCAAAGTCATCATCCATTGAATTATTACCAACTCTATGTTCTCTTAACAAACCAAAAACATAACCAGTTATTGCAAAAGATCCATCATTTAATTCAGTAATTCCATTAATTGTAGTACCAACAGTTTCAGCCATAGGATCAGGATTTGACCAATTACCCAATTCAAAAAAATCCTTCTCCCATACTAGATTATACTGTGAATCTAATTTTATTATTTTAGAATGCTCTCTAGTAAAAGTAGATCCACCACCTGTACCAGGTATTTTATAATCATTATCTTTATATTTAGAATTATCTTCACGATACAATACAATAGCAACATAGCCACCATCTTTTGTACCTTTCATCACTTTAATAGTTGGTTCATGTCCAGTCATACCAATTACTTTGTTAACCACTTCTTTTTCTATTAAGTCTTCTTCATTCTCTTCCTTTGCCATTACAACAAATGGTGTAAAAATAAATAATAAACATAAAATTAAAAATATATTTTTTTTCATTTCTATCCTCCTATATTTATTTCAATTATATTTGATTTTTGATCTTTCGCTTTACAATAAACTTCTACAAAACCTTTACTTTTACTTATTGCTTCACCTTTACCTATAAATTCTAATTTACTTTCATCCGTTGAATAACATTTCACATTTTTCTTATTATTAGCAAAAATAGCCAGCTTTAAATTCTGATTGACATCAATTTTAACATTAGATTGTCCCGCAGGATTATAAGTATATTCAACATTTTGTGAAACAACTTCAATATATATTTTTTGCTCTGAAGTTTTTCTAGTAAACAAAACTATCAATAATAAACTTATTACTACTAAAGCAATCACAAATATTAAACTTTTTACATTAAAGTTTTTTACATATGAATTTTTTTCTTCTTCTTTATTCTCTTTATTTTCTTTTTTATTTCTTATAATCATAATTACACTCCTATATATATTTCGTTACTTATACATGATTCATTTTCCACAGTACACTTCAAATTATCATTATTACCACTATTGTTATCAGTATTATTAATAGTCTTATTATCACTACTCTTGCAAGTAGAAACATCTAAAAAGCAATTGACATAATCATTCTTTTCATATCCTACAGTTTTAAAGACAAGAAAAATTAAACTTGGCAAAAAGAATATTAACAAACCTGCAATCACTCGATAAACTAGTTTAACTATAGATTTATTTAATGATTTATCTCTTTGATTTACAATGGCTTTATATAAATCAAAAATTCCAAAAACAATTATTACAAATGGAATAATTATTAAAAATATTTTAAAAAAAATTCCCAATAGTTTAATGAATCCCATAATATTATTATTCACAACTTTTACCTCAATTCTAAAAATCCACTATTTTTTTACAGTATCAAACATACTATATTCTATAATAAAATAATATCAAAAAAAAATTTAAATTTCAATCATCACTTTCTATTTTTATATTAAAAATTAACAAAAAGTATTTTCTTTTACTATAAATCATATATTTAATTATGAAAAATAAATTTATAAAGTCAACATTAATTTTAATTATTGGAGCCTTATTTACAAAAATATTAGGTTTTATAATAAAAATAATATTTACTAGAACAGTAACAACAGATGCAATAAACCTATATAGTATTATATTACCAACATATTGTTTACTAATAACAATAGCTCAATTATCTTTTCCCCTTGCAATTAGTAATTTAATAGCAGAAAATAAAAAAAGTTCAAAAAAAATATTATTTTCAATAATACCAATATCCTTACTAATAAATATTATTTTAATAATCATAATATTTTTAGTAGCTCCTATAATTTCTAATAATTTATTAAATAATAAAGAAACTTACTACCCAATAATATCTATCGCTTTCATACTACCATTCATTTCTCTATCTAGTATAATAAGAGGATATTTTTTTGGAAAACAAAAAATGTTTCCTCATACTCTATCAAATATTATTGAACAACTACTTCGATTACTTCTAATAATATTAGTAATTCCTAAAATATTAAAATATGGTACCATATTTACAGTATCTATATATATTCTTCTTAATATATTAAGTGAAATAATATCTATCATAGTATTCTTAATATTTGCACCTAAAAATTTTGTTATAAATAAAAAAGATTTAGTACCAGATATAAAAATAGTAAAGGATATTTTAGGAATTGCTATTCCTACTACATCAAGTAGAATAATTGGTAATATAGGTTATTTCTTTGAACCAATAATATTAACTTTAACTTTAACAAAAATAGGTTACAGTAATCAATATGTATTAAATGAATATGGTATTTATAATGCATATGTGTTACCACTTTTAACTATTCCATCATTCTTTATATTAGCTCTTAATACATCTTTAATACCTGAAATATCTAAATATAGAAATAATAAAAACATGGTAAAAAAAAGATTAAAACAATCTATAATATTTACATTTATTTTAGGTTTAGTATCTAATACTATAGTATATATATTTACTGGAGAGTTACTAAAAATAGTATTTAATACTGATAAAGGAATAGACTATATTAGATTCCTAGCTCCATTCTTCGTATTCTTATATTTAGAAGGCCCATTATCTAGTACATTACAAGCATTAAACTACGCAAAATATACTATGAAAGTAACTATTATAACTACAATTATTAAAATAATAACACTATTTATCTTTAGTTTAATGCATATAGGTTTATATGGTTTAATAATATCAGAAATAATTAACATATTCTTAGTAATATATTTTAATAGTACTAAATTAAAAAAGATTTTAGTCTAATTTCTTAACTAAAATCATTCCATCATCTAAACTACCATTAGGAACTTTATGTATACTTTCTCTACTAAATTCACTAGTTTTAATTAAGGAATCCATAAATACATTATTTCTAACAAAATTACTTTTAGAAAAATTAATGATATATTTTAAAAACAATACACCATCCTTATTCATAATATTAAAAATACTATCCTCATATTTTAACAATTCTTTATAATTAAAAACTTTATTAATTTTTTTATATTCTTTACCAAAATAATCTAATATATTAGATAATAAAACTACATCATATCTATTACTTTTATAAAAATCACTTAAATTAATTGCATTTACGTTATTAAATCTTATATTACTTTTTGTAATGTTATTTTTTTAAATATTATACTCATTTTCATTACTTAAATAATTATTATTATTTATAATAAAATCTATATGATTTAAATTAATAAATAACATATAAAACAAATTAATTTTATTTTGTTTATCTTTTTGTATTATATAATTAAACTCAATTACTTTCTCCCAAAACAATTTATATTTCATATCCATTAAAGGTAATAAATCATATAACGTTCCTGTAATATCCTCTAAACTAGCATTCATATTAGTAAATAATTTATATTTCTCAATATATTCTTGATACTTATATTTAACTATCATACTTCTTTTTATATCAAGAACATAATACTCTGTTAACATATTAGTATCAAAAGTATCTATATTTAAAATATTTTTATTTATTAAATTAAATGAATGGTCACCACTTGCCATAACGCTTAAAGCCTTATGTTTGTTTTCAAAGTCTATTAAATTTAAACTATCTTTAATATTTTCATTTGTAGACATAAATATTTTTTGATATTTCGAAAATGATTCTCCCTCTAATAATATTTTACCAAAATTAACTTGTTTTTCTATAATTTCTAATACTTTTTCTAATGCAATATTATCCATAAATCCCCCATAAAATTGTTTAATATAATAACATACAAAAAAAGAAATGCAAACAACATTTCTTAATTTATAAAATTAATTGTTCTTTAAGATTTCTAATGCTTTCTTCATTTTTAAATCAAATTTAATCATTTCCATACCACCAATTTGATTTAATATATCTTCTTTTGGTATGTTATATGTATTTGCGATTTCTTCTAAATGAGCTTCACTTTCTTTATCATCAACTTCAATTTTTTCTTTTTCACTAACAGCTTCTAATAAATATCTTTCTTTTACTCTCATTTCTGCATCTGGTTTTAATTGGTCTTCAAGTTGTTCCATATTAGTTTTAGTGAATTCAAAATATTGTTCTAATGATAATCCTTGCATTCTCATATTATCTTCATATTGATGAACTAATCTATGTATTTCTTCATGAATAATTTCTTCATTTATTTCTACAGTCATATTTTCTATTGCTTTCTTAATTACTTCATCTAAATATTTATTTTCTATGTCATTAGTTTTGTGTTCTAATAAATGATCTTTGACTTTAGCTTCAAATTCTTCTTTAGTTTTAATATCTTCATATCCTAAATCTTTAAATAATTCTTCATCTATTTCAGGTAAAACTCTTTCTTTTATTTCTTTAATTGTTACTGTAAATGTAACGTTTTTTCCTTTTAAGTTTTCTACATAATTTTCTGGGAATTTTAAGTCTATATCTTTAGTTTCTCCAACTTTCATTCCTACTAATGCATCTTCAAATCCTGGAATAAATGTATTTGAACCAATTTCAAGTGGATAATTTTCTCCAGTTCCACCTTCAAGTTCTTTTCCATCAACTACGCCTTTAAAATCGATCACAGCAGTATTTCCTTTAACTACTTCTCCATTTTCTTTAATAACTATATCAGCATATTTATTTCTTAAATTATCTATTTCTTCTTCTACTTCTTTTTTAGTTACTTTAGCAGTTTCTTTTTTTATTCCTAATTTTTTATAATCTCCTAATTTAACTTCTGGTTTACTTATAAATTTATAAACAATAGTTATTCCATCTTTATCTAATTTAGTTATATCTACTGTAGGTTGTATAACAGGTACAACATCTGCTTCTTTAAATGCATTTTCATATTCTTTTTCAATAGCAATATCAGCAGCATCAGGATATAAAGTTTCAATACCAACTTTTTTAATAAATAAATCCCAAGTAACACTACCTTTTCTAAATCCATCTATTTTTATATCTTTTTTCTTTTTATTAAAAGCATCTTTTAAATAATTTGTCCATTCTTCATTCTTTATTTCTTTTGTAATTTCTTTTACGTTTTTCATAATAATTCTCCCTCTCAATACATAGTATTATAAACTAAATCTAACCCTTTATCAAGAAATTTACACCTTTTTTTCAAAAATTTTAATTTTATACTAGCAATTTATAAAATCTATGATATAATTAGATACGTAAACGCAATTGGACCGCTAGCTCAGTTGGTAGAGCAACTGACTCTTAATCAGTGGGTCTAGGGTTCGAATCCCTAGCGGTCCACCATATGTAAACTAAAAAGGCTTGTCAAAAGTCTTTTTTTTGTTGATATAATTATAGTAATAATGAAATAATAGTACTTTAAATTACAAAAAGGTCAATACTGTTGATTAAATCGACAAAATTTGATACTATAGTAATACAGTTGAAGGGAGGTTTTTAACTTGATAAAAATAATAAATGATAAAAATAAAATAGAAGTAGAAGATATTAATGAATTATATAAATGGATTAAAAATGAAAATAGTATAACACTTAATAATACAAAAGTAGAAGGAAATAAAGAAGCAGAAGACTTATTTGCGTTTTTCAAATTCTATTTTAAAATATTAGAAGAATGTAAAGAAAGTATCACAGATGTTAATAATAATTTTATAGATAATACAGATAACAAATTAGTAGTAGATGCCACTAAAGAATTAATACGAATGAATAAAGATGGGAAATTTATAAGAGCGGCATTAATTGCGTTAGGATATTACAGTAAAAATCTAAATAACGATAATAAAGAATACTTGCCACTAGCAACTGCATATGAAACATTTCAAACATCAATTCTTATACATGATGATATAATTGATAATGCTGATTTAAGAAGAGGTAAAATTACTATTCCGAAGTCATATTCAAATGAATTTGAAAAAAGTAATAACAACTCTAAAGATTTTCATCAAAGAAAAATTCATATCGCAAATTCACTAGGAATATGCATAGGAGATTTAGGCTTTTACCTAGCAAGTAAGATACTTATTTCAAATTATAGAGATAATCCTAATTTTGATAGATTATTAAATCTATATAATACAATAGTAATTAATACAATAAAAGGTGAGATTATAGATGTTTTACTTCCATTTAATGAACAATATTGTAATGTTCCTAGAACTACAGAAGATGATGTAATGGAAATCTATAGATTAAAAACTGCATGGTATTCAATAATTGGACCATTCAGCCTTGGAATGGTACTAGCTAATTATAGTGATGAAGAAATTAAAAAAATGCAAGAATTACTATATAACCTTGGCATAGGTTTTCAAATTAAAGATGACATATTAGGAATATTTGGCGATGAAAAAGAATTAGGAAAATCAGCTTCCTCAGATGTTAGTGAATTTAAGCAAACTATACTTTATTCATATATAGCGCAAAATAATCCTGAAGAATTAGAAAATCTACACAAATATTATGGAGTAGAGGATCTAAAAGAAGAAGATATGGATAACGTAAAAGACATATTTACAAGAACAGGCGCTAGAAAATATGCAACTGACATAATGGAATCTATGTTTAATGAAACAAGAAAAACATTAGATAATATTAAATTTATAGATGAAAAATATAAACAAATTATTTCTGGATTTATAACATATCTTGATTTTAGAACAAAATAATTTTATTTCTTGACTATTACTTTATGAATTGCTATAATGTAGTAGTCGGCTATGGAGCAGTACTCAAGAGGCTGAAGAGGCGCCCCTGCTAAGGGTGTAGGTCGGGCAACTGGCGCAAGGGTTCAAATCCCTTCTGCTCCGCCATATGTAAATTAACTTCGATTATTCGAAGTTTTTTTGTTTTTTCCTTTAAAAAAGCTATAAAAAAAGTTATACTATATTATATAGAATAGGTGTGATAATTATGGCATATGATGATGAAATTATATTAGATTCCTTTAAACGTAATAATAAAACAAATCAAACTTCTAAAAATAAAAATATAGAAAATCTTAAAGTACGTGAAGAAAATGTAAAAAAAGCAGCCAAGAAAAATAAAAAGAATAAAAATCCACGCCTTGCATTAAAAAGAGTAGCAACAGCTACCTTAGCGGCTCTTGTATTAAGTGGATCAGGTGCAATCGCAACAAAGATATATCGTGATGTTAAAGTACCAATTGGATTTGATTATAGTGGAACAAGTATTAGTTCTACAAGAAGTTTACCTGATGAAATAAATGATGATTTTGTACTAATTGAAGTTAATAGTTGGAAAAAAGGAATAAGTGAAAAATCTATAGAAAATATTAAAAAGTGTAATGAAAAAGGAGTACCATGTGGAATACTTCTAAATTCTGATGCCACATCAGAAAAAGAGGCAACCGCAGATGCAGCATGTATACTAGCCTTAACAGAAGAAGATAAAATAGAATGTCCGATTTATTATAATATTGATGGAATAGTTGAGAAAGTATCACAGGAAGAATTAATAGAAATCTGTACTGCGTTTTATGAAATGTGTAGAGGAGCATCTGTAGGAATAGGTGCAAAAGAGGATACATTAGATAAAATAAAAGAGTATCTTCCCAATGACTTAAACCTAATGGCTATTTCAGATGGAAAGGAAATAAAAAATCCAGAAGATTATTCTATGTGTTATTTTAAAAGAGTTGGTAGGTATTTCTCAGAAGAAGCATATGGTAAAGAAGTAGAAAATAAACCAAATAATTCGGTATATATAAATGAAGAAGTTACTTCAAGTAAAGAAACACAAACAGCAATAAAAGGAATAGATGTTTCACAATACCAAGGAGATATTGACTGGGAAAAAGTAAAAGAAGAAGGTGTTAATTACGCAATAATAAGATTTACTGCTTTTTCAGGATTCCATGAAAATGGTAACCTTAATATAGATGATAAGTTTTATGAAAATGTTGCTGAATGTACAAGATTAGGAATTCCATATGGAATATATTGCTATACTAAGGCAGAGTCAGAAGCAGAAGCAAAAGCTGAGGCTAGTGCTTTAATAAAACGACTTAAAGGTACAGGTATAGACAAAAATCTAGACCTTCCAATATATTATGATATAGAAATGAAAAAACATTTTGATAATCCAAAGCTTTCCGCAGCCCTTGCGAAAGCATTCTGTAAGGAAATTGATGAAGCTGGATATTCTTCTGGAATATATGCATCATACTCTTTATTAAAAGATATGGTTAATGTAGATCCAACACTAAAAGATTATGAAAAATGGGTAGCAAGATATAAATATGACAATAAAAGAGGGTACGATGAAGTAACAGAAGACCATATCCCAGATGTTAGTGAAATAGGGAATGTAAGTGTAATTCAAGTAACACAAAATGCAACACTTGAAGGAATAAAAGGAAATACAGTAGATACAAATTTTGATGTAACTGGTATATCAGCAAAGGCGCGATAATATGGAAGAAGAAACTTTAAAACAAATAGAAGATTTAGAAGAGTTATATATTAAAAATATAATATTAGAATTATTAAATAAAAAGGAAACAGAAAATGAAGATACTACCGATTGAAAGCATGCTAGGCTTATTAGAAAGCGAAGAAGGTACTAAATTTATAGAAAAACTATTTAAAATCCTTCCAAAAGAAAAAAGATTAAATGATGAGAATGAATTATTTAATAGAATTAATAATAGCTTTAAAAATAGTATTAATGGAGGATCTACTGATGAACTAGATAATGAAAAAATAATAAACTATTTCAAATACATATATAAATATGAAAGAACTAGACTTAGCGTTATCACAAATGCGCTTTTCTTTTTTAAACTTTATGATAACTCTTCACTTGAAAAGCTAGAACAAATTCTAGAAAATAATAATATAAAAGAAGAAATAGAAAAAGATTTAAAAAAAGTGATGGAAAAAATATTATCTGATGAAGAAATAGACTTTGATGAGTTAAAAGAAACAATAAGTTTTATATCAACATTAGAAAATGCCTATATTGATAGTGAGGTAATAATGGACTTAGTAAATGAAAGCGGAGTTCTAGAACCTGCTTTTATGACTAAGGTAATTGATAAAATGTTTTATTCAGTATTAAATAAAGAAGCACTAGAACTATTTGATGCAAGTGTAAGTTTTAAACAGAATGTAGAAATAACATTATTAGATTACTTTGATAGAATTTCAAATGGAGAAGTAGAAGAAGATACTTTAAATAAACTATTTGAAAAATATGTTGAAAAAATATTATTTTTTTATATGAGTACTGATAAAAATGACACGCTATTATCAAATAACATTTTAAAAAGGTTAATGACATTAGATATAGAAAAATTAGATATATCTCTACTTACAAAACTAGAAATTGATATGGCAAAAGAAAATTATAAGGAAGAGTTAAGAAAAAAGCTTAAATATATTGATGATATAATAAATAATCCAAACTATTGTGAAGACTATATAAGATGTGTTGTAATACCAAAGTTAGACGAGAAGACTATAATAAGCACTTTAGAAGATGAAGACTTTACAAAAATACTTACTATACTTGATTCTAATGGAATAAAAAAAGATTCCAAAGGTAGAATAATGAATTTATTAACAAGTTCAGGAATAATGGAAGAAATAAATAAGGAAAGAACTATAAATAAGCAGGATTTAAAGCAAATTAATAAGTCAGATATAGAAAAGCTTGATAAATATGCTTCTAAAGCTTACTACCTAGCACAAGAAATAGATGAGCCCCTAGCACTAAAAATAATTGCATCACATATTATGAATGATGAGAATACAGTAAGTAAACCGGCTCTTAAAGTTGCGATGATAAGCTATGCAAATAACCTCTTAAGAGAAAAAAGAATAAACAACTGGAAATATGTATTTGGAGAAATTAAAAATAAGCAAGAAAAAGGTACAACTGTAGGACAAGCATATCTATCTAAATCACTAATTGGACTATCATTATTAAGATTTGATGCTTTTTATACTGATAAAACCGCAGAATCTTATTTAGAAGGAATACTTACAACACTTCTTCATGAAACAAGACATGTAATAGATGATAATAACGTAGATCACAACAAACTATCATTTGAAAACTCATTAATTACAAAAGAATTATTATTAATGTCAGATGATGAAGAATTCTACCATAAAAATTATAAAAGTTTAATAATTGAAAAATATGCTAAAATGACTGGAGTTATAGAAACATTGAAATTACTTTCTAAAATAGATAAAGATAAGGCAAAAGAGTTTTATACTAAAGCTTCAGTAAAAATAAGAAAACTAAATAAAACTCTATTAGATTCAAAAAGAAAAACAAATGAAAAAGAAGATAACTTTTTTGATATGGTAGATAATCTTATGAAAAATGATCCAACTTACATAGAAGAATATAGTGTACTTAAATATGAATATAATGAAGATGGTACAAGAAAATCTATACCACTAATAATTGATTCAGTATCTGCTTGTATTAATAATAGTAATGATGAAGAAAATAAATTAGATGCATATAAATACATAAGAGGTACAATAAATATAGAAGTATTAAGAAGTAATTCACTAACTGATATATTAGAAAAACTTGTATCACTAAATGGTATTAAGTATGATGATAAAATATTAAATAGACAATTAGAAATGTATAGAACTGGATTAGAAAATAGGTTTAATCAAATAATAAACTTATATAAAGAAGCACAAAAATGCAATGTTGATGTATCAAAAGATATTACATCTTCAAAAGAAATTTTATTAAAATATATAGATAGTGATGAGATTCTTGATAAATCAGTAGATAAAACATTAAAAAGTAGTTTAGATATTCTTATAGAAAATGGATTTATAAGTAGCGAGTCAGTAAGTAAAAAAAGCCACAAATATAGGCGTAAATCACTATAGTGCGACTTGACATTTTCCCTTTATTATTCTATACTTTCAATTGATTAGGGAAGAGCAAAAATTTAATTATAAAGTTATTCATGCCCTAGTGTTGAATGACTTTTTTATTTATTAGGAGGACATTATAAATGGGTAAGTTTACTAAAGAAATGGTTAATGATTACGCAGATAAATTATTAATCGGATTAACTGATGAAGAACAAGATATGGTATTAGAAGAATTTGATATCATTGATAAAAATATTGATATAATAAATGAAATTCCAAATATAGAAAATGTTGAACCAATGACTCATGCTTTAGATGATTTTGTTTGTGAATTAAGAGATGATGTAGTACTACCTTCAACACCAATTGAAGAACTATTACAAAATTGTGATTCTTATACAGATCGGGAAATAGAAGTTCCAAAGGTGGTGGAAGAATAATGACATATATGGATAAAGGAATAATAGAGATTCACAAAAGCTTAAAAGAAGGAAAAGTAACATCAAAAGAATTAATAAATGAAGCTTTAAAAAAGAGCCATGAGTTACAAGAAGAATGTAATGCATTTGTAACTATATTAGATGATGCAAAAGAGTGCCCTATAACTGATAACTTTTTATCTGGAATACCTTATGGACTTAAAGATAATTATTCTACAAAGGGAGTTCTATCAACAGGATCATCTAACACATTAAAAGATTATGTACCATTCTTTGATGCAACCGCAGTTGAAAAGTTAAAATCTGCAGGTGCGGTATGTGTAAATAAAACAGTTATGGATGAATTTGGTATGGGAGGAACAGGAACAACTGGTCATACAGGAATTGTAAAAAACCCATGGGATAAGACAAGAATGTGTGCTGGTTCATCTGCAGGGAGTGCTTGTGCAGTTTCAGCAGGAGTATATCCATTCGCAACAGGATCAGATACAGGAGATTCAATAAGAAAGCCAGCTGCTTTCTGTGGAATAGTTGGATATAAACCAACATATGGAATGATTTCTAGATATGGCTTATTTCCATTTGCTTCCTCATTAGACCACTTAGGAGTTTTAACAAGAAGTGTTGAAGATGCCGCAATAGTAGTTGATAATATGAAAGGCATTGATAGTCGCGATATGACAAGTTGGGATTCAAAAGACATAAAATTATATGAATCACTTGGTAAAGATATAAAAGGTAAAAAACTATGTTATATAAAAGAAATATGTGATATATCAATGTATGAAAATCCAAGTGAAGAGTTAAAAAGCCATCTAAAAAACTTTATGCAAGTAATTGATAAATGTAGAAAGTTAGGCCTTGAAATAGAAGAAGTATCAGTAGAACAAAAATTACTTAACGCAGTTGCATCAGTTTATGTAGTAATATCATGCGCAGAAGCAACATCAAATATGTCAAACTTAACAGGTATTATATTTGGACCACGTGCTGAAGGCAAAAACTATGTAGAAATGATGAAAAACTATCGTACTAAAGGCTTTTCTCCACTAATTAAAAGAAGATTTGTAATAGGATCTTATGTATTACAAGCAGAGAATAAAGATAGATATTTCCATAATGCACAAAGAGTAAGAAGGCTACTTGTAGATAAATGGAAGGAATTATTTAAAGAATATGATGGAGTAATATTACCAGTTAGTAGTGGACCAGCAAAGAAATTAGAAAATAATGATGATTCATTAGATGAAGCAACAACAGTATTAGAAGAACATCTTCAAATAGGTAACTTTGGTGGATTCCCATCAATTACTATCCCAGATGGATTTATAAATAATCTACCAGTAGCGCTAAATATCACAGGTAATTGTTATGACGATGAAAACGTTTTAAATATCGCATATCATATTGAATCTATGCTAGGATATAAAAATCAAACTGCTAAGGAGGTAAACAATGGATAAGTATAAAGCACTTATTGGACTTGAAATGCATTGCGAGATTAGTCAAACTAATACAAAAGTATTCTCAAGTGCAAGAAATTCATATAATGGACTTCCTAATTCAAATGTATCTCCAGTAGATATGGCATTTCCTGGAACACTTCCAGTTGTAAATAAAGAAGCAGTAAGAAAAGCACTAATGGCAAGTATAATATTAAATTGTAAACAACCAGAATTTTTATGCTTTGAAAGAAAGAACTATTATTATCCAGATTTACCAAAGGGATATCAAATTACTCAAGAGACAAAACCAAATCCTATTGGTATATATGGAGAATTAAAATATACTTGTGATGGTGAAGAAAAAATAGCTAAGATAAATAATCTACACTTAGAAGAAGATTCCGCAGGAATGGATCACTATACTAATGTTTCAACAATAGACTATAATAGGGCAGGAGTTCCACTTCTAGAACTTGTAACTGAACCAACGTTCACTTCTTCAAAAGAAGCTGTAGCTTTCCTTGAAGTAATGAGATCAATCTATCAATATGCAGGAATAAGTGAAGCAGATAGTAAAAAAGGACAAATAAGATGTGATGTAAATATATCAATAATGGATAAAGACTTAGACATCAATGATCCAAAAAACTGGGGAGTAAAAGTAGAAATTAAGAACGTTAATTCATTTAGTGGAGTAAGAGATGCAATCGAATACGAAATATCTCGTCAAATAGAATTAAAAGAAACGGGAGAATATGATAAATTAGTTCAACAAACACGAAGATGGGATGAAGAATCTGGAACAACTATTTATATGAGAAGCAAAGTAGATGCAATTGACTATAAATACTTTGTTGAACCAAACATTCCAAAATTTAGAATTCCTACTTCATGGATAGAAGAAATAAGAAAAACTATTCCACAACTAGCAAGCGAAAGAAAAGAAAAATATATAAAAGAATATGAATTAACAGAAAAAGAAGCAAATATATTAGTAAAAGAAAAGATAGTTTCAGATTACTTTGACAAAGTAGTTGAAGAAGGTGCAAATCCAAAAAGTGCATCAAACTGGATAACTACAAGGCTTTTAGGATATATAAACAAACTACTTATATCTATAAACGATGTTTACTTAACACCTAAAATGTTAAAAGAGTTAATAGATATGGTAGATAATAAGGAAATTTCTTCTAAACAAGCAAAAGATGTTTTCTATGAAGCATTAGATAATAAAAAAGATCCAAAAGCAATAGTAGAAGAAGGCGGAATGAAACAAAATTCAGATGATGGTGAAATTCGCAAAATAATTATAGAAATTTTGGATAATAATTTAGATAATGTAAATAAATATAAAAGTGGAAGAACTAATGTATTAGACTTCTTTGTAGGACAAGTAATGAAACAAACAAGAGGACAAGCCAACCCTGAACTTACAAGAAGTATATTAACTGAGGAGTTATCTAATAGATAATAAGACCTAAGGGGGTAGGTAGTATTAAAAAACTTGAAATTAATAAAATCAATTTAGATAAATTATATAAGATAAATAGTGATAGTAGGGAATCAACTATATATCATGATGGTGTTACCGCTTATAAAATATATACAGGATTAAATGATAATGAAAAAGAAAAAAGAGGGAAAACTTTAGAAAAATTGTCATTAATTACACCAATAAAAAATGTAATTTGGCCAAAAGATGAAATTGTATTAAGAAAAAAGCATATATTTCTTCACACAGAGTATCAAACAGTTGGAAACACAATGGAGTATATAGATAATGCAATCCCATTTTATAGATTAAGAGAATATAATGAAGATGAACAAGTATATATTAATATGTGTATAAATATATCAAAAACTTTAAAAGAAGTACATGAAGCAGGTATATTGTTGCCAGACTTTAATTTTTCAAATATCTTAGTTGATAAAAACCTAGAATACTATTTTAGTGATTTTGATAGTGCAAGCTTAGATGGTACAATAGGGGCAATATCATCACTAAGTGCATATTATTTGAGAAAAAAAGGAATTCTTATCCCAGATAAAGCAATAAAAGAATATGATAAAATATCTCTTATAATGCAATTTGCTGGAATTTTACTTGAAGATAATATATTAAGTATAAGAGAATATAATTATGATAAAAAAATGGAAGAACATACTATATTAAAAGATATTAAAGAAGTGGTTTTTGACATAAAAAGTAGTGATGGTATAATAAAAAATTTACCTTATTTGCATGAAATAATTGAACAAAGTGAAAAAAATAATCAAAAACTTCAAAAAAAGTATTGTCATAACTAAAAAAATATTATATACTAAGTAAGTCTTAGTTAGTTAAGACTTACGTGAGTGCTCGATTAGCTCAGTTGGTAGAGCAAACGGCTGTTAACCGTTGGGTCGCAGGTCCGAGTCCTGCATCGAGCGCCATTTTTTTGGCCAGTTGGTGAAGTGGCTTAACACACCGCCCTTTCACGGCGGCATTCACGGGTCCGAATCCCGTACTGGTCACCATTATGCGATTAACCCTTATAAATTAAGGGTTTTTATTTTTTTAGATTAAATATATGTAATATTTCTAAACAAGCAAAAAACAAAAAATTGTTTAAAAGAGGTATAACTACAATAACTACAATTTTTCTATCTTTTTTTTCTATATTTTGATACAATAAATACAAGTAGGTGAAGCATATGAAAAATTACTTAATAATAACTAATGACTCGGTCACAATAGACGAAGAAATAAAGAAAATATTAAATGATGCAAAACTTACTGAAGAAAATGTAATTAGATATGATTTGTCGGAAACACTTTTAGACAATGTTATAGAAGAATTAAATACATATGGATTATTTACTGATAATAAAGTTGTAATTGCATCTTCCTGTGAATTTTTAACCGGTTCTAATAAAAAGAGTCAGTTACCACAAGATGAAAAACTACTTGAAGATTATATAAATAATCCAAATCCACTAAATATACTTATTATAATCTGTGATAAATTAGATGAAAGAAAAAAGATTAATAAGTTATTAAAAGAAAAATGTATTGTTATAGAAAGCAATCTTTCTATAGAAGATAAAATAAAAAAAGAACTAGAAGATTATAAGATGGATTTTAAAACAATTAACTATCTTATAGGGTATTTAAATAATGATAATCAAAGAATTATTACTGAATTAAGAAAACTAAAAATGTACAAATATGATGAAAAAGTTATTACTATTCCTGATATAGATGAAATAGTTTTAAAAGAATTTGATGATAACGTCTTTTCACTAATAGATGCAATAGTAAAAAAGAATATTAAAAAATCTTTTGAAATATATGAAGAATTAACCTCTAGAGGCGAAGATATTAATAAGATAGTAATAATGACTACTGATCAATTTAGACTTATTTACAAAGTAAAACTATTAATAAATGAAGGTAAAAGTAAAGATATGATTACATCTATACTAAAAATACATCCTTATAGAGTAAAACTTGCGATGGAAGCATCATATAACTTTACTAATATGGAACTAATAAGATATATTAAAGCCCTTGGTCAAATAGATATTAATACTAAGATGGGAGTATCACCTAATAACTATGGTTTTGATTTATTTTTGCTAAATCTCTAAATTAATGAAAATTAATGATTTCTTATACATATAATTACGTAGGTGAAGAATATGTTTAAGAAATTTTTTTCTATAGTAGGAGTTATGGGACTTATATGTTTTAGTTTTTATTATACGCATCTTGCAACTGTAGTAGTTAAAAATAATGATCCTATAATGAAGAAAATTATTAATGTTAGTAAAACTTATACCCAAAAACCCGTTAATGCGACTTTTTCAAATAACAGTATTATTCCTGGTGTTAGTGGATTAGAGGTTGATCTAGATAAAAGCTATGAGTCTATGAAAAAATATGGTTCTTTTAATGAGGATTTAGTAGTGTTAAAATCAGTTACACCTTTGGTTAGTGTTTCTAATATATATGATAAATATATCACCAGAGGAAATGATAGAAACAACAATGTAGCATTAGTAATTATAATTGATGATTATTCCTATGTTGAAAATATAGTACAAGTATTAGATTCAAAACAGATAAAAGCAACATTTTTTATAGATAAAGATATAATATTAGATTCACCGGATTTAGTTAAATTAATTAATTCATCTTCCCATGAAATAGAGCTAAAATCTAGCGATTACAATATAGATGGGATTAGAAAAGCTAGTAGAGAATTATCTAATATAACTAATAAAGATATGAAGTTTTGTTATAGTGAAAAAGAAAATTTAACAATATTAACTAATTGTAGTAGTAGAAAATTATATACAATAGTTCCTAATATACCAACTAGTAATTTTCCATATAATGATGTTAAGACTAAATTAGAAAATGGATCTATAATAACATTAAAAAATAATACACATACATTAAGAGAATTAAAATATATTATTAACTATATAAATCAAAAAGGATATAAAATAGTTACATTAGAAAAATTAATTAAAGAGTAAATAAACTACATTTTATTACATACAATTAATTAGGTGAGATGTATGTCAAAGGAAGAATTTAAATCTTTTGTTAGAAAAAATCCTAGTTTGATAAAATATGTTAATAATAATTCAATGACATGGCAAAAATTTTATGAGATGTATGATATGTATGGAGAATCTAATGATATTTGGAATAACTACTTAAATACTACTAGTAACAACATAGTTAAAACTAATACATTATCATCAAGTGAAAATGCTTTTAGAGAACTTGTTAACACAGTTAAAACAATTAATTTAGAAAAAGTTCAAAAAGGAATTAATAGTCTTCAAAAAACCATATCACTTGTTCAAGAACTAGGTAGTAGTAATAATACTACTCCAAAAGAATATGAAAGACGTCCAATATATAAACACTTTGAGGATTAATATGTAATATGCAAGCTGATACATTAATTTTAATAAGAAGTGATCCAAGACTTAATATGTATTTAAAGTATAACTCTTATTGGTATAAAGAACTTATTAGAAATCCTGCAAGTATTACCTTACTAGAAGAAGAAATGAAAAAAGAATTTAAATTAACTACAAGTGATAAAATTAATGATATGACAGAAAAATTAGAAATGTTACAAATGTTTTTAAATGTGATGAAGTAATCTTACTATTATTTAGTAAGATTTTTTGATATAATAATATCAGGTGAAGAGGTATGCACAAAGTTGAACTTTTATCTCCAGCAGGAGATTTTAAATCATTATATTATGCTATTCATAATGGCGCAGATGCAGTTTATTTAGGTGGAAAGAGATTTGGTGCCAGAAGTTATGCAGCTAATTTCGATGATGAAGAAATGGTTAAGGCTATTAAATATGCTCATCTTTATGGAGTTAAAATTTATGTTACTGTAAATACTATTATATTTGATGATGAAATGGATGATGTTATTAAGTACATAGGATTCTTACATGAAAATAATGTTGATGCTGTTATTATGCAAGATTTAGGTGCTATAAAAAGAGTAAGAGAGACTTATCCAAACCTTGAGGTTCATGCTTCAACTCAAATGCATAACCATAATAGTTATGGTATCAAACTATTAGAAAGTCTTGATATCAAAAGAGTAGTTATGGCAAGAGAAATGTCAATAAATGAAATAAAAGAAATAAATACCACAATGGAAAAAGAAGTTTTTGTATATGGTGCAATATGTGTATGTTATTCTGGTTGTTGCCTTTTCAGCAGTATGAATACTAATAGAAGTGGTAATAGGGGAGAATGTGTTGCTTCTTGTAGACTTCCTTATAAATTATTAGATGATAATGGAAATTTAGTACAGGATAGTAAATATCTACTTAGTCCAAAAGAATTAAATACTATAAATTATGTAGATAAGTTAATAAACTCTGGAATTGATAGTTTTAAAATTGAGGGTAGAATGAAAAGCCCTGAATATGTAGGATTAGTCACAAGACTTTATAGAAATGCAATAGATAACTATTATAATAAGAAGAGTTTTTCACTAGATAGTAGTGATGAAAAAGACCTACTTTCACTTTTTAATAGAAAGTTTACTAAAGGATATCTATTCGGTGATTATGGAAAGAATCTTATGAATATTTACTATCCTAACCATCAAGGAGTTCATCTAGGAAATATTATTTCTACAAACAAAAGATACATCAAAGTTAGATTAGATGATGATGTAAATCAAGAAGATGGAATTAGATTTGTAGATGAAAATAAAGGAATGATTTTAAATAGACTTTATAATGAAAAAGGACTTTTAGTAAATAAAGTTTCAAAAGGAAATATTGCACTTTTCGATAATAAAATAGGTCTAAAAAGTAAGGGTGCAGTTAATAAAACTATAGATAGAGAATTAATATCTAAATTATCAAATGTGACCGAATTAAAAATAAAAGTTGATTTATCTATAGAAGTACTAGAAAACCAGCCATTAAGCCTAAAGATTACTGATGGGGTTAATAGTGTTACGGTTAGTAAAGATATAGTAGATAAAGCAATTAATAGACCAACCACAAAAGAAGAAATAATTAAACAAATATCTAGAATGGGAGATACTCCATTTTCTATAAATAAAATAGATGCAAAAGTTGATGAAAATATATTTGTTCCAATAAAAAACCTAAATGAAATAAGAAGAGATGCAACAGAAAAGCTAATAGAATTAAGAGAAAACAAAATTGTAAAAGTGGATAATCCACCATTTAATATTAAATCAAAAAAAATAAAAAAAGAATCATTTGGAATTAATGTTCTTGTAAGAAATGAGGACCAACTAAAGGCAAGTTTGGAGTTACATGTTAATAACATATATGTTACTGATTATAAGCTATATAAAAAATATAAAGCTAGTAATGTATACTATTCTATGCCAAGAGTAGTATCGAATTATACCGAGTTAAATGGTGAAAACTTGTTAATAAGGGAACTTGGTAGTATTAAAAAATATAAAGATTCTAATAACATAATTAGTGATTATACACTTAATGTTGTAAATGCTGACAGTATCTCACTTCTAAATGATTTAGGAGTAAATAGAATTTGTTTCTCACCTGAAGTTAAGATAGGTAATATATCTAGTAGAGTATCTAAGTATAATACTGAATTAATTGTTTATGGAAGAATGGAACTTATGATAAGCAAATATTGTATGTTAAATATGTTACTTAACAATGATAATAAAAAATGTTTTATTTGTAAAAACAACAATTATTATTTAAAAGATGAAAAGAATAAGATTTATCCAATAAGACATGAGGGACATTTAATGGTTATATATGATTCTAAAAGTATTGATTTAATTAATAAAATTCCTAGTCTAAAAGATAGGATTAATAACTTCAGAATAAATTTATTTGATGAAGATTACAATGAGGCTAAAGAATTAATAGAGAGGGTAATAAAAAGTTATGAATGATATAATATATGATAAACTTGATGAGGTACTTCTTACTATTAGAAACAACAAAAAAGTTATTAGAATGAAAGAGTTAAAAAAGAAAATTGAAAATGATGTTGATCTAAAAAATAAACTTGATAAGTTTCATGAGGTTTGGAAAAATGAATATTCAGAAGAGTATGTTAATTTAAAAAAAGAAATCCTAGATAATCAATATGTTAAGGAATATAAAGTTCTAGAAAATGAATTATATTTTACTGTACTTGATATTAATAGAAAGTTAAATAGTTTAACTGGTAAGAGGAAGTGTTAGTGTGAGAGTAATAAGTGGCACATTAAAAGGAAGAAATATTGAAGGATTTAATCTAGATGGAACAAGACCAACAATGGATAGGGTAAAAGAATCTTTATTCGCATCTATTCAAAATTATATAGAAGGTGCAACCGTCTTAGATTTATTTGCGGGTAGTGGAAATTTAGGAATAGAAGCAATAAGTAATGGAAGTGATTTTGTATATTTTTGCGATAAAAATAGTGAGGCGGTTAAGGTAATTAATAAAAACCTAGATAACTTTAAGATTAAAGATAAAGCTCTAGTATACAATCTTGATTATATGGAATGTTTAAAGATACTTTCAAATAATAAAAAAAGTTTTGATATAATTTTTCTAGATCCACCATATGCAATGGAAGTACTATCTGATGTAATAGAATTTGCCCTTAGCAAGAATCTTTTAAAGGATAATGGAATTATAGTTTGTGAAGTAGGAAATGATTATCTAAAGGATTATAATAATCTAACAAGAATCAAAGAAAAAAAATATGGAGATAAGTATATAATTGTATTTAAAAAAACATTGTAAAGACTTGAAAAGTGCTTTATAATGTTTATAGGTGATACTATGAAACGTAATAAATTAAATAATAGGGGATTTGCTATTTCGACTGCTTTATATGGCTTATTAACTCTAACTATATTGATTCTTGTTCTTATATTTCAAGTCAATAGAACAGGAAGTAATAATAGTAAAGAATTAGGAGAACAAATTCAAGCTGAATTAGATGCTTGTAGAGAGAAAAGAATAACTTATAACAAAACTAAAACCGACGAAAATTTAACTAACTATAAAACGTGCATTGATAACTACAAAAAAAGCGATTTATCTAACTAAATCGCTTTTTAATATGTTTTAATATATTAGTGTACCAAGTATTCTTTGTGTATTTCTAAAGTTTAATTTTGCAACATCTTCTAATTTTTCCTTACCATAAGTTTCAACTACTTCTTTACCAGCTTCATCAACTTGTGGTCCTGCACCCTTTGGTAGAGGGATATGTAATTCATCACACATCTTATCAAATTCTTTTATAAAAATATATCTGCTTATTACTGATGCACAAGCAACAGCTAAATTCTTATCCTCAGCTTTAGTCATAAAAGTTATTCCTTTTTGAATGTTTGTTGAATCTTTTATGTAATCATAATATCTAGCTTCTCTTGCAAATTCATCTACTATTATATAATCATATTCTAAATCTTCTTCATGGACCATTTTCCATAATGCTTTATTATGCATTATAGCCTTTATTTTATTTATATTATTATCTACATTATTATATTTTTCATTATATTCTTTATTAGATAAAATAATACTTTTATATTTAATTGCTTTTGCAATTGCAGGTGCAACTTTTAGAATTTTTTCATCATTCATTTTCTTTGAATCACGTATTCCTAAAGATTCTAGTAGGGGAATATCTTTTTTATTTACATAGCAACTAGTAACAACTATTGGTCCAAAGTAATCTCCAGTACCAACTTCATCAGAACCTATAGAAGAACAATTATAATATTTTGAGTAATCAATTTGTTTTTCCTTTTTTGAAGTTTCAATAGCAGTTTTTTCCATAGCCCAAACCGAAGCTTCTATATCAGCACCAGTTCCTTGAAACATAACTTTGTTTTCACCTTTTTTGTTTTTCTCATAAATAGTTATTACAACATCTTCATTAACTGCTTGCATAGCTACATAAGGAATTTGTTTATTCCTTGCAAATTCTTTGTAAAAGTTAATCATTTTTTTATGAGTTTCATCATCTACTTTTAATACAACATAATTATTTTTGTTGTTATTATTTGCCATAAAATGTCACCTCAATTAAATTATAACAAACAAAATCAAAAAATTAAATAAAAAAGTAATTTAGTTGTTGCACTGCTAGAAAATTTGTGTTATTATTAAATGGTCATGGACCCTTAGCTCAGTTGGTTAGAGCATCCGGCTCATAACCGGACGGTCATAGGTTCGAGTCCTATAGGGTCCACCATTTTTGCGGGTATGGCGGAATTGGCAGACGCACTAGACTTAGGATCTAGCGCCGCAAGGCTTGCAGGTTCAACTCCTGTTACCCGCACCATTAAAGAATCTGGTTGAACTTAGGTTCAATTTACTAATAAATATCAATTCTAGAAATGGAATTGATTTTTTGTTGTGTAAAAGAAAGGGATGATTTAATGGTAAATATTATTAAACAAGAAATTGATATTGAAGAGGCATTAAAAAAGAAACTAGAGTTTGTATGTAGTTTCTGCAATACTAAATGTGAAATACAAAAAGGTTCAATTAGAACAATAGAAAGAACAATCCTATCTTATGTAGAACCACATAGAATAATAATTAAAGGTATTACATTTTTAGCATTTAACTATGAAACAAATATCTATATAGAGAATTTAAGTAATAAGATATTAATTAAAGATTTAGAAGAATATATTAAAAGTATTTAAATAACTTATCAATTCCATTTTAAGTAACGATTTTAAGCCAAATATTTGACATTTTATTAAAAAGTGATAGAATATAAGTCAATCAAGAAATATGTCTATTTAAGGGGGTTAAATAGATGAGATGGAAAGATAATTTAATTATATTTTGAAGGTAATTCTTATCAAGCTATTGCTAATATATTTAATGCTGAAAATGTAGGTAATAAAAAATGGAGAGATAGTACAATACTTGAAATGATAGAAAATCCAATTTATAAAGGTGATTATTTACATGGAAAAAGAAATAAATATCCAGCTTATTATGAAGATGTAGTTGAACCAATAGTTAGTAAAGAAATGTGGGAAAATTGTCAAGTTCAACAACAAAAGAATTCTAGAAGTTATCAAAGATACCAAACTTATTTATTCTTACAAAAACTTAAATGTCCAGTTTGTGGAAGGATAATGGGTGGTAAAGCAACTTATAAAAAGAAGTTTGATAGAACTTATTATTACTATGGTTGTAATGAATGTAAAAACAATATCAAAGAAGATTATATTGAAGAATTAGATTTAAGCAAAGAAAAAGATGATTATGAGAGATAAATCATCTTTTTAAGTTCAGAGTTTTATTATTAGTTTGCCCAGAATTTAAATGTTGAAGTATTCCTAGTTCTTTATTACTAAATCTAAATTCATCGATTTGTTCTATATTTTGTATACCATATGATTCTGCTTTTTTTAATACAATTCCACTAAAATCTAACCCAGATAAATATTCAATTAATTTTTTGTTTGTATTTAACATTTTTCTCAATGGATAAAACTTTTCATCATTATAACTAATCATTGTATCAAGAGTTATTCCATCCTTTAATTTAAAAACAATGCCATCATAATCAACATATTTATTAAATATTTGATGTGTTTCAGAATCTTCAAATTCAAATAATTGTAATTGTTTATTATCAATTGATAATTGTCCTAATGTGTAAGTAAAAAGAGCAGCATCAACTTTATCAAAACCAATGCTAAATAAAGAACTGACTAATATTTCAGTATTTATTTTTTCCATATAAACCTCCCTGTGTTTTATATTATACTATATATTTTTCAAATTTAACATTAAAATTAATTTTGTTTATTTAATTCTACATATTTTTTGTCATCAATTATAGAACTTTTTATTATTCCAATTTTATATGATGGTATATCTGAAAATAATTTTAAATCAGTTACTGTATACGGAAATAATCATTTAACTTATATAGATATAGATCCAAATAGTGAAAATTATAGAAAACAATTAGTCCTAGTAGCTTTAGAACACACAATTTCTTTTTCAGTAGATTACGAGAGATTTTCAGAATGTAGTGTTAATGGTTTTGTGGGTTATTTACCCCGTAATTGTAAACCTAGAACAACACTAGACCCGTTAGATTTACTAAAAGAAGAACAAGTAAAATATTTATTACCATATTTTGAATCAAGTAATAATTTCCTACATGATAGCACAGTATCAGTAAATAAATATTGTAAATTAACAAGTGGTGCAAAAACTTTAAAACTTACTAGAAAATAGTGAGAAGTTATTGCTACCTTTTTCTTTTAATGGTATTATTGCTGTAGAGTGTTAGAGGTTGATTCTAATATCAACCGTCATTGATGGAAAGTTGTAGATTACTACGATACTCGCACCATTAAAGAATCTGGTTGAACTTTGGTTCAATTTACTAATAAATATCAATTCTAGAAATAGAATTGATTTTTTGTTGTGTGAAAGAAAGGGATGATTTAATGGTAAATATTATTAAACAAGAAATTGATATTGAGGAAGCATTAAGAAAGAAATTAGAATTTGTATGTAGTTTCTGTAATACTAAATGTGAAAAACAAAAAGGTAAAAACAGAGATATTACTTCATATGAAAGAAAACTCTTTAATGAAAGAGTCAAAGGCCTTAAACAAGAAATATCTAATCTTCAAAATGAAGTATCTAATTTAGAAGATAATAAAGAATCTATTAATAAACAAATAACTAATCTTAACAAAGATAAAGAAGATATAGTTGATGAAATAGATAAAAAGAGAAAAATAAATGATAAAATTACTCTTAAAACTAAAAATCAACTATTAAACGAAAATCAAAAATTATCTAAACAAAATGAAGATTTAAAGCATGAGAATTATCAGCTTAAATATAAAAATGAAGAATAAGACCAACAAAAGAATTATTTACTTTATTACATTAAAAAGTTTTTGGATAAAATGCCTAAAGTTATTAAAGATATAGTTGAAAAAACATTTGATAGAAATATGAGTGTTGACTTATATAAATCTCAATATGATTCAGAAATGTTAGAAGAACAACAAAGAAGAATTGAAGCAAATAATAGAAGATTTAATTTATTTACTAAAAAAGAAATTGAGAAGCAACTAAACATTTAAATAATGAAATGAATGAAGTTGCTGAAGAATTTTATCAAACTAAAAAGAGGAAAGAAAAAGACGATGGAATGACTTTATAAATATTTAATATTAAAAATTCTTTAAATATGATATAATATGTGGCAAAGGAAGTGACTAATTATGATGGATTATCCTAAAGTAATAGAAGTGCAATTTCATAATAAGTGCAATTCAAATTGTTTGATTTGTCCATATAAGGATATGAATTATTCTTATAAAAGTATGACAAATGAATTGTTTGAAAAACTTTTAAGTGAAATTGATGAAAAGAAATTAAAGAGAATAATACCTTATCTTAATAATGAACCGTTTTTAGATGTTAATTTTATAGAAAAAGTAAAAAAAATTAGAAATAAATTTAAAAAAATTGAAATTGAAATATCATCAAATGTTTCTGTGATAAAAGAAAAAGATATTATTGCATTAAACAGTCTTAATATTACAGAATTGAGACTAAGTGTTTTTGGTTATGAAAAAGATACATATAATAAAATGATGCCTTGTTTAAATTATGAAAAAACATTTGAAAAATTGAAAACGATTAGTAATATAATGAGTAAAACTAGTACTATTATTTCAATAGTCATGATAGATAATGGTGAAATAAGTGAGCAAGAATTTATTGATATGGAAAAAATGTGTAAAAGTTTAGGCTTTAATTTTGAAAGATGGGGCTTTCTAGATAGAAGCGACAATGTAACATACAAATCCAATAATATATATAATGAAAATGTTTCTTATTGTGAGCAAAATAGGCCGTTAGAAAGAATGCATATATTATCTGATGGAAGAGTTATATTTTGCTGTCAAGATTGGTCTCATTCACTAGTTGTTGGCGATATTAATAATAACACAATAAGTGAAGTATGGAATAGTAAAGTATATAATAATGCAAGAAATTCACTATATGATAAAGAAAAAGATAGTCCTATGATTTGCAAAAAATGTAAATTGGGACATTAAGGAGTAACTATGAAAAAAATTGGTATTTGTTATTTTAGAAGTCTGTACTCACAATCAGCATGTTCTTTATCAGTAGGTAAAGTATCAGATTACTTATTAAATAGGGGCTATAAAACAAATTTATTTTTGCTAAAAAATGATGATCATATAGCATTGATGTCTCAATATAATGATATAATAGAAAACGATATTATTATTTATAAAACTAACTATAAGGATTTTGAATATGGAATTCGTTTATTTGAAAATATATGTAAGAAATCAAATAAAAAAATTTATTTAACAGGACCATTTGCATTGATGAATAAAAATAGAATTCAAAAAAAGTATGCTTTTATCACAAATATAATTGATATTCAAAATAGTGACGAAATTAATAAAATTTTCCCTGATCTGGGAAATAAAGTAAAAAAGAATAGTATTATTTGTGGAATAGATCGTGAAATCGAAATACAAGAAAAAGGACATTACATAAACTTAGAAGCATCAACAGGTTGTATTTATAATTGTGCATTTTGTCATATAAATTTAATGAATTATGCTAAAGCAGAAAAGAGTATAGAATTAGTAGTAAAAGAAATAGAAGAATTACATAAAAAATTAGGTAAAAACTATTTTATATTTAATGATAGTGTTTTTTGGAAAAATAATAATGACAATGAGAGAATTGAAAAATTTGTGAAACTTCTAAAAGAAAAAAATATTAATATTTATTTTATGATTTATTTATCTTTAACTGTAAAGATTAGTGATGAATTATTGAAAAAACTAAAAGAAGTTGGTTTAATACGAATTTTCTTTGGAGTTGAAAATGTTTCAAAAAGCTTTTCGATACAAAATAATAAATATATTTCAGATATTGATGCTGAAAAATTTATAAATAAACTAGAAAACTTAAATATTAGTTATCATATTGGATTTATGCTATTTAGTAAAGAAACGAGATATGATGAATTACAAGAGAATATTGATTTTCTATATAAAATAAAAAAGTTATTCAGACCTGGCATGTTAGTTGAAAAAATGAGAATATTACAAAACTCTAAAGATTCTAAGTATTTGTATAATGATGAAAATAAAATTGATCAAGCTTATAATTATGTAATTGACGATTCTAAAACTGGAAAATACTATATAATTGTTAATAAATTATTTTCAAATATTAATATTAGAAATTTTGAACAATTTTTTTCCGGAATAAAAATAGGATTGACAATTATTAAAAGGAAAAATCTAACCAATAATTATATTGATTATGAAAAACAATATAATTATATTTTGAATTATATTAATAAAGGTATATATATAATTTTATCAAGAATGTTAAAAGAATTAGAATTATCAGAAGATGAAATAGTTGAACTAAAAAATTTATATTCTATTGCTGAGAATAATTATATTGAATTTATGAATTACTTAAAGATTAATAATAAGAATATTTATGAAACAATACCTCATGGCACAGAGGACTTAAATATATGGTAATTGGTGTAGAGGGTAACGTACATGTTGGTAAAACAACATATATAAAAAACAATTTTAGTAAATTTAATATAATAAAAGAAACTAAGTTTAAATCTGATTTTAATGATTATAATAGGCAATTGTATTATATAGAAAAAGAGGTAAAAAAGAAAGATCAACTAATAGGAGATACAGTTTTAGATAGAACTATTATATCAACAATAATTTATACTATTTATACGGATTCTTTGACTTTGCCTGAAAAAAACAAATTACTTTATATTATAAAAGAAAATCTTGATAACAATAAAATAATTGTTCCAACTTTTGTTCACTTAATAATATATCCATATAAACTTATTTCTTTAAATCATTCAAAATTAGTTAAAGAAAAAGGAACGCAAAATAGTTTAGTTGATTATAACTATTATTTAAAATTTTCATTGTTTTTTTCTAATTTTTATTATGCAATTAATAATATATTAAGTATTAAAGATTATAGACAAATAATTTCATATAATTCTAATATCTTTAAAAGAATAATTAACCCCAAATCGTTTAACAGTAAAATTTTACTAGATGGTTGTCCAGCAATTGGAAAATCTACAATTGGCAGTCATCAGAAACAATATAAGTATATAAAAGAATTTAAATATAAAAAATATACATTAGAAGACTATTCAAACCAGATAAAGAGTATTATAGAAAGAGTTAGTATATTAAGTAAAGAAAATATATTATTGGATACTAGCTTCTTAATGGGAATAAATCATTTGTTTTACAATCAACCAACACCAGCAGAATTAAAATTAGAAATGATTGATAAAATTATGGAAAATCTTCCATTAAATAATTATATAACTAGAATATATTATTTAATTTTAGATAAAGAAAAATTAATTGAAAGAAAAAATATGGATAGTAAAAAAGAAAGAAATCATTTTTTTGATAATCTTAATTATTTAGATATGGAGATAAATTTTTATAAAGTTTTGCATAAGAGACTTGGATCGATGTCTAACATTAGTTTTGTTGATGCGTCACAAAGTATAGAAAAATTGGTTTACATTATTGAAAAAAATGATGATAAACCATTAATGTTAATAGATTTGTTTTATGAAATTAAAGAGGCAATAAAAGAAGGTGAATTATAATGATATATTTTGTTTGGTTTTGTATATTTTTACTTGTATTTGCAAATATTAAATCAATAATTAGATTAAAAAAGTCAAGTTCATTTTTAAACAAAAAACACGATTTATCAACCAATGTTAATAAGAAAATAATTGTTATAATTCCTGCTATGAATGAAGTTAATAATGTTGATAAGTCCATTAATTATTTTAAGAGTTTAAATGATGTATGTAATGTTATATATGTGACTACTTCAAAAGAAAAAAGTATGGCAACGTATAAAAAACTTAATAATGAAATTAAAACACAAAGAGCAAATAATATAAAAATAATTAATTGTCCAAATACAATTGGAACTATGGCTAATCAAATTAATTATGCTATTAAAAAATTAAAGGAAGATGATATAGTTGCTGTTTATAATATAGATTCACAACCAGAACGAAAAACTTTTAAATATGTTTTGAAAAATATTAACGATAATGTGGTTTTACAGCAAGTTAGTTTTTTTGATGATAAATCAAATGGAGTATTGAAAAGTGCTGAAAATTGGCAAAATAGATGGTCAGTTGTTTATGAAATGGGAAAATATTTAAATGATTCAAGAATAGAATTTAAATATTGTATAGGACATGGTTTATTTGTAGAAAAGAAAATTTTTGATAAAATTGGATATTTTTCAGAAAATGAGATAAATGAAGACAATGAATTTGGATATAGACTAAATATTAATAATATCTCAATTAAACCAATTCCTTTTATGGAACAAGCAGATTTTGCAAAAAATAAAAAAATATATGTAAAACAACAATCAACTTGGGTAAATGGCCCTTTATATTCTTTAAAATATTATAGAGATAATGAAAGAACTTTTAAAAATTTCACTTTATCAATTTTAAATTTCAAAGCATTCATATCGTGGTGTCTGTTTCCGTGGATATGTTATTTTTGTATAATATTTTCTTTTATAATAAATATAAAATTATTTATTTTATCTTTATTTTTAGTTGTTTTTTATGTAACTGGAATCAATTACGTTGCTAATAGGTTATTAATTAAGTCAGGCTATATTAAAAACAAATATCATATTAATATAATAAGTGATTTATTATTTTTTGCAATACACACTTTTGGAAGTTATATAACTCTTTATAAATTAATTACTGGTAAAAATAATATAAAAAATAAATATAATACAGAAAAATAATTGTAATTTAGAATATTTTATTATAAAATATATCAAAAAGGAGCACTTTTATGGGAAATAAACAAAATTTTAAATTAATTGCACATGCTTTAGTAAAAGTAAATGATAAGTATTTATTGATTAAAAGAACATCAATAAAAAGAGGAAAACCAAATTCCTTGCCAGAATATTGGGATATACCTGGAGGAATGGTAGAAGAAGGTGAAACACCTAGTATTGCTGCTATCAGAGAAACAAAAGAAGAAGTAAATTTGGATGTTACTATTGGCCCAATTCTACACGAGGATAGTAATTATGATGAATCAAAGGGAACTGTTTTTACTAGAATTGTTTATCAAGCAGAATTGTTAGATGGTCAAAATGAAAAAGATATTATTTTGCAAGAAGATGAACATTCTGAATATAGATTAGTAAGTGATATCAACGAAGTAGATAAACCTGTTGATTATTTGTATGATACTATCGATCATGCTAATACTTACAATTCAGGTTCTAAAGTATTAAAAGTGACTAGAAAGAAATAATCTAGTCATTTTTGCTTTTTGTTTTTACTAATTTTTTAACATCTGTTATTCCATAAATATAATTTAACGCTTCATCTAAAACTTCTTCTTGAGTTAAATTATCTGTGTTTATAATATGACAAGGTAATTCTGGATGCTCTAGAATAAATTGATTCATCGAATCATATCTTAAATTTCTGATTTTATCTAACTCTAAATCAGGATCATTTTCATTTCTTTTTTTTATTCTCTTGATTCTTTCTTCGTTAGAAACAGTCACAATGATTGCTGCATCAAAAAATACTCCTAGATTAATTAAAGTTTCAAATACAGGTTTTGAATTCATGTCTCCATTAAAAGCGAATGCTGATAGTAACCCTCTATCAATTATTAAATTTTTATCAGACATACATTCTTTAATATATAAAAGGCTCAATCCTGTAAAATAACTTTTTAATGTGTTAGAATCAGTTTTATTATAAATTAAATCTTGAATATGATATATTTCGCTATATAAATAATTATCATCACCCTTAACATTAAAAAGTTCATATATAGGTTTGTCTATGTATTCATAGCCTAGTTTTTCCGATAGACTTTTTGCTAAAGTTGATTTTCCTGCTCCATCCAATCCATCAATAGTAATTATCATAGGAATTCCTCCTTAAAATTGCTTTTTATTTTAGCAATTTTTATGTACAAAGTCAATATATATGATAAAATAGACTATATGGAGTGTGATTATAATGAATGGAAATAAAATAATTGTTCATACATTGATAAAAACTAATAATGGTTATTTAGTTACTAAAAGGTCAAAAGAAGAAACAACATTTCCAGAATATTGGGATATTCCAGGAGGATTAGCTGAATATGGTGAAATGCCTAGAGAAGCAGTTATTAGGGAAACTAAAGAAGAAGTTGGCTTAGATATTATCCCAACTAAGTTAATACATGAAGATAGTAATTTTGATAAAAAGAAAAATCTCATTTTTATTAGATTAGTATATTTGTGTGACTTAAAATCAAAAATTGATGATATAGTTTTACAAGAAGAGGAACATTCAGAATATAGATTTATTAATTCATTAAAAGATTTAAAAAAAGAAAAAATTTCTCCTTTTCTTATAGAAGTATTTAAAAATTTATAAAAATATGATATATTATATATAGAACTGATATTTATTAGTTTGTTCTTTAGAGATGTAAGTGTTCAAAATAGGCTCCTGTTACCCGCACCAATTATGAATTTAATCAAGTTTTTGAACTTGTTACAAAAAAGAACTTGTCATAAGTTCTTTTTTTCACGTTTACGTAAATATTGAATTTATGTATTCATATTACTTAAAAGTAATAGTGAAGTTAAAAATTCTATGATAAAATATATTTGAAAAGATTTATATAAAATAAGGAGGAAAATAAAATGGATTTTAAAAATATTGTATTAAGTTTTTCAAATGCTAAACTAGCTAGTGGGAAATTTAGACCCAAATTTAATAAGTTTTCAATTGTAGTTACAGTCTTACTTTTTATACTACTAGGGGGAACATCAATAGGACTTATCTATGCTTTACTAAGTTTAAATCTTGATCTTATATTAGCATGTGGATGTGGAATATTTGGATTAATGTATATTATATTGATAAATCCATATACTCAAAACAAAAATAATTATTACATTGAATTTGAAAGTGAGAATTCATTAGCAAATTTCAGACTATATTACAAGAATAAATTAGTTAATATCAAATACAAAATCGATAACAATGGAAAAATTGCTTTTGCTAATAATGAGAGTAAATTAAGTTGTGTTTCATATGCAGATGGAACAAAAATGTCTAAATTAACAAAATTTAGGGTAATGAATTATTTTATAAAATGGTTAAATGATTATAACTTAATGTCAGATGAAATAACAACAACATTTGAATAATAAAAAACTTAAAAAAAATATTACTCAAACACTTTTAAGTGTTTTTTCTTTTTTTAAAAGAAAACTTTAATTGTAAAAAGCATATAAAAGTAGTACAATAATTACAGAAGAGGAGATTTTGTATGGCAAGTGAAATGTGGAAATCATTAGATAATACTTTTACTGATGTTTTAGAAATGACATGGCCTATGATACTTATATCTGTTGTGTTACTTTCATCAATTAGGTTGTCTTATCTTTTAAAAAGCAAAAAACCTTTTGTATTACATAAAGAATTATTAACTCTTTTCTTTATAATTTATATATTATGTTTATTCCAAGTTGTGACATTTCAAGACATTAATAGTTTTGGTGGTAATAACTTTATACCATTTAGGGAAATTACAAGGTATACTTTTGGTAGTAGATTGTTTATAAAAAATATAATTGGCAATATGCTTATGTTTATTCCATATGGATTCTTTGTTGCATACTACAGCAAAATTGATGATTGGAAGCATTCCTTTTGCTTAGTATTAATTGCATCATTAGTTATTGAATCTACTCAACTTGCGATTGGTAGGATATTTGATGTTGACGATATTATACTAAATGTAGTAGGAGGGATGATTGGATACTTTATGTATAAGTTTTTTAATAAACTTGCAGATACTTTTCCTAAGATATTTAAATCTCAAATATTTTTAGATATTATAACAATAATATGCTTTATAGCATTTTCAGCATATATATTATGGAGGTAACATGGAAATAGGAATATTTAATCAAACAAATGAAAAGCTTGATAGAGAATTAGATGAATTAAAGGATATGTTAAGCAACTTCTGTAAAAGAGAAGGCCTTGGTAATGTAATATTTAATATTATAATTATTGATAATCCTACAATTCATAAAATTAATAAAGAATATAGAGATAAAGATGCTCCTACTGATGTAATTAGCTTTGCATTAGAGGATGATAAAACAGTAATAGAACCAGATGGAGTTAGAATACTGGGTGATATATATATATCGATTGATAAAGTACATGAACAAGCTTTAGAATATGGCCATTCATTTAAAAGAGAACTTAGTTTTCTTGCAGTGCATGGATTACTTCACTTACTAGGCTATGATCATATGGAAAAAAGTGATGAAGAAGTAATGTTCAAAAAGCAAGAGGAGGTTCTTAACTACTATGAAATATATAAATAAAAAGAATAAGAGTCTCAAAGATAGCTTTTATCATGCATATGAAGGTATTTGTTATACCGTTATAAGAGAAAGAAATATGCATATACACATTATAATGGCACTACTTGTAATACTAGGTGGCGCTATATTTCAAATTTCATATGAAGAATGGTTAGTATGCTTAATCCTAATTGCACTTGTTATATCATTAGAACTTTTAAATACGGCTGTTGAATCAGTTGTAGATTTAATAACTACTAATGATAATCCACTTGCTAAAGTCGCTAAAGATTCCGCAGCTGGTGCTGTTTTAGTAAGCGCCATAATATCTGCAGTAATAGGTGTTGTTATATTTTTACCTAAAATATTAGATTTTATATCAAGGAGTTTATAATATGAGAGATAGATTAAAAGAATTACTTAATAATAGTTATGCGCCATACTCTAATTTTAGAGTTTCTGCAGTTGTAGTTATGAAAGATGGAACATCATTTAACGGAGTTAATGTTGAAAACGCTGCATATGGTTCTTCAATATGCGCAGAACGTAGCGCAATCCTATCAGCTATATCAAATGGATATAAAAAGAATGATTTTGATAAACTATATGTAATGTGTGATAATGAAAAAGTTGGTATGCCTTGTTTTGCATGTAGACAAGTAATATTAGAACTTTTCGATAAAGACAGTACCATCACATGTATGAATCCCTATGAGGATGAAATAACATTAAGTGTTAAAGATTTATGCCCATATCCATTTGATAGTGAGGATTTAAAATGAAAAGTGGATTTGTTAGCTTAGTCGGAAGACCAAATGTAGGGAAAAGTACACTCCTTAACAACATCCTTGGTTATAAAATTGCTATTACTTCCAATGTCGCAGGTACTACTAGAAATGTAATACAAGGAATTTATAATGATGAAGATAGTCAAATTATATTTATAGATACTCCAGGAATTCATAAACCTAAAAACAAACTTGGCACTTACCTTAATAGAAAAGCCTATACTATGGCAGATGATGTTGATATTATTTTGTTCTTAGTAGATGCAAAAAGTGGTTTTGGTAAAGGAGATAAATTTATTTTAGAAAGAATTAAAGAGATGAATAAAACAGTATTTTTAGTTCTTAATAAAGTTGATCAAGTAAGAAAAGATGAATTACTTGGTATAATAGATAAGTATAAAGATTTATATGACTTTGATGAAATAATTCCTCTTTCAGCATTAAATGGAGATAATGTAGGAGAACTTATTACTACTTTGAAAAAATATTTAAATAGTGATGTTAAATATTATGAGGATGATACAATCACTAACGTTAGTCGTAATTTTATAATTGCGGAAATGGTTAGAGAAAAAGTACTTAGATTAACTAAAGAAGAAGTTCCTCATACAGTTACATGTTTAACTGAAGAATATGAAGAAGAGGATAACATCATAAATGTTGGCGTATTAATAATTGTTGATAGAGAAAACCTAAAGAAAATCTTAATTGGTAAACAAGGTAAAATGATAAAAGAAATAGGGCAAGAAGCTAGAATTGATATAGAAAACTTCTTAGGTAAAAAAGTATATCTAACAACATATGTAAAAGTTATTAATAATTGGAGAGATAGAGAAAAATATTTAAAAGAATTTGGACTTAATGAATTAGAATTTTGATTAAAATAGATTATTATTTCACATTATATTAATGGTGATAATATGAAAGAATTAGTCTGGGAAATATTTAAGAAAACAGGAGATATAAGATATTATCTCCTTTCTAAAAATCTTGAAGGTGATAGTAATGCAGACAAGAAAAGTAGAGGCAATAGTAGTAAATGAAACTAACTATAGTGAATCTAGTAAAATTTTAGGACTTTATACTAAAGAATTAGGGCTTATTAGTGTTATATCTAAAGGCTGTAAAAGATTAAAAAGTCCATTAAGAGTTGGAAGCTCTAAACTTGCATATGGTGAATATATCATTTCATATAAAAGTGAAGGATTATCTACTTTAGTATCTGTTGATATATTAGATAGTTTTAAAAATATTTTATTCGATATAAAAAATGTTAGTTATGCTACTTATATACTAGAACTTGCTACACAGGTAGCTAAGCAAAATAGTGATAGTGAGATTTTTACACTTTTAATTTCCTCATTAAAAAAGATAAATGAGGGGTTAGAGCCCAAAATTATAACATTGATTTATGAGGTACAATGTCTAAAATATCTTGGTATTGATATAATGGTTGATGCATGCACCAACTGTGGTTCTACTAATGATATAGTAACATTAAACAGTGAAAAAGGTGGATATATCTGTAAAGAATGCTATGAAAATGAAAAAATTGTAGATGAAAAAACACTAAAAGTAATAAGACTTTTTTATCATGTAGATATATCAAAAATAAGTAAACTTGAACTATCAAATATTACAATAAAAGAAATAAGTGATTTTTTAGAAGAGTACTATGATAGATATAGTGGATTATATCTAAAAAGTAAAAGTCTATTAAATATGATAGTTTAATGTAAACATATGTAAATAAGTGATATCAAAAATTGATATCATTTTTTTTAAGTGATATAATCAACTTAGATAATAGGAGGTTATAATATGGCAGAAAAAAATAAAAGTGTTAAAAATGTTAAAGTAAATCAAGAAAATGTTAAAAAGAATGTACTATATAAATTAAAACAAGCAGTTGCAATAGTGGGAACTGTTGTTATTGTGGTTGGTAGTGGAATAGGTATACATTTTTCAAGAAAAAAAGATAAGGAAAATGTTAATTCTTATTTGAGTGGTATTTCAGTATCTGAATCAATTTCAGAGTATGAGCAATTAAAACAAATAAAAATAGAAGATATTAAAGATTGGCTTGAAATATCTGAAGATTCAATTAAATATGAAGATAAAGTAGTAGAGATTCTAAAAGATAACACTGATTATGAATTAGATGAATTACCTATAGGTAGTCTAGAGGAATATAAAAAAGCGGTAAAAAAATTTAATGATATAAAAGATCCTTCAACAGTAAAAGAACAGGAAGAAAAACTAAAATCGGCTATTACAATAGCTAAATGTGCTCAAGATGCTAATGAAAAACTAAGAAAATATGGTTATAATTTCGTAGAGAAAGAAACATTACGACTACTAAAAGAAGATTTTGCTAAACATGTTGGTATAGAATTTGATGATCCAGATAAAATAGAAATTGGAATTGTAGAAGATGAGTGGATGACTTCTTATATTAGCGTTAAAGATAAAACAAATGGAGACAATTATGAATGTACTGGTTATCCATGTGATGTTGCCAAAACTATTGGAGCGGTACAACGTGCAGAAGAGGGAGAAAGTAAAGAAAGTGATCCATTTAAACGCAACAAGGATAGAAACGATGTACTAAGGGATGCAGTAGAAGCGTGTGAAGTCATAAGCAGTGGTGCTACTGATGAAGTAAATTGGGATATTAAAGTGCCAAAAAAAGATGATAGCAAATATTATAATCCAACTAAATGTAATGCTCCAAGTTTAAATAAGATAATAACATCATCAAATGAAGCCAATCTAACAGAAGGAAGAAGCAGATAGCTTCTTTTTTTTCTTAAAATACTTGCATTATACATTTAAATGTGGTACTATTTACTAGTTGAAAAACTTAATCCGCTGAAATTTAAATGTTGAAATACTATATTTTATGATTAAAAAAAATAAAAAAGGAGAGATATCATGGCAAACGTAATTGACAAAATTACTGAAAAACAAATGAATCCTAATGTTCCTGAATTTAGAGTAGGAGATACTGTTAGGGTTGACGTTAAAATCGTCGAAGGAAAAAGAGAAAGAATCCAAGCTTTTGAAGGTGTTGTAATAGCACGTAAAGGTGCTGGAATTTCTGAAACATTTACTGTAAGAAAAGTATCTTATGGTGTTGGTGTAGAAAGAATATTCCCTGTTCATTCACCAAGTATAGCTAACATTGTTGTAGTTAAGAAAGGTAAAGTAAGACGTGCTAAATTAAATTTCTTAAGAAACATAGTTGGTCAGTACAGAATTAAAGAAAGAGGACAAGAATAAGGTAATTGCCTTATTTTTCTTTATATATGAAAAAGTTTATCAAAGAAATATATCCATATGTGATAATAATTGTAGTTGCACTTTTAATAAAAAAATTTTTATTCTCACCAATACGTGTTGTTGGACCCTCAATGAATAATACATTATTAAATGGTGACATAATGATACTTGATAAAATATCTTATAGATTTAATAAGATTAAAAGAGCTGATATAGTAGTTATTAAGACTAACAAAAATCTTATAATTAAAAGAGTAATCGCAATACCTGGAGATACGCTTGAATATGGCAACAATACATTAATATTAAATGGAAAAGAGAAAGATGAACCTTACTTATCCAAAGGCGTTACTACAGAAGATTTTAATTTAAAAGAATTAACTGGTTACGAAAAAGTTCCTGAAGGATATTACTTTGTTATGGGTGATAATAGAGGTGAGTCTGCGGATAGTAGAATGATTGGACTTATTCCAATTGAAAATATAGAAGGTCATGCTAGATATACAATTTTTCCACTTAATAGGTTTGGAAGCAAATAGTTACATTTTTGTATTTATTTTTTATACATTCTGATAAAATAATTTGTAGGTGATTACTATGATTAAATCAAATAATTATTTTCCTAGAATAATTAAAGAAATCTGTAATGAATTAGATATCAGTTATGAATTAACTTATAGTGAGATTAAACATATTTTAGGTTTTGAAATAGATCACTCATTTTTAACATATAAAAAGGAACTAAAAGAATATGGTTATGAAGTAGACAAAATTAGGTTAAAAGATAAAAAAATAATATTTAATAAAATAGTTGATAAATAAAGATAATGAGATGATTCAAATATTGCCTATTTGGTAAAAAAAGCAAGATTTGTATCATGCATGAGGGCTTAGAAAATGAAGATAGTAACATTATGTGGAAGTCTTAAATTTCAAAATGAAATGATGAAAATTGCACAGGATATGGCATTAGAAGGGTATTGTATTCTTACTCCTGTTTATTTAACATCAAACGTTATTAATATAACAGACAAACAATTACTTAAGTTAAAAGAAGAACACCTTAAAAGAATAGAGTTATCAGATGCTATATTAGTAGTGAATGTAAATAATTATATTGGTGAAAGTACAAATTTTGAAATAGAATACGCAAAAAAACTTGACAAAGAAATTATGTATTATATAGAACAGAAATAAAAATATTTTAAAACAAGTATAGTTTTATTTAAAAATCATGAATTTATATTATATGAGTGGATGATAATCCACTCTTTTATGTTATAATGTTATTGGTAAAGGTTTTAAAAAGAAAGTAACAAAGTTAACTATAATACTTATAAATAAAGGAAAAACTATTAATTTATTTTTTCACTTTTAAAATGGCTTTCATAAAAATATTAAAATGAAGAGTAGTGGAAAAATACAAAATCAAACAATAAATAGAAACGGAGGCAATAATGAAGGAAATAGAAAATAAATATAATAATAATATTTTTGAAAACATAAAACACATAGATGAATATGACAATGAATTTTGGCTTGCTCGTGAATTACAGAAAGTATTAGAATATAAAGATTGGAGAAATTTCTTAAAGGTTTTAGATAAAGCAAAAGAGGCTTGCAAAAATTCTAAATTTAATATAGGTGAACAACTTGTTGAGGTCAACAGGTTGTCGAAAAGGAACAATAACGCTACTGCAAATATACAGGATTATAAACTTTCAAGATACATATGTTATTTAATAGTACAAAATGCTGATCCAAGCAAAGAAGTTGTTGCTTTAGGACAAACATATTTTGCAATTCAAACAAGAAAACAAGAAATAACAGAACAAGAATACGATTCGTTATCGGATGATGAAAAAAGATTTTATCAAAGAAAGCTAACAAAACAAGGTAATCATACTTTACAAAAAGTTGCATCTTCTGCAGGTGTTAAAAATATGGCTGAATTTCATAATGCAGGATACAAAGGATTATATAATGGTGAAACTGCCGATGATATTTTTAAAAGAAAAAAATTAAAATATAGGGAAGATATTTTAGACAACATGAATGAAGATGAATTAGTGGCTAATTTATTTAGAATAAATCAAACAAAGCAAAGATTAATAAGAGACAATGTACAAGGAGAAAAAGAGGCAAAAGATGTACACTATGAGGTAGGACAAAAGGTAAGAAAGGCAATTGCGGATATTGGTGGAATGATGCCAGAAGAAATGCCAACTCCTAAAAAAAGCTTGAAAGAATTAGAAAAAGAAAAGAAAAAATTAGAAATAAAATATCAAAAGAAACTTGAGAAAGCAAAAAAAATAGCAATTTGTTAAATTCTCAGGCTGTGTCCTGTAAATTTTAAACCAAACAATTTATATATCATATAGTAATGGAAATATTTGTAAGTAACAAATTACAAGGTGTAAAAAAGAAGTGAGAATAATGGATATGTATCAAAAAAGAAAAATCAGAGCAGAAAAGAAAAATAACAATCAAGAAGAAAAGTTAACTAAAGGCGTTCTTAACTGGTAAAGAGCGACTTATATAAACATTCGTTTAAGCCCTTATTTTATAAAACTTTTAATTAAATTCCTTTTTACATTTTTCCAAAAAAATCAGTAAAAATTATAAGGAAAATCAGATGAGAACGACATAAAGAAACATTTACGATAAATAAAGGAGGTCATTTTGTGAAAAAAAATAGTATTACGATTAGATCAAGTGCTGCTGAATATTTAACTTTTATTGCAGCAACCGGAGCTGATAAAGAAACAATTGAAGTAAGATATGAACATGAAAACATTTGGCTTACTCAAAAAATGTTATCAACTCTCTATAATGTAGAAATAAATACAATAAATTATCATATAAAAAAAATATATAATGATAATGAATTGAAAGAAGAATCAACTATTCGAAAATTTCGAATAGTTCAAAAGGAAGGAAATAGGGAAGTATCAAGGGATGTAGTTCATTATAATTTGCAAATGATTATAGCAATTGGATTTAAAGTGGATAATGAACGCGCAGTTCAATTTAGAAAATGGGTTAATGAAATAGTGAAGGAATATACTATTAAAGGTTTTGCAATGGATGATGAAAGACTAAAAAATGGTGGTTCTATTTTAACGGAAAAATATTTCGACGAATTACTTGAAAGAATTAGGGAAATAAGGCTCTCTGAAAGAAGATTTTACCAAAAAATAACTGATATATATGCTACAAGTATTGATTATGATAAAACCTCAAAAACAACTTTGGAATTTTTTAAAAAAGTTCAAAATAAAATGCACTATTCTGTAACTGGCAATACTGCAGCAGAAATTATATATAATAGGGCAGATTCTAAGAAAGAACATATGGGACTTACTAATTGGGAGGCATCACCTAATGGTAAAATTATCGAAAGTGATGTTGTTATTGCTAAAAATTATTTAACTGAAGAAGAGTTATATTCATTAAGGAGAATTGTATCTGCTTATCTTGACTTAGCAGAAAGTAGGGCAATAAGACATATACCTATGACTATGGAAGATTGGGCTAATAAATTAGATGAATTCTTAAAACTTACTGATAGAGAAATATTACAAGATGCTGGTAAAATATCACATAAAATAGCGTGTGATAAAGCAATAACTGAATTTGAAAAATATAGAATTATTCAAGATAAATTATATGAATCAGATTTTGATAAATATTTAATTGAACTTGAAAAAATTGAAAGAAGTGATGAAAATGAATGATAATAAAACAAATATCAACTGGGAAAGAACGACTTATATAAACTCTATTTAAAACTCTTATTTTATAAGGCTTTTAATTAAAATCCTTTTTACAATTTTTAATAAAAAATTAACAAAAATTATAAGAAAAATTGGGTAAGAGCTACTTAAAGAAACTTTTTTATAAGAAGGTGAATATTTTGAAGATAGAAGATTTAAGAAAAGATTATGATGAATTACAAGTTAAATATGGTGCTAAGGAATTAGATTCTATATATAATGGTGGATGTGAAAAAAATCCTGATATATGTTTTGTTTTTATGAATCCTACCGGAAAAAATATTGCCAGTGATAAATCTTGGAAAGGTAGAAAGTCTCCATGGTTAGGAACTAAAAACATATGGAAGTTGTTCTATAAAGTTGATTTATTAAGTGAAGAAATATTTAACAAAATTCAAGAAAAGAAACCAAAAGAATGGGATTATGAGTTTTGCAACTATGTTTACGAAGAAATTGAAAAAAATAAATTGTTCATTACTAATTTAGGTAAATGTACACAAATAGATGCAAGACCATTGCCTGATGAAGTGTTGAAAAAATATCTTGATTTATTATTCAAAGAAATAAATATAATTAAACCAAAAATAATTATTACTTTTGGAAACCAAGTTAGTTCTATTATTTTAAATAAAAAGATATCTGTATCTGAAAATAGAAAAAAATGTCACAAAATACAAATTAATAAAAACGAATATAAAGTTTATCCTGTTTATTATCCAGTAGGTAATGGCATATTTAATATTGATAAATCGATAGAAGATATAAAATGGATAATTGAAAATGAAATAAAAAAAGAATAACAAAATCTTCTTTGTGAAATTTTATAGAAAGTTGTAATATTAAGATGACATATAAGGTAGTAGCGTATCTTCGTTTATCAAAAGAAGAGTATAGTAATGAAAAAGAATCAAATAGCATAACTAATCAAAAATTAATTATAGATAATTATTTAAAAGAACATAGAGAATATAAATTAGTTGATTATTATATAGATGATGGTTATTCGGGTACTAATTTTGATAGACCAGAATTTCAAAGAATGTTAGAAGATATAAAAAATAAGAAAATAGATGTAATACTTATAAAAGATTTATCAAGACTTGGTAGAAATTATATTGAAACTGGTAATTTTGTAGAAGTGGTATTTCCTGCTATGGGAGTATCTGTAATTTCAGTAGATGAAAATTATGAAATTGATTCATCGGATTATTATAGTGATGATTATTTAGCATTGAAGAATTTATTTAATGATATGTATGCAAAAGACATATCAAAAAAAGTAAGAAGTTCTCTAATTGTGAAGAAACAAAATGGTGAATTTGTTGGAAAATTAGCTCCTTACGGATATATAAAAGATCCAAAAGATAAGCATACATTTTTAATTGATAAAAATGTATCACATATAATTAGAAAAATATTTGATATGATACTTGATGGCAAAAGTAGAAGATAAGTTACTGACTTTTTAAATGATAATGATATATTAACTCCAAGCGAGTATTTAAATCTTAATAAGAATGAAGATGTATCAGTTATGAAAAAATGGAATCCTGAAATGGTAAACACAATATTGAAAAACGAAAATTATACAGGAACATTACTCCAGGGCAAGAGAAGAAAATTAAATTATAGAGTTAACAAACAAATTCAATTAGAAAAGGAAAATTGTATTATAACTCCTAATCATCACGAAGCAATTATAAGTAAAGAAAAATTTGATAAAGTGCAAGATATTTTAAATAGACAAGCTAAAGTAAATAAAGATGGAAGTATAGGTATTTTATCTGGCTTTTTAAAGTGCAAATGTTGTGGCGGTAATATGATAAAACGAACTTCAAAAGAAAGAGTTTATTACTATTGCTCTAACCACTATAGAAATAAAACTTGTGAAAATAATGAATCTATTAGTGAAAATAAGCTAATTGAAATTATAAATGAAAAATTAAATTTATCTAATATTACTAGATTAGAATTAGAAAATAAAGTAAAATATATTTATATTGATAAGAATAAAAATGTTAAAATTGATATTAAATAAAAAATTTAAAAGAAAGGAGAATAATAAATGGACAATAAAAACTTACAAATAACTAATCATGACTTTTTAATATATAGAGATTCAAACAATGATATTAAGGTTAGTGTAATGTTAATAAATAATGACATATGGCTTACTCAAAATTTAATTGCAGAATTGTTTGGTGTAGGAAGAAGCACAA
>OIYG01000364.1_pt1 | contig 45940 bp, 40 predicted proteins | sample 1587861 | NCBI WGS metagenome assembly OIYG01 (sample SAMN03283272) | human gut metagenome | biome: human-associated habitat; material: feces | host: Homo sapiens | place: Peru | collected 2012
GACTTGTGCCGATAATGGTGAGGATGCTTTAAGTAAGTTTAAAGATAATAAGTATGATCTAATTGTCATGGATATTATGATGCCTGTTATGGGTGGTTATGAGGCTACAAGAAGAATAAGGGCAATTGATAAAGATGTGCTTATTTTTGCGATGAGTGCTAATGCCTTTAGTGATGATGTTAAGAAGAGTTTGGCTGTTGGTATGAATGAACACTTGTCTAAGCCTTTGGTTAAGGATGATTTAAATAGGGCTTTAGGCAAGTATTTTAAGTAAAAAAAAGACGATTGCTCGTCATCTATCTAAACACAAATATGTGTAATTTTTATATATTAATCGCTACATATAGTAGCGTTTTTGCTGTATGTAAACTAAGCATTTAGCTTAGGCAATATCTATATTACAATAATTGCTTTTGGATACAACAACAAATTAACGTTTTTTTGATGTTTTTTAACGAAACCGCTTACACGTTTAATTTAGATTCAATGTCTATTTTATAGACAACTGTTTTAACTACCTTATCAAATAATGATTGTTTATCATTCTTGTTTTTATATACTGGCATTTGTTTGTTTTCCATAATGGCATTTAAAGATTCAGTGAATCTAAAAATGAATAGATCATAGGCTTTTTCAATAGAACTGTTTTCCATGTTTATTTGAATGTTAATCATTTCAGCTATTTCTTGCATACTAAATGATTTCTTAAGAATGGTTACCGCAATAAAGTAAGCTAGGTGTTCTTTAGTGTAGTGTTTCTTCTCAGGTCTTTTAACTATTCCTATTTTTACATAGTTGTTAATCATAGAACTTGTTACAAATTTTTCATTATGAAAATATAATTGTCCTAGTTCATCGTTTAAGTAGGTGATTACTTGGTCCATGTATAAATCAACGTTTGGGAGTTGTTCCCATGTAGGTAATTCGAATTTCATATTGTTAGTGTAACATAATTTTAAATATTATCAAATCTAGTAATTAATTCTAGATTAATTGACATTTAATACTATATGCATTACATTATAGTTATGGTAAAAATAGTAACAGATAGTTCAACATTGTATTCTAGTGAACAAGGTAGAGAAAAAGGCATTAATGTGGTGCCTTTGCATGTTTTTGTTGGCGGTAAGTCTTATAAGGACTTAGATGAGCTAACAGGAATGGGACTTATTGAATTGATTAAAGAGGGCATGATTCCTCAGTCTTCACAACCTTCTATTGGTGAGAAGATTGAGACTTATAACAAGTTGGCTAAGGATGATGAAGTAATTGATATCGCTATGGCAGGAGGTTTGAGCGGTACTTATAATTCAGCTTTAACAGCTAAGGAAACATGTGATTATCCAAGTAAGGTTCATGTGATTGATTCTTATACTTTGTGTGGTCCTCATCGTTTGATTGTTGATACTGCAAAACAAATGGCAGATGAAGGCAAGAGTGTAGATGAGATTTTAAAGATGGTAGAATATGCAAGGGATCATGAGCATTCTTATTTGGTACCTATTGATTTTGATTTCCTTGAAAGAGGTGGTCGTGTTAAGGGTTTTGTGGCTAAGATTGGTGGTTTGTTGAAACTTACTCCAGTTATGAGAAAGTGTGAAAAGGGCCAGGGTCTTGAGAAGTTTCATGTTGCGCGTACTTCTAAGAAGGCTTGTAGTGAGATTATTGGTGATTTGTTGAAGAAACATGTAGATAGTACTTATCGTTTTTCAGTTTCTCATGCAGATAATAAAGAGATGGCTGATTTGTTTGTGGCTAAGTTAAAGGAAACTTTTGAGGGTTGTGTTGTTGATGAATATGAGCTTTCAGCTTCATTTATTACTCAGGGTGGTCCAGGGTGCGTAGCACTACAGTGTGTTAAGATTGGATAGTTCACCTCTTAGGTTGGTTTCCATTTGTTGTTTTATTTGTTCAATAGATAAATCTTGACTAAATAAATAGTATAGTTTGGTGACGGCTGCTTCAGTTGTCATGTCATATCCTGATAGTGCTCCAGCTTCTTTTAGGGCGCTGCTTGTTTGGTAGGTGCCTAAAGAGACGCTTCCGTGAGTACATTGGGAGCATACAGTTACGATGGTGTCGTTGTCGAAGGCTCTTTGTAGCATTGGCAAAAGATCGTCCTTGTAGTTAGGGATGTTACCACTGCCAAAGGTTTCAATGACGATGCCTTTTAATTTTTCTGTTAGTACTGATTCAAATAGTTTTAGTTGGATTCCAGGGAAGATTTTGATTACTCCTATTGGAATCTCTTTTAGTTTGTGTAGCTTGAATTCTTTGTTGGTCTTAGGCAATAAGATCTTATCATTAATTTTTATATCAATGCCTACTTCTCCTAATAATGGATAATTAGGTGATACAAAAGCTTGTAGACCGCTTGATGATTCTTTGATTGATCTGTTACCTCTTAATAGTTTGCCTCCAAAGTATAAGCATACTTCATTAATGTCATCTCTTGCAGCAATTATTAATGAAGTTATTAGATTATCTTTAGCATCATTTCTTATTTCACATAATGGAATTTGTGATCCTGTAAAGATTACTGGTTTGTTGATATTTTCTAGCATAAAAGACAAGGCACTAGCACTATAGCTCATAGTGTCAGTACCATGTAGTATTACAAAACCATCATAATAAAAATAGTTATCAGCTACCATTTGAGCTATTTTGTTCCATTCGTTTACTGAGATGTTTGATGAATCTAGGATAGGATTCATTACTTTGATGTCCCAATTAGGTAGTGATGGATCGTGTAGTTCTTCCATTTTGTTTAAATTATTTAAGAATGATGTCATTTCAGGAGCATAGCCATGTTCTGTCTTTGACATGCCTATTGTTCCTCCGGTGTAGATAATCAATACTTTCTTGTTCATATGTTTATTTTATCTTAAAAAATGTGAGGAATTTTCACTTTTTACGGCAATAAAGATATAAAGGAGAAAATGATATATGAATGTAAAAGAAAATATAAGAATAGATAGTTCAGCTTAATGATGTGGCGATTTAACTGATGGTCACTAGAAATTAAAGATATTTCTTATAGTATGTATGTATGCTATAATAACAACGCAAAGATATAATATGTGCAATGTTATAAAGTTTAGAAAAAGGAAGTAATTAAATATGGCAAATACTAATATAACTATAAGAATTGACGAGAGATTAAAAGCTGAATTACAAAAACTTATGTCTAATCTAGGACTTGATATGACTACATTTTTCACTTTAGCTGCTAAACAGGCTGTAAGGGAACAGGCTATTCCGTTTAATGTAAGTATGAATGTGGGCAAATATAATGAAAGAGATTATGAGTTTGCAAGAAAGAACACTAAATATAATGCAGATGGAATACCCGTTATTTCTAAGGATGATGAATGGTTGGAAGAAACCGAATGGGATGATTTGTTCGAAGAATTAAAAAAGAAACATGAGATGGAGTTAAATAAATCAAATAAAGAGTGATGTCAAATAATGGCATCATTCTTTTGTTAATTGTTTTATGATTGTAAAAAGCAATGCAACAAAAATGAAAAGTGAATAATGATAAAGTTGTCAATGTGTGGTGCTATAATGCAAACATAAACATAAAATAATAATAATAGGTAGGTCACGCTATGTCAAATAGTTTAATTAGTAAATTAAGTAATTCATTTTCTACTGGCGGTGGAGGAATATCTTTTGAGCATCAAGTTCAAGCGATGTTTCTATTGTCGCTTATTGTTGATGGTTTTTGCCCAGCTTTGAATGAACCAACAAAAAGAGTTTGTTTTCAAACCAAGAATTTAGATTTCGATACCGACGATTTAATGATCGTCACAAAAAGAGGTGAGTTGGATGGAAAAATGTTGTGTTCAATTAAGCACAAAATAACCGCTACTAAAGACAACACTACTTTTAAGGAAGTTATAACTGCAGCTTGGAGCGACTTTAACAAAAAAGGTTTTGATAAGAAAAAAGATAGAATCGCACTGATTGTTTCGAAGATTTCAACAAAAAAATTATCCTCTTTAAGATTTTTGCACGATATAGCTATTACGACCATTAATGAGACTGAATTTTATACCAAAGTTCGTTTAGAATACTTCTCTAATAAAGAAAATATTGAAATGCTCAATGTTTTAGAAAATTTAATAACATCTTTTGATGACAAAATTGAAAATTTAGAAAGAGAAGTTTGGAGCTTTTGCAAGGTTTTTATAATACTATTGTTTGATTTGAATTATTCTAACAGTATTAATAAAGCACTATCTGAATCTTTAATTAAATGCAAATCACACGAAGAGCCACATTTAGTATGGTCTAAGCTTGCGGAATATGCTTCCTATTGCGATAAAAATTCTGCTTCAATTTCAATAGAAAATTTTAATGTTCAGATATTGGATTTGTTCTCGATTAAAAAGAATTTAGAATTCGAAATAAAACCGGTTGAAGAAATTGACCATTTTATAGCCGATATTGCTTTAATAGGTAGCTGGAGAGTTGAAAACAAAAACGATCAACTAGTAATCGAAAAATTATCTAGCATGCCATATTCGAGTTTTGAAAACAAAGCCAAAGGTATGCTTTTACAATATCCCGATTATTTCACTTTTGATGGTAGTGCATGGAGAATAAAACATAAAGAAGAACTTATCAATCAATGTAAGGATACTTTGGTAGAAGGATGGCACAAAAACCTAATTGATGTTGCGAATAAAATTTTGTTACAGAAAAGTAAATTAAATCCTAATGGACTCAATATCGAAATAAAAAACGATATTAAAATTTCTTATGAATTAGAAAATAGTTTGATAGAAAGTGTATGCTTAATTAATAAAATATCTTCAAAACTAAGCCATTGTAATACTAGAACAATAACTAATGATATTGTTTATATGGTTAGAAAAGTACTAGAAAATGCTAAATGGAATACATGGAGTAATTTGAACGATTACTTAAGAAATTTGGCAGAACTTGCTCCAAGTATTTTTTTAAATGAGGTAGAAAAAACAATATCGAATTTGTCACAAGAAAGCGATGATGAACTATTCGAAAAAAGTAATCATGCTGCTGGATTATTGTTAGCATTAGAAACTATTGCTTGGTTGCCGGATTATTGTGCTAGGTCGATATGTACCATAGGATTATTGGAAAAGATTGGTTACGAAATAAATAGTCCATCAATTACACCTGTAAAAGCGATTTGTTCCATTTTGTTTCCTTGGCGCCCACAAACATTTGCGCCAATCGAAACTAGAAAAAACGCTTTGAAAAGTCTTAAAAATGAAAACGAAGAGGTTTGTTGGAAGGCGTTAAGAGGATTATTTCCTAATCATACAGAACTCATTCAACCAATGCTAAGACCAAAATATATTCAATTAGAAAATTTCGAGGAAAAAGAAATATCAAGAAGTGAAGCTGTTTTATATTTTGATTTTATATTAGAACTTGCAGTTGATATAGCTTGCGATGACAATGAGAAAAAGATTGATTTAATTGATCAAATGAGATATATGAAAGAACAATTGTTACTGAAATTTTTAAGTTGTCTAGAGAATGACGTTGACTTTTACGAAGAGGAAGTCGCTTATAGAATGTGGAAACAATTTAGGAAATGCTTATTATCAGCAAAACTAACAAAGGATATGGTTATTTATCCTTATGTAATTAGAATTAAAGAATTAGTAAATAGATTAGAACCAAAAGATATTAGGGTTAAGTATAAAGAATTATTTACCAATAAGTATTGGTGGTTAAATGCAAAAGATAATGGGGTTGAAATTTGGGAACAAGAAGGAATAATTAAACAAAATGCAATTAAATCGATTTTTAAAAAATATGGAATAGAAGAGACAGAAAAATTTGGTATTTCTGTAGATAAAGTAGAAGAGGTGGCATGGCTGCTTGGACGAGTAATAACCGACGATGAATTGCATTCGATAATTATAAGTTGTCATAGCAACACAGTATCAATTGAATTTCTAGCCTCTTGCATTGAAGCATATATATCCAATAACGATATAGAAGAGCTACTCAACGATCCTGTTTTAAATACCGACAAGAAATTTGCACTAGAACTTTTAACAAAAGTAAAATTATCAACGAAAATTTATATAGTGGTTGAAAAATTAAATTTAAATAATAGTAAATATTGGAAAAAAGCTTCTATACCAATTGTTTATTTGGATAGCAAACAAAATGAAATGAAAATGATAGCTAATAATTTAATTACGTACAAGCGTTACGTAACAGCTGTAAACCTAATTGGCCGTACTAATATTTTTACAGATTTTACCGATGAAGAATTAGGAGAATTTTTAGAGCTTGCTGGAACCAAAGAATCATATGGAAAAGAAAAATTAGACGAGTATGCAGTACATAATATAATGACTCATATTCAAAATTCTAACGATATTAGTTTAAATAAAATGAGTGATATAGAATTTATATATTTGCCATTACTTATAGAAGCTCACGGAATGAAGCCTTGTGCACTTTATAAAAGGATTGCTCTTGATCCCGAATATTTTTGCAGTTTGATTGAAATGTTTTATAAGAAGAAAACAGAAAAAGATTGTGTTTTAAAGCTAGATGAAGCAATTGGTACTAGATTATTTAAAATTTTATTTATGTTTAAGGTAGTACCTGGCGCTGATTCTGAGGGTGAAATCGACGAAGAAATATTTAAAACATGGATGGATTTTGTAAAAACATGGAGCGAAGAAAACGATAGATATGAAGTAACAATGAACACTGTCGGACAAGGGTTATCGTATGCTAAGTTGGACAATGATGGTCTTCCTTGTCAAATAATCATGAAGGAACTAAATGGGGTGGAAAACGAGGAACTTAGAAGAGGGTATAACATTGGAATTATCAATCAACGAGGGTGTTATACTGTAGATCCTGAAGGAAAACCAGAAATGGAACTGGCTAAAAATTATTCAAATATGGCGAGAAAAGCAGAAGAAAAAGGATATCCAAGATATGCTGATACTTTAAGAAATATTTCTAATCAATATAAATTAGAAGCACAAGATAATATTGCTGAAGCCAAAAACGCTTTTGAAGAATACAATTAAATTTAAGAAAAACTATATAAATGAAAGGATAGTCTTATTATTAAAAGTATAAACTGGTAATTAATGATATTAGCATTGATAAAATGTAAAATCAAAGTTTAAAAGTTAACTAATCGAAAATTATGCAAAACCATATTTATCAAACTAGTAAACTTATAAGAAATATAAGTAACATATTTGATAAAATAGAAAAATGAAAATAAACAACAGGAGATATGTTGGCAGCAAAACTAGATTAATGCCATGGATAAAAGAGAGTTTGGAATCCAATTGTTATGATTGCCACTCTTTTTTTGATATTTTTGCAGGCACTGGAATTGTATCTTATGAATGTTTAACTATGTATGATAGTTTTGTAATTAACGATTTCTTATATAGCAATGAGATTATATATAGAGCTTTTTTTGAGCAAAGAAAATATTCAAGTAACAAATTAAAGAATATAAAAACGGAATATAACAATGTAAAAACAATGGAAAACAATTATGTATCCGATAATTATGGTGACAAGTTTTTTTCCATGAATGATGCAAAAAAAATTGGTTTTATAAGAGAAGATATAGAGAAAAAGAAAAATAAAAAAGAAATAAATTTAAAGGAATATAATATCTTGGTCGCTTCATTAATATATTCATTAGATAAAATTTCCAATACAGTTGGACATTATGAAGCGTATATTAAAAATAGTGAGTTCAAAGATATGTTTGTTTTTGATTTAATCGAACCAATAAAAACGTCAAAAAAAATAAGAATTTATCGCGAAGATTCTAATGCGTTATCAAAAAAAATAAAAGCTGATATAGTTTTTATAGATCCGCCATATAATTCGAGACAGTATTCTCGTTTTTATCACGTGCTTGAAACGATTGTTAAGTGGGATAAACCAGAATTATTTGGAGTTGCAATGAAACCGAAAGAGGAAAATATGTCTGAATATTGCAAAAACAGCGCTCCTAAAGTATTTGAAGATCTAATAAATAATCTAAAGTGTAAATATATTGTCGTAACGTACAATAATACATATAACTCTAAGTCTACTTCATCAATGAATAAAATCACTTTAGAGGAAATTGAAAAAATATTAAAAAATAGAGGTGAAACAAAAATATTTAGCCATAAATATAATGCTTTTAATGCTGGGAAAACTGATTTGGAGAACCACCAAGAATTATTGTTTATAACGGAGGTGTCAAATGGATAATATCCGATCACCGTTTTTTTATGTTGGCGACAAATACAAACTTATGCCACAGCTAAAAAAATATTTTCCAGAAAAAATTATAAATTATATCGAACCATTTGTTGGAGGCGGTTCCTCTTTTTTGAATGTGGAAGCTGAAAATTATTATCTAAACGATTTAAATAACTGGATAATAAAATTACATGAATTTTTCTTTTCACAAACGAAAGATAAAGATTTATTTTTAAAGTGTATCTTTGATGAAATAGCTAATTATGATTTGTCATGTTCTTTTCAGGGCACTGATATTCCAAAAGAATTAAAAAAAGAATTTCCAAAAACTTATTATGCTAAATTTAATAAGGACTCTTATAATTTATTAAAAAAAGATTTTAATGAAGATAAAACAAACCTATTAAAGTTATATCTCTTGTTAATATACGGGTTTAATCATATGATTAGATTTAATAAGAAAGGCGAATTTAATTTACCAGTTGGTGATGTTGATTTTAACAAAAACGTATATAAGTCAATTTGCGATTATTTGGCTGTATGCGAGAACAAACATATCAACTTATATTCAAATGATTTTATATATTTTTTGAATAATTTAAATATTCCAAGCGAAGGAGCATATATTTATTTTGATCCGCCCTATTTAATCTCTTCTAGTGAATATAATAAATACTGGAATGAGGTTGATGAGATTAAGTTGTATAATTATATTGATAAGCTTGACAAGGAAGGCTTTAAATTTGGTTTAACAAATTTGGTTAGACACAAAGGAATGGAAAACAGCATATTAACTAACTGGAGTAAAAAATATAAAGTATATAATATTGATTCTAACTACATTAGTTTTAACGATAATACAATAAAAAAAGATAGTAAGGAGGTATTTGTTACTAACTATGGGCCAAGCGAAATATAAACCACTATCATTCAACACGACGTTGAGAAATCCAGAACGAATCGCTGGTTTTTTGAAATGCATTGAACAATTTGAGGGTAAAGTGTTAACAAATGGGCTAATCGATGGCATCGTTAAGAAAATAATTAATGAAAAGTTATATAGGCCAAAAAGCGTAAATAGCAAAGAACTATACAAAACTATTTTTGATAGTGATGATAAGTTTAATAGTAATCAATTAGAAGATATTGTAAAAAATGCGCCTCAAGATCATAAAGAAGCTGGTTTTGATAAAGGCTGGCCGAGCAGATTTGACACATGGTATAAGTTATTAAAAGAATTTGGTTTTATTTGGTATAAGATGAATGAACCAATAGCGATTTCACGGCTAGGGTATAAATTGATAAGTGCTTACGATAATGATGATTATAATCTAACTCAAAATATATTTTTGAATTCAATGGTTAAATACCAAACAAAAAATCCATTTAGGCAAACTTTAAATGATAATGTTCCTTTGATTCTTTTGATTAAAGTCATAAATAGATTTAAAAAAGAAAATGAAGCTTTTACCGGAATAGCTAGACAAGAATTGGCTTTTTTTATCTGTTGGAAAAACAATGATGATTTAGAACTTTTCAATTATATTAAAGAATTTAGAAAAAAGTATTGTTTTTCTAAATATACTGAGGAACTAATCTATGAAAAGTGCTTGCAAATTTTAGGCTATGGTGAAAAAGATAAAAAATATATAAAAAAGGATAAAATTTTTACCGAAACAACAGATGAATATATTAGAAAAATGAGAATTACCGGTTTAATTTCTTTAAGAGGAATAGGTAATTTTATTGACATAAATGGTTTCAAAAAAGGAAAAATAAATTATATCTTAAAAGAATATGATAACTATGTCTTATACACAGATCAACGTGAATATTTTGATTATATGAGTAAAGTCGATAACAAACTTTATGATGACGTAGTTTGTGTTGATGAAGATGTTAAGATTAATAAACTTCATGAATTGGCGGAAAGATATCAAAAAGAAGATATTAAGGAAGAATTAAAAATTGTCATCAATCCAAGAAGAGAATCTAAAGATGGTTTATTCAAATTTATTCAAGCACCCACAAGATTTGAATTTTTAGTATCTATCGCTTTGGTTCAGCACTTTCCAGGTATTGAAGTTCTACCTAATTATTTAACAGATGATGAAGGCATACCAACTAGCCATGCTACCGGTGGAAAAGCAGATATTGTTTGCATCGATACCGCCTCTAATATAGATAATTTTGTCGAAGTTACTTTAACGAAAGACTATAGATCACAAATGATAGAGATTTTTTCAATCCAAGATCATCAGTTAGAAGCTAGAAAAATCAACAAAAATACATACACCATTTTTCTAGCACCTAGAATTCATGAAAGAGCTCGTAGATGTGCTATGTGGTTTAAATTCGAAAGCGATAATGATATAGCGACAATAGATCTTGAAGAATTTGTAGAAAAAATTGATAAAGTTAATAATTTGTTAGATTTTTATGTAATGTAGATATAGAAATGACTAAATTAAGATCTGTTAATAATCTTGTTAATTAACTATAATCTAAGTAATGGATGAGAAGTTAAGGGAACTAAAGAAACAAATGACTATTGATTTGCTCAATAGTTTTTTAGGTGGCGAGAGTGGTTCTGGTTATTACAGTACAAAGTTAGTATCGAATAAGAATCATGAATCAAATGTATATAGTACTCTTTGTAAGCAATTAAGGAATTGTGATGAGTTTCTTTTTAATGTAGCTTTCATTACAGATGATGGTTTGATTATGCTTAAGCACACATTAGAAGAAGTTAAGTGTAACGGTAGAATCATTACATCCGATTACTTAATGTTTAATAATCCCAAGACTTTTGAAGAATTATTAAAGTTAAAAGATAAGAATGTAGATATCAGAATATATAGTAAGGATAATTTCCATGCCAAGGGTTATATTTTTAGAAGTGGTGATCAATATAAGGCTTTGATAGGCAGTTCTAATTTAACTGGTAATGCTTTGAAGAAGAACACAGAGTGGAATGTTTTGACTAGTTCACTTGGTGACGGTTCCTTTATTAATGAGATTATTAATGAATTTGATGATGAATGGGATAATGACACTGTAGCTTTAGATAAGGCATGGATTGAGGAATATAAGAAGAAGTATGAAGTAAATAGAAAGTATGTTGAAAGAACGGATTCATTCATCTCGGATACTAAAGTTCCTCGTCCTAATAAGATGCAACAAGAGGCTTTGACTAATTTAGATATTCTAAGAAAACAAGGTGAGAGAAAGGCGTTATTGATTTCAGCTACGGGTACTGGAAAAACTTTCTTAAGCGCTTTTGATGCATATAATTATGATCCTAAGAAAGTGTTATTTATTGCCCATCGTGGAAAACTATTAAATGATGCATGTAGGACTTTTAAGAAAGTTTTTGGTGATATTCCAAGTTCTATTTATAAGGGCCAAAATAAAGATAAGGATGCAAGGCTGATATTTGCGTCTATTCAAACATTGGCTAAAGAAGATAACTTAAAGACATTTGATGTTGATGAGTTTGATTATATTGTGGTAGATGAGGCACATCATACTTGCGGTAATACTTATAAAAGAGTATTAGATTATTTTAAGCCTAAGTTTTTACTTGGTATGACAGCTACTCCTGAGAGAATGGATGGTGGCGATATTTTCGCTTATTATGATCATAATGTGGCATATGAAATTAGATTAAATGATGCCTTAGAATATGAATTATTATGTCCTTTTCATTATTTTGGGATTAATGATTTTACTATTGATGGCGAAGAATCAGATGCTTTAGATTTTAATAAATTAGTTAATGATAAAAGAGTTGAGCTAGTAATGGAGAAGGCTCAATATTATGGTTATTCTGGAGAAAAGGTTAAGGGTTTAATCTTTGTTAGTAGGATTGATGAGGCGAAGAAGTTATCTTTATTATTTAACGAAAAAGGATGGAAGACTGCGGTGTTAAGTGGTGAAGATAGTGAAGATGAAAGAGAAAGAATCATTGAGTCATTAGAGTCTGATAATGGTTTAGATTATATTATTTCGGTTGATGTTTTAAATGAGGGTGTTGATATTCCATCAGTTAATCAAATCATTATGTTAAGACCTACTGAGTCAGCTATTATTTTTGTGCAACAATTGGGTAGAGGTTTAAGAAAAATTGAGAATAAGAAGTATGTTGTTGTGCTTGATTTTATTGCCAACTATCAAAAGAATTATTTAATTCCAATTGCCTTATCTGGTGATAAGAGTTATCAGAAACAAAAGTATAGAGAATTCTTAACTGAACTTGATGTGATTACACCTAATATTACAACAATTGAGTTTGACGAGGTTGTAAAAGAGAGAATCTTTAAACAGATTAACAAGGCTACTATTGGTGGTAAGACTAGAATTTTTAATGAGTATAAACAATTAAAGAATATGCTTGGTAGAATCCCTACTTATGATGACTTCTTAAATTATGACACTATCAGCATGGACCTTTTATGTAGTGAGTTTAATAGTTATTATTCTTTCTTGCTTGATAGAAAAGAAGTTGATGGTTATTTTAGTGAGACTGAAAAGGCTTATTTGGATTTTATTTCCAAGGAATTTATCAATGGTATGCGATTGATTGAAGTTGAAACTATTGTTGATTTGATTAATGGCGTGGTTGGTAATTATTCTGGTAATTGTCTAAGAATACTTGATGGATCTTTCTTATCTAAGGATGATATTAAGCGATATAGCGGTGTATGTTTCTTGGATGAAAAAGGAAATATCTCTAAGCCTTTTAATGAATGCTTAAAGAATTTAAAGTTTAAAAAAGAATTATTAGATATTATTAGTTATATTAGAAAAGTTAATAAGAGAGATTATTCAAATTATTATAAGGAAAGTGATTTGATGTTGTATAAGACTTATACAAGAAAGGATGTTTGTAGACTGCTTAATTGGCCAGTGAATATGAATCCACAGAATATTGGCGGTTATTTCTACGATGATAATTCAAACACAATGGCTGTTTATGTTACTTATAATAAAGACTTAAGCACTACTTCGGCTTCTTTGATGTATGAGGATCGTTTTATTGATAAGAAACATATTGTTTGTATGTCTAAGAATAATCGTAGTTTAAGTTCTCCTGAGGCTTTAAGATTTATTAATTATGATGGTGCTATGAAGGTACATTTGTTCATTAATAAGATTAAGGGTGATAGTTTCTACTATTTGGGCGAGATAACTTGTGCTAAGGATAAGATTGAAGAAAAGTATACTAATGAGGGTAAAAAAATACTGGAGTTCCATTATGAATTAGATACTCCAGTAAAAGATAGTATTTATGATTATTTAACTACAAAGATTGTTGATACTGAATAAGTTTCTCAAAGATGGCTTCATCTGCTGGTACCCAGTTGATTGAGTCATCTTTTTTTATGTCTATCCATTTGATACCTAGGTGGTCATTAAGATGAATATGAGAACTTAATGGGGTGCAGATAAAACATTCCATTGATAGATGAAATTCAGGATAATCATATTCTCTTGTCATTAAGTATTTATCAACAGAGATAGCGATTTCCATTTCTTCTCTTATTTCTCTAATAAGGGCTTGTTCAGGGCTTTCTCCTTCTTCAATTTTTCCTCCTGGGAATTCCCATAGTCCTTGTAAAGTTCCTTTTTTTCTAGCTGCGATTAATACTTTGTTGTTTTCTACCATTAGTGCAGCAACCACTCTTATTGTTTTCATATATCGCAATTTCTCCTTTGAAATATTAATTACACAAGAAGATTATAACAGATTTGTAAATAATAACTACTTGCCGTAAAAAAATTACGGAAGATATTGAAAATATAAAATATAAATTATATATTTATGTTAGAGGTGGTTATTATGCTAATTAAGTTTACTGTTTCAAATTATAAAAATTTTAATAAACCAATTTGTTTGGATTTAACTTCTACACATGATTATCGTTTTGGAAAAGAGTGCATCAAAGATAGCGTTATTAGCAAAGCTATTGTATATGGAAAGAATTCTTCTGGTAAGAGCAATTTGGGTTACGCTTTGTTTGATATAGTAAATGTTCTAACAAATAAAAATATCGAACCAATGCAGATAAATCCAGCTTCTTTTTTGAATGCTGACAGTGATGGAAAAAATGCTAGATTTGAATACGTATTTGAAAAAGATAAAAATATAATTAGTTTTATATACGAGAAAAGTGCGCCTAAGACTTTAGCTTATGAGGAGCTTAAAATTAATGAAGAATTAATTTACTCATACAACTTTATAAACAAAGAAAAATGTTTTGATAATTTATCGTTGATTAATGCTGAAAATTTAAATTTAGAATATTTGGATGATAATTTATCAATATTAAGATATATAGCAAGTAACACTAACCAACCAGAAGATTCTTTAGTTAGGTTTGTAATGGATTATGTATCACATATGTTGTGGTTTAGATCATTACAAGAAAATGGGTATATTGGTTATACAACCGGTGTTGAAGATATTTATACCTGGATTGTAGATAATAATTTGGCTAAAGAATTTAGCGCTTTCTTAAAAGAAGTTGCTGGAGTTGATAAAGAACTTGAAGTATTAAATGTTGAAGGACCAGTTCCTTCTAAAATGCTTATTGAAAAGCACAAGAGAAGTGCTTTGCGTTTCCAAGATGTAGCGTCAAGTGGAACAAGATCGTTAGCTTTGTTCTTTTATTGGAGCTATAGATTTAATGATGTGTCATTTTTGTTTTTGGATGAATTTGATGTGTTCTATCATTTTGATTTAGCTAAAAATATAGTTAGATATTTGTTAAAAAATGAAACTATACAAGCTATCTTTACTACACATAATTCATTTTTAGCTTCTAATGATTTGTTAAGACCTGATTGTTACTTTGTTTTAGAACATGGAGAATTGAGATCTTTTGCGGATAGTACGGATAGAGAATTGAGAGAAGGCCATAACTTAGAAAAAATGTTAAGAAGTGGAGAATTTGATGTCTGATAGAAAAATATTGTTTATTGTTGAAGGAAATAAAGATGAACCATCTTTAATAAATAGAATATTTGAGTTAACGGACAAGAATCAAAAACCCAGTATATATTGTTACAATACTACTTTGCATACTTTTGCGGATAGGCTTGAAAAGAACTACCCTGATTTTGATGATGGCAACACTGATATTCAATTGGTATTAAGGGATGGTGAAAATAATGAGAAAGAAAGAGAAAAATTGTCTCAAAGTTACAATGATATTTTTCTTATTTTTGATTTTGAACCACAACATCATAAACTTCATTTCGAGACTATAAGGAAAATGTTAGAGTACTATAATGATTCTTCTTTTGAAGGGAAACTTTACATCAATTATCCAATGATACAATCATATAAACATTTCGATAAATTACCAGATGATTCGTACAAGGATTTAAGTGTAACAATAGAACAATGTAAAAAATACAAATATTTGGTAGAACGTGTTAGCAAGTTCACGAATTTGGAAAAATATAATTATGAAGTTTTAATGATGATAATAACTCATAATCTAAAGAAGGCCAACTTTATTTCTAATAATAAGTATTCGTTGCTTAGTAATGAGGAATATTTAAGTTTTGATTGTGTATCTGTTTTTGATAAACAGCTTGAGAATAAAGGCGCTGGTTTTGTTTATGTTTTAAATACATGCGTTTTTATTTATGTTGACTATAATCCAACAGTTTTCTTTAAGCAAGCACACAAATTAGGACTAGATAAATAACTTTCACATCATCCAAATAGGTGATTATGGTGATTGGGGTGGATGTTATAATTTAGGTAACTTATAACGGAGGAAAATGATATGGGTTTAATTAAAGCTGCTCTTGGTTCTGCTGGTGGTGTATTGGCTGATACTTGGAAAGATTATTTTGTGTGTGATGCCCTTGCGAATGAAGTATTAATGGTTAAGGGTACTAAAAAGGGCGCTGGTTTGTTCGATAAGAGCGATGTTATTACTAATGGTTCTGGCATCGTTGTAGCGGATGGACAATGTGCTCTTATCGTTGATGACGGTCTTGTAGTGGAAGTGGCTAATGAGCCTGGTAATTATACTTTCAATACAGATAAGTCTCCTTCTATTTTCGATGGTGGATTAACTGGATTAAAGGATACTTTCTCTACAATGGTAGAACGTTTCACTTATGGTGGTGTAACTAACAGATCTCAAACAGTTTATTATGTAAACACTAAAGAGATTATGGGTTACATGTATGGCACAGCTACTCCTGTTTCATTTAGAGTAAAAGATGATAATGTTGGATATGATATCGATGTAGGTTTAAGATGTAATGGTGAATATTCAATTAAGATTACAAATCCTATCTTGTTCTATAAAAATGTTGCAGGTAATTGTACTCAATTCACAAGAGATCAATTGGATAATCAAATGAAGACTGAATTGTTAACGGCTTTACAACCTGCATTAGCTGATTTAAGCAATAAGGGTGTAAATCGTTATTCAGATATTCCAATGCATACATTTGATTTAGTTGATTCTTTAAACACAATCTTAAGTAAGAAGTGGTCTGATTTAAGAGGTATCTCTATTTGTTCATTTGGTATTAATTCTATTAGTCCTACTGATGATGATCTTAAGAGAATTCAAAATCTTCAAGAGGGTGCTGCTCTTAGAAATCCAAATGCAGCTGCTGGTGCTATGGCTGCTGCTCAAGCACAAGCAATGCGTGATGCTGCTAATAATCCAGGTGGCGCTATGGGTGCTTTCATGGGTATGAATATGGCTGCTGGTGCTGGTAATGTTGCTGGATTGTTCGCTCAGGGTCAATCTGCACAAACAGGTGCTTTCTGTCCACATTGTGGTAAGCCAGTGGCTAGTGATGCTGCTTTCTGTTCAAGTTGCGGCAAACCACTTAAATAATGAGTGAAATTGTATCTTATAAATGCCCCAACTGTGGCGCTTCAATTCCCTTTAATGCGGCAAGCGGTACATTAAAATGTGCGCATTGTGGTACAGAGTACGACATTAATACATTAAAGGATTTGATGAATGAAGAGAATGTGGGGGTAGATAATGCCACATTCTCTTCAAAGCCTACAGAAAAGGTCAGTATAGATGGCAAGGTAACTTATACTTGTCCATCATGTGGAGGGCAGGTAATTGGTGATGAGAATATGTCAGCATCTACCTGTCCTTATTGTGGTAATAGTGTTATTGATCCAGGTCAATTTGATGGTATTTTAAAACCAGAGCTTGTTGTTCCTTTCGCTTTAGATAAGAATGCCGCAAAGAAAGCTTATAGCGAGTTTTTAAAAGGTAAATGGGCGCTCCCAAATGATTTTGCGGTCAATAATGTTATTGAGAAGTTAAATGGTATCTATGTTCCATATTGGCTATTTGATGCGGACGTTGATGGTAAGGCTAGATTTAGAACTACTAGAGTTAACACCTATCGTCATGGTGACTATGTGACAACCGAGACATCACATTATCTTGTATATCGTGATGGTAGCGCATCTTTTGAGAAGATTCCAGTTGATGCCTCTACTAAATTAGATGATTCTTTATTGGATGCCTTAGAACCATTTGATTATTCAAAGGGTGCTGATTTCAATAGTGCTTACTTATCTGGTTATTTCGCCGATAAGTATGATGCAGATGAGAATGAGACTTTTAAGAAAGCTAATGATCGTATTAATAATTCAATGTATCAATTATTAGGTTCTACAGTTATTGGCTATGCATCTTGTATCTTTGAAGCGGGTTCTGTTGATTATAAGGATTCTAAGGCTGCCTATGCTCTGCTTCCTGTTTATATTTTTTCTACTAAATATCATGGTGAGGTTTATAACTTTGCGATGAATGGTCAAACAGGAAAGTTTGCGGGTGATTTGCCAATGGATAAGGCTAAAGTATTTAAGACTATTCTATTGGTATTTATAATTTGTTTTGTGATAATTTCGCTTATTGCGTATATGGTGGTGAAGTAATGAAAAAGATATTATTAGTAATTAGTATTCTTTTCCTATCATTATTCTCATTACCAGTAATGGCCAATGATACTAAGGTAGTTGATGAGTATGGCGCCTTGAGCGATAGTGAAAGGGAAGAATTAGAGAATGATGTTGAAACTTTAATTGAAAAGGTTGGTTTTGACATCGTCATCTATTTCGCAGATAGTCAAAATGATGATATTACTGCACTTGCTGATGATTACTTTGATTATAATGACTATGGTTTGGGAAGTGATAGAGATGGTATCATCTTGTGTATAAACTATACACTTCGTGATTATACGATTACGACAAGGGGTTATGATACGATTACCTTGTTTGCGGATGATGCCCTTGATAATGAACTATATGCCAATATTACTCCTTATTTGAGTGACGGTGATAGTGTTGGCGCTGCTAAGGCTTTCTTGTCTGGTGTTGAGTATGTCTATGATCATCCTGATAAGTATATTCATGAATATCATGAGCCTGAAGAAGAAGTCAATCCTATTAAGACAGCTTTAATCAGCGGTGGCATTGGTTCTTTGATTATTTCTTTGATTGTATTTTTAGTACTAAGAGGGCAATTAAAGACCCAGGGTATTAAGAAACAGGCCAATGCTTATATGACAAATTCTGGTGTTGATATCTTTAGAAGTGGTGAGATTTTCTTATATAAGACAAGTCAAACTACTAAGATTGAAAGAAGTGATAATTCATCTAGTGGCGGTGGTTCTAGTACCCATATTTCTAGTAGTGGGGCAACCCATGGTGGTGGCGGTTCCCATAAGTTTTAATTAAATAAGTCGCACTTAATTGTGCGACTTAAGTATATTTATGAAATTAAGTAAGAAAACAAAGATATGTAACTTTATCTACATTGTCGGTATTATAGCGATTGGACTAGGGAGATACTTTAGTATGTATTTCGATAGTACCTATCTTTCTTTTCTTATTTTTATTTTCATGGATGCCTTGTGGGTATCACAGGTTAGAAGAAGGATTGAACATCCTATGGAGCGTAAATATCTATGTTGGGCAGGTATTTTATGCGCTCTTTTCTTTTTTCTAAAAACAAGTAAGTATACTTTTATTGAATCAAATACAACGCTTTCTCGTTTCTTTTGGTACATGTATTATGTTCCTCAAACTTTTACGATTTTGATGATTTATATGGCTTCTTTATATGTTGGCAAGCCTGTTAGTTATAAACCAAAGAAGCGTTATCGCATTCTTTTTGTGATAGCAAGTGTTATTTGTATTCTGATTCTTACTAATGATTATCATGAATTAGCCTTTAACTTTGTCGGAGACTGGAATGATGAATATAATTATGGGATTGTTTATTACTTGTCAGTGCTTTGGGTTATTGTGATAATGGCAATGACTTTTTTAACGATTTTTAAAAGGAGTATTACTAGTGATAATGTTCAAAAGATTTGGATTCCTTTTGTGCCTGTTTTAGTATTACTTATCTATTTAATTTGGTTTATTTACGATCGTCATAATATCTTCACAACTATCTATAAGACAACCGATATAATATGCATTACTTATTTGGCTTTCTTGGAGTTAATGATACAGAGTAGATTGTTGATTAATAATGATAATTTTGCCTCTTTGTGGATTAATTCGACATTGAATGGTGGCATATATAATGAGAATCTAGAGCTTGCTTATAAGACTAAGAATGGTAAGGATATTACCGTAGCTCAACTTTTAAATAGTGAGGAAAAAGATGTCTTTTTGGATGGAGGGGATACTCTTTTAAGAAGTAAACAATTATTAAAGGGACATGCCTATTGGTGCAAGGATATTAGTGCTATTAATAAGATTAATGATGAATTAAATAACATGATTGATTTGTTGGAAGAGGAGAATAGTATTATCGAGTCTGCCAACATCTTAAATAAGAAGAAACAAAATCTAGATAAGCGAAAGGCCTTGTATGATTATATTTCTTGTGATGTAAGAAAAGAACTTGAAATTATTAGTGATTTGATTGGTGGATCGGATGATTTTGATGATAGATTAAAGTTGTCATGTATCTATATGGCTTATGTTAAAAGAAGAAGTAATCTTTTATTGATAAGTCAAAATAATAAGACTATTTCTAATGTAGAACTTGATTTATCAATTGGTGAATCACTTGATTATCTAGAATTATATGGTTTTATTTGTAACTATAAGGCTCATGGGTCTATGAGTATTGAAAATGATGTTTTACTTGAAATGTATTATGTTTTTGAGAAAGTAGTTGAAGAAATATTACCTAATACTTGTGCCTTAATGGTTGATTGTTTCTATGATGAAAAGATGATACGTATGCATATTGAAGTAAGTAATATAGAACCTTTTAAGCTTCATACTTGGCTTAAAGTAGACATGAAACAGGAAGAAGACACATTATATATAGATGTCTATAGGAGGCTATCATGATTAGCATTCTAGGTATCTATATGTTGGTACTATTTATCTTAAGTGCCTTCTTATTTACATATACGATTGATAGAAATATCAATACTCATATTAGAATTGCCTGTTTTGTGAATTTCTTGTTTTGTGCTGTCATGTTAAGAAGAATGTTTATTATTAATGATGATATAAGTAGATTCATACTTTTAGATAAGTTTATGTTACAGTTGATTCCTATTGTCATGGTAGTTTTGTTTATTGTGGTTAGGGATAAAAGAGCCTTTACAACCAATAGCAGTGCAATTAAAGAAAGCTTTGATAGTATGAGCGATGGAATCTGTTTCGCCTCACTTGGTGGTACACCATTGTTGGTAAATAAGGTGATGAATAATTTTGCGGAAATGATTAGTGGTGAACAGATTATGAATGCTAATGTATTTTATGATGCTTTATTATCTGGTGATTATGATTTGAGCGTGCTAAGAAAAGAACCAACTATCAATATTAAATGTGGGGATAGGGTATATAACTTTAATCGAAAAGTGATTAGTGTTGGTGATGAAGAAGTTTATGAAATGACTCTAACGGATATCACTAAACAATATGAACTTAATTTGAGGCTTAATAATGATAAAAAAAGATTAGATAATCTAAATTTAAAGCTTAAGAAGATGTCTATGGATATCGAAAGAATCGTGAATGAAGAGGAAGTTCTAAATGCTCGAAGTAAGGTTCATGATGAGGTTGGTAGATGTTTATTGTTGGCAAGGTCTTATTTTATTCATGAGAATAAGGAGTCTAATAAGGTAGTCTTGTTTTGGAGATATGTCATTGATGTGATGAAGAAACAGGGCCTTTGGTTAGATGATTTTAATGCGATATATGTAGAGAGTGAAAGACTGGGAGTAAGACTTCATATTAATGGTGATTTTAACTTTGATGATAATAATAAGCATATTATTAAAGAAGTTATCCTAGAAGCTTTAAACAATGGGGTTAAACATGGTAAGTGTAAGAATCTATTTTGTGATATCAATGGTAAGCATATCGAACTTTATAATGATGGTGATAATAGGGTTGCATCCTATGTTGAAAAAGGTGGTTTAAAGAATATAAGGTCAATGGTAGAGAATAATGGTGGTAAAATGACCATAGATACAAGTGACAGTTTTAAGTTGATAATTGAACTAGGAGAGACTCATGAAGTATAAAGTAATAATAGTAGATGATCAATATATTGCCAGGGAATTATTTGAGTATTATATTAAGAGTTCTGATAACTATGAATTAGAGAATTCTTTAGAGTCGGCAATTCTTGTAGAATCATACCTTGAGCGCCACTCTTGTGATTTGTTGATTATGGACATTTTAATGGCTGATGGCTCCAATGGCCTCTTGGAGGCCATTAAGGTGAAAAAGAAGTATCCTAATTTAAAGATAATAATGATAACTTCAATGGCTGAAGCATCTTGGTTAAAAAGAGCTAAGGAAGCAGGTATTGATAGTTTTTGGTATAAGGAGATATCTAAAGAGACTATTCTTGAAGTAATGGATAGGACGATGAATGGAGAATCGGTTTATCCAGATAGTGCTCCAAGTATTAAGATAGGTCATGCCTATTCTCATGAATTTACAGATAAGGAATTAGAAGTGTTAAGACTTATGACTAAGGGCTTGTCTAATGGACAAATTGCGTTGAAGCTTTATATTTCTGAGAATACGGTAAAGACACATATCCAACATATGTTAGATAAGACAGGTTGTGCCAATAGAACCGAGCTTGCTATATTGGCACGTGTTAATGGTATTGCGATTGATATAGATAATGATTAATCATTAGTTTTGGTGATTTTTACTTTTTACTATTATGAAAAAATATAGGTAGTAGAGGTGAAACATTATGGAATTAAAGAAACTAACGATTTTGCATTCAAATGATATGCATGGTGATTTCTTATCGGAAGATATTGATGATAAGCTAGTGGGTGGTGTTTCGCTTTTGTCTGGTTATATCAGTAAAGTGCGAAAAGAAGAAGAAAATGTCTTGTATTGTGTAGCTGGAGACATGTTTAGGGGTTCAATTATTGATAGTGAATACCAAGGCTTTTCAACCATTGAGATTATGAACATGTTATCTCCTGATATTGTGACTATTGGTAATCATGAAACCGACTATGGTATTGGCCAATTGTTGTTTCTAGAGAAGTGTGCGAAGTTTCCAATCGTGAATGCTAATTTGCATATTAAGACTAATAATTCAGGTTTATTTAAACCATGTAAGATCATTAAGATTGATGGCATGAGAATTCTTTTCATTGGCATTTTGACGGAAGAAGTTATCAATCAAACTAAGGGAGATGGGCTAATAGGTTCCCTAATTGATATTAAAGATGCGGCAAGAGAAGTAGAAAGAATCTGTAATAATTTTAATAATGTCGATATTGATTTTACAGTTTTATTAACCCATATTGGTTTTGAAGAAGATAAGAAGTTGGCTGCGATGTTAGATCCTTCATTAGGTGTTGATGTGATTATTGGAGGGCATTCACATACGATTCCAGAAGAGCCAGTTATCGTTAATGATATTGTGATTGTGCAAGCTGGTACGGGTACTAATCAGATTGGCAGATTTGATATCAATGTGGATACTGATAGTAATTGTATTCATGATTTTAAGTGGGAAATTGTTCCGATCGATGATAGTCATTGTCCGTATGATCATCGTATTGAGACTATCTTGAAACATTTTAAGGAACAGACTGATACTAAGTACCAAAGAGTGGTTACGCGTTTAAGAAGAGAATTAACTCATCCAAAGCGTGAACAGGAAACAGAACTTGGCAATCTTTTAGCTGATATTTTGTTGGATAGTTTGGCAATCGATATTGTCTTGTTTGGATCGGGCGCTATTAGAACAGAAAAGATGGGACCTATTATCTTGTATCAAGATATTATGGAATGTTTACCATATGACGATCCATTATATTGTTTAGATATCTCAGGTAGAGAATTTAAAGAGATGATTCGTTATATGTTAAGAGATGGTGTTTGGCAAGGCGAACACTGTGAGTTCTATCAATTCTCAAGGGGCTTAAAAGTAGAATATGATCGTGCTACTCATGAATTTAATAAGTTTAATTTTAATGGTAAGCCGATTGATGAGGATGCAGTTTATAAGGTAGCTCTTGCGAAATTCCATTTTAATAGTTTTGAAGAGTTCTTTAATATTCCATTAGCACCAATAGTAGAAAGAGCTCGTCCAAAGATTGTTTCTACTTCGATTAATGATATTGTTGAACAATATTTAAGCGATCACCAACATCTAAATGCTAGTATTGAGGGAAGACTCGTGGTGTTATGAGAAATATAATATTAGGTTTATCTATTTTGACTACTGTTGCGTGCAGTAGTCAAAATACTTTTCAAGTTGTCTTAGACTATCCACCTGCTTATAGCGATGTTAAGAAAAATTACAAAGAAGGCGAGCTTGTAAGGATTATTTATGCTGATGGTGGTGGTTTTATGTATGACGCTAGGGTGTCTGTAAATATAGAAGGTTTTTCTGGGCTCGAATCTAGGTTACTGTATCGAGTTTTTTATGCCTAATAACGATGTGAAAATATCTTGTAGGATTTTTTATAGCTAAAATCGTATAATAGGGTCGATGAAATATATATTAGAAGACAAGATACTTAAGATTGAGATTGCTTCTCTATTTAATGAGAAGATACAAGACTTTTTTGATGAATTTATTCCTTCAAAGAAGATTCAACATTTATTGATTCAAAACAAGTGGATTACTTTAGATGGTAATCCTTGCAAGCGTGAAGATTATATTGTGGGGATGAATTTAGAGATTAATATTTATCCAGAAACTTTTGAATATCATGAGTCTAAGCATAAGCTTGATGTTGTTTATGAGGATGAAATAATTTTGGTAGTTAATAAGCCAAAGGGTGTTTTGGTTCATAGTGATGGTAACGATGAGGATACTTTAACAGAGTGGGTTAAGGCTTATTTTATGGATAGACCATATATTAGTGCTTATCCATTACATAGACTAGATAAAGAGACTAGTGGTTTAGTTATGTTCTCCAAGTCTATTATTTTCCAACCTTTGTTAGATAAGCTATTGAGTGAGAAACAAATTAGAAGATCATACTTAGCTTTTGTGAAGGGCAAGATGGAAAGAAATGCTTCGATGATTATTAATGAACCTATTGGTAAGGATCGTCATAATGCCAATAAGCGTGTTGTTTATAAGGGTGGCCAAAATGCTTTAACTAAGGTTAGAAGTTTGGGTTATTCTAAGAAGAATGATTTTTCTATTTTAAGATGTATTTTAGATACAGGTAGAACTCATCAAATTAGAGTTCATTTGTCATATAAACATTATCCTATTTTGAACGACCAATTATATGGTGTAGAGTCACCTCTTTGTATCCGCATGGGTTTGATGGCTGATGAGTTAGAATTCTATCATCCTTTAAAACAAGAGATGATGACAGTTGAGACTGATTTACCTAATGATTTGGGTAAGCTTTATTATGAGGTGATTAAATGATAAAGACTAACGCTATGCGTTTGTTAGATAAGGCGAAGATTTCTTATGAATTATTAACATACGATATTCCTAAGGAATCTTTTTCTGGTGAAAAGGTAAGTGAATACTTAGGACAGGATCCTAAGATGTGTTATAAGACTTTGGCTGCTAAGCATGATCATGATCTTTTTATTTTGGTTATTCCGGTTGATCAACAAATTGATTTAAAGAAGGCTGCTAAAGAGATTGGTGTTAAGAGTCTAGAGATGGTTCATGTCAAGGATCTTCTTAAGGAAGTAGGTTATGAAAGAGGTAGTGTCTCTCCTATTGGTGTTAAGAAGAATAAGGGTATTTTCTTTGATAAGGAAGCGCTTAATCATGAATTTATTGAAATATCAGGTGGTGCTTTTGGAACTAGTTTAAAGGTTAATAGAGCTATTATCTTAGATTTCTTAAAGGCAAATGTAAAGGATTTGTGTACTAATGAAATATGATGCGATAGTTGTGGCCGGTGGTGTAGGTAAAAGAGCTGATTTAGGTTTTAATAAGGTCTTATATCGAATGAGAGATGGTAAGACTGTTTTAAATCATTCTTGCTTAAATTTTATCAATGATGATGATTGCCAAAAACTAATTGTGGTTTGTAACTTTGAACTTGATTTCAAGTGTGACAAGTTAGTAGTAGTTCCCGGTGGTAAGGAAAGATATGAGTCGGTTCTTAATGGTTTAAATGAGGTTACAAGTGACTATGTGCTTATTCATGATGGGGCTAGACCTTTTTTGGATGTTGATGATTTAGAAAGACTTAAATCTAATGTAGAGGAATATTCTTGTGCATTGTTGGCTAAAAAGGCTGTAGATACTATCAAGTATGTAAGTGATGGTTTTATTGATAAGACTATTGATCGTGAACATATATATTATGCTTTGACGCCTCAAGGCTTTAAATCAGAATTGATCAAGGATGCTTATAAGAGTGTTGATTTAATTGGTATCACTGATGATGCATCTATTGCGGAGAAATGTGGCTATAAGGTTAAGGTTGTTGAGTGCAAGTCTGATAATAGGAAGTTAACTTTAAAAGAAGATTTTAATAATTTATGATTAGAGAAGTAATTGTAGTTGAGGGTAAAAATGATACCAAGAATCTTCAAAGGTATTTCGATGTTGAAACAATTGAGACTCATGGTTTGGGTTTAAGTAAAGAGACTCTAGAATATATTGATGAGGTTAATGATAGAAGAGGTGTGATTCTTTTCTTGGATCCTGATTCAGCTGGTGAGAAGATTAGAAAGAGAATTAATGATTATATACCTGGTCTTAAGAATGCTTTTGTCCTAAAAGAGGATGCACGCACTAAGAAGAAGGTTGGTGTTGAGCATGCATCTTACGAGGTTTTAAAAGAGGCTTTAGATCATGTGGTTAGTTATGATGAATTTCATCATACAATTAGTGTAGAAGATATGTATGAGTTAAAGCTTATGGGAAGTGATGATAGTTCTTATAGGCGTGATGTGGTTTCAAGAGAGTTTCATATTGGTAAGTGCAATGGCAAGACGATGCTTAAAAGGCTTAATATGCTAGGGATAAGTAGGGAAGAGTTAGATGATATCGAATATTAATTATGTAAAGAAGACATTAGGTGATTTGAAGGCTAAGAAGAAGTTTGGTCAGAATTTTTTGATTGATTCTAATATTGTCGATAATATTGCCAAGAATGCCTGTGATATTAATTGTAAGACGATTGAGATTGGTCCAGGCCTTGGTGCACTAAGTGAGATGCTTCTTAAGTATTCAAAGTGTGTTGATGCTTATGAGATTGATAAGGATATGTATGCTATCTTGAAGCAGTCAATTGATGATTCAAAATTTAATGTTTATCTAGAAGATTTCTTGGATACTGATTTGACTAAGTATGAGGGCGAGACTATTAGAGTTTGTTCAAACTTACCTTATTATGTGACGACACCGATTCTTTTTAAGTTGTTCAATAGTAATTTGGATATTTCTAAGATTACAGTAATGGTTCAAAAGGAAGTGGGAGATCGTTTTAAGGCTAGAGTTGGTAGCGAAGACTATAATGCGTTAAGTATTATAGTTCAGTATCTTTATGATGTGAAACAGGAAATGAATGTTTCTAAGGCTGTCTTTTATCCAAGTCCTAAGGTTGATAGTGTGGTTATTTCTTTTACGCCTAAGTTTAAGCGTAATTTTGAATATGAAAAGGGTTTGTTTGAGTTTATAGAGAATTGTTTCAAGAATAGAAGAAAGACTTTGAATAATAATCTTAAGCAATTTCTTGACGTTGATACCATTGGTAGAATTTATTCAACTTTGAATTTAAAAGAGAGTGTAAGGGCGCAAGAATTGGATTTGAATACTTTTATTAGAATGTATGAGGTGAGTGTTAATGAAGATTAAGGCTTATGCGAAGATTAATTTGGCTTTGGATGTCTTGGGTGTTAGGGATGATGGTTATCATGAGTTAAGAATGATTATGGTACCGCTTGATTTCTTTGATGATATGGATATCAGTTATAGTGAAAAGATGGAGTACGTTTCTAATCGTCCTTATATTTTCTTTGATGAGAATAATACGATTGTTAAGGCTTTTAATATTATGAAAGAGGAGTTTGGGATTAAGGAGAATTTTAAGGTTGTCTTAAATAAGATGATTCCAACTCAGGCTGGTTTGGCTGGCGGTAGTACTGATGGTGCTGCGATTATTAAGTTTTTGAATGTTAAATATAACTTACAGTTGTCTGATGAAAAGATTAAGGAATTGTGTCTTAAGATTGGTGCTGATGTTTATTTCAACTATTATAGTAAGCCTGCTTTAGTAGAAGGACTTGGTGATAAGCTAACTTTTATTGATATTAAGGATAATTATCATGTGTTACTTGTAAAACCAAAGCGTGGTGTTTCTACTAAGGAGTGTTACAAGAAGCTTGATATGGATACTTGTGTGCATCCTGATGTTGATTTGATTTTGGATAAGTTAAAAAATGGTGAAAATATTAAGCCATATCTTAAGAATAGTTTGGAGGCTCCTGCGATTGAACTTTGTAAGGGTATTGCTAAGGCAAAGCGTGATTTAGAGTATGCTGGTGCTGATTTTACAATGGTTACTGGTAGTGGTTCTACTGTTTATACAATTGATAGAGATTTGTTTAAGATTAATCAGCTTAGAAAAAAGATGATGAATAGAGGATATTTTGTCAGAACTTGTCAAATATTAAAGTCTAAATAGGCAATTAAATGCTAGAATAGAACTAGGTATACCCATGAATAGTGCTGTTTTATTTTTAGATGGTCAAAAAGAATTAGAGTTAGCGACTCTAATGGTTAATGATAAGATGTTAATCGATTATACAATCGATGTTTTAAGGCGTCTTGATTTGGATTCAATCTTTTTGATTGGTGGTGAAAATGTACATATTGATGGTGTAGCTAATAGAAGTTCGATTGAAGAGATTGTTGGTGATTTAAGTGGTAAGGATGGTAAGTGTTTACTATTGTCACCTTTTTATCCTTTGATTGAGAAGGAAGATTTTTTAAGTTTGATGGAACAGGAAAATAGCGTTTTTTATAATGAAGAGCTAGTTCCTGTTTTTTGTTTAAATAATAAAGATATTGAAGCTTTTGAAACTTTACAATATAAGGCGGTTACTATAACAAGTGAGAATAGTAAACGTTTTGAAAGTATTAAGGATATTCCTTTTGTTTGGAAGACTATTAAAAATAGAATTATTAATAAGCATATGAATAATGGTGTCATTATCGAGGAACCTGATAATGTTTCTATCGGTATTGATGTAAAGATTGATAAGGGCACTCTTATTGGTCCTTATGTATCTATAAGCGGTAAGTCTAGTATTGGCAAGAATAATAGGATTGGTAAGGGCAGTACTATTAAAAGTTCTAAGCTTGGTGATAATAACAAGATTGATGATTCTAAGCTTTATGATAGTGCAATAGGTAATAATTGTATTATTGGTCCTAATAGTTTGGTTGACTCTAAATGTTTTATTGGGGATAATACTAGGGTTGCAAGTTTTGTGAAGCTTTCAAATTGTAGACTTGCGAATGATTGTGTTGTTGATCATTTGTCTTGTTTGTCGAATACAACTTTGAGGAATAATGTTAGGGTTGGTGCTAGTGTCACTACCGCTAATAATAAGCTAACTATGGTTGGTTCTTATAGTGAGATCGGTAACAATGTTAATCTGATTTCACCTTTATATGTAGGTTCTTATGCGTTTATTGCGGCGGGGTCTACTATAGATAAGAATGTTGAGAATGGAGACTTGGCAATAGCTCGTCTTTATCAACAAAACAAAAAAGGATATGGATATAAGTATACTAAGGAGGGGCAGTAAGTAATTTAGTATGAACGAAGATATCAAAGTTTTTTCTTTATCTGGTAACCAAGATCTAGCAAATGAGATTTGTTCTCATTTAGGTATTGAACCTGGTAAGATTTCAGTTAATCATTTCGCAGATGGCGAAACATTAGTTGAATTCGGTGAGAGTGTTCGTGGTAAGCAAGTTTATTTTGTGCAAAGTACATATAAGCCAGTTAACGAACGTATTATGGAACTTCTTGTGGCAATTGATGCGGCTAAGCGCGCAAGTGCTAGTGAGATTCAATGTATTATTCCTTATTATGGATATGCAAGACAAGATCGTAAGGCAAAACCAAGACAACCTATTACAGCAAGACTTGTAGCTGATTTATTAGAAGCAGCTGGTGCTAATAGAGTTATTACAATTGATTTACATGCATCTCAAATTCAAGGTTTCTTCTCATTCCCAGCAGATGATTTAACAAGTATTCCTATGATGGGTCGTTATTTCTTAAATAAGGGTTTAGATATGGAAAATGTTGTTGTTGTTTCTCCTGACCATGGTGGTGCAACAAGAGCTAGAAACTTAGCAAATATCTTAGATACTAGTATTGCGATTGTTGATAAAAGACGTCCAAGACCTAATGTTTGTGAAGCACAAAGCGTTATCGGTGATGTTGATGGTAAGGACTGTATCGTTGTAGACGATATCTGCGATACTGCAGGTTCTTTAGTTGCTGCTTGTGATATCTTAAAGAGATTTGGTGCTAAGGATATTTATGTTTGTCTAGCACATGGTGTTTTCTCAGGTCCAGCTATTGAAAGACTTGAAAATTCTTGTATTAAGGAAGTTGTTTGTACAAATTCTATTCCTCTTGATGAAGAAAAGAAGGCTCAAACTACTAAGATTAAGCAATTAAGTATTGGTTTGATGTTATCTAAGTTAATCTTAGCTATTTCTAGTCATAAGCCAGTATCTGAAATCTATAGATTGTTTGAAGATCACGAATAATATTTAGATTAAATAAATGATTTATTTGGGCAGCCATATATTGTGGTTGTCTTTTATTTTGTTTCTTTTGTTGCTGAAGTGATATAAAATGGCTTTAAGGAAAAGGGCGTTTAATATGATAATTGCATGGGACAAAGATAATATAAGGACTCATATAGCTGATACAAAAAGCAATCAAGAGTATTATTGTCCGTATTGTGGTGCTCCATTAACTGTTAAAAAGGGCGATATAAGAAAACATCACTTCGCACACAGAGTGAAACATATGTGCAGAGATGAATGGGAACGAAATGGAAGCTATGATAAGTCAGAATGGCATTATAATTGGCAAGATCAATTTCCTATGGAAAATCAAGAAATATCATTGGTCTTAGGAAGCACAAAGCATCGTGCAGATGTTGTGATTGATAGAACAGTTATTGAATTTCAACATAGTATTTTAAGAAAAGAAGATTTTGATAATAGGAATAATTTTTATTTTAACTTAGGTTACAAAGTTGTTTGGCTTTTTGATGTAGAAGACTTAATAGAAGATGGCAAGATAACTTATAGTTTAGACGAAAAGAACCTTTTAAATGTGAAATGGAAAAATCCAAAGAAAGCATTTAATCCGTATGATGTTGAAGAAGGAAAGATAGATTTATTCTTACAGTTTTATGATTTTAATAAAGAAAAGAAAATTGTTAGAGTTATAAATGTCTCATCTAATGGTTTTGAAGAATTTACCACAACTAATTTGATGTCTAAAGAAGAATTCTTTAACTATATTGGCTTTATTGATGGTAATTGCATCGCACCAAATAGAATGGATTTAGATGAGAATGAGGAATATAAACAATTTAAAGTAAAATATGGCATCATTCTTAATAAACAACAAGAAAGAGCAATGATTGCAGTTGAAGGCAATAATCTTTTGTTAGCTGTACCAGGTTCAGGTAAAACAACCGTTTTAGTTGATAGGCTTGGCTACATGATTTTTGAAAAACATATTAATCCCAAAGATATCCTTTGTATAACATTTAATGTTGAAGCAAAAGATGAAATGAAAAGAAGGTTTATCGAAAAGTTTGGCATTGAAAACAGTGGAATTGAGTTTTCGACTATAAATGCCATATCTTTAAAAATTTATAATGATTATTGTGATAGCAAGAATATCTCTAAGAAAACGACCGATAAGAAAGAATCTAAAAAAAATAGCTCGTGAAATTTTAAAAGAGGCAAATGATTATGTAACAAATGATGATGTAGAACAATTTATCAATTATATTTCGTACGCTAAAAACATGATGCTTAACGAAGGTATAGATGAATGCATGGATTCGTTTACAGAAAATTACAGAAAATATTGTGAACTACTAGAATCAAAAAATTTAATGGACTTTGATGATCAGATGATTTTTGCACTTGAGGCATTGGTATCAGATTGCGACATAGCTAAAAAATGGAAAACAAAATATAAGTATATATGTGTTGATGAGGCTCAAGATACATCTAAAATCCAACATGCTATTATTAATATTCTTGCGAAAGAAAATAATCTATTTATGGTTGGTGATGAAGATCAAACTATATATGGTTTTAGGGGTGCATATCCTTTGGCACTACTTAATTTTAGAACCGATTATATTAATCCATATATTTTGAAAATGGAAACCAATTATAGATCAACTCAAGCAATTGTTGATGTTGCAAATAAGTTTATTAATAGAAATAAAGGCAGATACGAAAAAAATATGATTGCTAACAAGGGTATCGGTTCACCCGTTGAATTGGTTAAGGTAGAATCTACAAACGAGCAATTTTATAAATGCGTAGACATAGCTAAAAACGGCAAAGAACAAATTGCTTTCCTTTATAGAGATAATACTAGTTGCGTTGTTTTACTAGATCTTTTTCTTAAAAATAATATCAAATTTTGTTTAAAAAAACCTGAACACAATTTCTTTAATGAAAAGAAAGTAAATGGTTTAATAGCTTGTTTAAAAATAGCTATTAATTCTGAAAAATATGCTGACGAGATTTACAACTTAAACAAACCATATATTCATATGCAATACAATACCAAGAAATTTGTGGTTAAAAATAGCAGGCATATAGGTTTTTATAATGCTTTAAAAGAACAAATGAAGTATGTCAAAAGATGCTATGTTGCTGATGCAGAAAATTTAGAAAATACCCTAAACAGTATTAAAAAATTAACGCCTTATAAGGCAATATCATCACTGATTGATGCCTATAATGATGATGTTACATCTTGTGAAGTATCAATACTTTTGGAACTTTCTAGAAATATTAGCACTTTGAATGAATTTATTGAAAGAGTAGAATATTTGTCTCAAGTCATAAACGAAGGTGTAATGAACTATGACAAAAGAATAGCTCTATCAACAGTTCACACTTCTAAGGGAAAAGAATTTGATTCTGTATATCTGATAGATGTTTATGATGGACGATTCCCAACATCAAATCGTAATTATTTTAATGGTTCAAAAGATTATAACGATAATGAACAAAGTGAGAGAAGGTTGTTTTATGTTGCGTTAACTAGGGCAAAAACAAATCTTTCGATATTTAAGATAAAAGACAAGAAAAGTTCTTATATTGAGGAATTATTTCCTAGTGAAAAAAAAGAAATAGATAGAAAGGCGATACCTGAAAATTATAAATATTATAGTAGAGAATTAATTAACAACAATATAATGAGCACGGAACAATTATGCAATGATAATCGTTTCGCCAAACCAATGATTGTCAATAACCAAGAAAAGAATGAAATAGAGAATAACATCAATGAGAAAGAGCTTTATGAAAGACATAAGAAAGAAGCTTTGGAGAAAGTGAAAAAAAACGAGGAAGCTTTTGATAGTTCTGGTAAAAGATGGGTAATGTGCAAGTCATGCGGGATGTTTGATGCATCTGATAAATTTTCTTCTTATGGTGGTGAAGGGCCTAATACGAACAGTGGTGTATGTTTAGAATGTGAAAAAAGGGCAAGAGAAGAAAAGAAAAAGTTGAACAAAGTGGAAAAATAGAACAAAGAAAAAGGCAACGTCTACCCCGTTAGGTGCTTGCCTTTTTAAAAGTATCATTCATCACTTAGATTCTCATCTAATTTTCTCTTGCCTTGTTTAATTTTTTCTAGATATGAGGCAATACTTTCAAATACTTCTCCATCTATTCCAAATATAGCACATGCATCAGCAAGCACCGTTAATTTATCAACTGAATCAGGATCTCCTTCTTTGACAATATCATGAATCTCTTTTCCTGATGATAATAAATCTAAGATTTTGGCTGCCCACTCTAGACCAAAGACTGATAGGACAAGGCTTAGACCTTCTAAACTATTATCGATATCAAGCTCTGGTTTATATAATGGCAATAGAATAGTGGTTGTTATGTTTTTATCATAAGTAGTGTAATTGACTATTATCTTATCTTTCTTTAATTGAATTAATTCGTTAATGTGATTATCAATGATAGCATTTGAACCAATAACTAAAACTTTAATATCCTCAAATTCATTAATTTCATTGATGTTTGTGTTTGACAATTCAAAGATGATTAAATCAGGATCTTGTTCTTCTATTAATTCCTGATAATTATCTATATTGTCAAAGTTGAACTTAATCATTGGCATTTTCATAAGCGTTTCACTTAAACTTTTTGAATATTCATTTTCGGTTGCGATAAGATCAATTGTCTTTATTTCTAATTCTTTTAATAATTGTCTACTTGTTTTTGCGACTAATGATTTGCCAATAAGATTGACCCCTGTTTTGGCAGCTTTTTTGGTTAGAAAGAAATAAATGCTAGCTGTAGAAACTCCAATAATGGCAATTGATGTTAATGCGACTGTTGTTGGGTTTTCTTTAGCATATTCTATAAAAGTTAAAGCAGGAATTTCTTCTCTTAAGATATTGTTACATCGAGTACACTTCTTTTCTTTATAACCTTTTTGGTTTAATGAAGGTTCTTTGATGACTACAAATTCTGAGTAGTTATGACCTAGTGGATTTATATCTTCACTAAGTTCCTTATTACATCTTTTACATAGGGCTTGTTTATATCCTTTATCAATACATGCAGGTTCCTTTATTGTTTTCCATTCGCTGAAGTTGTGATTTAAAGCTTTGACTGTTTTAGTTTCTTCTTTATTACATCTAGTGCAGGCACGACTATCTTTACCATTTTCTGTACATGTTACTTTCTTTATGGTTTTCCAGTTTGCGAAGTTATGTCCTAATGCGTTAATGATTCTCGACTCTTTGTTGTTACATTGTGAGCATGTTCTTACTTCTTCACCTTGGGTTATACAAGTTGCGGGTTTAGAAGTGTTCCAATTAGCAAAATTATGGCCAAGAGCATTAGTTGTGATATTGCTAGATTCATTACATCTTGTACATGCTTTTTGTGTTAAACCATTTTCGGTGCAAGTAGGATTTTTAATAACTGTTTCACTAAAATTATGACCAAGTTCTGGTATTGGACTATTACGAATTTGGCCACACTGTGTGCATTCTTCTTGTTTGATACCAGCTACAGTACATGTTGGCTGTGTTGTACCTATATTATTCCAAGTGTGATTTATCTTTGGAGTATTTGTTTGTTTACGATGCTGACAATATCGACATAGTTCAACAACAGTGCCTTCATCTTGGCATGTTGCAGGTGTTTCGCTTTGAATATGATAATCATGTTTATTGCCAGGAACATAAGTGCTTGTTTGACATACATCACAAGTAATGAATTGGCCTTCACATACGATGTTGTCAGGATCATATGTTATTGTGTTTTGACAGTTATCACATGTTATTGTATCGCCATGGATGTGTAGAGGAGTAAAAGCAATAGTTAATAATGTTAATACAAATAAGCAAATGACAGTTCTTTTCTTATTCATAGGCGTCTCCTTTCTATACTGTCTCTTTTCATCTTTATAATAAAAAAGTGCAGTTTAAAAGCATTCACCTAAATTGATGATTTTAATATGACTCTCTTATAGAAAAGCCACAATGGCTACAGTAAAAATCGGCAAAGACTACATATTTTAGTCTAATGTGACTAGTGATCGAGTTGCAGAAACCTGAAAAGGCCTGCGACCAAGGGAGTTCCTGCGGGGGCTCCTTTACTTTATTAGTCTTCTTTTTTAAAGTAAATATCACTAGAAAAGATAATTGAGTACGGTTTTATAAGTTTGTACTTAGTTTTAAGTTTTAAAATTCTTTTAACTGATTCGTTGATTCTTTCTTCTTTGATTTGATTGTTGTTGACGGCATCAACTACAGTATCAAAAGCCTCTCTATAGTTTTCTGGCATCAGCAAAATATCGACTCCAGCGTCAATTGCGCCTAGGGCAACTTCTTGGTTTGTGTAGTATTTAGTGATGGCTGCCATCTCAAATGAATCAGTAATCACAAGGCCATCATATTTATAATTATCTCTTAAAATATCGGTAATAATTTCTTTTGATAAAGAAGCTGGTAAATCATCATTTGTGGTATTTGGCGTTTTAATATGACCAATCATAACCATATCGGAAATATCTAGGTTGTTGATAAAAGGGACTAGCTCTTCTTCCTTTAACATCTCTAAAGTATCTTCAATATTAACTTCATTTAAATGACTATCATCTTTACTATTACCATGACCTGGAAAATGTTTAGTACAGGCGATGATATTGTTGTCATGTAGACCACTGATGAAGGCATTAACCATGGTTGAAACTAGAATTGGATTATTACCGAAAGATCTTTCACCTATGACGTTATTTTGAGAATCTGAATTGATATCGGCAACTGGGGCAAAATCAATATCGATATGATATTTCTTTAAATAAGAACCGATATAATAGCCTTGCATATAGGCATCATCATATGTTGTTAGGGTATTACTATTAGGCGTTTTCTTAACTCTAAATTTATTTGAGTTGGCAATTCTTGAAACCACGCCACCTTCTTCATCGATACAAATTAATGGTCTATTATTTAGATTATGAATGTTGTTTGTAAGGGTGATAAGTTGTCTATCATCATTTAAATTTTTCGCAAAAAGCACTATACCACCACATGGATACTCATTATATGTATCTATCATTTCATCATTTAAGATGTCGTGTTTGATATACTTGCCACTTAATTCATCGCTAATATAGTCAGGGTCTAGTGCCTCAAGTCTTATAAAAAACATCTGACCTACTTTTTCTCTTAATGACATTTGATTGATGATTAAATCATATTCATCTTTGATAGAAAGTGGTTGAATTAGAAACATGATTGTTAATAAGGAATTAATCAATTTCATCTAAAAACTCCCTTACCGTTTTTTCGTAAAGCTTGGTATCTTTTAAATAACTCTTGGCATGGCTTGCATCTTCAATTATTAATAATTTCTTCTTGCAGGTCGCATTTTCAAATATCTTATAGGCATCACTAGTAGGGACAAAATGGTCTCTACTACCGTGGATGATTAAAAGATTATTTTTATAGTTTTTGATTGATTTATAAGCTTCTTTTTCTTTAAGAGAATAATGAGCCAATAGTTTTAAAAGAATATTAGATATTGGAACTAATGGAAAAGATGGAAGGTGATACATCTTCTTTATTTGATATACTACTTCATCATAACCTGAGGCAAAACCGCAGTCGGCGATGATGGCTTTTACTGGGCTCGAACCTGGGCTCGAACATGGGCTCGAATCTGACGGGCTCGAATCTGTGTTTAAAACCGTAGCAGCACCCATCGACATTCCATACAAGATGATAGTTTCTTGTTTCATGTTGGTAACAAGATAATCAACCCAAGAATTAACATCAATAGAATCTAAGACACCAAAGCCAATGTATTTACCTTGTGACAAACCATGGGCTCTATTATCTACAAATAAAAGGTTGTAGCCAAGACTATTAAGAAAACTTGCAGACATCCCAAAATCATAAAGACCATCCTTGGCCTTATAACCATGAACACAAATGATAGTCTTGTTGGTATTGTTGTTGATGAAAAGGGCGTGTAATTTTAGATTATCAAAAGAATTAATATATAAGTCTTCAGGATTTAAAGAATAGATATATTCTCTACCTTCTTGATTAGCGTTGATATATTCATACCAAGCAGGTGTTGTATCTAATTTATCATTTCTTACAAAAGTTTCTTTAATAAGAAAAAGACAAATAATGATAATAACAAGTAATACTAATAAAATTAAATACATACTTTCATTCTAAACCACTTGCGTATGGTGGTAAACTTATAAAGTATGAAAAAGGTTTTAGTTATTGGTTGTGCAAGAAGCGGCTATTGGGCTTGTAAGCTTCTTAATAAGAAAGGTTTTGATGTGACTTTAACTGATGCGAAAGAAGTTAAAGAAAAATCAGAACTGGAGAAATTAGGTATAACTGTTTATGATAACGGTCATCCTGATTGTTTATTTAATGATACCTATGACTTTGTGGTAAAGAATCCAGGTATCCCTTATTCAAATAGACTAGTGGTCTTTTTTGAAGAGGAGAAGATACCGATTATTACTGAAATCGAATTAGCTTTAAATTATGCGAAGAATTATAAGGTAGCTGCTATTACAGGTACTAATGGTAAGACGACAATTACTACTTTAGTTCATGAAATATTGAAAGAGGAATTTAAATCTTATGCTTGTGGTAATATTGGCACTGCCTTAAGTGAAATAGTATTTGAACATGAGGATGAAGATGCACGTATTGCGTTAGAAATTAGTGCTTTCCAATTATTAGGGGCACCATCTTTCCATCCTAAGTGTGCTGTTATTACAAATTTAACACCAGATCATTTAGATTATTTTGATACATTAGATGATTATTATAAGGCAAAGACTTTGGTGTACAAGAATATGAGTGGTGATGATTGGTTCATCTTAAATCTTGATGATGAGAACTGTGTAGATTATTGTAAGGATATTAAGTGTAAAGTTGTTACTTTCTCATTAGACAAAAAAGCTGATTTATGTTTAAAAGGTGATAAGGTTTATCTATTTGACCAAGAATTATTTGATAAAAATGACTTAAAGATTATTGGCAAACATAATCTAGCTAATGCGATGATGGCTGCTTGTTTAGCTTATAAATTAGGCGCTAGTGTTGAAATTATCAACAAAGTCATTACAACATTTAAGGGTGTTGAACATCGTATTGAATTTGTCAAGGAAGTAGATGGTGTTAAGTATTATAACGATTCAAAGGGTACAAATACTGATAGTACAGTTATTGCCCTAAGATCTTTTGATAAGCCGGTTATTCTATTGGCTGGTGGTCATGATAAACATACTGGATTCGATGCACTAAAGAATGAAGTTGATAAGATTGGATGTTTGATTACTTTTGGTGAGACAAAACATCTATTGGCTGAGTTAAAAGATGATGCGATTGTGTGTGAAACTATGGATGAGGCTTTAGATAAGGCGCATACTATAGCTAAAAAAGGTGATGTAGTATTATTATCACCTGCATGCTCAAGTTATGATCAGTTTAAGAACTTTGAAGAGCGTGGAAGAATTTTTAAGGAGTTAGTGAACAAACTTTAGATGGTATTAGGGATATTTGATAGCGGACTTGGTGGTCTAAGTGTTTTAGGAGAAATTTTAAAAAATAATTCGTTTGATAGAATTGTTTATTTTGGTGATACAGCTAGAGTACCTTATGGTGATAAGGATATAGCAACCCTAAGACAATATGGCAAGGACGATATCGATTTTCTTGCGTCTAAAGGATGTGATGTGATTATTGGAGCTTGTGGAACTATTAGTTCTACTGTTTTAAGTGAATTGGTTAATAATTATGATATGAAAATAGTAGGCATCATTAAGGCAGCTGCCTTGGGTGCTAAAAAAGCTACTGTTAATAATAAAATTGGGGTAATTGCGACAAGTGCCACTGTTAATACTCATGCGTTTAAAAAAGAATTAAGTGACTATGAAGTATATGAACAAGCATGTCCTAAATTTGCCCCTATGATTGAAAAAGATATGATTGATACTTTGGAAATGGATGAAGCGATTGATGAATATCTTAAGGGGTTAAAAGACAAGGGTATTGATACTTTGATACTAGGATGTACCCATTATCCTTTGTTGAGTGAAAAGATTGATAAGTATTTTGATCATAAAGTTAAATTAATTAATAGTGGTGTCATTTTGGCTGATGAACTTAATACTGATTGTTGTAAAGAGCCTAATGTTGAATTTTATGTTTCTGGGGATTTGGATTCATTTAAGAAACAGGCTAAAAAATTCTTGAATATTAAAGAATTAAGAGGGAGATATGCATTTTACAAGTGATGTCAAAGAGGCATTGAATCACAAATACAGCGATATAGCTGACGAAATGATTAAAGATGGCAAAGATATTGTATCTTTATGCGTTGGTGAGCCAGATATGAAAGTGCCAACATATGTAATTGATGGCATATACAAGGCTATGTTAGAAGGAAAAACACATTATTCTAATAGCCAAGGAATTAAAGAATTAAGAGATGCGATAGCACAGGATGTAAACAATATATATGGTTGCGAATATATAGGTGATGAGGTGATGATTGCCCCTGGTGTTAAACCAGCTAGTTACTTTGCGCTTTCTTGTTTATTAGAACCAAAAGATGAGGTTGTTATTATTTCACCTTACTATTTAAGTTATCCTAGCAATATAGCTTTAGCTGAACCTGAAGCTGTCATCAAAGTAGTGGATTTAAATGATGACTTAAGTTTGAATATTGAAAAGTTAGATGAAGCAGTAAACGATAAAACTAAATGTATTTTGGTGAACTCACCAAACAACCCAGCGGGTTCTATGTTTTCTAAAAATGAAGTTGAAAGTATTTGTAAGATTGCACTAAAACATCCAAATACTTATATTATTTCTGATGAAGTATACGATCGTTTAGTTTATAAAGGAGAAGTTCATCATTCTTTCTTAAGTGAAAAGAATATAAAAGAACGTTTAGTTTTAGTTAATGGCTATTCTAAATCTCACGCAATGACTGGATTTAGACTTGGTTATTCTTTAGCTAATAAAAAGCTTGTTAAGAAAATGGCGTTGTTTGCACAACAAACCATCACTAATACGTCAACTCCATTACAATATGGTGCATTAGAAATATATAAACATCCATGGGATCATATAGAACCATATTGTGAATCGCTAGAAGAACGCATGACTTATTTTCATAATGAGATTAATAAGCATCCTTATTTTAAAGGGAGACTTCCAAGATGTAGTTTCTACTATTGGGTTAATATTGAAGCTAGTGGCAAAAAATCAATTGAGATTTGTGATGAATTGTTGGACAAAGTAGGCGTGGTAGCAACACCGGGCGTTACTTTTGGTGAGAAATGGGATAACTATATTAGATTTTCAATTGCGTCTAGTATGGATGTGTTAAAGAAAGCGATTGATAGAATAGAGAAGTTTAGATAATGTTAGAAAAAATTAAGGGATATAAAGAAGAAAACAAGACACTAAAGACAATCGAAATTGTTGTGATGTGTTTACTTTTAGTCGTTTCAATTGCGACTTGTGTTATTGGTTTAAATAAGATCAATAGTGATGATTATAAGAATGCATCTTATGCTGGCGCTGTGACATTAACAAAAGATGAAGATAGTGAATGCGATGAAGATGCAACTGTTTGTACTATTACTTATAGTGATGGTGAAGATTCTTTGGTTAAAGAATATAGCGATGAAAGTGAAGTAAGTGATACTGTAGAAGCTTATAAATATGTATTAGATAATGGCACTTCATTATGTTTTGAACAAGAAAATCCTAGTATGGATGATTTGGCTTTTACTTATAAAGAGGAAATGGCTAATAGATGTGCTCAATTATTTAACGCCTCTATCGCTTGTGTTATCTTGGCTTTATCAGTTTGGATTATTTATTATTTCTCTAAGTCATTTACAACATATGAGAAATCATGGTTTGTGTCAATTATGTTGTTGGCAACTATTGTAGCTGTCTTATTCCCAGAAGAAGGTGCAAATGGTGTTAACGGCATCATCATCATGTTGTTGTATCTATTAGATACCTTCTTAAATATCTTATGTGAATTGTTGATCTCTAAACAATCTCGTTATAATTTCTTAGTTTCGGTAGTTGTAGAAATTACAGAAATCTTAACATGTGTTGTATTGATGTATCGTTTTGCGACAATTGCGACTACATTATTTTTCTGGTTACCAATCGATATCTTGAGTTATATCAACTGGAGTAAACATAAGGATGATGAAGATGATGAACTAACTGCAGTTAGAAGACTTAAGGGTTATCAAGAAGTGCTTATTATTTTGGGCATAATCATTTGGACATTTGGCGTTGGCTATTTCTTAAGTGGCTTGGATATTAAGACTGATTTCTTAAATGGTGACCAAAAGTTGATGACTATTATTACTTATATTGATGCTTGTGCTAGTGCGGTTGGTGTATGTAATGGTTTGTTTATTTTCTTTAGACTTAGAGAACAATGGATTGCATGGTATATTTGTGCTTTCTTGGAAGCTGTTATAAATATCTTAGCTGGTCAATATGTTCTATTGGTGTTAAAACTTGGTTATTTTACAAATACAACTTATGGTTATATTAAGTGGACTCGTTATATTAAAGAACATAATGAACAAAAGACCTTGTTTTAGTTTGTAAAAAGATATATGAATTGTTACAATTTAAAGTGAGTTAAAGAAATGGAGTATTATTTTTATGGCAATTGAAGCTGGTGATTTTAAAACTGGATTAACTGTTATGGTTGATGGTGATCCATGGCAAGTTATTGATTTTATGCATGTTAAGCCTGGTAAGGGTGCTGCAATTTTAAAGACAAAGATAAAGAACTTAAAGACAGGTTCTACTCAAGAAAGAAATTTCAACGCGTCTACAAAATTTGAAGCTGCAATGATTGAGAAGAAAGCTGCTCAATATTCTTATTCTGCAGGCGATATTTATTACTTTATGGATATGGAAACTTTTGAGACTTATGAATTAGATGAAAACAAAGTTGGTTTTAATAAGTATTTCTTACTAGAAGGTATGACTGTTATGCTTCAAATTTTTGAAGGTGATGTATTAACTATTTCTGTTCCTGATAAGGTTGAATTAACAATCGTAGAGACAACACCTGCAATCAAGGGTGCTCCTTCTACACAAACTAAGGATGCACTTACAGAAACTGGTCTTTCATTAAGAGTTCCTCAATTTATTGAGCAAGGTGAAAAGATTTTAGTCACTTCTGCTGATGGTGAGTATTCTTCAAGAGCTTAATTAATAAGCTCTTTTTTATAAGATGAATAAAGTAGCATTAGTTACAGGTTCGGCCAAGGGCATTGGTAGAGCTATTGTAGAAAAATTGGCAAGTGATGGCTATGATGTAGTAATAAATTATTTATCATCAAGTGAATTAGCGTTTAAATTAAAGAATGAAATTATTGATAAGTATGCTGTAAAATGTTTGGCAATTAAGTGCGATGTATCTAAGGCTGATGAAGTAGATTTCATGTTTGATAATGTCGAAAAAGAGCTTGGTAATGTCAGTGTTTTAGTTAATAATGCAGCAGTTGATTATGCAAATTTATTTAATTTAAAAACCAGTGAAGAGTTCTTAAGACTTTTAGATGTTAATGTCGTTGGATATTTTAATACATTTAAGCGAGCTTATAAGAAAATGTTAAAACAGGAATATGGTAGAGTTATCAATATTTCTAGTACTAATGGAATTAATACTTATTATCCAATGAGCATTGATTATGATGCTAGTAAGGCTGCGGTTATATCACTTACTCATAATATGGCAATGCAAGGCGCTCCTTACATTCATGTCAACTGTGTGGCTCCAGGTTTTATTGGGACTGAAAGTGAACTGGATGGATATGATGAAGAATTCTTGAAAGAAGAATGCGATAAGATATTACTCAAAAGATACGGGAAGCCAGAGGAAGTGGCTAATTTAGTTAGTTTCTTGGTTTCTGATAAGGCTGATTATATTAATAATTCAATAATTAGAATTGATGGTGGCCAAACAAATTCAAATTAAAAGGGATCTTATGATCCCTTTAGTCGTTTTGCATAGAAGTTAATGCTTTTAGGATAGAAATTTTACCATACTCTAAAGTTAAACTTCCTTGTAGGAATAAAACATATGGTTCGATAACAGGAGCATCAGCACTTAATTCAATGGTACTTCCTTGAGTAAAGCTACCTGCTGCCATTACTTCATCAAATGGATAACCTGGCATTGGTGCTGGCAGTACTCTTACAAATGAATCGATTGGAGATGCTGCTTGAATACCTTGAGTAAATTTAACAAGGTTATCTTTATTGCCTAGGCCGATTGTTTGGATGATATCGGTTCTATATTCGTTATATCTAGGAGAGATATTTTCATATCCTAGTTTTTCTAGCATATAAGATGTAAAGACTGCTGTTTGTAGAGCATTCTTTACAGCACTAGGTGCCATGAATATTCCTTTAAAGAATGAATTGTTTAAGTTGAAGTTAGCACCTAAGTCTTTACCGATGCCTGGGGATGTTAATCTATCAGCTACCATTTCGATCAAATCTTTTCTACCTGCAACATAACCACCGGTTGAGGCAACACCACCACCAAGATTTTTCATAAGTGAACCTACAACAACATCGGCTCCAATGTGGCCTGGTTCAAGTTTTTCGACTAGTTCACCATAACAGTTGTCTACCATGATGATAACTTCGTCATTTACTTCTCTAATTGCTTTGATTGCTCTTTCGATTTTTTCAATAGTTAATGAGTCTCTTGAAGAATAACCGCGAGATCTTTGAATTTCAACTAGTTTTACATCTTTCTTTTTTAGACGTTCAACAATTGAGTTGATATCGAAATCATTATCGATAAGATCAATTTGTTCATACTTAACGCCATAAGCTTTTAGTGATTGGGTTGAATTTCCAATAAGACCAATCATTTCTTGTAGAGAATCATATGGTGTTCCCGTAATAGAAATAAAAGTATCGCCATGTTTTAAAAGAGATGAGAATGTAAGGTATAGGGCGTTTGTACCGCTCATAATATGAGGTCTTACAAGCGCGTCTTCACATCCAAGTACTGTAGCGAAGATTTTTTCAAGCTTATCTCTTCCTTCATCATAATTGCCATAGCCATTGACTTCTGCAAAGTCTGAATAAGAAACATTATTTTCTATAAAGGCAGATAGAATTCTATTTGAGTTATATAAACATGTATCTTCTATTTGTTTATAGATAGGTTCAAGTTCTTTATCAGATTCTTTAGCTAATTCCAATAAGTTTTCATTAATAGTTTCTAAGATCATATATTCCTTCTTTCCAATGAAAATTATAGCTTATTAATAAATAAATGCGAGGTTTTAAAGGAAAATAGAAAAATTATCAAAAAAAATAAAAAAGTTTCAAAAAATACTTGCAATGGGTTGGCAGATTTGTTAGTATTAATAGGCACCGTTTGAGATAAACAAAAAGGTGCAACTTGATCTTTGAAAACTGAATAAGAATTAATTAAACAATAAACGTCAATTCATTTAAATTATACTTAAGTTTTATTTAATAAAACTATAATAAAAAAAGAGTCATTTCAAACGGAGAGTTTGATCCTGGCTCAGGATGAACGCTGGCGGCGTGCTTAATACATGCAAGTCGAACGAATTGAAGATGTGCTTGCACATCTGATGTTAGTGGCGAACGGGTGAGTAATACATAGGCAACTTGCCCCAAGGACTGGGATAACACTTAGAAATGAGTGCTAATACCGGATAGGTAATACAAAGGCATCTTAGTATTATTAAAGTTGGGTATCCAACACCATGGGATGGGCTTATGCTGTATTAGCTAGTTGGTGAGATAAAAGCCCACCAAGGCGATGATACATAGCTGGTCTGAGAGGATGAACAGCCACATTGGGACTGAGACACGGCCCAGACTCCTACGGGAGGCAGCAGTAAGGAATTTTCGGCAATGGAGGAAACTCTGACCGAGCAACGCCGCGTGAGTGATGAAGGCCTTCGGGTTGTAAAACTCTGTTGTAAAGGAAGAATGTATAGAAAAGGAAATGTTTCTATAGTGACGGTACTTTACTAGAAAGTCACGGCTTACTACGTGCCAGCAGCCGCGGTAATACGTAGGTGGCAAGCGTTATCCGGATTTATTGGGCGTAAAGGGTGCGCAGGCGGATTGTTAAGTTCGAGGTGAAAGCGTTGGGCTCAACCCAATATAGCCTTAAATACTGGCAATCTAGAGTGCAGAAGAGGGTAATGGAATTCCATGTGTAGCGGTAAAATGCGTAGATATATGGAGGAACACCAGCGGCGAAGGCGGTTACCTGGTCTGTAACTGACGCTCAGGCACGAAAGCGTGGGGAGCAAATAGGATTAGATACCCTAGTAGTCCACGCCGTAAACG
>OIYG01000365.1_pt1 | contig 45867 bp, 47 predicted proteins | sample 1587861 | NCBI WGS metagenome assembly OIYG01 (sample SAMN03283272) | human gut metagenome | biome: human-associated habitat; material: feces | host: Homo sapiens | place: Peru | collected 2012
GGCGCAGGGTGTCAGATTTCATTTATAGGGTACACCCTAAAACTATGCGCTTACGTTAAAATGATTGTAATGATGGTCGCTACACCAGCTTTTAATTATCTTGCCTATGTAGGTGTCATGGCATTATTCTGTGCCCCATTGTATGTGGTAATGTCAAATAAAGTGGCAAAGCCAGGAACTTTATTTGTAACTGCTCTTTTTTCCGGTTTAATGATGTTGGTATTTGGTTCAGGTTGGTTTCTAATTGTTGAAATCGTAGTAGGTGTTATTTGCGAACTTGTTATGATTGGCACTGATACATATAAAAATCCTATCAGAAATGGAATTGGCTATGCATTATATTGGGAGCTTTATGCATTGGGTAGTGCTATTCCGTTATATTTATTTAAGGATCAGTATCTTGCTAGCTTAGCTGATTCATATACTAAAGAGGGACTTGATACATTAGTATATTATGGAACACCTGCAATGCTGGCGTTGATTAGTGTTATAACAATTGCCTTATCTGTAGTAGGATATTTGATTGGATGCAAACTTACAAAGAAGCACATTAAAAAGGCTAAGTTGGTATAGTTGTTATGAAAAAATTTGATGTCAGAACTCACTTGTTCGCATTAGTTATTGCAACAATTTTTTGGATAGTTTTCAGTAGTAATTTAGAAATTCATCTATTTACGGTACTATGTGCGTTATATTTATGTGTTGCGGGATATAAAAAGGCAACACTTAAGTTTATTTTAACATATCTTATTATGGAACTATTGGCATTAGCTACTGCTCCGTTGTTGGGAATCATGTATATTGTTATAAGTACTTTTGCACGTGCAGTTCCACTAATGATGATAGCAGCTCCAATATTGTATGAAAATCCTAGTCGAATGATGGGAAGTTTTCAAAGAATACATATTCCGAAAACGATATTGGTTATGATATGCATACTACTGAGATTTTTCCCAGTCATACAAAAAGAAATGGTTTCAATTTTTAATGGTGTTCGAGCAAGAGGTATTTTCCCTAATTGGAAAAGTATCATCAGGCATCCGTTTATGGCATATGAATGTTTTTTTGTACCACTTACAGTCAGATGTTTAAAGCTGTCATCTGAATTAGGTGCATCAGCAGAACTACGGGGATTAGATTCTTCTAATCCTCGTAGTTGTATATATGATATTCGATATACATATATGGACGGATTATTGCTTGTAGGACTATTTATTGGCTGTTTAGCTATCTTATTGGGGGTGAAATAGTGATTGTATTTGATAAAGTATCATTTCAATATGGAAATGAAGAAACAGACGAGCCTTCATCAGGTATACATAATATTAGCTTTCACATTGGTAAAGGACAGTGTGCAATTTTATGTGGAAGATCTGGTGCTGGAAAAAGTACAGTCTTGAGATTGGTCAGTGGACTGATGCCTAATTTTTATACTGGAGAATTGTCAGGGACAGTTACAGTAAATGGAAAGTACCCTGGCGTTTTTTTGCCAGATGAAAAAGTTCAAACTTTAGGTGTTGTTTTTCAAGATCCTCGTAGTCAGTTTTTTATGGGAAAGGTATTGGATGAAATAGCATTCTCCGCTGAAAATATTGGGATGGATTCTGTACAAATTATAGAAAAAGTGATGTTATGTGCAAAGCAGCTTGAAATTGAAGAACTTTTAGAAAAAAACGTAAACGAATTGTCTAGCGGGCAGAAACAAAGAGTTGCAATCGCAGCTGCAACAGTATTCGCACCACCTGTTCTCATACTTGATGAACCAGTTTCAAACTTAGATAATAATGGCATTAAAATATTACTTAAAATACTTACAGAAATAAAAGAAAAAGGAACTACAATTATTATCAGTGAACATAGACTTCATCAGTTTTTACCAATAGCAGATCTTTATTTGCATATTGATGGTGGAAACTTGCAACATATATGGGAAAAGTCGGATTTTAAAAATCTTCAATATGACGATCTCATGAATTGGGGAATTAGACATCCTGATTTGGTTAAGAAGAAACAAAAATTAGCAACTTCGATAGATGAGCTTTCAAAAACAGTTGAGATAGATCATATCACTTTTAAATACAGGAAAGCGAACTATGGGTTGGACAATATTTCAACATTATTTCCAAGCGGCACAGTAACTGCGATATTAGGAGAAAATGGTGCTGGTAAAACAACATTTTGCAAGATACTATGTGGCTTGTTAAAGCAAAATAGCGGTACTGTTAAGAGAGATGGCATCGCATTGTCACCGTCTAAGCGAAGATCTATCAGTTATCTTGTAATGCAGGATGCAGACTATCAGATTTATGCTGACAGTGTTGGTAATGAACTAGTGTTAGGGAAAAAGATTACGGATGAATTAAAACAGCGAGCTTTTGAAGCACTTGACATGTTTCATTTAACAGAATTAAAAGATAGACACCCTGCTTCATTGTCGGGAGGTGAAAAGCAACGTGTAACCATAGCAGCGGCGTATTGTTCAGATGCGGATATTATTGTTTTAGATGAACCTACAAGCGGCATGGATGGAGAAGGTGTCCTTAGTCTTGCAAAATGGGTATCAACTTTGGCAGAGAAAGGAAAGACAATAATTATTATCACGCATGATGAGATTCTTTGCGAAATCGCATGCGATAATAAATTAGTTATCGGAGGAAAGAAAAATTGAATGGAAAGAAAAAACTTATTGCATTAATGAAACCGCATAAGAAGAAATATATTCAGGCGATTGTTTTAGCTATTTTAGGAGTTGCATGTGGTATGATTCCGTATTTTGCGATTGCATCTATTATGATTTCTCTAATGAATGGAAATGTAGATGTACAAAGGTATGCACTGTTATGTGGAATAGTATTGCTAGGATTTACGTTAAAAATATTTTTTGCAAACTGGTCAACAACGGTTTCACACACGGCTACATTTTTGACACTGAAAGAAATTCGAATAAAGATTGTAGATAAACTTACAAGAGTTTCAATGGGATATATTTTGGATAGTTCCTCTGGACAGTTTAAGGATATTATTGTTGACCGAGTAGAAAGTATGGAGCCTATTTTGGCACATCTTGTGCCGGAAATGACTTCAAATTTATTTGTCCCCATTTGTATGATAGTTTACCTTTTTGTTTTGAATTGGCGAATGGCATTGGCCTCTCTTGCGACACTGCCTATCGGTTTTTTGTGTTACATGGGAATGGCAAGAGGATATGAAGAGAAGTTTTCGGGTTTGATGCGTCGTGTTCAGGTGATGAACGGAACAGTTGTCGAATATGTGAATGGAATTGAAGTTATCAAAGCATTTAACCAATCTGCTGCATCCTATCAAAAATATGCAGATGCAGTAAATGATAACGCTTCTTTTGCTGTGAGCTGGATGAAAGAGACACAGTTGTTCATGTCCATGAGCAATACCGTTTGGCCCAGTGTTTGGATTGCTGTTCTTCCTATCGGCGGGCTGTTTTACAGAAACGGTTCACTTTCCGCATCTGTATTTTTAACAATAATCATCATATCCTTAGGAATTGTTGGACCTATTTTAGGGGTAATCAAGTTTACAGATAGTATTTCTCAACTCAGTACAGTGATAAATACAGTAAGTGAGTTGTTAGACGCACCCGAAATGAAACGTCCAGAAGAAAATATACAGATCAGTGACCTTACGATTAAATTTCAAAATGTTTGCTTTTCTTACGGTGATACACCGGTCTTGAATGGTGTCAATATGGAAATTCAGCCAGGATCAATAACCGCACTTGTTGGCCCTTCAGGATCGGGAAAGTCAACACTTGCAAAACTATTGACAGGATTCTGGGAAGTAAACGATGGAAGCATTACGCTTGGGGGTATGGATATTCGTAAAATGCCGCTTTCACAGTTGTCCTCATACATTTCCTATGTTTCACAGGATAATTACCTGTTTAATGAAAGCATTTTAGAAAACATTCGTATGGGATGCCCCTCTGCATCGGATGAAGAAGTAATTTCAGCGGCAAAACAATGTGGTTGCCATGAATTTATTATGGGACTAAATAATGGATACGACACCGTAGTTGGCGGAGCGGGAGGTCATCTTTCCGGTGGAGAAAGACAACGCATTGCAATTGCAAGAGCAATGTTAAAAAATGCTCCCATCGTAATTTTTGATGAAGCAACTGCATATCTCGATCCTGAAAATGAAAACTTGGTGCAGCAATCCATATCAAACCTTATCAAAGACAAAACTTTAATTGTTGTTGCCCATAGACTTTACACGATCACGGATGCAGACCAGATCGTTGTTGTGAATCATGGAAAAGTTGAAGCGATTGGAACTCACTCAGAGCTTCTAAATGAAAATCGGTTATATCAAAACATGTGGAAAGCACATACCAGCAGCCGGGATGAAGGAGGTGACAGGGCATGATTACTGCACTTAAAAAAATATATCAATTCTCAGGGCAATGGAAAAGCACGATTAAAAAATCTGTATTGTTTAGTTTATTACATTCAATTTTTGATATGTTTCAAATTGGTGCACTGTATTTGATCCTGACAGGTATTATAGAAGAATTAAGCCTTACGAAGATCATATATGCACTAATTCTCTTGTTGGCAGGAGTTGTTGGCAAGGTGATTTGCAATTACATATCAGACTTTTCTCAAACAAAAGTTGGATATTTTATGTGTGCAGATAAGCGTATTCATGTTGGAGATCGGATGAAATATATGCCAATGGGTTATTTTAACAGCCATAGTCTTGGTTATATTACATCGACTGTTACTACCATTATTGGAGATGTGGAGAATAATGCTCCCTCAGTATTGATTACTGTTATACATGGATTTATTCATGTCTGCGTGATTACCTTGCTGGTAACTATTTTCGACTGGAGAATCGGTCTAATTTGCATGGTTGGCATTATAGCATTTCTGTTTTGTAATAGCGTAATGCAAAAAAAATCACTGCTTGCGTCCCCGAAACGACAAGCTGCTCAAGAAGAATTGGTAGATGCTACTTTAGAATACATTCAAGGAATGAGTATTGTGAAATCCTTCAATTTGGGGAACGGCGCAAATATGAAAATGAAAAAGGCCATCGAGGAAAGTTGTGTTCGCAATACAAAACTCGAAACAGTATTTGTTCCCTATGGAGTAGCGCAGCAATTTGTATTACGCCTTGCAAGTACGGGAATCATGTTGACTTCTTTGTATTTTTACTTAAATGAAAGCATGACATTAACTTATTGTTTGATGATGTGTGTTGCTTCTTTCCTAATTTTTAGCGAATTGGAAGCAGCAGGCGGAAAATCCTTTGCATTGCGTTTAATTGAAAATGCCATAGATAAAGTGAATGCGATTGATAATACCCCTGTTATGGATCTGTCAGGGGAAGAAATCTCTCCATCCAATATGTCTATACAAGTTCAAAATGTTAGTTTCTCGTATGGAGATCACCAGATTTTGAATCATATTGACCTGATGATTCCTGAAAAAACAACAACAGCCATAGTTGGTCCTTCTGGATCAGGAAAAACAACGCTTTGCAATTTGCTGACAAGATTTTGGGATGTGGACGAAGGATGTATTACTTTGGGAGGTATTGACATTCGCAAATACAAACTGGATAGTTTGCTCTCCAATTTCAGTATGGTATTTCAAAATGTCTACCTGTTTGCAGATACGATTGAAAACAATATCAAATTTGGGAAACCGGATGCAACCCACGAGGAAGTGATAAAAGCAGCAAAAAGTGCCTGCTGCCATGACTTCATTTCTTCTTTGCCGAATGGATATGAGACAGTTATAGGTGAAAGTGGTGCCAGCCTGTCTGGTGGCGAGAAGCAGCGTATTTCCATTGCCAGAGCTATTCTGAAAGATGCTCCTATCATTATTCTTGACGAAGCAACATCAAGTGTTGATCCAGAAAATGAGGCAGAATTACAGCAGGCGATTGAATTGCTGACTCGTAATAAGACTGTAATTATGATTGCACATCGATTGAAAACAATTCGTAAAGCAGATCAGATTATTGTACTGGCTGATGGTAAAATTGCTCAACAAGGTACGGATGCACAATTAAGTGCTACTCCTGGAATTTATGCTGATTTTGTATCGAACAGAAAAACTGCAATTAGCTGGAAGTTGGATTAGCAAGAAAAACTTATTTACAAATCCGTAGAAGGAAATATTATGCAGAGAAAGACTGCGGGTCAAAAGATTGTAAAAATATATAATGCAGAAAATATTATAAATACACAATTTTTGAAAGATAGACTTAATGATGCTGGTATGGAAGCTATTGTTAAAGACTCTGGATATGAAATGGCATCACATTATACTCCAGAATTCGGTACATATGGAGTTGATATATTTGTTGCAGAAGATGAGGAACAGAAAGCATTAGAAATCATTGGTTCATGTATTGACTAATAGTTTGGAGAGCAAGAACAAGTCATATGCTCTAGAAAATTCTTTCAAATATTCTCGTAAATTACAACCAGTAAAAGATTGCTTTATAACTTCAGAATATATTCCAAAAAGGGGAGTCGGAATGTTATGACTCCCCTTGCTTTTTGCAAGCTACAAAATGTGCATCTCAAATGAATTTACCCAATCCTGCATCTCTGAATTAAGACACAGGCGAGCATATTCTATTGGATCGTCGATTGCTAAAGCATCCAACATCCTTTGTGAGTTTGGTGTAGTGATTAATTTTTCTTCTGCCTTGCCACAATCAATCCGAAGTATGTAACCATTGTAGTAATTGATGTCTATAGAATTGTGATATTTATTATATTTTTTAGATGGCTGTTTTTATAAGAGAAATAAATTTATTTTATATTATGATTAGTTCGGTATTCCTTTGGCCCCATACCATAGGCATTTTTAAATAGCTTTGCAAAATGGCCTGAATTGTGATAGCCAACTTTTGCGGCAATCGTAGCAATCCCATAATCAGAGTTTTTCAACAGGAATAGCGCCTGATTCAGTCGCATTTCTTTTAGATACTCATAGGGAGTAGTACCGTAATACTTCCGAAAAGCAAGCTGATACCGGGCAGGGCTCATTCCTGCGATTTGCGCAAGTTCTTCCCCGGACGGATAAGCAGACAAATCCTTTTTCATATAGGTAACTGTTTTTTTTAGATCACGGATGTCCTTATAATCTAACTTGACAGAAATATGATTGTCCTTTTGCTCCATGCCCTTAATGACAAGAGAGAGTAATTCCAGAACTTTGCTTTCCAGATATAAGTGCAGCGTTTGTCCTACCGCCTGACAATCCCTGATCTGCTGAAAGACAAAGTTAAGCTCCGGCAGATTTGGATTTTTCAAAAGGTATTCTTTTGCCACTTTTGATTGTTCATAATCTTTTCCATAATGCACCCGGAAATAAGTATCAAAATACTTTCTTGTCAAAATGATTTTTGTAAATCTTACCGGCTTTCCTTTTTCGCAATAGACATAGGTGGTCTTTTGGGTATTCACATAGCAGTAAATCCCTTTACCGACGGGCTGTGTTTTCCGTCTCCCGATTTTGAAAGAACTGCTGTCTGTTTCAAACTGGCTGATTTCTATATATTCTTCGGAAATAGTTGCGATTTTTTCAAAGGTTTCCCTTGGCGTGTAGTTTGCAATCAGAATCATAAGCAGGTCATTCTCAAAGCGTATCAACTGAAATGAGCCGCTTCCGTAGTCGGAAAGCATACGATAGTAGAGGGAATCCTCTCCTGATAATTCCTGTACTTTTGCAAAGTGCATATTTTCTGGAAGCTGTAACAAGTAGTCTGCAATCGAAAGAGCCATTTTTTCATTCCTCCTTTAGAGCTTCAATAAAAAAGTCACAATCCAATTTTTATTAGTCACGATTTTATAAAAAAATAAATTAAAAAACTCCAGAAAGCACCGAAAATACAGTACTTTGAGTTGCTTTTAAAAATTAAATTCCCAAATAGTATAGCTGTTGATTTTTTTATTCTAACCTGTAAAATGAATTGTGTCAAGGTTAGTAATTCCTAACCTCAAAAAAAGAGAAAGGAGGTTCGTTTCTTATGGAACAAAAACGAACCGGATTATCCTATGTTTTCACCCTTGCGAGAGGGGAACGTGGAAAGCTGGGCGTGGGAATGTTGTTGGCTGTTCTTTGCTCGGCCTTATCGCTGATTCCTTATCTGGTGGTGTATCAGATATTGCTTCTGATTATCCAAAATGAAGTGATGTTTGGCGCTATGGCTATGTGGGCCTGCATTGGAATTGCGGCAGCCATCGGGCAAGCCATCCTCATGTCTTTTGCGGGTATCTGCTCCCATGTGGCGGCGTTCAATACCATGCACAAAATCAAAGTAAAGGTGCTGGAGCATATATCCAGATTCAACCTGGGCTTTTTTCAGGAACGCTCTCCCGGACAGATCAAGACAACGCTTTTTGACGATGTGGACAGAGTAGAACAATTTTTAGCGCACAGTACATTGGAACTGGCACAGGCGATTGTCGTTCCGCTTATGATGTTTATTTTCATGCTGCGGCTGCACTGGGTTATGGCCCTTGTTATGCTGATTCCTATGATTTTGGGAATTGCTGTTCCGATGATGATGGTTAAGAATTACCCGGATATGTCGGCGGAACTTGCAGAAGATACGGAAAAACTCAATGCTTCTGCCAATGAATTTATCACGGCTATGCCAGTCATCAAAATGTACCACTTGACAGCGGAAAAATTCGAGCAGTATCGGAACGCGCTTCACCTTTATACGACCTGTTGGAAAAAGATGTGCGTGTCCTCCTGCAATCCTCTGTCGATTGCCCTTGTAGTATTAGATTCCGCCATCCTCTTTACGCTGCCCTTTGGCGGCTGGCTATACTTAAAAGGCTCTCTGCCAGTAGCTTCTTACCTGTTGTTTATTTTGCTTACCATGTGCTTTTTCACTTCGTTCCTAAATCTGGTTACGATTGTTATGCAGTCGATGGAGCTTGGCAGTGGTTTGGACAATATCAAAAAGATTATGGATATGGACGAAATGAAAAGCGGAAGCAAGACCCTGAAAAAAGACGGCTGCTATGGAATTGATTTTGAGGATGTAACTTTCAATTATACCAGCGGAGGAAAAGACGCGCTCACTTCTGTAAACCTGCACTTGGAGCCGGGAACGGTCAACGCTTTTGTCGGCCCGTCCGGGGCTGGAAAGACAACGGCGGTTCAGCTTCTTGGGCGCTATTGGGACACCACAGGCGGAACCATCAAAATAGGTGGAGTACCAATTACCGACCTGAAAACGGAAAATCTGATGGATTTGACGGCTTTCGTCTTTCAGGATGTTTTTCTTCTGGAAGATACATTACTGGAAAATATCCGTATGGGAACCAATGCCAGCGAAGAAGAAGTACGGCAAGCAGCAAGGGCAGCACAGATTGACGATTTCATTATGGGCCTGCCGAAAGGCTATCAGACGCGGATTGGCGACGAGGGTGTAAAACTCTCTGGCGGCCAGCAGCAGCGGATTTCGATTGCAAGAGCAATTTTGAAAGATGCTCCTATCGTCGTTTTCGACGAGGCGACTTCCTACTCTGACATTGAGAATGAACATAAAATCCAGCTTGCCCTGCAAAATCTTCTGAAAGGAAAAACCACAATTATGATCGCCCACCGGCTCCATACTATCCGGGACGCAGATAAAATTGTTGTTTTTCAGGACGGTACTGTGGCCGAGCAGGGAACCCATCAGGAGTTGGTAAAAAAAGGCGGCGTATATGGACGGATGTGGGAAATTTATACACAGGCCACTATCGGAAAGGAGGCGGTTTAAATGTTGCGTACCATTAGGAAGCTGCTTGGAGAAAAAAGCAACCAGATTAAGTTTCCGATTGCCTTAATGGGCGCGGACGCTGTTCTTAGTATCGTTTTATATGTTGTTCTCTATATGACAGTCATTCAGCTTTTAAGCAACACGCTTACGGCAGGTAAAATTGTTACCTACACGGCGATTTGCTTTATCAGTGTGATTGCCCGGTTGGTAATCTATCGGAGCGCCTATTATCTGTGCTTCGCAAGAGGCGCAGAAATGTGCGGGGAAATGCGGCTTGACCTTGCCAATCATTATCGCTCATTAAGTCTTGGCTATTTCAACCAGAACAGCAGCGGCTATCTTCTTGGAACACTGACAAAGGATTTAACCAATTTTGAACTTGTGATTACACATACACTCCCGTCCATTGTAAAGACCGTAGTAATGGCGGCTCTTGTGCTGATCGGAACATTCTTTATTAACTGGAAACTGGCACTTGCCGAATGTGTTGTGCTTCTAATTGCCATGCCGGTTCTCTCTTGGGGCAACCGTCTTGTGGAAAAATACGGGACACAGAAAAGGAATCTCACCGCAAAAATGATTTCGATTGTCTTAGAGTATGTCAAAGGAATGAAAGTTTTTAAATCCCATAACATGACAAGCTCCCACTTTTCCAGAATGACAGATACGCTGGACGCAATTCGCAAGACAAATGTAAAAGCAGAGGTAAAAATGGCGGCTCCCACCAGTATGTATTCGATTGTAGCCAATTTCCTGCTTCCTCTTGTTCTGTTGGTTGGCAGCTATCTGTTTCTTGGAGGTACGATTGCCCCCGATCAGCTTGTGGCTTTTATGCTAATGAGCCTTGCGCTGTCTGCTCTACTGATTGCTTTTGAACACTCTTATAATCTATTGAAAGACCTGAACTTGGCGGCACACAATCTGGAACAGGCGTATGACACGAAGCCGCTTTCTTACAAGGAAGAAGATGTAAAGCTGTCACATTTTGATATTGCCTTTGAACACGTCGATTTTTCCTATAATAAGCAGGCTGATGTTTTGACGGATATTAGCTTTTTTGCAAAGGAAAATAGCGTTACCGCCCTGATCGGGCCGTCTGGCTCCGGGAAATCCACAGTTGCAAATCTGATTGCCCGGTTTTGGGATGTGTCAAAAGGAACTATCCGCATTGGCGGCAAGGATATAAAAGATTTAAACCCGGACGGGCTTCTGCACTATATCAGCGAGGTGTTTCAGGAAAATACGCTTCTGTCGGACACAATTTATAATAATATCAAGGCTGGCCGGGAGAACGCAACAGAGGAAGAAATCATAGAGGCAGCAAAGGCGGCACATTGCCATGAATTTATCGAAAAGTTGCCGGAGGGGTATCAGACCCGGCTTTCCGAGGGTGGCAATACGCTTTCTGGCGGCGAAAAACAAAGAATTGCTATCGCAAGGGCCATTCTGAAAAATGCGCCTATTCTGCTTTTGGATGAATCGACGGCTTCCCTTGACGCGGATAACGAGGCAAAAATCAATCAGGCGTTAGACCGCTTGGTGAAAGGAAAAACGGTATTTGTAATCGCCCACCGGCTGAATACCATTCAAAATGCAGACCAGATTATTTTGTTAAATCAGGGACGCATTGAAGAAATGGGAACCCATACGGAACTGCTTGCGAAAAAAGGCCATTACTATGAAATGGTTCAGGAGCAGGAAAAAGCAAAGAAATGGATTGTAAAGGGGGCATAAAGAAAGGCCGGTAAAGGAGGGGATACCGATGGGACTGCTTGACCTATTACTGGTTGCTGTTGGGTTATCAATGGACGCTTTCGCTGTTTCGGTCTGTAAAGGCTTGAATACCAAAAAGCACCCGGCAAAAGCAGGAGTATATTTTGGCGGATTCCAGGCGCTTATGCCTACACTCGGATATATCTGCGGCGGAACAATTCGCCAGTATATTGAAGCGGTTTCTAAATATGTTGCACTGTTTCTTCTGTGCATAATCGGTATCAACATGATTCGTGAAAATCTAAAAGGTGAATGTAAAGGAACAAGCAGAGAATTAGGCTTTACCGTTATGATTCCGGCTGTGATTGCTACAAGCATTGACGCTTTCGCAGTCGGCATAACGCTGACGGCCTTAAATGTAAAAATTCTTCCCTCGGCCGCACTGATAGGAACCACGACATTCTTAATTGCGTTTGTCGGCGTATGGATTGGACATTTTTTCGGAGATCGGTTAGGAAACCGGGCCGGAATATTAGGCGGTGTAATTTTAGTTTTAATCAGGGTACGGATTTTTATTATGGGCTGACAAAAAAAGATTGGAGGAATTGGAACGAATGAAAAAATTAAATGAATTGGGTGATGGCTCCTGCGGAACGATTGTCGCAATCACCGGGGATAGCCATTTTCAAAGCCGGATAACTTCTATCGGGCTTACCATAGGAAGCAGGATTGAAGTTATACAGAATCCTAAAAAGCAGCCGATTCTTCTGTATAACAGAGATACAATGGTTGCGCTTAATAAGAATGAAGCAGAAAAAATCATGGTGGAGGTGAGGTAATAATGGCTGAAAAAACGATTGCCCTGCTGGGGCAGCCTAATTCTGGAAAATCAACTCTTTTTAATGGATTGACCGGTTCCCGTCAACACGTTGGAAATTGGCCCGGAAAAACTGTGGAGCGTAAAGATGGCTTCTTTTCCCATAATGGCATAACCTACAAAATCGTGGATTTGCCGGGTACATATAGCCTTTCTGCTAACTCCGATGAAGAAGTGGTAACGAGAAACTATATTTCCAGTGGAGAGGCCGACCTTGTATGTATTCTGGCCGACGCTTCACAGTTAAACAGAAGTCTATTTATGCTGGCTGATTATGCTGGAATCCATGTTCCTGTCGTATTGCTTTTAAATATGATGGATATAGCCGAGGGACAGGGAAAGAAAATCAATGTAGCGGGTTTGCAAAAATCCTTGGGGATTCCTGTTGTTCCTATGGTTGCGGCAGACAAAAAGCAATACCAGCCGTTCTTTAACCTGTTGGAAAATCTTGAAAAAAGTGCCTCTTTTCTAAATGCTGCAAAGTTGGAGCAGCTTTGCCGGAAAAATATTGGCGATGAATATTCTGCAATTTTAGAACTGCTCCCAAAGCAGGGAATTGAAATATACTCTGCCTCATGGCTGGCTGAAAAGCTGTTGGAACAAGATAAGCTCGCACTCTCTTTTGTACAAGGGAAAACAGAGCTGGGGATATTTGAAAAAATAAAGAGTTTAATCAGTCGTGTAAAAGATGGAAATTTGCGGACGGCAGATTGCAAATTTAAGTGGATTGACACACTGATTCAAGAAAATGTGACAAGCAGCAAAAAGAAAACCAGCCGCAGCCGGTTTGATAAAGCAGCCACTAGCAAACGGTGGGGAAAGCCTATTGCCATTGGTATGATTGTGCTGGGGCTGATCTGCTCCATGTTGATTGGTATGCCCCTTATGGAACTGGTAGGGGCGCTGATCTCCGGCATTTCAACGCCGCTGGCAAATTGGCTCCTTAGTGTTGGAGTTGCCTCTGTCATTGTATCGCTCCTGTGTAATGCTGTATTAACGGCTGTTACGTTTGCCTTGCAAATGGCTTGCTATGTATTTGGAATCAGCCTTGTTTTCGGATTTATGGAGGACATCGGGTATATGGCCCGTATCTCCTATGTGTTTGATAATACCATGACGAAACTTGGTTTGCAGGGGAAAGCGATTATGCCCTTTCTTGTTAGCTTTGGCTGCAATATAGGTGGTGTCACCGGCACAAGAGTTATTGATTCTTGGGGACAGCGTATTTTAACGATTGCCCTTTCTTGGGTAGTTCCCTGTGCTTCTACCTGGGGTGTAGTTGGTCTTATCAGCGGTACATTCTTTGGAGGAAAAGCCGTATTTGTAATATTGTCCTTGTTTGCTGTGGCCTTTTTGCACATTTACATTACCTACAAAATTTTTGGACGTTCTTTAAACAAGGAAAATGACCGTACCGGCCTGATTATGGAATTACCACCATATCATAAGCCGCACTGGAAAACCCTGTTCGGCTCTGTATTCAACAAAATGGGAAGTGTTCTCAAACGGGCGCTTAGTATCATCATTTGCATTTCCGTAATATTCTGGCTTCTTTCTTATACACCGGACGGAAATGTGACGAACAGCATTATTTATCGCATTGGAACTTTTATTGAGCCGATAACAATGTTCTTTGGTTTGCCGTGGCAGTTGTTTATGGCCTTTGTTGCTTCTGCAATGGGAAAAGAATCAGCTCTCGGTGTTATGGCCTCCCTGTTCAATACGGCTGGTATTTGGGGAGCGATTGAGGGAACAAGCGCGGTAGATACAGCGGCGCTTAGTACAAACCTGCTGTCTACAATATCTCAGCCGGAAGCTCTGGCTTTCCTGTTTGCGTTTTTCTTCAATATGCCTTGTCTAATGGCATTGGCAGCGACCGCACAGGAAACTCATTCTATGAAATGGACAGTAAGGATTGCCCTCTACTATATCCTTTCTGCATTGATTTTGGCAACAATCGCATACCATGTTGGCTGTGTCATTTTCTAAAGGAGAGGAGATATTGTGCTGATTCAATTATTAGATTATCTGCAAAGCGGAAAGACATACAGTATTCAGGAATTGGCTGATCTCTTGCATAAAGATATGGACAGTGTGCGGGTAGAGCTTGAATATTTGGAAAATCAAGGCTATATACGCAAAGTAACCAGTCAATCAAACTGTACTCAAAATTGCAAGGGGTGTCACGGCTGCGATCAGCCTGCGATAACCGTTGACACTTGGGAAGTGGTAAAGCGAGGATAAAGAGGAAAAAATTGAACTTTATGCGCCGCGCCAGGTAAGGGTTATTTTGAAACAATTTTAATTCCTCAAAAGATAAAGGGAATGATTCGCTTTATAGATGTAGTTCGGTATATAGAAGTATCTAAGCCGAGTGTATGTATAGCAATCAATGCTCTAAAAGAAGGAGGGATTCTTACAAAAGATATAATCTTCATCTGGCGGACGCCTTCCGTATTGAATACTGTATCAGTGACGGATATACAATTTCATTTAACGCTACAAATATGAGTTCTTTAAATTTAGGAACAAAATCATATCAACCATCAATAACAATATATTGGGATGATGAGTTTTAATCCTGCGTGGTTCTGCTACTATTTGAGGAGGTGATTTCAATGAATGTAAATTTGAACAGTATTTCATTGCAACAGCGAAAGTTTTCGGGAACAAATAGCATAGGTGGAATACATTTACCGGATTTTAATGATAAATATGTGTTTTCAAAAAAGAAAAGTAACACTAGCAATGCAGAATACAAAAAGCAAATAACAGAGCAGGCTTATGAAGATTTTAAAAATGGACAGTTTCAAAATAAATCAGAAGGTTTTAATAAGCTTATGAAAAAGTATACATCTGAGGTGTCACCAGACAGAAAAGGTATTATTACGTCTGGTCTAACGGATATAAATTTGAAGGAGTGTAAGGTTATGAAAAAAATAGCAATCTTTAGATGAAATTCAGTTCAGGATAAATGGGCGTTTCCGGTAATTCTGACAGGAATGTGCGGTTGTTAATCTGAAAATTTTTTGATAAAATGAGATCAATAAGAAAAATTTTTAGTTGTAACAGAACGGAGGATGTACTTATGGATGAGAATATCAGAAAACGCAACGAATGTCTGGCACAGACTGTGATCAGGGGGTTACAGTCCCGGAATATGTCCGGTTATTATGCGGCAAATAAGGAAGAAGCAAAAAAGCAGGCATTGGAACTGATCCCGGAGGGCAGCAGGATCGCCATGGGTGGCTGTATGAGCGCACATGAGATTGGACTGATCGAGGCTCTGGAAGCAGGAAATTACAACTATATTGACCGTTCCAAGCTGGATGCCAGAGCGGGACTTATGGCAGCTTATGATGCCGATGTCTTTCTTTCAAGCGCGAATGCCATCACAAGCGACGGTATCATGGTCAATATCGATGGAAATTCCAATCGTGTTTCCTGCATTGCGCAGGGGCCGAGGAAGGTTGTATTTATCGTTGGACTGAATAAGGTATGTGACGATCTCGACGGTGCCATGAAGCGCGCCAGAAATGTGGCGGCTCCCTGCAACGCGCAGAGATTCGACATTAAGACCCCCTGTAGGGAGACGGGAAAGTGCTTTGACTGCAAGTCCCCGGATACCATCTGCTGTCAGTTTCTGATCACCAGATATTCCAGACATACGGACAGAATTCATGTGATTCTCGTCAATGAAAATCTGGGATTCTGATGGAGGAGAAAAGGCAGTTTATCATTGTGGAAAAATTCAAGTATTTATAGAAAGAGGCAATGTGGTATGAAAAAGGAAACATATTCGATAATATTTAGTAGTTTAACAGGTAATACAAAGAAACTTGCTGATGCAATCCATGAAGTGTTACCAAAAGATGAGTGTGAATATTTTGGTACGACAGAAGCACAAGTACCTCAGTCAGAATTGCTGTATATTGGTTTTTGGACAGACAAAGGTAATGCGGATAAGAATACTTTAGATTTGTTGCCTAAATTAAAACACAGGAGAATTTTTTTATTTGGTACAGCAGGTTTTGGTGGCAGTGATATATATTTTCAAAAGATTCTCGGACAGGTCAAACAGTCCATTGATTCAAGTAATGCTGTTATCGGAGAGTATATGTGCCAGGGGAAAATGCCCCAGTCTGTGCGGGAACGCTATATAAAAATGAAAGAGGATCCTGAGCATCCGGCTAATCTTGATGCATTGATTGAAAATTTTGACTGTGCTTTGTCCCACCCTGATATGGACGACTTGGAAAGACTAAAAATGATCATTATGAAATAAGGAATATTAGTAAAAAGTAACAAAACAGTGCTTTGAATTTTGGAACGGGTTATGCGTTTAACCGTTGATAAAACGGTATTTCTACTGTACTATGTAATTGAAATATCAGAAAAAGAAGGAATGGGTATGGCGCAGAACAGGGTTCGCATCGTGGATGTTGCAGATGCATTGGGGCTTAGTACAGCAACGGTTTCAAAAGTGATTCATGGTAAAACCGGCAAGATTTCAGACGAAACAGTAAAACGTGTCCAGCAGGAGCTCGAAAAGTCAGGATATATCCCCAATATGGCAGGAATATTGCTTGCAAGAAATAATTCAAGAATCATCGGCGTGGTGGTGAATGACCATGTTAAGTATGAGGGCAGGGTTTTAGAAGATGGATTTGTGATGGCATCATTAAATGCTCTTTCTCACGAGGTGAATGAAAAAGGATATTTTCTGATGATAAAAACAACATCAGATATCAGTGAAATTCCGGTGTTTGCTTCCATGTGGAATATGGATGGCCTGATTTTGATGGGGTTTTGCGAAGCGGATTATGAGAAGCTCCGCAATCAGATGAGAATCTCTTTTGTTGTGTATGATGGTTATTTTGAAAAATGCTCAAAAGTGGTTAATCTGGTAATTGACCACTATGACGGAGGATGTCAGGCAGGGAAATATTTTAGAGAGCTTGGTCATGAAAAAGCATTATGTATAGCAGATAATTTCATATGCATGGATAAGGAGCGAATCGAAGGATTTTGCAAAGCGTTTGAGCCGGGTGAAACATTGATATGGCAGATTCCAAAGACCGAAAAGGAAAGAGTATGTTTTTATCAGGATAAATTCTCAGAATTATTAAAGAGCAATGTTACAGCTGTTTTTGCGGTATCAGATTTTTATGCACTTGAGTTTATGCGATTTTTACAGGGAAAGGGCATACAAATTCCTGGGGATATACAGATAATCGGATTTGATGACAATATGTCCAGCAGAGAAAGCAATCCTGCACTTACGACGATTCATCAGGAGGCATCCATCAGGGCAAAAACTGCAATTAAATGTCTTGAGGCAATGCGCGATGGATTAGACTGTGAGACGGAAATCGTGTTACCGGTTGAATTAGTAAAAAGGGAAAGTACGAGGTTGCTATAATGTCAAAGTTTATGAAATCATTATGTAAAATAGCAATTCCTGTTACCTTACAAAGTATGCTGCAGGCATCATTTTCAATCGTTGACCAGATAATGATTGGGCAGTTAGGAGAAACTAATATATCAGCAGTTGGATTATGTGGTAACTTTTCTTTGATTTTTTCCGTGGTGATTGGTGCGGTAAGCACTGTGGCTGGCATATTAATAGCACAGTTTATTGGAGCTGACGATACGAAGGAAGCCTGGTGCAGCTTCCATGTGAGCCTCATTTGTGGGATTATAATTTCTGCGATGTTTCTGTTTGCATCGGGAGTTTTTTCATCACAGATTTTGGGACTTTATACTAAGGATATGAGCATTATAAATGCAGGTGCAGTCTATTTTAGAATTATAGCGTTTACATATATTCCAATGGCAATCAGTGCTTGTCTATCCTCATGGCTGCGCTGTAAAGAGCATGCAGCAATACCGTTTTTAGCAAGTTTTGCAGCGGTTGTTGTAAATACAGGAATGAATTATGTACTGATATTTGGAAAATTCGGATTTCCATGCATGGGAATAAAAGGGGCTGCAATCGCAACTCTTGTTTCCCAGTTGTTTAATTTGGTATTTATTGTCATCGGATTTGCAGTTTGCATTAAAAAAGATGGAGATAAGCCAGTCCTGTCATTTCATTTTGAAAAGATTAGTTTTGGGGATTATTTTATAATGATTGTGCCGATTCTGGTCAGTGAATTTTTGTGGAGCCTTGGACAGAATGTGGAATCTGCGGTATATGGTCATCTCGGTACATCAGACCTTGCTGCCTATACGCTCACATGTCCGATACAGGGTCTGATCGTAGGTGCTTTAAGTGGATTATCCGCAGCGGCCGGAGTAATGGTTGGCAAGAGACTTGGTAAGAAGGAGTATGATGACGCATATCGGGAATCTAAGAAGATTATGTATGCCGGCTTGATCGGTGCAGTACTCGTATCGGCAGTGCTCATTCTGATGGCAGGTGCCTATACCGGATTGTATCGTGTGGATTTTGGCGTAAAAGAGCTTGGAAAAATTCTGCTTGTTGTATTTGCTTTGTATGCGCCGGTTAAGGTGGAAAATATGATCCTTGGCGGAGGCATTATAAGAAGTGGTGGAAATACCAAAATCATCATGATGATTGACATTGTTGGAACATGGTGTATCGGAATTCCTCTGTGTTTTCTTGCGGCATATGTGTTCCGGTGGGAAATTGTAGGTGTATATACACTGCTTACGGCAGAAGAGATATTTAGGCTGGTTGTATCACTTATTATTTTTAAGAAACGTAAATGGATGATCAGTTTATCATAGTGTGAGATGATGGGTATGGATTATATCAAAGAAAAACTGTTCCGGCAGTTAGCGGTTGACTATTGTTGTTCCGTTTCAGACATTAAGGATAATAAAAATCATTTTACAGAATATAAAACGCTGGAAGGCAGGAGACAGTTTGAAAAGGTGGATGATGATTCAAAGAGATGGTGACGGTGAAATAATGCAGACACAGAAAAAGAAGCGGATCTATATTGTACTTCTTGTATTAGGCGTGATCGGTGCGGTCACAATCCTCTTTTTTTCAGGCGAAAAATGGCTGGCGGATGGTGAGTATTATATCCCGGGCAGCGCGATGACAGTTGCATTGATCTTATGTATCTTTTGGCAGGGGGCATTGATAACAGGGGTATGTTTCTTATCAGCGCAGCTAAAAAAACGTTTTCGAGGCTGGGTCAAAACTATCCTAATGGTGCCAACGGTTACAGCCACTATTTTTCTTGTTTTGTTTCTTGCATGGAATTGGATTTTATACAGTTTTAAGTTTGAGGAAAAGGTAGAACAATATGATGATCACATAGCGCTGTATGTGGACAATACATTTGTGAGAACAAGATTCAGATATCCGCATTATATGTATGAAGAAAACTGGCTGATCATGAGAAGGTTAAGCGACGACGAGCTGAATGAAGCGATTCTGAAATATGGCGACCCGGATAAATATTATAATTAAAAGAAGAAATCGTTGGAATTGCCAGCATACAATTTCAGAAATGGAAAGAACAGGAAAAAGAAACCGGAATGGATCTCATCCCGGTTTCTTTTTCTATGCAGCCACAGACCGCGTTATGCCTGTTCGCCAAGTGAAGTTTTGCGAAGTACAGCAAAAATGATGATAGCGTAGACACCACCGATCAGAGCGGTGATCAGCTGTGTGACAGAAAACTGAAGCTGTAACACATGCATTTTCGGCAGCATATTTGCCGGAAGCATGTTCGGCAGAATGATAAGGGAGATCAGGATTCCCATAAACAGAGCTTTCAGTACAGCGCCGATCGCGATCGATACCGGAAGACCGGCAGTTTTTCCAAATTTGTTTCGAAGAAGCGCTACGGCAACGACCAGAATGATGTTTCCGATCATGATACACGGAAACATAGCCGGAATAGCCGCCATGATCGGGCTTCCCGTAATGAAAAAGGAAGTGATCGGGGTAATGATGCTTAAGATCACGCCACAGGCAGCACCGGCATAAATGGCAGTCAGTATCAGGGCTGCATTAATGATCGGTCCGGTTAAATATACACTCAAATTTTTGAAAAACTGGCTTACAATACAGATTGCAAGCATGATCGCGGTGATAGTAATTTGTCTGGTTTTCAATTTCATAAACAGAATCCTCCTTGGTGTTTGTATCAACGCAATGATACTCCTGTATGAAAAGAAACGCAACCGCTTTAAAGTTTCAAATGTAATGCAGGGATCAAATACAATGTATAACTTTAAAAATTTTATTGACAAAAAAATAAATGTAATCTATAATGACGATAACGACAAAGGCGTCGAGGGAAGCTCGAATGGTTTTGTCGTTTTTTTTATCCTCAACTGAGGAGTTGCGGGGTGCGCACCCGCGAAATATTTATCCGGATAATAATTTCATGGAGGTGAACGCACGAGCAGTTATTGAAAGGAGAAAAGTGAATATGAGAAATACATCAAAATATGATGTAGATGGAGTTCCATCGTTGAAAGAAGCTTTGCCATTGGGATTTCAACATACATTAGCAATGATTGTGAGTAATATGCTGCCTGGTGTTTTGATCGCTGGAATATTAGGCTATACAGGGAACAGGGCGGCAAATTTTGTTCAGTGCATGATGTTAAGTGCAGCAATCGGAACATTATTGCAGTTATATACAGTTAAGATCTTTAAAGGCGTGAGAACAGGATCCGGATTGCCTATTGTAATGGGAATGAATTATGTATTCCTTGGAGTATATCTGTCAGCCAGTTCCAGTTTTGGAATGAATGCTTTGATGGGAGCAATTGTTGTTGGCGGTATTTTTATGGTATTTTTAGGATTTCTTATTCAGAAAATACTAAGATATTTTACTCCGACAGTAACAGCTGTTGTGATTTTGGCGTTGGCATGTGATCTGATAAAGGTGGCAATGCGGAATATAGGTGGTGGAACAAGTTCAGATACCTATGGATCAAGCATAAACTTTTTCTTTGGCTTGGGAACGGCACTGCTGATTGTATTGCTGGGACATTTCGGAAAAGGATTTGTAAAAGAACTATCCATATTGATCGGAATGATAGTGGCTTATATTGTTGCTGTTTTTGCGGGGCTTGTAGATTTTTCAAGTGTAGCAGAAGCAAGTTGGATTGCAATTCCAAAGCCGTTTGCATTTGGAGCATTGGAATTTAACCCAAGCGTGATTATCATGGTCATTCTGCTCTATATCATTGCGGTTGCGGATTATTTGGGTGCTACAACGGTATGTACCAATGGAGCATTTGGCAGAGATGTTACGGATAAAGAAGTGTCTTCTCTTGTTGTTGGAGTTGGACTCGGTTCCGTAGTATCTGGTATTTTTAATGGCATGCCGGTTGGAGTATATTCGCAGAACTGCGCGATGGTTGCAATGAATAAAGTTGTCAGCAGATTTGTAATTGCAATGAGTACAGTTGCATTGTTCTTAGGTGGTTTTTCACCTAAAATTGGAGCAATTTTTCAGACTATTCCGAACTGTGTGCTTGGTGGAGCAACTTTGGTGATCTTTTCACAGATTTTTACATCAGGTATCTCCATCGTTAAAATGAACAATCTTAGCAAAGAACAGCTGACAATTGTTGGTGTGGCGAGTGCTTTCGGCATCGGTTACAGTTATGCGCCAGAAGTAATCGAGAACCTTCCATCAATGGCACAGACCATTTTAAGCGGTTCTAATGTCGTTATTGGATGTATTGTTGCATTGGTATTACAGGGACTGTTTAGTCTTAAGAAACAAAAAGAAACAGAAAAATAAAAACAGAATATAAAAATATGTTGCAGTTGCGGTCATATCCTGCATAACAAAACCGAGTGGTTAAGTTGATGGGATAGATGGCAATTTTTTTGTACCCAAAATTGGGAAGGCCATCTTTCCTTGAAAAACCAAGGAGGACAAAAATGAAGAAAATATTAATTAAAAATGCGGTTGCAATCGTAGCAACAAATACAAAATTAAATGCAGTAGACAGTTTGAAATTAAGAGAGGGAAGTTTTGACATCAGCAATAACTCAATGATAATCGCTGACAATAAAATTGAAAAAATCGGAAAAAATCTGATTTGCGAGGATGCAGATGAGGTGATCGATGCAAAAGGAATGGTTGTATATCCGGGACTGGTATGTACGCACCATCACTTAATGCAGTGTTTTGCCCGTAACATTCCTGCATCACAGAATATGGAATTGTTTGAGTGGTTAAGAATTATTTTTGAAGTACTTTCAAAAGTGGATCCTGCATTTATGTATTACAGCATGATGGTATCGGGAGGAGAACTGCTAAAATACGGATGTACAACTTTGTTTGACCACCAGTATTCATATCCACGGGAACAGTGTATCGAGTTAGCCGATGAACAGTTTAGAGGTGCTGATGAACTGGGAATTCGGTATATTATTGGAAGAGGAGTGATCACCAGAAGTACAGCGGAAGGCGGAACAGCTCCGGCAACAATTGTCGAGGATCTGGATCACGCACTTAAAACAATTCCACAGGTTGTTGAAAAATATAATGATAAAAAGCCATTTGCTATGCATGGCGCAGTGGTTGCTCCGTGTTCGCCATTTACAGTAAATGAAGATACTATGATTGAAACGGTAAAGCTGGCAAGAGCATTAGGGGCGAGATTACATACTCATCTGTGTGAAACACTTGATGAAGAAAAATTCTGCCTGGAGAAGTATGGAATGCGACCATTGGCATGGATGCAGAAAACAGGATGTATTGGATCGGATACATGGTATGCGCATGGAATTCATTTTAATGATGAAGAGTTAAAAATCCTTGCGGAGACAAAAACCGGAATTGCTCATTGCCCGATTTCCAATATGAAACTTTCTTCTGGAGTATGCAGGGTTCCAGAAATGATCAAACTGGGGGTTCCTCTTTCATTGGCAGTGGACGGAAGCGGAAGCAACGATGGATCGGATATGTTAGAAGAACTTAGAACTTCTTTCCTGGTACATAGACTGACTTCAAGTTATGATGCACCGACCGGTGCGCAGTTATTAAATATGGCTACTATAGGAGGCGCTCATATTTTAGGAATTGATTCTTATACAGGAAGTCTGGAAGAAGGAAAAGCTGCGGATCTGTTTATGCTTAAGGTAGATGATCTGGATAATGTAGGTGCATATGATGATCCGGTCGCAATGCTTGCAACGGTTGGATATAAGAGACCGGCTGCGTTAACAATGGTAAACGGAGAAATCGTTGTACGAAACGGTAAATTAACAAGAATTGATGAAGAAAAAATGTCTGCAAAGGCAACCGAGTTCTATAAAACGGTACGGTATACACGATAAAGTCAGGAGGTGAAAATTATGGAACATCTTTTGATCGAGACGAAAGATCTTTCAATTCAATTTAAAAATTTTGTGGCAAACAACAAAATAAATATTCGCATCTACAGTGGACGAATCCATGCGATCGCCGGAGAAAATGGTGCGGGAAAATCGACGTTGATGAAGCTGTTGTATGGAGTATATCAAGCAACAGAAGGCGAGATATACATTGATGGGGAAAGAGTAAAAACTCATTCCCCATCGGTATCAGCTGAAAAAGGGATCGGAATGGTGTTTCAGGATTTTCGCCTAATTCGTTCATTTACCGTATTGGAAAATATTTATTTGTCGTTAAAGGAATATGGAAAGATTTTTCACAAAAAAGAATTAAAAGGCAAAATCAAAGTACTTTGTGAGAAATACGGAATCAACGTAGACCTGGATAAGTATGTGTATCAGCTGGATTTAGGGGAATGTCAACAAATCGAAATATTAAAAGTTCTATTAAGAGAGAATAACAGGCTTTTGATTTTTGATGAACCTACAAGTGCCTTATCACCTAGTGAAGCAGAACGATTGCTAGATCTGCTTGTGCAGTTGAAAGAAAGCGGTTACGGAATCATTATCATTACTCATAAGATACAGGAAATTTTAAAAGTGGCAGATGAGATAACGGTATTAAAAAAGGGAAAGGTATCAGCATATTTTAGTGATACAAAAAATGTCACAGAAAAAGAAATTGTATCGGCGATGATTGAAAATGATTCCTTTACAGAAGATACCGTATCAAATGACCGCAAAGAATTTGATTCTTTTTTTTCCAGGATCATGGTAAAACAATGGACAATTAAAAACGAGTATGGCAGGGAAGTAATCAAAAATGCATATTTTGATATCCGACCGCATGAAATACTCGGTGTTGCGGGAATATCCGGAAGTGGTCAGAAAGAACTGGCAGAATCTCTGATCGGGCTCAGAAAGCAGAAAACAGGTGAATTATACTTCGATAATGTATCGAAAGAAAACTGTTCCATTAAGAAACGTAAAGAAGATGGTTTTTTCTGGATCCCAGAGGAACCGAAAAAAGATATTGTATTTCGGGGAATGACGCTGTTAGAACATGTAGAAATGTTTAATGAAAAGATTCCGACAACAAAATATGGGAATATTGACTGGGAAAAGGCAGAGGAAGACTATGAGCATAATCCCTACATTGAGCAATTCCGAGTACAGGAAGGCAGTAAGGAAGTGGCATCTTTGTCGGGGGGAAATATACAGAGAATGATTTTGGCAAGGGCAGCAATGGCAAATCCCAAGTTCCTTATTGCAAGTTATCCGAGCAGAGGTTTGGATATTTCCACTGTAAATATGGTACATAAGGAGTTTATCCGATTGAGAAATAGTGGATGTGCAATACTGTTCATAAGCGAAGACCTGGATGAATTACTTCATATGAGCGACCGGATTGTTGTTTTGTATGATGGAAAAATGTATGGACCTTTTTTTGCAAAGGAAATGACGTATGAAAGAATTGGAAAATATATGCTGCAAGGCGCAAGCAGGTAGGGAGGCATAAAATATGAAAAAAGAAAATACCGTCAATTATGCCATGATTTTAGCAATCATACTCCCATTTGTTATATTTGGCATATTTATGACTTCACAGGGCAAATCTGCTGTCAATGTTTATATTGATATGATAAAAACGGTTATTATCAATAAATATGGATTTTGCGAGGTGGTGATAAAATGGGCGCCACTTCTGCTTACTGCTTTAGCTGCAATTATCCCGGCAAAGGCAGGAATATCGAATGTTGGAGGCGAAGGGCAGTTAATAGCGGGGGCATTAGGGTCTGCGATTGCAGGAATTTATATTTTTAACGAGACGATCCGTATTGTTGGAATCCCTCTTGTTCTGTTGTGCGGTATGCTCGCAGGAATGCTTTGGGCGGGTGTGGCCTCTTTTTGCAAATTAAAATTAAAGATGAATGATACATTAACGACTATGGTATTAAATTATGTAATGGTCGATATTGCCTGTCTGATGATTTATGGACCGATCAAGGATACTTCTGGCGACAATTATCCATATTCGGCACCAATAGAAGCGAGTTTGCGTTTTACAACAATCAGTGGAACAAGATTAAATATTGGCATTGCCCTGGCTTTTGTTACAACAATTTTGACTGCAGTGTTTCTTTATAAGACAAAAAATGGATTGTATACGCAGCTGGTGGGAAAGAATTATAGAGCTGCGGCACTGCATGGATTAAATGTAAAGAAAATACAAAACAGGGCTTTTTTATGTGCCGGAGCACTTGCAGGACTGGGAGGTGCTATCCTGATCTGTGGTGTTGAAGGCAGATTGCGGACGACAACCGGAAGCAATTTGGGATATCTGGGATTTTTGGCTGCCGGAATTGCATGGAATAATCCAATAATAGCAATATTTACAACATTTTTAATTTCCTTACTGACAGTGTCTGGAAACGCGATGGAGATCAGTTCGGGTTTGCCGTCATCGACAATTAATATTTTAATGACACTGGTCTTATTGGCGGTTCTTTGTGTGGGAAGGGGGAAAAAGAATGCAGACATTTGACAGCTTTTTAATGAGTATGATTTCTTCTGGAACACCGATTTTATTTGCACTCATGGGAGATCTGGTTGGTCAGCAGACCGGAATTATCAGTCTGAGTGTTGAGGGAAGCATGTTAATGGGAGCATGCGCAGGATTTGCCGTTGCTGCATATACCAATAATCTGATTCTTACCATATTGGCTGCAGCATTGGCAGGGGCATTCATCGGATTGATTCAGGCATATCTTGTTATTTCGAGAAAAGCCAATATGCTGGCAAGCGGATTGACACTTATCTTTTTTGCACAAGGAATAACAGGCTTTGCAGGAAGAAATCTTTTGACAAAAGAAATCGTTGGATTTGACAAAATTGCGGTTCCAGTTATATCAAAGATTCCTGTGATCGGAGTTTTTTTTGATCAGGATCCGATCACCTATTTATCTTATTTTGTGATTGTGATACTTTTTCTTGTGCTCAATAAAACACGGTTTGGCTTTGAGTTAAGAGCGACAGGGCAGAATAAAGAATCTGTGGAAGCGTATGGAATAAATCCAAAAGTAATGCAGTATGTAGCTGTTGTTTTTGCGGGGGCTTTGGCTGGAATTGGCGGTGCACATTTAAGTACGGCATATACGATGTCCTGGGTGGATAATATTTCAGGAGGCCGAGGTCTGATCGCTTCTGCGCTTGTTATTCTTTGCGGTTGGTCGATAGAAAAAAGTATTTTTGCAGCTTACTTATTTGGAGGAGCACAGGCACTTCAGATTTTGCTTCAGATGACAGGAATTAAAATTCCGACCTATTTTATGCTGATGTTACCTTATGTTGTTACGATTATTTCTTTGGCTATTGTGTCTGTGAAAGGAAAGGCTAAAATGCCAGAGGAATTGACAAAAATATCAGATATGACAGATGGAACATAAATTGTTAACAATGAGATGAGGTGGGAAAAATGAAAAACAAAAATTATAAAAAAATAATATGCATCATTCTGACTATAGCGCTCATGTTCTCTCTTGTATCATGTGGAAATGTGAAAGAATATAAGGGAAAACCTGGTGAAGGCGCTGTGAAAGTCGGAGTTATTCTGCAAGGAAGTATTGACGATGCCGGATTTAATCAGTCCTGTTATGAAATGTGTCAGGCTTTGGAAAAAAATATTGACGGTCTCACCGTGTTGCGGAAAGAAAATGTTCCAGAAACAAGCGAGGCCGAGACTGTGATGGAGGCAATGATTGCTCAGGGATGTACGATTATTCTGGCAACTTCTTTTGGTTACTTGGAATCTATGGAGAACTGTGCAGCACGTCATCCGGAGGTTGCATTTATTCATCAGGGAGGTATAATTGCAGAAGGAAATATGTCTTCTGTAGGAGGAAATTTCTGGGAATCTATGTATTTATGTGGAATTGCAGCTGCAAGTGTTACACAAAGTAAAAAACTGGGATTCGTTGCTCCATATGCAATTCCGATGGTAATTGCAGCTGTTAACGCATTTGAACTCGGTGCCCAGTCGGTAGATCCGGATATTACGACAAATGTTGTTTTTATCGGTTCATGGTCGGATGCCGGATTACAGACAAATTCTGTGAATTCCATGATTTCGCAAAATGTTGATGTCATAGCACAATTTCAGGATTCTACAAAAACAATTATCGAGTTATGTGAAAAAAATCATATTTACACCGTTGGTTTTCATGTCGATGAAAAGGATCTGGCTCCGGATGTCTGGCTTACAGGTTCGGTTAATGACTGGTCTGTATATGTAGATATGGTAAAAAATATTATATCGGGTAATTATGAGCCACAGTCTCTCAGGGGTGGATTTGAAGAGGGACTAATTGATCTGGCTGAGTTTGGAGACAACGTAGATACGGAAACACAAAATAATATTGAGACAATAAAAGAAGAAATGAGAGCCGGAACATTTAATGTTTTTACAGGTCCTGTTTATGACCAAAACGGAAATATGGTGGTAGAAGAAGGGTATTCACCAACGGTAGAAGATGTGCAGGGTTATAACTGGCTTGTAAAAGGAGTCATTGGAAATATAGACTAAAAGATGCATCTTAATATTGAGGATATGAGGAGCCAGATGCCAGGACGCAGTGCAGAAATGATATTTCTGCCTGCGTCTATTTGGTTTCCGTTGTGTTATCCATAGCGGATGACATAACCATATTGCCAAAGGACTATCGATATTTGCTGGGACGTGTATCGGCAGTGGATTTTGATCAATGCGGAGATTTTTGAGGTGGCTTACCGGGAGCACCATGATATGGAAGTGGAAAGGTATATTGATTTGAAAAAGATTTGGAAATACGATATAGTAAAGTGAGAGTTTTTCTTGTATCTTGTGCAAAATAGGAGTAGAGTAGTAATACTACGAAAAGGGAAAGGAATGGTAATATGCGTACAGAAGCGAAAGCAGCGGTAAAAAACAGCATAGGAAGACTGATGTTTGCGGCACTTGGATTTGTGATACAGGTGGTCTGGATCATTATGCTCTGCCTCAAACTGAATGACTATTCTGCCGCAATTTCATTGGGAAGCAGCGTTCTGGCACTCTGCGTGGCATTCTATATTTACGGGAAAGACATGAATGCGGGATTTAAACTGCCCTGGATCATCGCGATACTGGCATTCCCGGTTTTGGGACTGTGTCTGTATTTCCTGTTCGGACGGCCCGGTGCAACGAAGCATATGCGGCAGCATTTCGAAAAGATCGACGCGGATCTGGAAGGGACCTTAGTGCAGGATGAAAACGTATTAAAAAATCTGGAAGCAACAGATTTCGCGGTCGCGAATCAGGCGCGTTATCTCTGGAAGTGCGCAGGATATCCGGCATGGCAGAATACCGATGTGGAATTTCATAAGACAGCGGAGGAAGGTCTGGAGGCGCAGAAAAGAGAACTGCGCAAGGCAAAGAAGTTTATTTTTATGGAATACCATGCGATCGAGGAATCCAGCGCTTTTCTGGAATTAAAGGAAATCCTGGTTCAGAAGGCAAAAGAGGGTGTGGAAGTCCGCGTATTCTACGATGATGTCGGAAGCTTCGTCTTTATTAACAAGGATTTTATCAAACGTATGGAAGCGGTCGGCATCCAGTGCCGGGTATTCAACCCGATGCATCCGTTTTTAAATATTTTCATGAATAACCGCGACCACAGAAAGATCACGGTCATCGACGGAAAGGTCGGTTTTACCGGAGGCTACAATCTGGCGGAGGAATATTTTAACCGGACACATCCGTATGGATACTGGAAGGATACCGGTATTATGTTAACCGGCGATGCGGTAAGAAATCTTACCGTGATGTTCCTTGAGATGTGGAATGCCGTAAGAAAGACCGATATGGATTACGATAACTATCTGCCGAAGGTGGAGTATACCGCAAAAGAACAGGGATTTGTCCAGCCGTATGCGGACAGCCCGCTCGATCATGAGACGACCGGTGAAAATGTCTACATGAATCTGATCAAAAATGCCAAACATGAGATCTTTTTTACCACGCCATATCTGATCATTACGGACGAAATGTCCAGAGAACTCCGGATGGCGGCGAGACGGGGCGTGGATGTGCGCATTGTCACACCCGGGATCCCGGACAAAAAGATGGTATATCAGATGACGCGCTCTTACTATTCCGAGCTTGCGAGAAACGGTGTGCGCATCTATGAGTATACCCCCGGTTTCATCCACGCAAAACAGTGTGTATGCGATGGGGAGTCGGCAACGGTCGGAACGATCAATATGGACTACCGCAGTCTGTATCTGCATTTTGAAAACGGCGTCCTGATGTATCACTATGACGCGGTGGCAGAGATCCGGAAGGATTTTGAAGACATATTTGCGGCAAGTACCGAAGTGACGGAGAAGTATAATGGACGGAAATCCGTGCTCGCGAGAATGGGAAGAGGTGTATTAAGGCTGTTCTCTCCATTAGTATAGGAACAGTATCAGATCATGAGAACGAAAGAACAAAAGAAAACATACGAGATGGACATGTGCAGCGGATCCATCTTAAAAAAGATGCTGATCTTTACGATACCTTTGATGTGCTCGAGCATTTTGCAGCTGTTATTTAACGCGGCGGACATCGTGGTGGTCGGAAGATTTGCCGGTGATAATTCTCTGGCGGCGGTAGGTTCGAACACGGCGCTCATAAACCTGCTCACCAATCTGTTTGTCGGGCTGTCGATCGGTGCAAATGTGGCTGCCGCGCGGTTTTACGGGGCAAAACAGGACGGGGAGGTAAAAAAGACCGTACACACGGCAATGTTACTCAGTATTTTCAGCGGGATCATCTTAACTGTGATCGGTGTGATCGGCGCGAGACAGATCCTGATCTGGATGCAGACACCTTCAGAGGTCTTAGAGCTTGCGGTTTTGTATCTGCGCATTTATTTTGTGGGAATGACCGGTACGATGATCTACAACTTCGGCAGCGCGCTGCTTCGGGCCGTGGGAGATACGAAACGCCCGCTCTATTATCTGTTTGGCGCAGGCTGTGTCAACATCGTACTGAATCTGCTGTTTGTGATCTGCTTCCATATGGATGTGGCGGGAGTGGCGCTTGCAACGGTGATCTCAGAGGCAATCTCCGCGCTGCTCGTACTGCGCTGTATGATAAAAGAGAAGGGAAGTATCCACCTGGAACTGCGGGAACTTCATATTTATCCGGATAAATTTGTCCAGATCTTAAAAGTCGGGCTGCCGGCGGGATTCCAGGGGATCGTGTTTGCGCTCTCAAACGTTGTGATCCAGTCCTCGATCAATCTGTTTGGCGCGACTGTGGTGGCAGGAAATTCAGCGGCCGCCAACATCGAGGGATTCGTCTACATGGCAATGAACTCATTTTATCAGGCAACGATCTCGTTTACCAGCCAGAACTTCGGAGCCGGAAAGCAGGAGCGGATCAACCGGATCGCGCTTACCGGGGAGTTCTGTGTTATCGTGGTCGGACTGGTCTTTGGAAATGCCTGCGTGCTGTTCGGACATCCGTTGCTTGGGATCTATTCTTCAAGCCCTGCGGTCATTGAGTCCGGCATGCACCGTCTCCGTATCATCGCGCGGACGTATGCTCTCTGCGGGATCATGGATGTCATGGTAGGTGCGCTGCGTGGTGTCGGTTATTCGATCATGCCGATGATCGTGTCACTGATCGGGGCGTGTGGTCTGCGGCTGCTCTGGCTCGCGACAGTATTCCAGATCGACCGCTATCATACGGTGACGACCGTATATCTGTCGTATCCGATCACCTGGATCATTACCTTATCGGTACATATCTTATGTTTTGTGCTGATCCGGCGCAAACAGATGGGGAAATAAAACAGAAGAACCGGGAATCCCTGAAAAATGGGGATTTCCGGTTTTTCTGTTATTTTTTTGAAAAAAAGTATTGACAACGGTATGAATCTAATGTATAGTAATCCTATAAAATCAATATGAATTATATGATTTGTAGGAATTAAAATAGTAAGAGAAAGGAGAGAACAGATATGAAGACATATCAGGTACGCAATAACAACTTTGTAAAAGTGAATAAAGGTATGGATATGATGATGTGCTGCTGTATGTGTAACCATATGGCTTATTTGCGCATGCATGTTCATATCTGATTCCGGATTTAAGATAGAGCGAAAGGAAGCAGGTGGCACATGAATGTGCCACCTGCTTTTTGCGTTGTAAGGAATCAAATCATAGAAGAAACCAGGAGGAGAAAAAAAGTGGTCATTGAAATAAATGATATCAGCCGGACATTTGAACAGAAAAAAGAAAAGATCGAGGCGCTGTCCCATGTGAGCCTTGCGATCGAGAAAGGAGATATTTACGGGATCATCGGTTTTTCCGGTGCGGGGAAATCCACACTGGTGCGCATGATCAACGCGTTGGAGAAACCGGACAGCGGAACGGTTCTTGTGGAAGGCAAGGATGTGAACGCGCTTCCCAAACCGGAGCTTCGGAAACTGCGCAAACGGATCGGCATGATCTTCCAACAGTTTAACCTGCTGGAATCCAAAACCGTATACGACAACATCGCGATCCCGATGCGGCTGAATCATAAGAGCGCAGCGGAGATTGAGCGGAAAGTTACGGAGCTTCTGGAATTTGTAGAGCTGACCGACAAGCGGGATGCCTATCCGGCAAATCTTTCCGGTGGACAGAAACAGCGTGTCGGGATTGCAAGGGCGCTTGCGACAGACCCGTCGATCCTGCTTTGTGACGAGGCAACGAGCGCACTCGATCCAAAGACAACAGAATCCATCTTGCAGCTGTTAAAAAAGATCAACCGGGAACTGGGGATCACGATCGTGATCATCACCCATGAAATGAATGTGATCCAGGAGCTGTGCAATCAGGTGGCAGTCATGGAATTTGGAAAAGTCGTGGAACAGGGAAGCGTGGTTGATATCTTCAGTGATCCGAAACATCCGACGACAAGAAATTTCGTACATTCCGTGATCAACGATTCGGTTCCGGAAAGCCTGCTTTCGAGCATCCGGGCAGACAAGAGAAGCGGCGAACTGCTGAGACTCAAGTTTTTGGACAGCAGCAATACAGATTCGGTGCTGGCGCAGGTCAACAAGCGGTTTGATGTGGAAACCAATATCCTGTTCGCGAATATCAGCCAACTGGAAGATAAAGTACTTGGAATCATTATCATACATATGACAGGGGAAAAAGAGGAACTTGACCGCGCAAAGCAGTATCTCGGGGAATCGGGAGTTGCCTACATCCCGTATGAAATACCGAAAGTATCTTAAAAAGAGGAGGAGAAAAAATGGAAGCATATCTTGGAATTTCAACAGACAAACTGCTGACGGCAGGGGCGGAGACCATTTACATGGTGTGCATCTCACTGTTTATCGGCGCGATCATCGCGTTTCCGCTTGCAATCTTACTTTATCTGACGAGAAAAAACGGGATGTATCAGAACCGTTTCGTAAACGGACTGTTAAATATCATCATCAATGTGATCCGAAGCACACCGTTTATCATCATGTTAGTATGCGTAATGCCACTGACAAAGGTGCTTGTGGGAACGAGGATCGGAACCAAAGCAGCACTGGTTCCGCTCACCATTTACATTGCGCCTTATCTGGCAAGACTGATGGAAGGAGCGCTGCTTGAGACGAAAGCCGGTATCATTGAGGCTGCGGAGGCAATGGGCGCGACACCGCTTCAGATCGTATGGCATTTCATTTTACCGGAATCCCTTGGCTCTTTGATCCTTACGATCACCACAGGAACGATCGGACTCATCGGAGCAACTGCAATGGCAGGTTACATTGGCGGAGGCGGTATCGGAAATATCGCACTGACCTATGGATATCAGCAGTTCAATAACAGACTGATGTTTTTCACCGTACTGATCCTTATCATTGTAGTCCAGCTGATCCAGAACCTTGGAACCTGGGCATCCGCAAAGATCAGACGGGCACGATAGCGAAAAAGAGATAAAAAAGTAAACAGCAAAACAAAAGCAAAAAATAAAATTAAAAAATAAATCAGAAAGTCCGGAGAAACCGGCAGAAAGAGGAGAAAATATGAAATTCAATAAATTAGCAAAACAGATCGCAACAACATTACTTATCACAGCAACCGCATTCCAGGCAGCAGGATGCGGATCAGCGAAAACGGAGACTGGCGCAGGAAGCGCGGATGTGGAGAATTCCACGGCGGCAGACACGGTAGGAACGGCAAATGCCGACAAAACAACGATCAAATACGGAAAAGCGGCAGGACCATATACGATTCTTTTTGAGGATGCGATCAAACCGATCCTGGAAAAAGAAGGCTATACGGTTGAAGCAGTGGACTTTTCCGATCTTTTGCAGAGCGATATCGCGTTAAACGATGGAGAGATCGATTTTAACGTAGAACAGCATACCGCATATGCGGAAAATTTCAATGAGACCTATGACGGAGATCTGGTTCCGATCTCACCGATCCCGACCGTTCCGGCAGGTATCTTTTCCGCAACACACAAATCACTGGATGAGTTAAAGGACGGAGATACCATCGCGGTACCAAATGATGCGGCAAATACAGCGCGTGCTTATGCACTGCTCCAGAAAGCAGGCTGGATCAAGTTGGACCCGGATAAGAATATCGCGGAAGTGACACAGGCTGACATCGTGGAGAATTCGCACAACCTGGAGTTTGTAGAGCTGACCTCCACCAATATCCCGACGACACTGAGTGATTTCTCCTATGCGGTCATCACCGGAAGTATTGTATACAATGCAGGCATTGATCCGTCTACCGCACTTTTAAATGAAGATATTTTAGATCATCTGATCTTACAGGTTGTAGTGAAAGAAGAAAACAAAGACGCAAAATGGGCACAGGCGATCGTAGACGCATATCATTCCGATGAATTCAAACAGTATCTGGATGAGAACAACGACGGATTATGGTATGTACCGGATTCCCTGTTTGAATAAAGTAGAAGAAATCACAGCGAAGACAGAAAATAAAAGGAAGAAAATCAGGAGGAAAGATCATGGACGCAACAGAAAGCAGGATCATAGAACAGATTGACCGGCACAGAGATGAGATCATCGCATTTGCCAGAGACATTTATACACACGCGGAACTCGGTTATAAAGAGTTCCGTACCTCACAGAAAGCAAAAGAGTTTTTAGAAAAACTGGGACTCAAAGTAGAAGACGGATTTGCGATCACCGGCGTAAAGGGATATTTGAATCCGGAGAAAAAAGAAAATACCAGCCTTGCGCTGATCGGGGAGCTGGATGCGCTTCGCATCCCGGAGCACAAATATGTGAATCCGGAAACACAGGCGGCACATTGCTGCGGACATCATGCGCAGCTTGCGGGCATCATCGGCGCGGCGATCGCGCTGACGGATCCTGAGATTGCAAAAACACTGGATGGCCAGGTCGTATTTTTTGCGGTTCCGGCGGAGGAATACGGTGAGATCGAGTATAAGAACCAGTTAAAAGAGCAGGGAAAGATCGTGTACGGCGGTGGAAAATGCGAGCTGATCCGGGAAGGCGCGTTTGACGACATTGACTTAAGTGTGGTACATCACACCGGCGATGAGGATGTTCTGGTGGGAAGCGGAACCGGAAATGGATTTGTCTCAAAGATCATCCGTTACAAAGGAAAGGCGGCACATGCCGCAGGAGCGCCGCATCTTGGAGTCAATGCGTTAAACGCGGCGACACTCGGACTTTCCGCGCTGGCATTTCAGCGTGAGACTTTCCAGGATAAAGATTCTGTCCGTGTACATCCGATCATCACAAAGGGCGGAAACCTCGTAAATGTCGTACCGGACGAAGTGGTCATTGAAACTCTGGTGCGCGCGGCAAACATTGACGCGATCGTGGATGCGGATGAAAAAACTTCCAGAGCGTTTACAGCCGGGGCATATGCGATCGGATCGGATTATGAGATCACAACACTGCCGGGATATCTGCCAAATCTGGCGGAAGAGGCAAATCCGGCCGTCCTTGCCGCAGCAGAGGCAGCGACAGCGGGAACTTCCTACAAAGTCACAAAGGCGGATACGGGGCTGCATTCCGGCGGATCTACCGATGTCGGTGACTTAAAGCACATCCAGCCGGTACTTACCTTTAATACCGGCGGAAAAGTAAGCGGACTGCACTCGGTAGATTTTGATATCGTAGATGAGGAGCTCGCCTATATCACAACAGCCAAGATATTTGCGCTGTCGGCATATCACCTGTTAAAGGATGGCGCTGCGGCGGCGAAAAAGACCGTGGCGGACTATCAGCCGATCTATACCAAAGAAGAATATGTAAAATTCATGGATTCGATGAACCGTGTGGAAAAATAAAAAATGGATATGGAGTGCATCAGATAGCAGGGAGACGGCGGATACCGTCTCCTTTTTGCATCTTACCGGATGTTTTTGACAGCTTACCATGCATGGTATTGAAAAGGGAAAACGGAATGGATATAGTGTAGGAGAAGTGAAGAAAAGCATGGAAGAACCGGGAAAGGAGCATAATTTATGAAAGATATAGAAAATGTGGAAAATATACAAAATATGAAAGATAAACAGAATGTTATCGAAGTATCGCACCTGAAAAAATATTATAAAGAAGTAAAAGCGGTGGATGATATCAGCTTTTCGGTGAAGAAAGGCGAATTATTCGGTTTTCTCGGAGTGAACGGCGCGGGCAAATCCACGACGATCAATATGCTCTGCACACTGTTTCCTCCTACGGATGGAAGCGCGGTGATCTTAGGAGACAGACTTGGGAAAGATGATGAAAAGATCAAACATCATATCGGGGTGGTATATCAGAATAACTGCCTGGATGACCTGTTGAGTGTCCGGGAAAATCTGCTGATCCGTGGCGGGCTTTATGAGACAGACCGCGAAAAGTTAAACAGGAATTTAAAGCATGTCACCGAGATCCTTGCGCTTTCCGATGTTTTAAAGAGACAGTATAAAAAGCTTTCCGGCGGACAGAAGCGGAGGGCGGAGATCGCGGCGGCACTCATGCACGCACCGGAAATCCTGTTTTTGGATGAGCCGACGACAGGATTGGATCCGGCGACCAGAAAAAAAGTGTGGGAGACGATACATAACCTGCAAAAGGAACTGGGAATGACCGTATTTCTGACAACACATTATATGGAGGAGGCGGCGCGGGCAAACCACATCGCGATCATGGATCACGGCAGGCTGATCTCGTATGGCACGCCGTTTGAACTAAAGGATGAATTCGCCAAAGATAAGCTGCGCTTATATTATAAACCGGATAAAGAAAATGTACTTATTACAAAGCTGAAAGAACAGAACGTGGTCTATTTTAAGAAAGACACCTATGTTTCCCTGCGCCTGAACCGGACGATGGATGCCATGCGGTATTTGGAGGAACTGCGCGATGATATCAATGGGTTTGAAGTGATCCAGGGAACGATGGATGATGTGTTTTTACATGTGACAGGAGGGGAAAAAGATGCGTAAATATTTCAATCTGACGAAACGAAACTGTCTTGTATTTTTAAGAGACCGGTCGGCGGTATTTTTCTCGCTGCTGTCCATGCTGATCGTATTGATGTTAATGGGTATTTTCCTCGCGAGAATGAATGTGGACAGTGTGACAGATCTGTTAAACACTTACGGCGGCGTGCGTGATGCCGCACTCGATAAAGAGCATGCGACACAGCTGGTGCAGTACTGGACACTGGCGGGGATTCTGGTGGTCAATTCACTGACGGTCACATTGACGGTGATCGGAACGATGATCAGCGATCAGAATGAACACCGCCTGGAGAGCTTTTACGCGGCGCCGGTCAAAAAAAGCGTGGTGGCGCTTTCCTACATTTCCGCAGCGGTGGTGATCGGAACGCTTTTTTGCCTTCTCACGTTTTTCGCAGCAGTGGCATATATCGGGATCGGCGGCGGAGCGATGCTTTCTGCCGGCGCAGTCCTTAAGATCATCGGTTATACGTTTCTTAATGTCTGTGTGTTTGCGATCATCCTGTATCTGCTTGCGCTTTTTATCAAAAGTACCAGCGCGTGGTCAGGCATCGCGACTGTGGTCGGAACACTGGTCGGTTTTGTGGGAGGAATTTATCTCCCGATGGGATATCTGCCGGACTCGGTGGCGCGTGTTTTAAAATATCTGCCCGTTTTGCATGGAGCATCCGTGATGCGCAAAGTCTGCTGCGGGGAGATATTAAAGGAGACATTTGCCGGTCTGCCGGAGGCGGTCATGGACGGATATGAGGAGTATATGGGAATTACGGTAAATATGAATGATAAGCTTGTAAGTACTGGAACGCAGCTCTTATTTATGATAGGATGTGGGTGTGTGGCACTGATCTTTACGATCCTTGTATCAAAGAAAAAACATCTGAACCGATAGAGAAAAGAGGACGGTATGAAAGTTACGATCTTAGATCTTTTGCCCGGAGAGGAAGAAGAGATCATTGTAAAATGCAATCAGCTGAGCGAAGATATGATGCGGCTTTTGGCGAGATTCAAGCAGGGAAATGATAAGCTCATCGTATATCAGAACGGCATGATCCACCGGATCGAACCGGGGCAGATCTACTATTTTGAAAGTGTGGATCAAAAGGTATTTGCTTATTGTGAAAAAGAAGTTTACGAGGTAAAAAGCAAGCTGTATGAGCTCGAAGAGGAGTTGAACGCAGCAAGCTTTATGCGCGCGGCAAAATCAACGATCTTAAATCTGGACAAGATAAAAAGCCTGTCGCCTGCCTTTGGCGGACGCTTTGAGGCACTGTTAAACAACGGGGAAAAAGTCATTATATCCAGACAGTATGTCGCGCTGTTAAAAGAACGGCTTGGAATATAGGAGGATGCCATGGAAAAGATGCGAAAAGTAATACAGAATTTTCTGGCGGTATATATGCGGGTGGTCACACTGGTTGTCTTTGTTTCCGCAGTGTATATCGTGGTGTTCTGGGGATGGAAGACAGAGCTGAATGTTACGATCCTGTGGGAGATTTTAGGCGTTTCATTTCTCACAAGTCTTGGATCGGTAATTGCCTTTCCGGTATCCGATTCGGAAAAAGAAATATCGAAACAGGCAATGCTGATCCGGAATCTGCTCTATTTTCTGTTTGTAAATATGGTGGTTTTGGGCTGTGGCTTTTGGTTCGGCTGGTTTTATATTTCAGACTGGCGGATGATCGCCGGGATGGAGGCGTGTATCGTATTCGTCTATTGCAGTGTGGTTGCGATCAGTTATTATATGGAGAGCCGTGTCGCTGACCGGATGAACCGGAAGCTGAAAAAACGCATGGAAAGCCAGGAAAAGTAATTGAAAACGGTATGGGTACGGATCAGCCAACATGATAAAGGCGAAAGAACTCTTCAATCTGTTTATCTAAAAGGAGAAGAGCTTCTTTTGTCTTTTCTTTTTGTCCGCTGTATTTGGTTAAAAGAAAAAAGATCGGGGCATAGAAATTGATCGCGGCAGCGCGGGGATCACCTTTGCGGAACACGCCCTGTTCCATCATTTCTTCGAATAACTGTGTCTGGTAAGCGATCGCCTGATCCAGAAAGATCCGCTGGAACATATCATAAATTTCAGGGTTTCTATATTGTTCCATATGGGAAAGTTTCCAGAACCTTGAAATATATGGGTCTGTCAGGTAAAACAAAAATACTTTTTCAGACAGTTTCTTTAAGCCGTCCAGATCAAGGCTTTTGTAAAAAGAAGCGGAGGAGCTGGTACTGGCGTCATAAGAGGGCATTCCAAGCTGATTGGACAGCCCTTCGATATGCGTGTTGATCAGATCGACAATGGAAGAAAAAATCTCCTGTTTGCTTTTAAAATGCTTGTATAATGAGGCATCCCGGATACCGACCGCATCTGCGATACTTTTTACACTGGTTCCCTGATAACCGTTTTCGGAAAAGAGTGTGAGCGCCTCCTCGGTAATACGTTCTTTGGTTGTCATACGTTTTCTCCTTTTTCCAGTACTTTTACTTTTGCGTCCTGAAGGAAGAGCGTGCAGCTTCCGACATGCGGTTCTTCTAAGACACCGGATGTCCGAAGTTTTGTAAATAACGGCGAATGCATTGCTTCTTTCAGGGACATATTTTTTAAGGAGCAGTCGCTGTGAGCGGAAAACGGACATGGCTCGGCGCCGCCGTAGGCATTGATATGGAAAAATCCTCTGCCTGCGGCCAGACAACCGTCGGCTGCCTGTTCGTCTCCCGGAAAAGAGATGATGATGATGTCCGGATGGGCAGCGCGCAGCGCATCCACGCGTCTTGCGATATATTTCCGTTCCTCTGGGCCGGGAGCCAGGGATTCGGAAGATTGGTCGATCGGAACATATTCCACATAGATCATGCCACGACAGCCGGCAGTTTCCATTTCGCTGACGAAGGAATCGCCTAAGACGGCTTCCATATTATGGTTTTGAACGGTTATGGAACAGCCAAACAGTTTGCTCTGTTCGCGTAAGGAGGACATGGTTTCACGCAGGCTGGCATAGACGCCGTTCCCACGCCTTTGATCGGTGATCGTCTGATCCCCCTCAATGCTTAAAATCGGAAGAAGATTCGGACAGTCCTTTAAGAGCTGCATGGCTTCGGGATCCAGCATGGTACCGTTTGTAAAGATCGGAAAAAGGATTTTCTTATGGGTGCCTGCGGCACGCAGGACATCCTGTCGTAAGAAAGGTTCGCCTCCCGCCAGCAGAATAAAAGCAATGCCAAGAGTTTCCGCCTCGTCAAAAATGCGATCCCAGTCCGGGGCAGGAAGAAGGTTTGCCAAAGCGGCATCAGAATCTACGCATCCGTGGCTGGCTCTCGCATAACAGCCCGCGCAGTGCAGGTTGCATTTGGTCGTGATGCTTGCCATGAGAAATGCCGGAATATGTTCACCGTTTTTTTCAGCCTCATTTCTTTTTTTATTTGCGTTTTTCGCGGCGATCGCAAACTGTGCCATGAAAAGGCTGGTTTTCGGATTGGTGAGCGAGGCTTTTGCGATATCACGCGCAATATCGGTCACGCCGTTGTTTAAATACTGTTCCAGATTAAAATCCATGATAAAAATGCTCCTTTTTAGAAAGTGAACTATCTATTAGTTATGTTTTTTGTGTTGTTGGCGATCAAAAAAGCTAGTGACTACTAGCCACTGATTTGAGATTTATTATAGGCTAGTGGATACTAGCTGTCAAGGGGAAGATTGACACGACTGCAAAAAATTGTGTATGATAAGAAAGTACCGCGGTAAATTATTCATGAAAGGGGATGTTCCTATATGACAGAAAGAAGAACAAAAAGACCAGTAACCGAAAATACGGCAAAAGGGGGTGTCATCGGATAACCCCGGAAAAGGAGATTCATGAGTAATATTACGTTAAGAAAGATTGATGAGGAAACTTATAATATCTGGCATCTTATGATCGATGAAAGTATGCAGGGAAATGGATATGGAAAGGGTGCAATGGAAAAAGTTCTTGCATATATCAGAAAAAAGCCCTTTGGAGATTCTATAACGGTGCTTTTGACCTGTCATGTGGAAAATACGGTTGCGTATCAGCTTTACCGGAATATGGGTTTTGCGGAGACAGGCAGAAAAGATGAGGATGAAGTGGAATTAAAGCTTGAGGTATAGATTATTGGATAAAAGAAGAAAAGGAGCAGGGCTTTTTGCCCTGCTTCTGATACTTATTGCGAGTGCATTTTTACTGGGCAGTCATGTAATGCAGCAGAAAAAAGAGGAAAAGAAAGATTACGGAGTATTTTTAAATGTAGATGATTCGGTGCTGGATCAGCTGGGGGCGTATGAAACCGTTGTGATCGATGCACAGTATTTTAAAGAGAAAGATATTGAAATGCTGCATGAAAATGGAACGATAGTATATACATATCTCAATATCGGCTCCATTGAGACATTCCGGGAATATTATAAAACCTATGCGGATCTGGCAATCGGCGATTATGAAAACTGGGAAGAGGAAAAATGGGTGGATGTCGCAAATCCGGACTGGCAGCAATTTATTGGAGAACTGGTGCAGAAATTGGATGAAAAGGGTGTGGACGGCTTTTTTATTGATAATTGCGATGTGTATTATTATGCTCCGAAAAAGGATATTTTTGAAGGTCTTACTGTGATTCTTAAAAATATCAGATCTCTTGGGAAGGCGGTTATCATCAACGGCGGCGATACTTATGTGACAGCATATCAGGCGCGTTATGGGTCTGCAGAGGATATTATGACTGGCGTAAATCAAGAGACGGTATGGAGCAGCATCGATTTTGATACAGGAACGTTTCATGCACAGGCGGAGGAAGAACGGGATTATTTCTGCAATTATCTGAAAGCATGCAAGGCGGATGGCATGGAAGTGTATCTGTTGGAATATACGACGGACTGGAAAATGATAAGAAAAATAAAAAGATACTGTAAGAAAGAAGGATTTCATTTTTATATTGCGGATTCACCGGAACTGGAGCAATGACAGAGGCATGAACATGAAAGGGGATCAAAATGAGAAAAGAAAAATTAGCGGAAACAGGAGCAAAAACAGAGGGGATCATCACAGAATTTCGTCTGCGGGGCGTGGATTCTTCCTCTGTGATCACGGTTGCATATGAGGCAGGCGGCGTGGCGTATTCTGTTACCGAATCAGTCAGAATGAAATCGGAGACGATCCGCCTCGGACCGATCCCGATCGGACAAAGACAGGTGCCGGTCATGGGAGCCGTTGAAGAGGGAACAAAGGTCACGGTGATCTATGATCCAAAAGATCCGAGAAAGGCAGTGATCGGGGAGAACAGAAAGTAGAGATTCTTGACAGAAACAGTAAAGAACAGTAAAATAAAATAAAAACAGTAAAGAACAGTAAAACATATATTAAAACAGTAAAAGAAAGTAAAGAACAGTAAAAACAATCGTGAGGAAATATGACATGCAGAATCCATTTACACTGACATTTGGGAAAAGTCCGCTTGAGCCGGTGGAACGACCGGTACAGACAAATGAGATCATTGATACGTTTACGGCAGAGCCGGTAAATCAGCAGATGTTTATGATTACCGGAGTGCGTGGCTCGGGAAAAACAGTCATGATGACAGAGATATCCCGGAAATTGAGGGAGAAAGAGGATTGGGTAGTAATAGAATTGAATCCTTCGGTCGATTTGTTACAGGGGATGTTATCAAAACTGAACAGTAATCAGATCTGTGCAGGACTTATAAAATCCGCTAAGATTGACCTGTCCTTTTTCGGCTTTGGAGTGGCGATAGAGGGGGCTCCACCAATTACGGATACGGAGACAGCCATCATTGCCATTTTGGAAAAGATGAAAAAGAGTGGGAAAAGATTGCTTATTACGATCGATGAGGTTACAAATAATGAATTTATGCGTGTTTTTGCGGGCTCTTTTCAGATATTTGTGAGACAGGATCTGCCGGTATTTCTGTTAGCAACCGGTTTGTATGAAAATATAGATGAATTGCAGAACGAGAAGAATCTTACATTTTTGTACCGGGCACCAAAGATTCAGTTAAAACCATTGAACAATCTGGCAATTATCCATAAGTATCAGACTATTTTCAAGATAGAGCGGGATGAGGCTGCGCAGATGGCGGAACTGACCAAAGGGTATCCGTTTGCATTTCAGGTATTGGGCTATCTGACATGGAATCATCATGGTGATTATGGTGCTGTGCTGGAAGAGTATGAACAGTATTTAAGTGAATTTGTCTACGACAAAATGTGGTCAGAATTATCACAGAAAGACCGGATGGTCGCAAAAGGGATTGCAGATGTCCATAGTGGCAGGATCAAAGATATCAGGGAGCATCTGGGAATGGAAACCAATGAATTTAATCCGTATCGGAAAAGACTTATTAAAAAAGGAATTCTCTCAGGGGAAACCAGAGGATATGTGTATTTTACACTGCCGCTTTTTGAAGAGTATGTCCTAGAGAATTACTGATAAGAAAAATAGATGCAGGAGGTATCAGCATGTTTCGTAAAATGAGAAGATCCAAACAGGAATTGAGTAAACAGGAGTGCATAGAGATTTTGCAGAGTGAACCGAGAGGAGTGCTTTCTGTATTGGGTGAGGATGGATATCCTTATGGGATGCCGATGAACCACTGGTACAGTGAAAAAGACGGAAAAATCTATTTTCATGGAGCAAAATCCGGGCATAAGATCGATGCGATAAAAAACTGTGACAAAGTCTCTTTCTGTGTATATGACAAAGGTTATCGGAAGGGTGATGACTGGGCATTAAATATCCGCAGCGTTGTGGTGTTCGGACGTATCCGGGTGGTAGAAGATCAGGACAAAGCCGTTGAAATATGTATAAATCTGTGTCAGAAATTTACGGATGATCCGGAGTATATCGAGCAGGAATTACTACATGCGGGGGCAGCAGTCCTTTGCCTGGAACTGGATATAGAACATATGACGGGAAAACTGGTAAATGAGTCGTGAGGAAAAAATATAAAAATTGTAAAAGCAGATATCACTGATATCCCGGAGCTGTATCAGTTACAGTTACTGTCCTTTGAAAGTGAGGCAGGAATGATAGGAAGTCGGGAAGTGCCTGCGTTGATGGAGACAAAAGAAGAAAATGCGCTGGATTTCAGTAACTGGAGCACTTTAAAAATGCTGAGTGATACCGGGAAGATCATTGGAGCCATTCGATACCGAAAAGAGGATGAGATCATAGAGGTGGGACGTCTTATGGTGCATCCGGAATATCGTCATCGTGGACTGGCACAACAGTTGCTGGCTGAAGTAGACCACACATACCCGGATAAAATCAAAGAGTTGTATACCTGTACAAAGAGCTGGATCAACATTCGTCTGTACGAAAAAATGGGGTATCGGTCATTTAAAGAATTGAAAGAGGAAAGCGGGCTTTCCTTTGTGTATATGAGAAATGGTTAGCAATGCAAAATGAGTATGTTTTGTTCATAAGTAAAACAAAGAAAGTTTACAATGGTGTAGATAAATGATATAATATCTACACCATTGTTGATTTGGCGGTGAATGAATAAATATGAGCAAATGAATGGATTACTACGGGAAAACAATGGATATTTGTTTACAGCACAAGTAGAAAAAGCAGGTATATCAAGAACATATCTGGCAAAATTTGTGCATGAAAATAATCTTGAAAGAGTTGCAAAAGGAATTTATATTTCACAGGATACATGGATAGATGAATTATATATTCTTCAAGTTTGCAATCCTAAGATTATTTACTCTGGTGAAACTGCTTTGTATTTACATGGTATGATAGACAGAGAGTATACGGATATCTGTATTACCGTACCACCTCGGTTTAATCAGACAAGATTGAGAAGCAGAGGTGTTATAGTACATCAGGAAAAGTTTGATATATATCAGTTAGGAATTGTGGAAATAGAAACAAATTATGGTAATATGGTTAGGACATATAATAAAGAAAAATGTATTTGTGACATTATCAAGAACAGGGGAAATATTGAAGTACAACAATTTCAGACAGCTATGAAAACATATATGCGTGACAAGAAAAAGGATATGTCGAGACTCATGTTGTATGGGGAAAAATTAAAAATCAGGGATGAAATAGTGAGGTATGTGGAGGTGATGTTGTGATAAAATCTGCTACCGGGCTTAAGAGCAACAATGGATATTGATACGACAGTGAAAGCACTTCCATTGACAAAAGATAAGTTGGAAAGAATAATAATAGAAATATGCGAAATACCATTGGAGGATAACATATCATTCAGAATCATAGATATGGAAACGATAATGGACGAGTTTGATTATCCCGGAATCCGCATTCATATGGAGGCATTGCTTGAAAAATTAAAACAACCTATAAAGATAGATATATCCACAGATGATGCTATTACTCCGGGCGCAGTAGAATATAAATATCCGCTTATGTTAGAAGAAAGAGATATATGCTTAAATACCTATAATGTTGAAACACTCCTTGCAGAAAAATCCCAGACAATAGTAAATCGTGGATTAGCAAATACAAGAATGAGGGATTTTTATGATTTGTATGAGATTGTTCAAAAGATTGATTCCTCATGGGATATTTATCGGCAGGCATTTTATATGACGTGCAAAAGACGTGAATGAAAAGTCTAATCCCCCAGCTATGCTGGGGAGAATGGAATAGTTGGAAACGG